>Ga0316622_100001641_pt1 | contig 14796 bp, 16 predicted proteins | sample OWC_Aug_OW2_C1_D_FD_207646 | JGI IMG/M metagenome (GOLD analysis project Ga0316622, IMG submission 207646) | Wetland soil microbial communities from Old Woman Creek delta, Ohio, United States - OWC_Aug_OW2_C1_D5_C | ecosystem: Environmental > Terrestrial > Soil > Wetlands | place: USA: Ohio... | reverse complement strand
GGGAGCCTCTGCCTCACAGCCCCTTGCCCGAGCCTGATTAGCGAAATGCCGTCCGGCCAAGGAAGAGCTTGGTGCCGCTGACCGGGATCGAACCGGTATGACGGTTTCCCGTCGAGAGATTTTAAGTCTCTTGCGTCTGCCAGTTCCGCCACAGCGGCTCTCCGTGACGGAGTAAATAATCAGGGAATCAGCGCGCTTTGTCAAGAAAAATGTCCGGGACCTCGGCGACGGACATCGTTCGGGAACAGCAGGATCGGCGGGGGTGAACAACGAGAGGTGGGTGCATCTTTCCGTGTGCGCAGGACAGTATCCTGAGAACAGGGACAATGCTATTTCAGTCCTGACAGATAGTCAGCAAGATCCTCAATGTCCTTTTCCGGCAGCCGTCCCTCGAAAGAAGGCATGTCGGCATCCGGATTGTGGGATCTCGGATTCTTGATCTGCTGGACGATGTATTCACGGGAGCGCCTGCCGCCGACATACGTGAGGTTGGGTCCGCTCGAGCCGCCCTCGCCGCTGATGGTGTGGCATTCAATGCATTTGCCCGTGTGGAACAGCCGCGAACCGCGGGACTCGCATGCCATGAACAGGACGAGCGGCAGGAAGGAAACAGCCATCCAGCTGAACGAGGTTCCCCTCGACATCATCATACTTACCTCTCAAAAAAAAGGGAAGAACCGCATGTTCAGGGTCCTTCCTCCATCTCATCCGTACTTCTTTCCGTTACTCCATCGTGATCGCCTGGACCGGGCAGCTGTCCACCGATTGCTGGCAGTCGCAGGAGTCGCAGGCTTTGGGATCCTTTACCCAGGCCTTGTCGTCCTTCAATTCGTAGACCTTGGGGCAAAGCTCTGAGCACAGTCCACAACCGATGCAAAGGTCCATGTTTACTACCGGGGTTGCCATAGCTAACCTTCCTTTCCGGGCTCATTTCGCCGAGCGGCATAATACCCAATCAGGGATTCTGTTTCAAGCCCAATTTAGCTCGACCGAACGGTTCCTTCCATGACGTACATCATACTCCTACGCACGGGACGAGTTCGGTCGGCCGGATTTCAGCATCGCGGCAACGGCACCGGCGACTGCCTCAGGCGTGATCTTATCCATACACTCAAGATAGCGCGGATTTCTGCATACCCGGTCGCGGCAGGGAACGCAGGAGACCCCTGGTGCCTGCAGGACCGCATGGCCGCGGCCGACCGGCCCGGTTCTCGCAGGGTCGGTCGGGCCGAAGAGACCGATCACGGGCGTTCCGACTGCCGTGGCCACATGCATGGGGCCTGTATCGCCGCTGACCACGGCGCTGCACTGTTCAAGCACGGCGCCGAGCTGAAGGATGTCCAGCTTGCCCGCGAGGTCAAGCGGCCGGGAAGCGGCGCGGCCGGCGATCTCCTCGGACAGGATGACATCGTCCGATCCGCCGACAATGACGCTTTTTGCCGCATGGTCCCGGGCGAGAATGTCAGCGAGCGCCGCGAACTTTACGGCGTTCCATTGCTTCAGGGGGCTGCTCGCCCCGGGATTCAGGGCCACGAGCGGCTCACCCATGGTCCGGTATGGTGCAAGGATGTCCGCGGCACGGGCCCGCGCAGCGGCACCGGGGTCGAGGTCGAGGTCCAGAGCGTTCGACGAGATGCCGAGCGGCATGATGGTCTCGAGATAGTTGGTTACGGCATGGATGGTCCTGTTCCGCGTCTTGTGATAGACGAGGACGCGGCAAGGGACGGACGCAGAGGCGAGGAGCCAGGTCATGATGTTGCTGCGCTGGAAGTTGATCACCAGGCCAAATTTCTTGCGTCGGAGCCTGTTCCAGAGGGAGAGGATTCCCCGGAGGGAGCGGTCTGCACCCGCTTTGTCGAAGACGATGGTCTCGGCAACGCGGGGATTAAACCGGAAGAGATCCGCGGTCACCGATGACCCGACCATGAGAGTGATCGCCGCATCGGGAAGCGCCTGCTTGAGGGCGCGGATGACAGGAGACAGCTGAAGCACATCTCCTATGGCGCCCGGTTTGATGATGAGGATGTTCCGGAATGCATGTGGTAGGTCGTTGAACCTGTTCATAGGCGTTTATCCAGCAGAATCTTAATACAATTTCGACCCATGCGCAACAGGAAAAGCCGGCGGTCCGGCGAAGCCGAAGCAAGAAATGCCTTTACAAATGAAGCACTTTGCTCTATTATGACTGCCGATGAACTGGCGGAGATACTCCTTCGTTCCGAGCTGTGCGGCCTGCCTTGCTGCCCTTTGCGCCGTTGTCTTCAGTCTGACTGCCGCTCCGGCGAACCTGTGTGCTGAACCTGCTCACGACGACCCGGTCCCGGGGACCCGGCCGCCGTTCCATGCGGGCGAAAGACTGACCTATAACATCAGCTGGTCCAAGGTGTTCTCGGCCGGTACGGCGATCATGGAGGTCAAGGAGGAACGGACGGCCGAGGGGAGGGACGTCCTGCGGTTCATTTCCACGGCCCGCACCACCGGCATGGTGGACAAGGTCTACCCAGTGCGTGACACGGTCCAGAGCGTCGTCGACCCCCGGACCATGCTGAGCCTCTCCTACAGCCTGAACCAGAGCCACGGCAAGCGGAAAAGGAATCGGGAACTGGTCTTCGATCACGGGAAAAAGAAGGTCACGTTCATCGAAGGCGTCAAACAGGAGAGCATTGACGTACCGGCGAACGTGCAGGATGCGCTTTCCTCCCTCTACTATGTCAGGACCCTCGCTGAGTTCACGGAGGGCAAACCCATCGTCGTAACGGTCTGTGACAGCGGAAAGACGTGGACCGTCGAGGTCCATGTCCTGGGCAGGGAAAAGGTCAAGACCCCCGTCGGCGAGTTCAACACGATCAAGGTCAAGACCTATCCCAAGTATGAAGGGGTCTTTCTGAACAAGGGCGAGATCTTCATCTGGCTCACGGACGACCGGCGGAAAGTGCCGGTGCTCATGAAAAGCACGATCACCATCGGGTCCATCGTGTCCACCCTGACGGATATGCACCTGGGAGACGACAGGCAATGACAGCTCCGAGAGCATCAAAGAACCTCGCAAAGATCATCGATCGTTTTCCGAGGACGCGTGTTCTGGTCGTGGGCGACGTCATGATCGACCATTATGTCTGGGGAAATGTGTCGCGCATCTCGCCGGAAGCTCCGGTGCCGGTCGTGAACGTCACGCGGGAGACGATGCTGCTGGGCGCCGCGGCCAACGTGGTGAACAATATCCGCGCTCTGGGCGGCGAGGCAGGCATCTGCGGCGTCATCGGCCATGATGACGCCGGCCGGCAGCTGCACCACATGCTGCACGCGCAGGGAATCGCCACGGACGGCCTGACCATGGAGCGCGACAGGCCGACGACCATCAAGACACGCGTGATCGCCCACAACCAGCAGGTGGTACGCTTCGACCGGGAGACCAAGGAAGGCATCGCCCGGGACACGCACAAAAGGATCTTCGAACATGTTGCCGAGCAGATCGGTCAGGGGCTGGACGCCATCGTGATCTCCGACTACTGCAAGGGCGTGGTGACCAAGGACCTCGTGCGGGACATCGTGCGGCTGTCGCGGAAGCGCGGCGTCATCGTTGCCGTTGACCCCAAGGTGTCCCACTTCGGGATCTACAGCGGCGTCACGATCCTCACTCCCAACACCAAAGAAGCGTCCATCGGCGCCCGCATCGAGATCGAGGACGAGGCAACCCTGCACAGGGCCGGAAAGGGGCTGCTGGCCCGGCTTGGCTGCGGCGCCGTGCTCATCACCCGGGGCGAGCACGGCATGAGCCTCTTTGAGAAGGGCGGCCGTGTCACCCACATCCCGACGGTGGCGCGGGAGGTCTTCGATGTGACCGGCGCCGGCGACACGGTGATCAGCGCGCTCACCCTGGCGATGGCGGCGGGCGCGCGCATGGTGGACGCGGCGGTGATCGCGAACTATGCCGCGGGGATCGTGGTCGGCGTCGTCGGCACCGCAACGGTATCGCCGGAGCAGTTGAAACAGCGGATCATGGAACGGCGGGGGAACGGACGATGAAGGGCATCATCCTTGCCGGGGGGAGCGGAACGAGGCTTTATCCCATTACGCGCGGCGTGTGCAAACAGCTGCTGCCCATTTACGACAAGCCGATGATCTACTACCCTCTGTCGGTGCTCATGCTGGCGGGGATCCGCGACATTCTGATCATCTCGACGCCGGTGGACCTGCCCCGGTTCCGTGACGTGTTCCGGGACGGCAGGGACCTCGGGCTCCGGTTCTCCTACGCAGAGCAGCAGAGTCCCAACGGCTTGGCCGAGGCATTCATCATCGGCGAACAATTCATCGGGAGCGATCCGGTCTGCCTCATTCTGGGCGACAACATCTTCTTCGGCCACGGACTTACGGAACTGTTGAACAAGGCCGTGACGGACGTCCGCTCGGAGGGAGGCGCGACGGTCTTCGGGTACAGCGTCAGGGACCCCGAGCGGTACGGCATCGTGGAGTTCGACAAGGCCGGATCCGTGATCTCCATTGAGGAGAAACCGGAAAGGCCGCGTTCCCGTTATGCCGTCACCGGGCTGTACTTTTACGATAATGACGTCATCCGCATCGCGAAGAGCATCAAACCGTCGGGGCGGGGCGAGCTCGAGATCACGGATGTGAACAGGGAATATTTGCGGCGCCGCCAGCTCCGTGTCGTGCTCATGGGCCGCGGGTATGCCTGGCTCGACACCGGCACCCATGAGAGCCTGCTGGAGGCGAGCGAGTTCATCGCCACCATCGAGCGGCGTCAGGGGCTCAAGATGGCCTGCATCGAGGAGATCGCATACACGCTGGGATATATCGACCGGGAACAGTTGCTCAAGGCAGCTGAGGACCATCGGAAGAACGCCTATGGCGAATATCTCAAGATGGTTGCCGAGCAGGGAGGCCCCGGTGCCCTTTGATTTCACGCCGACGGCGATCCCCGAGGTCGTTCTGATCGCTTCGAAGGTGTTCGGGGACACCCGGGGATTCTTCCTGGAGATCTACAAACATTCTGAATTCGTCGCGGCCGGCATTCCGGAGCACTTCGTCCAGGACAACTATTCCCGGTCGGCCCGGGGCGTGCTGCGTGGCCTCCACTATCAGAAAGATCCGCGGGTGCAGGGCAAACTTGTGCGGTGCGTGAAGGGCAGGATCTTTGATGTTGCCGTGGACATCCGGAAAGGATCGCCGACCTATGCCAGGTGGGTCGGACAGGAGATGTCCGAGGAAAACAACCTGATGCTGTATATCCCCCCGGGGTTCGCCCACGGCTTCCTGACCTTGAGCGAATCGGCAGAGGTCCTGTACAAGTGCACAGCGGAGTACTCACTTGCCGATGACCGGGGCATCATCTGGAACGACCCGGACGTGAAAATAGCCTGGGCGATGACCGATCCGCTCCTGTCTGCGAAGGACAAGGCCCTTCCCGCCCTGCGGGATGCCGAGAACGGCTTCCGGTACGTTCCATGAGATACCTCATCACCGGCAGAAACGGCCAACTTGCCGCCGCGTTCATCAAGAGGTTCGGCTCCCGATCTCGGGAGTTCATGGCGCCCGAGGAGTCCCGCTTCGACATTACGGACCCGGCCGGCGTCCGCGAGGTCGTCGGATCGTACCGGCCCGGCGTCATCATCAACTGCGCCGCGTATAATCTCGTGGACCGGGCAGAATCGGAGCGGGAGCGGGCGTTCCGCGTCAACGCGGAGGGGCCGAGGCTGCTCGCTGAAGAGGCCCGGAAGCAGGGTGCTATCCTGGTGCATTTCGGATCCGACTATGTTTTCGACGGCCGGAAGGAGAACGGCCTGTACCAGGAAGAGGACGCCACCAACCCCCTGGGGGAGTATGGCAGGAGCAAACTGGCAGGGGAACAGGCCGTGAGGGACACGCTGGGAGACCGGTCGCTGGTCTTCCGTCTGAGCTGGGTCTTCGGCGAGGGAAGACAGAACTTCATCGTGAAGCTCCTCGAGTGGTCGCGCACCCAGGAGTTCCTCCGGATCGCCTGTGACGAATTTTCGGTCCCTACGTGGACGGAAACCGTGGTGGACGTTGTGCTGGAGTCGCTGGCACAGGGGGTGAGCGGCCTGTACCACCTCACGAACAGCGGCTACTGCTCACGCTATGAATGGGCGAAGGTCATCCTGCGCCAGCAGGGGATCGCCAAGTTCATCAGGCCGGTATCTACGGACGTGTTCCGGCTGCCTGCGGCGCGGCCGAAGTTCTCGGCCATGAGCAACGGAACGATCGCCGGCCGGCTGAACACGGACATTCCTGCGTGGGAAGATGCGATCGTCCGATTCTTCGAGCAGGGGAACACGTAATGAGCACGAATGCAGAACCTGACGGCGGGCCGGGACATCGTCTGGACGAGGGGACCACGGTCCTCGTGACCGGCGGTGCCGGCTTCATCGGCGCCAATTTCATCCGGTACGTCCTGACGCGGATGGGCTTCCGCGGAAGGATTGTGAACTTCGATGCGCTCACCTATGCCGGAAATCTGGCAAGCCTCGAGGACATCGACCGTACGTTCGGCGGCGGTCAGTATGTCTTCGAACAAGGCGATATCGCCGATCCCGGCCGCGTCGAGCAGCTGTTCGCCAAGCACCCCATAACGGTCGTCGTTCATTTCGCTGCGGAAAGCCATGTGGACCGCTCCATCCTCGGGCCTGCTGCATTTGTCGAGACCAATGTCACCGGGACCTTCCGGCTGCTTGAGGCGGCGCGCCAGCGCTGGAAGGGAAGGAAGGACGTGCGGTTCCATCATATCAGCACCGACGAGGTCTACGGGTCCCTGGGGGAGACCGGCGCGTTCACGGAGACGACTCCCTACGATCCCCGCAGCCCCTATTCGGCATCCAAAGCAGCATCGGACCATCTGGTCAGGGCATACTTTCATACCTACGGACTCCCCATCACTGTTTCCAACTGTTCGAACAACTACGGGCCGTACCAGTTCCCCGAGAAGTTGATTCCGCTTACGGTCCTGAACGCGCTGGAAGGCAAGGCACTCCCCGTGTATGGAGACGGCAAGCAGGTTCGGGACTGGCTCTATGTCGAGGACCACTGCGCCGCGGTCTGGCTGATCCTGACCAAGGGGCAGGCCGGAGAGACCTACAATATCGGCGGTGAGTGCGAGAAGCGGAACATCGAGGTCGTGAAGGACATCTGCACAGTCCTGGACGAGCTTGCGCCGGCGGCGAACAACCGGCATATGAAGGATCGGGAAGCGGTCAGGAGATATCAGGACCTGGTCACCCATGTGGCCGACCGTCCGGGTCATGACCGCCGGTACGCCATCGACTGCAGCAAGATCAAGCGGGAACTGGGATGGAAGCAGGACCATGATTTTGAAACCGGGCTCCGCGCCGCGATCTCGTGGTACCTCCAGAACGCATCGTGGGTGGACAGCGTCCGGAGCGGTGATTACCAGAAGTGGATCGAACGGAACTACTCAGCCAGAACAACTCACCCGAACAAAGGAGCGAAATGAAGATATCAGTCATCGGGACAGGGTATGTAGGCCTCGTCACTGGTACCTGTTTAGCAGAAATCGGGAACCAGGTCACTTGCATGGACATCGATGAGCGGAAGATCGAGATGTTGAATGATGGCAAGGTCCCGATCTACGAACCCGGCCTCGAAGAGCTCATCAAGCGGAACACGGCGCACGCGAGGCTCTCATTCACCACGGACATGGCGTCCGCTGTACGGAACGCGGACGTCATCTTCATCGCCGTCGGCACTCCGCCGGGCGAGGATGGCTCGGCGGACCTCCAGTACGTGCTCAGCGCTGCCCGGGAGATTGGGAAATTCATGAACGGCTATACCGTTGTGGTAAACAAGAGCACGGTGCCTGTGGGGACCGGCGACAAGGTCCGCGCTGCGCTCGCCTCTCGCACGAGGCACAAGTTCGACGTGGTATCCAACCCTGAGTTTCTGAAGGAGGGGGCGGCCATCGAGGACTTCATGAAACCCGACCGCGTGGTGATCGGCGCGGAAAGCCCGAAGGCGGCGCAGTTGATGCAGGAACTGTACGCACCCTTTGTGCGCAAGTACGATCGCGTTCTCGTCATGGATATCCGGAGCGCGGAAATGACCAAATACGCCTCCAATGCCATGCTCGCGACCAAGATATCGTTCATCAACGAGATGGCGAACATCTGCGGAAGCCTGGGCGCGGACATTGACAGCGTGCGGAAGGGAATGGGATACGACAAGCGAATCGGATTCGAGTTCCTGTTTCCCGGCGTTGGGTACGGCGGTTCCTGCTTCCCCAAGGACGTGAAGGCACTGGTACAGACCGCTCAGGAGCATGGCGTTGACGCGGTCGTGCTGAAAGGTGTCGAAGCAGTGAACGATGAGCAAAAAAAGGTGCTCTTCCGGAAGATCGTGGAGCACTTCCGGGGTAAGGCCGGGAACAGGCTGCCGCGCGGGAAAAAAGCTTTGTCTGGCAGGACCATCGCCGTATGGGGCCTGTCGTTCAAGCCGCGCACCGATGACATGCGCGAAGCTCCGTCCGTGGTGATCATCAACAGCCTCCTGCGCGCGGGTGCCGAGGTCAGGGCGCACGATCCCGTAGCCCTGGGCGAGGCGTACAAGATCTTTAAGGACCGCGTCTTCCTGGCCGCGGACAGCTACGAGGCGCTCAAGGGCGCCGACGCGCTGGCGATTGTGACGGAGTGGAACGAGTTCAAAACGCCTGATTTTACCCGGATGAAGAAGCTATTGAGAACGCCCGTCATCTTTGACGGCAGGAACATCTACAATCAGGACGAACTGAGAAAACTCGGCTTTTCCTATTACGGAATGGGGAGACGATGACGTCCGTGAACCATAGGCGGGTCTGGAAGACCGCGGAGGGAGCGGGAGAGACTACATGAGAATACTGGTGACCGGTGGCGCAGGTTTCTTGGGATCGCACCTGTGCGAGTGCCTGCTCCGGGAGAAGCATGAGGTCGTCTGCCTGGACAACTTTTTTTCCGGCAGACGACAAAATCTTCATTCATACTTCGCGAATCCCAATTTTGAACTGGTTCGCCACGATGTCGTCGAACCCATTATGCTGGAAGTGGACCGGATCTACCATCTGGCTTGTCCAGCATCGCCGGTCCACTATCAGTACAACCCGGTCAAGACCATCAAGACAAATGTACTGGGTACGCACAACATGCTTGGCCTGGCGAAGCGCACCCGTGCCCGGTTCCTTCTGGCGTCGACATCCGAAGTCTACGGCGATCCAGCGGTCCATCCCCAGACCGAGGACTACTGGGGCAACGTGAATCCCATCGGGATCCGGAGCTGCTACGACGAGGGGAAGCGCGTGGCCGAGACCTTCACCATGGACTACCACCGCCAGAGCCGCGTCGATGTCAGGATTGTTCGCATCTTCAACACCTACGGGCCGCGCATGCTGGCCGACGACGGCAGGGTCGTGAGCAATTTTATCGTCCAGGCGCTGAAAGGGGACGACATCACCGTATACGGGGACGGGTCGCAAACCCGGTCATTCTGCTTTGTCGACGACCTCATCGACGGCATGGTGCGGATGATGGAGAACGAGGGATTCGTCGGACCGGTGAACCTGGGCAATCCGCGGGAGTTTACCATCATGGAATTAGCGAAGAAGATCATCGCCATGACCGGTTCGCGCTCGAACATCGTGCAGAAGCCGCTGCCGTCCGACGACCCGACCCAGCGCCAGCCTGACATCACGCTGGCGAGGCAGAAGCTCGGATGGCAGCCGAAGGTGGACGTGGACGAAGGCTTCAAGGTGACGGTCGACTATTTCCGGAAGGAGCTTGCCCGGTAGGGCTGGATGCCGTTCTCCGGCGCCATGAAAAAATCGAAACCAGCCATCATCGCCGTCATCCCTGCCCGATACGGTTCGACCCGGTTCCCCGGAAAGGCCCTGGCCCTCATCAAGGGAAGGCCCATGGTCCAGTGGGTCCACGAACGGACAAAACGCTCAGCCTACTTCGACCGCGTCATCGTTGCGACGGATGATGCCAGGATCCTGAAAGCGGTCACGGACTTCGGAGGAGAAGCGATGATGACGTCGCCGGACCACGCGACGGGTACGGACCGGATCGCCGAAGTTGCGCGCTCGCTCGACTGCGATATCATCGTGAACGTACAGGGCGACGAGCCGCTCATCGCCCCGGCGATGATCGACGCAGCCGTCAAACCTCTGGCCGATGATCCGAGCATTCCCATGGGCACGATCGCCAAGCGGATCATGGACCCGGCCGAGGTACGCGATCCGAACGTGGTGAAGGTCGTCCTCGACGCCGGAGGATTCGCCCTCTATTTTTCTCGCGCCCCGATCCCCTGGGACCGTGACCGATGGGCGGGAGCGACCTCGTCCGCCGACGCGAAGTTCGACGGGGCATGGTTTAAGCACATCGGTCTCTATGTGTATCGGAGGGATTTTCTGCTTGCGTACGCCGCGATGCCGCAGACGCCGCTGGAGCGGACGGAAAAGCTCGAGCAGCTCCGCGCGCTGGAGCGCGGACACCGGATCAGGGTCGTGATCACGGAGCAGGAGTCCTTTGGAGTTGACATACCGGGTGATTTGGGTAAAATACTGAAGCTTATTGAAGAAAGCGGGATCGACTCATGAGCGAGCAGAGATCTGGGACCAAGTACATCTTTGTGACCGGCGGCGTCGTCTCCTCGCTTGGCAAGGGCCTCGCCGCGTCCTCCCTGGGCGCCCTGCTGGAGGCGCGGGGGCTCAAAGTGACCTTCCTCAAACTGGACCCGTACATCAACGTGGATCCCGGGACGATGAGCCCCTTCCAGCACGGCGAGGTATTCGTGACCGACGACGGGGCCGAGACGGACCTTGACCTCGGCCACTATGAACGATACTGCAACGTCACCACGGGCCAGAAGAACAACTACACGTCAGGTCGGATCTACTATAACGTCATCACCAAGGAGCGGCGGGGTGATTACCTCGGCGGCACCGTCCAGGTCGTACCGCATGTCACCGATGAGATCAAGCGGGCCATCACGGACCTTGCCGACGGCGAGGACGTGGTGATCGTCGAGATCGGCGGGACCATCGGCGACATCGAGAGCCTGCCGTTCCTCGAGGCCATCCGGCAGCTTCGCTACACCCTGGGACGGGGGAACTATCTGTACATCCACCTCACCCTGGTGCCGTACATCCGGGCGGCGGACGAGCTCAAGACCAAGCCGACGCAGCACAGCGTGAAAGAGCTCCAGTCCATCGGCATCCAGCCGAACATCCTTCTGTGCCGGAGCGACCGCCCGATCCCGCGGGACATGAAGCGGAAGATCGCGCTCTTCTGCAACGTGGAGGAGAACGCGGTCATCACCGCCCAGGACGTTGAGACCATCTACGAGGTCCCGCTCCACCTGCACGAAGAGGGGCTCGACGACCGCATCGTCGAGATGCTCGATCTGCAGGCGCCCCGCGGAGATCTGTCGGTCTGGGAATCCATCGTCAAGCGGGTCAAACAGCCGCTCAAGAACGTGACCATCGCCCTCGTCGGGAAATACGTCGACCTCAAGGAGTCCTACAAGAGCCTCTGCGAGGCGCTGACCCATGGCGGCATCGCCAACGACGCGAAGGTGTCCCTGTGCTGGGTCGATTCGGAAGAGATCGAGGCGAAGGGCGCCGCCGAGATGCTGAAGGGCATGGACGGCATTCTTGTCCCCGGCGGTTTCGGGATCCGGGGCGTGGAAGGCAAGATCGCCGCGGTAACGTTCGCCCGGGAGAACAAGATCCCCTATTTCGGCATCTGTCTGGGCATGCAGTGCGCGGTGATCGAGGCGGCACGGAACCTCGCCGGCCTCACGGATGCCAACAGCTCAGAGTTCAATGTGCAGACGCCCCATCCCGTCATCTACCTCATCGAACAGTGGTATGACTACCGGTCGAAGACGGTCCAGAAGCGCGACATCGCGTCGGACAAGGGCGGAAGCATGCGCCTCGGCGCCTATCCCTGCAAGCTGGAGAAGGGGACCTTCGCGTTCCAGGCCTACGGCAGGGACGAGATCTCGGAGCGCCACCGGCACCGGTACGAGTTCAACAACGCCTATCTCGAGCGGCTCACGAAAGCGGGGCTCGTGATCAGCGGCCTGTCGCCCGACGGGGAACTGGTGGAGATCGTCGAGCTTCGCGACCATCCCTGGTTCCTTGGCTGTCAGTTCCATCCGGAGTTCAAGTCCACGCCGCGGAACCCGCATCCGCTGTTCACCGCGTTCATCGGGGCGTCCTACCGGAACCGCGAGCAGAGGAGCAGGTCGTGACAAGGGAGATCACCGTTGGATCGGTCAGGATCGGCGGCGGCCGGCCTTTCGCGCTGATAGCCGGTCCCTGCGTCATCGAGTCCGAGGCGGCGACCCTGGATGCTGCGGAACGGCTCGCGAAGATCACGTCAGATCTCGGCATCCCGTTCATCTTCAAGTCCTCCTACGACAAGGCGAACCGCAGTTCGGTAACCTCGTACCGTGGCCCGGGGATCGCCGAGGGCCTCAGGATCCTGGCCAGGGTCAAGCGCGAGCTTGGGCTGCCGGTCCTGTCCGATGTCCACCGGTTCGAGGAGATCGCCCCTGCTACTGATGTGCTCGACGTGATCCAGATACCGGCGTTCCTTTCCCGGCAGACCGACCTGCTGGTCGGCGTGGCGAGAACGGGGCGGGTAGTGAACATCAAGAAGGGACAGTTTCTTGCACCCTGGGACATCAAGAATGCCATCGAGAAGGTCGTATCTGCGGGAAACCAGAGCATTCTCCTGACGGAGCGCGGCGTTTCCTTTGGGTACAATAATCTCGTCGTGGACATGCGGGCGCTTCCGATACTTCGGGGGTTCGGATACCCTGTGGTGTTCGACGCGACCCACGCGGTCCAGATGCCGGGCGGAGCGGGGACAGCATCGTCAGGCGACCGGCAGTATGTGCCTCACCTGACGAGAGCCGCCGTGGCAGCTGGCATTGATGGGCTGTTCATGGAGGTCCACGCCTGTCCCGACAAGGCGCTTTGCGACGGCCCGAATATGATGAGCCTCGATGCGCTGCCGGACCTTCTCCGGCAGGCGCAGGAGATCGACCGGATCGTGAAGCGATGAGCATTGAACAGGCAAAGAAGGTGCTCAGGATCGAGGCGGATGCCGTTGCCCGCCTGATCGACCGCCTCGACAGCAATTTTGATCGGGCAGTGGACCTGATCATGGGCTGCAAGGGCCGCGTGGTCGTTACCGGCATGGGAAAGTCCGGCCACATCGGCAATAAGATCGCCGCAACGCTGGCCTCCACGGGGACGCCGGCCTTGTTCCTGCACCCCGCCGAGGGGATCCACGGCGATCTGGGCATGGTCACCAAAGGGGACATCGTCATAGCGCTGTCCAACAGCGGCGAGACCGAGGAACTTTCGCGCATGCTGCCGTCCCTGAAGCGGATCGGCATCAAGATCATAGCGCTCACCGGCAACACGGAGTCGACGCTCGCCAGGAACAGCGATGTGGTCATCGATGTGGGCGTGAAGGAGGAGGCCTGTCCGCTCGGCCTCGCTCCGACCGCGAGCACGACCGCCACGCTCGCCATGGGTGACGCTCTCGCGGTCGTGCTGCTCGACCGGAGAGGCTTCAAGGAGGAGGATTTCGCCTGTTATCATCCCGGCGGATCGCTCGGCAAACGGCTTCTTCTGCATGTACGGGACATCATGCACACCGGAGACGCCATTCCGAAGGTCTCTGCAGAATCGCTGGTGAAAGAAGCGATCTATGAGATCTCGTCCAAGAAGATGGGCGTCACCTCGGTGCTCGACAAGGCGGGAAAACTGCTCGGCGTGATCTCGGACGGGGACCTCAGACGCTGGATGGAAAGGACGGAGAAGACCGGCGAGAACCTGCTGGCAAAGCGGGCCCGGGAGATCATGACCAGCAACCCCAAGGTGATCGGGAAGGATGCCCTGGCCGCTGAGGCCGTTGCGATCATGGAGAGCAACTCGATCACCTGCCTCCTGATTCTTGACAATGACAATCGTCCCGAGGGAGTGATCCACCTGCATGACCTCCTCAAGGCTGGGGTCGTGTAGAAAATGAGTAACAGGAGACACAACGAACTCTCTTCCATGAAAAATTCAGGGACGACCATACGGAGCCTGAAGGCGAAGGCGAAAAGGATCAAGCTCCTCCTGCTTGATGTCGACGGGGTGCTGACCGACGGCCGCATCATCCTCGACAACCAGGGCAATGAGCTCAAGGCGTTCCACGTCCGCGACGGGCATGGGATTAAACTGGCCCAGCGGGCGGGGATCTCGGTCGGGATCATCACCGGCAGGAAGGCCGAGGTCGTGCAGGTGCGGGCCCGGGAGCTTGGCATCGAAGAGGTGCACCAGGGGGCTGTCGATAAGCTCACGGTCTATGAATCCCTGCTTGCCAAATATCGGCTGCGGGACGACGAGGTGGCGTTCGTGGGGGATGATATCGTCGATGCCGGCATCTTCAGGCGGGTGGGCCTGGCGGTCCGCGTCGCCGACAGCGATCCGTCCGTCCGTCCGTTCGCAGACATGGTCACGAAAGCCGACGGCGGCCGCGGGGCGGTCCGTGAAGTGATCAACTTTCTCCTCACCAGCCAGGGCAAGCAGCCTGTTCCATGAGCACCGGGATCACCAGGGTACGGAAACGGATCAGCCGGGTCTTTCTCGTGTTGTTCACGAGGACGATCCGAATCTGCGCCCGGCTTCTTCCGTATCCCATTGCTATTGCCGTTGGCGGCGCGTTCGGATTCCTTGCCTACTATCTGCTCCCCCGTGACCGCAACCGGGCCCGCGCC
>Ga0316622_100001640_pt1 | contig 14798 bp, 13 predicted proteins | sample OWC_Aug_OW2_C1_D_FD_207646 | JGI IMG/M metagenome (GOLD analysis project Ga0316622, IMG submission 207646) | Wetland soil microbial communities from Old Woman Creek delta, Ohio, United States - OWC_Aug_OW2_C1_D5_C | ecosystem: Environmental > Terrestrial > Soil > Wetlands | place: USA: Ohio... | reverse complement strand
TCGGCACCGCGGCGGCGAGCGGGTCGGGCTTGTCCAGCATGGCGTACGCACAGGCCACGGCGACCTCGTTCACGACCCACGTGCGCAGCATGTCGCCGAAATCCACGACCGACGTCGCGCGGCGCGTGTAGGGGTCGTGACCGTCGACGAGCACGTTGTGGTCGTTGGCGTCGTTGTAGATCACGCCGGCGGGCAGCCCCGGGGCCAGCCGCGCCAGTTCGCCGCCTGCGAAGTCGAAGAGCCGCTCGACGAGCCCGCGCCGCGCCGGGTCGTCGACGAACCCGATGTACTCGCGAATCCACGCCGCGCGGCGCGGGTCCCACTTGAGGTCGCGTTCAGCCGCGGGGTGATCGAAGGTGGCGAGCGCGGCGTCCAGCGCGCCGAGTAGCGCGCCGAGGCTGCGCAGCAGCTCCGGCGTGTGCGGCTGCACGGCGGCCAGCACGCGCCCGGGCACCCAGGACAGCAGCCGCACGAGGTGCGGCGCGCCGTTCGCGTCTTCCACGGTTGCCATTGCGGCGCCATCGGCCGCGTGCCGCACGCGCGGCAGGCGCAGCTCCGGCGCGACCGTCGCCAGGTGGAGGAGCGCGGCGTTCTGCAGATCGATGACCTGCGGGTCCTCGCCGGCATTCGAGATCTTGAGCACGTACTGCTCGCCGCCGGCCGCGGTCAGCAGGAAGTTCTGATCGCGCTCGCTGGGCAGCGCCGAGACCGCGGCGTCGAGGCCGTAGTGCCGCAGGCCGACGGCGCGGGCGTCGTCAGCCGTGAATGCGGGCGGGTCGAACTTGATGGTCGGCATGGCGGACGGCTCTGGACGGCGCGCTCAGGATATCGCAAAGACGGCCTTGAGACCGGTCGCCGCCTCGCGGAACACCCGCTCGTGCTCATCGAGGCCCGCCACGCAGGTGACCAGCCGATCCACCCTCACAGCGCCCCGCGCCAGCAGGTCCATCGCCGGCGCGAAGGGACCGCATCGCGACCCGACGACCGTGATCTCGTCCACGACAATCGGCCACGTCGCCATGGCCGCCACATCGTGCACCGTCGACTTGAGGACGACGGTCCCTCGCGGCCGGACCATTGCGAGGGCGCGCGTCAGCCCGTCGGCCCCGCCCGTGGCCTCCACCACGACGTCGAACCGCTCGCCCGCCGCGGGATCAGCATCGGCCGATCGCCGCGCCGGCAGCCCCATCGCCTGCGCCAGCGCCAGGCGATCGTCGTGCTTGCAGAACAGCTCAACCGGGGCGCCGGCCGCCGCCAGGACCTGGGCGATCAGCAGGCCCATCCGGCCGTCGCCCAGCACGGCTGCCCGCGTGGCGGGGCCGAGACTCACCTGCTCAAGGATGCGGCACGCCGCGGCGATGGGCTCCACGAAGACGGCCGCGAGGTCGCCGACCGAGGCCGGCACCAGGTGCAGATTGGCGGCTGGCAGCGTGAGGTACTCGGCGAAGGCGCCGTCGTGATCTCGGATGCCGAGCACCCGGCGGCTCTCACAATGCTCCTTCACGCCGCCACGGCACCGGGAGCAGACGCCACAGCCGATGTTGATGTCCCCCACCACGCGCCGGCCGACCCAGTGGCCGTCGTCGGGCCGGCTCACGCGCTCGACGACGCCGACGAACTCATGCCCCGGGATGCCGGAGAAATCCGCGTAGCCTTTCACGAGTTCGAGGTCGGTCCCGCAAACGCCGGCCGCCTTCACCCGGATCAGGCACTCGCGCGGCCGATCCGGGGTGGGCACGTCTGCGAGTCGTATCCGGCCGCCTTCGAGGATCAGGGCGCGCATGCAGTTCCCCCGGGTGCCGGGCCGGCGCTCACGGGCCCGGTGCGAAGTCTCTCGTGCGGACGATGCGGTCGATCTCGCGCATCATCGCGTCGATCTCGTCCATCGTGTTGTAGAAATGCGGCGACAGGCGGATGCCGACGCCGGGTCGGTAGTCGACCACGAAGTCACGGGCATTGAGGGTCCTGGCGACGAGTGCCGCGTCCGGGACGTCGACGGCCACGGTACCCGCCAGGCGCGCCGGGTCGCGCGAGGCGACCGATCGATAGCCGGACGCATCGACCAGCTCGAGGAGGCGGCGCGTCATCGCCGTCGACGCCGCGCGAATTCGGTCGACGCCGACCTGCGTGATGATGTCGAGGCCGGGCAGCGCCGCGTAGTACGCCGGGATGGCCGGCGTTCCGTTCATCATCGCCATCCCGTCCCTGCGGACCTCCGTGGCGTCGATGTCGAACGCGAACGGGGCCGTCCGGGAGAGCCAGCCGGTCAGCCGCGGCCGCGTCCGGGCCTTGACCCAGGGCGCCGTGTACAAGAACGCGTTGCCCGGTCCGCCGCAGAGCCATTTCAGGCAGCCTCCGACGAAGAAGTCCACGCCGAGCGCGGCGACGTCGACGGGAATGATCCCCGCCGACTGATAGCCGTCGAGGACGACCATCGCGCCGACCGAGTGTGCCTTCTCGACGACGGGCACGGGGTCGACGATGTACGAACTGCGGAAGAGCACGTGGGAGAGACAGACGACAGCCGTGCGCTCGTCGATGGCTGCCGCGATGCGCTCCCCGGGCACGGACAGGTCATCGAGTGCCGGCACCACGTGCAGATCGAAACCCAGATCGCGCTGGCCCTTGTAGAGGTACACCGCCGACGGGAAGTCCATCGCCGTGCAGACAATCGTGCGTTTTTCGGCGTCGGGCCCGACGCACGAGAGCGCCACCGCCTCGGCCGTCGTCACGTTCTCGTGCATGCTGACCGATCCGGCCGGAGCACCGATGATCGCTTCGATGCGGGCGCCGAGCTCGCCCGCCAGCTCCCACCAGCGCTCCTCCCATGCCCGCACGCCCCGGGTCGCCCACATTTCGGCGTAGTCGGCGAGCGACCGCGCCGCCGCGCGTGGCATCGCACCGAGCGAGTTGCTGATCATGTAGAGCGTGCGCGACAGGATCGGGAACTCCTCGCGCCAGCGGGCCAGTTCGTCCATGGTGGTGGCATTCTACCGCGGCGCCGCGGCATCGGCCGGACGCCGCGTGAGCACGACGGCGCCGGGATGCGGGCGGCGGCTGAGGTAGACTGGCTGAACACGATTCCGTCGAGAGCGCCCGAGGTCGAGCTGATGTTCACGCGTGTTGCAGCGGCCTGCGCCGCGGTGCTGGCCGTGGTCGCGCCCGCCGGTGCCCAAGAGAAACCCTACAGCCTGGCGGTGGGCGGAGCGCTTGTTGGTCCGCTGTCCGACAGCGCCGACCGGTTCTCGACCGGGCTCGGGCTGACGGCCGGCGTCACGTGGCGGGTCAGCGAACAGATCGGCCTGACGGGCGACTACACGTGGTCGATGCTCGGTGTGCAGAACGACTGGAACGGCCTCGTGGCGTCCCGCCCGGTCGACGTGACGCCCCGCATCCAGTTCGGGACGGTCAACGTCAGGTTCCAGGCGCCGCCTGCAAGGGTGCGCCTGCACGTGCTCGCGGGCCTCGGGCTCTATCACCGCTCTGTGGCCATGAGGACGGCGGGGTCCGGCGACATCACGGTGTGTGATCCCTGGTGGTTCGTGTGCACAGCCGGTCCGGTGCCGGTTGGCAGCGTGAACCGCACCCACTCGAGCACGGACCCCGGCTTCAACGTCGGGGCCGGGATCACGGCGGGGTGGTTCTTCGCCGAAATCCGCTATCACTTCATGTGGGGACCGTCGTTCGACACGCCGAACGGCGCGCAGGAGGCGACCGGGAAGTTTCTGCCGCTCACCATTGGCGTCGTGTTCTGATCCGCGTTGCGTTCCTGGGGTTCTCGGAGCCTGACCATGCTGACGCTGTCCCGTCGTGAGCCCGCGATTGTCTCCTCCATCCTGCTGACACTCGGCGTGGGCCTGATGGTGCTGGGTGTCGTGCTCATGGATGCCCGCGAGACCCTGATGACCCCGGAGGGACTCGCGAGCCGGGCGGGTGCGGCGCTGGCCGACCCGCGCGTGTCGGCGTATGTCGCCGACCGGGCGACGAACGCCCTGCTCGCCGCGCAGCCCGATCTCACGGCCTTCAGACCGGTCGTCGCGGCCGCCGCGGCAGGCACCGTGTCGTCGCAGCCCTTTCAGCGGGCCATCCAGGTGAGCATCCGGTCGACGATGGCTGCGGTCTTGGCCGAAGGAAGCAGCAAGATCGCGCTGTCACTCCCGGACCTGGGTGTCCTTCTCCGGAGCGCGCTCACGCAGGCGAACCCGGCCCTTGCCGAGAAGATCCCGTCGCGCGTCCGCGGCGCGATCAACATTCTCGAAGAGGGGCGGGTGGCGCGGGCGGTGATCGACACGGTCCGGTGGTCACGCCGCCTCGTGCGCTTCGTGGCCATCCTGTTCGCCCTGGGAGCCGTCTGCCTCGCGGCCGGATTCGCGCTGGCGCGAGACCGGCGACGGGCGCTGCTCGACGTGTCGGTGCACCTGATCACCGCCGGAGTCTTCCTGCTCGTGCTGAGGGCCGCCGGCGGGTGGTTCTTGCAGTCCGGCAGCGGGGACGCGCTCGGTCGCGAGGCGCTGGCCGGCGTCTGGACTGCCTTCACAAGCGGCATCAGGGGCTGGGCGCTGACGCTGTCGTTTGTCGGACTCGTGATGGCGGCATCCGCCCGGTCCTTCCTCGATCGCATATCGGTTGGCGAACTGATCGCGCGGGCGTGGCACGCCGTGCAGGAGCCGCCCGGCGGCACCTGGGGCCGGCTCGGCCGGAGCGTGGTGTTGATTGCGCTCGGCGGCGCCGCCGTCGTCTACCCGCGCGAGGTCGTCGAGTGGCTCACACTGGCCGCGGGCGGAACGCTGACGTTCCTTGGCGTCAGGGAGGCCTTTGCGCTCCTGCAGGCGTGGGGAGCGCCCGCGGAGCGATCGGCGGCGACGCCGGCAGGAGGCAAGGGCGTCCGTCGCGTGGCGGCGGTCGGTGCCGCCACGGCGCTGCTGGCGCTGGCAGCCATCGCGCTGATGCGGCCAGCACCGGCCGCGGTCGCGCTGACCGCCGGTGTCTGCCATGGATCGGCGGCGCTCTGCGATCGACCGCTGGATCGCGTCACCTTCGCCGGCGCGCACAACGCCATGTCGGCTGCCGACGTGGCCGGCTGGATGTTCCCGCAGCACGAGCGCGGCGTCGCGTCCCAGTTGACCGACGGCATCCGCGCCTTCCTGATCGACGTGCACTACGGGCGGCCGGCGGCGAGCGCCGTCGTCACGGACCTCGACGCCGAGACCGCGTCCCGGGCGAAGATCGAGGAGGCCGTCGGGCCCGAGGGCGTCGAGGCCGCGCTGCGCATCCGCGGGCGTTTCGCCGGCGGGGATCTCGGGCCGCGAGGGCTCTATCTGTGCCACGGCTTCTGCGAGCTCGGCGCCCAGCCGCTCGGCCCGTGGCTGCGCACCGTGGCCGACTTCCTCGTGCAGCATCCCGACGAGGTCGTGCTGATCGTCGTCGAAGACTACGTGGCCCCCGAGGACCTTGCCGCGGAGTTCGACAGGGCGGGGCTCGCGGACCTCGCCTACCGGGGCACCGGCCGCACGCCGTGGCCGACGCTGCGCACGTTGATCGACACGCGCCAGCGCGTCGTGGTGATGACGGAATCGGGGCGCGCAGGCGTGCCGTGGCTCCTGCCCGCGTTCGACGTCATGCAGGAGACCCCGTACAAGTTCCGGAACCCCTCGGAGATGAGCTGCGCCGTCAACCGCGGCGGCACGACGGGATCGCTGTTCCAGATCAACAACTGGATCGACACCACGCCGGCCCCGAAGCCGAGCAACGCCGCGATGGTCAACGCCCACGACGCGCTGCTGGCGAGGGCACAACGCTGCCGGGAGGAGCGGGGCCTGATGCCGACGATCCTGGCGGTGGACTTCTATCGCACGGGCGACGTGGTCGGCGTCGCCCGTGCGCTCAACAGGTAGGCCTACTTCTTCACGACATCGAATTCCAGGAGCAGCGCCTCGGTCCAGGTCAGATCCACCTTGTCGCCCACCTTGACCTGCTCCAGCACCTTCTTGTCCTCGATGCGGGCGCTGTACGTCCACTTGTTCGGCCCGCTGAGCGTGATCGACGGCACCTTGGGATCGAGGGCCGTGATGGTCGCGGTGATCGTCCGCTGCTTGGCGGCGGTGCCGGCGGGCTTGGCGGCGCCGCCGGGGGTGACGCCCTCGGCCGCCGTGTCCACGTCCTTCTCGCCGGGCTGCTTCTTCCGGATCACCAGGTTCTCGTAGTAGCGGGCGGTCAGGACGTCGCCCACCTTGATCTCGGAGAACCGCTTCACGGTCTCCGGGACGACGATGTCGACGTAGTTGCCCTTGGGCCCCTTCATCGTGAGGGTGCGCGTGGTCACGTTGATGGCCTCGACCGTGGCCGAGATCGTCTGGGTCTCACCGGTGAGGGTCTTGCTCTGGGCGGCAGCGGCGCCGGCAACGGCCAGCACGGCGAACGCCATCACGACGGCGGCGGTCACGATACTCTTCATGTCTGCTCCTTGTTGACTCTCATCATCGTAGCATCCCGGGGCCGGCGGCGTGCGTCCGGCAGACCGCCGGTTCCTACCAGTTGAACAGCCGCCCGATGGCGATATACGTGGCCCAGCGCCCGTCGAATCCGACGGTGCCGCCGACCAGCACCGGCCCGATCAGCGTGTCCGCCATGAGGCCCACGCCGGCCTGCGACCTGAACGTGGCCTTGTTCCAGTCGTCGAAGGCATCGCCGTTCTCAAGCCAGCCGCCGGCGAAGACCGGGCCGCCGAGGAAGTCCGGCAGGCGGCCGAGTTGGTAGAGGTACCCGACGGTGGCGACGTAATAGTGATCGCCCTTGAGCTCACCGAGATCGAAGGCGCCGAGGCGGAACGGCTGGCCCAGGTGAAACTGGCTCACCGTCAGCGGACTGTTGTCGAACGACGTGCCCAGCCCCCATGCGGTGAAGAGGCGGTTGTCTGAGCGGGCCGAGTGAAAACTCGTCCCGACGGTCTGGAACTGGGCCAGGTTCACGCTGGAGCGGGCGGTCTCGAGCGGCGGGTCGATGACGGGACCATCGAAGACATAGAGCATGCGGGCCGATGTCGCCACGCCTCGAGACGGAATCGCGGGGCTGTCCTGCCCGTTGTACCGCCACGTCAGGTCCGCCGCCGTCTCCTTCCCGGTGAGGGAGGGAAGCCCCGGGTCGCCGACCTCGACGTTCGCGTCGAGCCTGCCGATGTAGGCGCCGAGCCGGATGTCGCTGAACGCGCCGAGATTCACGCCGACGTTGACGCCGGCCTTCAGGAAGACCTGGTCGTAGCGGGCGACGACGGACTCGTCCTCGACGAAGTTGTACGTGCGCTTCATGACGCCGCCGTACGGCGCGAAAAAGAGCGGCGTCCTCCCGAGGGGCTGGTACCACTCCATGCCGAGGAACGGGTCCGACCCGACCGTGCCGTCGATGCGGAGTTCGGCCCCGTCGAACGGGAGATCGAAATTCAGGTAGCGGGCCGAGAGCGAGACGCCGAAACTGTCGGACGTCGTATTCTCCAGCGTGGCGCCGAGCATCAGAAACGGCGGGGCATTCGGTTTCTGGCGCGCGCGCACGAGCAGCCCGACCTCGCCGGCCTCGTTGGTGACCAGACGCCAGCCGACCGTCTCGTACCGGTCGAGGCCGCCCAGTTCGGTCAGATCGAGCTCGAGTTCCGGGATGACCAGCGGCCGGCCGACGTGCGCGGCGAGCGTGGCCTCCATGCGATCTTCGTCCGACTGCACGATCCCTTCGAACCGGACGAAGGCCGGGGCCGGAATCTCGGCGCGGCGGGCGCCGTCCCGGCGCGCCTTCCACCGCGCGTATTCGTCCTCGCTGACCGCGTACTGCAGCAACTGGTCCCTGATCGCTTCAGCGGCCTGGTAGCCGACCTCGATCATCTCCTTGCTCTTGCGCCAGTCGAGCGACTTGTACCCCTTCTCGACCAGCGGCACGTTCAGGACGACGTCGGCCGCCGCCATCCCTTCTTTCGTGGACGCGCGCATCATCGCGCTGAGCGTGCTGCCTGCGAGCCCGAACAGCGTCTGGCTGACTTCCTTGGGGTCCGAGAGATCGCCGACGTTGATGGCGATGACCACGTCGGCGCCCATGTTCCGGGCGACGTCGGCCGGCACGTTGTTCATGGCGCCGCCGTCGACGAGAATCTGGCCCTCCTCCTCGACCGGCGGAAAGATGAGCGGAAGCGACATCGTGGCCCGCATGGCGGACGCGAGCGAGCCGCGGCCGAGAACGACCTGCGTCGCGGACAGGAGATCGACGGCGACCGCACGAAACGGCGTCGGCAGCTCGTCGAACGTCGCGATGCCGTAGTAGGGTGCCGTGACGCGCTGGATCAGCAGGTCCACCTGCTCGCCGGAGTTCAGGGAGGTGGGGGGAGAAAACCCCTTTCGGAGGCCGAACTCGAGCCGCGACGGGTAGGCGCGCGCGTCCGTCTTGCGCCGGATGTTCTTGAAGGCGAAGTTCGACGCCCCGAACAGCTCGTCCCAGTTCATCGTCGAGAGCAGGTGGTCGAGCTCCGCGGCCGACATGCCTGTCGCGTAGCAGCCGCCAATCAGGCCGCCCATGCTGGTGCCTGAGGCCACGTCGATCGGGATGCGGTGCTCCTCGAACCAGCGAATCACGCCGACGTGCGCGATGCCCTTCGCGCTGCCGCCGCCGAAGGCGACGCCGATTTTCCGGCGTTCCTGGGCGACCGCGCCGGACGCGGACGCGAAGACAACAGCGGCCGTGAGAACCAGGGATGCCAGGCGTCGGATCATGGGATGACCTCGCAGAAATGATGCCACAGACGGCCTGGAATCGGTATCCGACCGGCCATCCGGTGAGGGGAGGGGGCGATTGACTGCACAGCCGCCTGCCACGCTATGATGGAGGATTGACCAGGAGTACAACCGTGAAGACGATCGTCCTGCTCTGCGCACTGCTCTGTCTGCCTCTGCCGGTCCTCGCCCAGGCGCCGGCAGCAGCGCCCGCTGCACCGCCGCCGCCCCCGAAGCAAGAAGGCACGGCCGAATTCGCCTTCGTCGGCACCACGGGCAACGCCTCGACCCAGACCATCGGCCTGAACGGGACGTTCATCGTCCGCCCCGACCAGTGGGTCGTCACGAACAAAGCCGGCTTCATCCGCAACGAGTCGGAATCGGAACTCACCGCCCAGTCGTTCGGGTATCTCTTCCGCGCCGAGCGGGCGCTCTCGCCGCGCCTATCGGGGTTCGGCGAGTACGCGTACTTCCGCGACACCTTTGCTGGCGTTGCCCACCGGAACTCGCTCGTCGGCGGCATCTCCTACAAGCTGGTCGACCTGCCCAAACACGTGTTCTTCACCGATGCCGGCCTCGGGTACATGAACGAGCGGCGCCTCGAAGGCGACGACGTGTCGAGCGCCACCTGGTCGCTCGGCGCGGGCTACAAGTGGAAGATCTCGGAGACCGCCGAGTTCACCGAGGACTTCCGCATGACGGGCATCTTCGCCGACGCCGACGACTGGCGCATCCTTCAGGCCGCTGCCATCACCGCGCGCCTCACGCAGCTGTTCTCGCTGAAGGTGTCGAACACGATTCGATACGCCCACGCGCCGGTGCCGGGCTTCAAGGACACCGACACGACCACGTCGGTTGCGCTCGTCGCGAAGTTCTGACGCACGCGGCGGCAGCTCGGAGCGGGCACATGGAAGGCTGGCGCGGCTGGGACGATTACGCGCGGTTCTACGACTGGGAAAACGCCCAGACGATGGGGCGGCGCGATGTGCGATTCTGGCAGCGCCTCGCCTCGAAGACGGCCGGCCCCGTCCTCGAACTCGGATGCGGGACCGGCCGCGTGGCCATCCCGGTGGCCAAGGCCGGCGCCCGTGTCGTCGGCATCGACCGGTCGGAGTCCATGCTGGCGCGCGCGCGGAAGCGCCTGCGCCGGTCGAAGATGCGGGGTTCGCTGGCGCTGGTGCGCGGCGATGTCCGGTCCCTCCCGTTCGGCGCCGGGGACTTCGCGCTCGTGGCCGCCCCCTACGGCATCCTTCAGTCGCTCCTCGATGACCAGACGCTCGACGCTGCCCTCGACGAGGTCCGCCGGACCCTGCGAAGGGGCGGCACGCTCGGCATCGACCTGGTCTCCGACCTGGCGTCCTGGTCTGAGTACGAACGGCGGGTGAAGTTGCGGGGGCCAGCGGGCCGGGGCCTCGCGCACATCACGCTCATCGAGTCGGTCCGCCAGGACCGGCCGCGCAGCCTCACGCTCTTCGACCAGGAATTCGTCGAGCGCCGCGGCGCCGCCACCCGGTCTCACCGGTTCTCGCTGGCGTTCCGGACCGTGTCGGTCGAGGAGATGGTGCGGCGCCTGAACCGCCACGGCTTCAACGTGTCGGCCGTCCTGGGCGACTACCAAGGCGGCCACTGGGACCCCCGCGCCGACGTCTGGCTCATTCTGGCCACGCGGCCCTGAGCGGGACCAGGTCCCTGTACGCTCCCTTTCGGGACCTGTCCCCGGATGAGGCGCGTGGAGGGGACAGGTCCCCCTGTCCCGCGAGGGTGGCGCCGGGCGCCGATTGAGTGGCGGTACGTCCGCGCCAGGGGACACGCGGCTGAAGCCCCCTTGCGAGATCTCGCGCACTACCTGCAAACGGCCGGTGGCGCTGGACTTGCAAGACCGTGCGTAGACGGGGGAGGCGACATGGGGTCCACCACGCGCGCAGGGATGCTCACCACGTGTCTGGTCGCCGTTGCGACTTGGGGGTTCGTTCAGCCGGCGGCGGCGCAGAGCCCCGTCGTCGCGCTCCGGACCAGCGCCTCGATCGTGCGGCCCGGAGACTGCCTGCGCCTGGAAGCGCTCGCACTGGACGATGTCGCCGGGCCCATGTCGACGCAGGTCACGTATCGATTCGACGCCACGGTCATGCTCAAGGACGAGCACGGCAAGGAAACGACCAGCACGCGGTCGGCCGAGGTCCGGCGGCAACCAGGCCCGGTGCTGGACACGCTGAATCGCCTGCAGCTGCACCTTCTCGACGACACCTTCTGCTTCGGACAGGGAGGAACGCCGGGGCCCTACAACGTGGAAGTCGCGCTCCGCTCGGCGGCGTCAGGGTCTCCGTTCGCCACGCTCAAGACCTGCGTCATGTTCGAAGACCCGGACGCGCCGGCCTCAGCCGGCCGCCCAGGTTGTGCATTCCTCCTCAGGGGTCTCACACGTGCCGAAGGCGACAGCTACCTGGTCTTCGACGCCGATCTGCCCGCGGGCGGGTTCTACCGGGGGGCAATCCTGCGGGGTGGAACCGTCGAAGCCGTTCTGGATGCCGGGATCGCTCAAGCCGGCGCGCACGAACTGACCGTCGTGACGCCGCCGCTCAACCGCACGCCCGGAGAGACCGTGGACCTCGTGCTGGTCGAGCAGTCCGGACAGGTTTCGTCGACCGTGCCGCGCCTCCACCTGGCTCCGGTCCGTTGACGAGCCGGCCTGAAATCCCGCCGGACGCCGCTCGCCGAAGCTTGGCGCGGGCTGAACGCGCATGCTAGGATCTTCAGGCACTTTTCCTCCGGATTTTCTCCCGTCATTGCTGGAGCTCGAACATGTCAGGCCATTCCAAGTGGCACACCATCAAGCACAAGAAGGGCGCCGCCGATGCCAAGCGCGGGCGCCTGTTCACCCGGATCATCAAGGAGTTGACGGTCGCCGCCCGCGCCGGCGGCGGTGACCCCGACTCGAACCCCCGGCTCCGCACGATCGTCGCGGAGGCGAAGGCGGTGAACATGCCCGCCGAGAACATCAAGCGGGCCATCCGCCGCGGCACGGGCGAGGAACCCGGTGTTCAGTACGAGGAGGTGACGTACGAAGGCTACGGCCCGGGAGGTGTCGCCCTCATCATCGAAACGATGACGGACAACAAGAACCGGACCGTCGGCGAGATCCGCCACCTGCTCACCAAGTACGGCGGCGACCTTGGGCAGTCGAATTCCGTTTCCTGGAAATTCGAGAAGAAGGGCTACATCGTCATCGAGAAGGCGAGGGCGTCGGAAGACACCCTGATGGCGGCGGCGCTCGACGCCGGAGCCGACGATCTACGTGATGACGGCGACAACTGGGAAGTGATCAGCGCCCCGGAGGCGTTCCCGACTGTCAAGGACGCGATCGAGAAGCTCGGCATCGTGCCCGAATCGGCACAGGTGGCCCAGCTCCCGAAGATCTACGTCTCGCTCGAAGGGAGGGCCGCGCAGAGCATGCTGAAGCTGCTCGACCTGCTCGAGGACCACGACGACGTGCAGCACGTGTGGTCGGACATGGACATCGACGAGAAGGAGCTCGAGGCGTTCGCGTGAGGGTGTTCGGCGTCGATCCCGGCTCCCTGCGCACCGGCTACGGCTGCATCGACACCGACGGCAGCCGGCATCGACTCGTCGCGTGCGGGGTCATCATCACGCCGGCCGGCGCGTCCTTCCCGGAGAAGCTGCACGAGATTCATGACGCCCTCGCCCGCCTCCTCCGCAAGCACCGGCCCGACTGTGTCGTGGTGGAGAACGTGTTCCATGCCACCAACGTCCGCAGCGCGCTCAAGCTGGGGCACGCCCGCGGCGTCGCGCTGCTCGCCGCGGTCGAAGGCGGGTACCCGGTGATCGAGTACACGCCCGCCGAGATCAAGCTCGCTCTGGTCGGCTATGGCCGCGCGGAAAAGCCGCAGGTCGGCGAGATGGTGCGGCTGCTGCTCGGCCTCGACGACGTGCCCCAGCCGCACGACGCGTCGGACGCCCTGGCGGTGGCCATCTGCCACGTGCACAGCTCGGGCGGTCCGCTGCAGGCCGCAGCGGCCGCCGTCCCGAAGTCGCGGCGCACGCCGAAGTCCTGGCGCGAGTACCGGCCATGATCGCGCGGCTCCACGGCCGGCTTGCCGAGAAGGAACCGAACCGGGTCATTGTCGACGTGGGCGGCGTCGGGTACGACGTGGCCGTGCCGCTGTCGACGTACTATACGCTCGGCGAGCCCGGCTCGGACGTGGCGCTGCGCGTGCACACGCACGTGCGCGAGGACACGCTGGCGCTCTACGGCTTCTCGACCGGGCTGGAACTGCTGATCTTCGAGCGATTGATCGGCATCAGCGGCATCGGGCCGAAACTGGCGCTCGCGGTGCTCTCGGGCATCGACGTGGGCGACCTCGTGCGTGCCGTGCACGCCAGCGACGTGGGCCGCCTGACGGCCATCCCCGGCATCGGCAGGAAGACCGCGGAGCGCATCGGCCTCGAGCTGAAGGACAAGCTGCCGAAGGGGCTCATCGAGGAGACCGGCGCCGCCCCGGAGCCCGGCGCGGCGGGCAGCGAGCTGCGGCGGGACCTGCTCTCGGCGCTCCTGAACCTGGGCTATCATCGGCCCCTCGCCGAGAGAGCCGTCGAGGCCGCGCTGGCCCGCGCCGAGTCGCCGGCCTTCGAGACCGTGCTGAAGCAGGCGCTGCGAGAGCTGGCGCGGGGATGACCGACACGACATGAGCGACGAATCCGGGCGGGTGACCTCGTTGCGCGCAACCGATGAGGATGCGCAGTTCGAGGCCGGGCTGCGCCCGCGGACGCTGGACGAGTACGTGGGGCAGGATCGCGTGCGGGAGAACCTCCACGTCGCCATCACGGCCGCTAGGCAGCGCCGGGAGGCCCTCGACCACGTCCTGCTCTACGGCCCGCCGGGGCTCGGCAAGACGACGCTGGCCTACGTCATCGGCAACGAGCTTGGCGTGCCGGTGCGGTCCACCTCGGGCCCGGTGCTCGAGAAGGCCGGCGACCTCGCCGCGATGCTCACGAACCTGAAGGAGCGCGAGGTCATCTTCATCGACGAGATCCACCGGATGGCGGCGACGATCGAAGAGATCCTCTACCCGGCGCTGGAGGACTACGAGCTCGACATCGTGATCGGACAGGGCCCTGGCGCGCGCTCAGTCAAGGTGCCGCTCCAGCCGTTCACGCTGATCGGCTCGACGACGCGCGCCGGCCTGCTGACCGCCCCGCTGCGGGGCCGGTTCGGCATCGTGCACCGGCTGGATTTCTACACCGACGCCGACCTCGAGGTGATCGTCCGGCGCTCCGCGCGCATCCTCGGCACGCCGATCACGGACGGCGCGGCCTCGGAGATCGCCAGGCGCTCCCGCGGTACGCCGCGCATCGCGAACCGCCTCCTGCGCCGGGTCCGCGACTACGCCCAGGTGCGGGCGACCGGCGAGGTCACGACGCAGGTGACGCAGGCGGCGCTGGCGATGCTGGAGGTCGACGACCGCGGCTTCGACGAAATCGACCGCCGGCTGCTTAAGACGATCATCGACAAGTTCGGCGGCGGGCCCGTCGGCGTCAACACGATCGCGGCCGCCATCAGCGAGGAGAAGGACGCGATCGAGGACATCTACGAACCCTTCCTGATCCAGATCGGGTTCATCGACCGCACGCCCCGGGGCCGCGTGGCCACGGCGCGGGCGTACGAGTATTTCGGCCTCAAGGCCCCGGGAAAGGACTCGCGACTGTGGTGAACGGGAACGTGCTCAGGAAGACGCGCATCAGCTCGCTGGCGACGTACGTGCCGCCGACGATCCTCGACAATCACAAACTCAGCCAGATGGTCGACACGACCGACGAGTGGATCCTGCAGCGCACGGGCATCAAGACCCGGCACATCGTCGACAAGGGCGTGGCGACGTCCGACATGGGCAAGGAAGCCGCGTTGAAGGCCATCGCCCACGCGGGCCTCACGGCGGGCGACATCGACCTCATCATCGTCGGCACGACGACGCCGGACATGTTCTTCCCCAGCACGGCGGCGCTGGTGCAGCACAAGATCGGGGCCTCGAGATGCTG
>Ga0316622_100001639_pt1 | contig 14807 bp, 9 predicted proteins | sample OWC_Aug_OW2_C1_D_FD_207646 | JGI IMG/M metagenome (GOLD analysis project Ga0316622, IMG submission 207646) | Wetland soil microbial communities from Old Woman Creek delta, Ohio, United States - OWC_Aug_OW2_C1_D5_C | ecosystem: Environmental > Terrestrial > Soil > Wetlands | place: USA: Ohio... | reverse complement strand
ATGGCGTAAATGCCGGGTACGTTGGTGTTCTGATACGGGTCGGTAGGAATGGAACCGTTCGGATTCAGCGTTACGCCCGCCACCGGCAGATCGAGCGCATCGGTGTTGGGCTCGCGCCCAATGGCCCACAGCACCGCGTTCACGTTCGGGGCGCTGCCTGGCCCCTCGCAATGCAGGCTGAGCGCCCCGCTGGCCAGCCGTGCCACCGCGCGCACCTGGGTGTGGGTCAGCACGGTAATGCCATCCTCGCGCAGCCGTTCCAGCAACTGTTGGCGCAGCATCGCATCGAAGGACCGCAAGACCTGATCCTTGCGGACCAGCAGGGTCACCTCGGCCCCCAGCGCGTGCAGCATTCCCGCCAACTCCACTGCGATGTAGCCGCTGCCGACGATGGCGACGCGCGCCGGACAGGCGTCCAGTTCGAAAAAGCCGTCCGAGGTGATGCCGAACCGAGCGCCGGGCACGTCGGGAACCTGGGGCCGGCCACCGGTGGCGATGACGATGTGGTCGGCGCTGTAGCGTTCGCCACCGACCGCCAGGGTGTGGGCGTCGGCGAAGCGGGCCAAGCCGCGAATCAGGGTGACTCCGGCTTCGGCCAGATAACCCAGATACCATTCGTTGATGTCGCTCACCAGGCGGTCGCGCGCTAGTTTCAGTTTTTGCCAGTCGAAACCGAAGTAATCCAGCCGGAAGCCGTAACCTGGCGCATCATCGAGCGCGTGGGCCAGATGGGCGGCGTACCACATCACTTTCTTCGGCACACAGCCGACGTTGACGCACGTGCCGCCGAGCCGGGCAGCTTCGATTAGGGCGCAGCGGGCGCCATGCCGGGCCGCCCGTTCCACCACCGACAGGCCGCCGCTGCCGCCGCCGATGGCGATAAGATCGTAATGCTGGGCCATGTCTTCTCCTTATTGAGGGGGTATGACGATGGTAAGCCGGCGCGTTTCCGTTTGAGCTTGTACTATAGCGCGCATCCGGGCAATACGCCCATTGGCAGCCCGGTAATTCACATGAATTGGAGAGGCTAGCGATGCGACGAGGATTGGGACTCGTAGGTCTAATGCTATGGCTGCTGGCGGCCAGCGCCGGAGAATTGCGCTGGCAGGGACAACTGACCCAGGGCGGGTTGATCGTCGGACAGGCGTCACCGGGAACCCGAATGGAGCTGAACGGACAACCGATAACTGTCGGGCCAGATGGTGCGTTCGTATTCGGCTTTGGCCGCGATGCGCCGCCAAGCGGGCGGTGGACCATCCTCTATCCTGACGGCGGGCGCGAAGAGCGGGCACTGATGATCGCCCAGCGCCAGTACGACAGCCAGCGCCTCAATGGCCTGCCGCCGGACAAAGTGACGCCGCCGCCCGCCGTGCTCGAACGCATCCGCCGCGAGAATGCCCGGCTGGGCGACGCCCGCCGGCGCGATATTCCGCAAGCCTGGTTTCTGAGCGGCTTTGCCTGGCCAGTGACCGGGCGCATCAGCGGCGTCTACGGCAGCCAGCGCATTCTCAACGGCGAGCCGCGCCAGCCGCATTACGGCGTGGATATCGCCGCGCAGCTCGGAACGCCGGTACGCGCCCCGGCCGATGGCGTTGTGACATTGGCCGAACCGGATTTGTACTACACAGGCGCGACGCTGATCATTGACCATGGGCATCGGCTGAGTTCGACCCTGATGCATCTCGACCAGCTCGACGTCCGGGTCGGCCAGCAGGTGCGCAAGGGCGATATCGTCGCCACGGTGGGCAAGAGCGGCCGGGTGACCGGGCCGCATCTGGACTGGCGAATGAACTGGCGCGACGCACGGATTGATCCGGCGCTGCTGGTGCCGCCGATGTGATGTACTGAAGGCAAAAGGCAAAAGGTAAAAAAATCCCCCCATGACGGGGGGATCGGATACCGCCAAAAACGCGGGCGAGAATCAGGCCAGCGGCATCTCCGGAAGCTGCTTCAGCTTCCAGATTTCGGCGTTGTACTCCAGCATGGTGCGGTCGGTGGAGAACTTGCCGCTGGTGGCGGTGTTGAGAATGCTCATCCGGGTCCAGCGCTCCTGATCCTGATAGGCTTGAGCAGCCAGTTTCTGAGCGTCGATAAAGGCGCGGAAATCAGCAATCGTCAGCCACGGATCGTGCGGGCTGGTCAGCGATTGCAGGATCGAGTCAAAAATCCCCGGCTCAAACTGGTTGAAGTGCGCGCTTTCCAGGAGGTGCATCACCCGGGCGATGTCGGGGTCGTCGTGGATGATGGCCACCGGATTGTAATTCTGCCGCCGCGCCTCGACTTCCTGCGCGGTCAGCCCGAACAGGAAGAAGTTCTCGTCGCCGCATTCCTCGCGGATTTCGATGTTGGCGCCGTCCAGGGTGCCGATGGTGATCGCGCCATTCATCATGAACTTCATGTTGCCGGTACCCGAGGCTTCCTTGCCGGCAGTCGAGATTTGCTCGGACAGGTCGGTACCGGGGCAGATCGCTTCCATCGCCGAGACCCGGTAGTTGGGCAGGAACGCGATCTTCAGCTTGTCGCCGATATCGGGATCGCTGTTGATCACCCGGGCGACGTTATTAGTCAGCTTGATGATCTGCTTGGCCATGTAGTAGCCGGGCGCCGCCTTGCCGCCGATCAGCACGCAGCGCGGCGTCCAGTGGGCGGTGTCGCCGCGCTTGATGCGGTCGTACAAATGGATGACGTGCAGAATGTTGAGCAACTGGCGCTTGTACTCGTGCATGCGCTTGACCTGCACGTCGAACAGGGCGCTGGTGTTGAAGGTCACCCCGCAATCAGCCTCGACCAGGGTGGCCAGCCGCACCTTGTTGTCCTGCTTGATCTGCCGCCACTTCGCCCGGAACTTGGCATCGTCGGCGCAGGGAATCAGCTTGCGCAGTTCGTCCAACTGGGTGACCCAGCCCGGCCCGATGGTATCGGTGATCAGCGCGTTGAGGCCGGGATTGCAATTGGCCAGCCAGCGGCGCTGGGTGACGCCGTTGGTCTTGTTGTTGAACTTCTCCGGCCACAGTTCGTAGAAATCGCGGAACAGGCCCTGTTTGAGCAGTTCCGAGTGCAGTTCGGCGACACCATTGACCGAGATGCTGCCGACGATGGCCAGATAGGCCATGCGGACCTGCTGCTCGTAGCCTTCCTCGATCAGCGACATACGGCGCTGGCGGTCGATGTCGCCGGGCCAGCGGCGCGCGACCTCGGCCAGGAACTGGGCGTTGATCTCGTAGATGATGTCCAGAATGCGCGGCAGCAGTTGTCGGAACAACCGCACCGGCCAGCGCTCCAGGGCTTCCGGCAACAGCGTATGGTTGGTGTAGGCCATCACCTGGCTGGTGATCGCCCAGGCCCGATTCCAATTGAGTCCGTGTTCGTCCAGCAGGATCCGCATCAGCTCCGCCACCCCGATGGTGGGATGGGTATCGTTGAGCTGGAAGCAGTTTTTCGCAGCGAACTGGCTGAAGTCCTCGCCGTGCACGCGCACCCACTGCCGGATCACGTCCTGCAGGCTGGCGGAGGCCAGGAAGTATTGCTGGCGCAGTCGCAGCTCCTTGCCGCTTTCGGTGGCGTCGTTGGGGTAGAGCACCATCGTGATGTTTTCCGCCATGTTCTTGGCGCCGACGGCCTCGGTGTAGCTGCCGGAGTTGAAATCCTCGAAATCGAACTCGTCCGTGGCGGCCGCCGACCACAGCCGCAGGGTGTTGACCGTACCGTTCTGGTAGCCGGGAATGGGCACGTCATAGGGCACCGCCAGGACGTCGTGGGTGTCCAGCCAGCGCCAGCCCATCTCGCCATCGGCTTTCAGGTAGGCTTCGGTACGACCGCCGAACTTGACCCGTTGCGTGTATTCGGTACGCTCCAGTTCCCACAGGTTACCGCTGCGCAGCCAGTGGTCCGGTTCCTCGACCTGGTAGCCGTTCTCGATGCGCTGGCGGAACATGCCGTAGGCGTAGCGGATGCCGTAACCGATCACCGGCAGCCGCAGGGTGGCGCAACTGTCCATGAAGCAGGCGGCCAACCGCCCCAGACCGCCGTTGCCCAGGCCGGCGTCGTTCTCGCACTCGGCCAGTTCCTCCAGGGTCAGTCCCAGCTCGTAGAGCGCCTTGCTGACTGGTTCGCTGACGCCCAGATTGAGCATGGCGTTGCTCAGCGCCCGGCCCATCAGAAATTCCATGGACAGGTAGTAGGTTCGACGAACGCCGCTCCCCTCCTCGTAGGCGTAACGGGTATTCTTCCAGCGCTCCCACAGCCGGTCGCGCAGGGTCAGGACCAGCGCCTCGTACATGTAGTAGGCATATTTGGTATGTCGGTCGCGGCCCAGCGTGTGACTGAAATAGTGGCGGAAATCGGCAGCGATGCTCTTGGCATCCATACCCAGGGGCGGCAGTTCCGTCAACCAGGAGGCGGGCGTGCTTCTTTCCAGGAGTTTGATCGTCATGGCGATAGGATCCGTGCAGTGTACTGGGAAAATCGGAAACACCCGGCGCGCCAAACCGGGCCGGATAGCATCGAACAGGCTTTGGTGGTTTGAGCCGCAAACCGTGCGTGGTTATGGGTTGTTCGTTGGTTGCCACAAACCTCATAAAAACATTAGTCGGACTGCCGCCAAATGCAAGCCGCCGGCTAAAACCGGCGGCAAAAGGCAAAGGAGTCCGGCGACAATCAGGCGGTCACAGCGCTATTCCAGGCAATGAGCAGCCTGTTCGCGGGTATAAAAGCAGCCCTGGCGGATAAAGCCGGCGACGACGCTGGCTTTGATCGCCGTGATATGGCCGCTGCGATCGCGCCCCCGAATCAGGTGATCCGGCAAACCGTCCAGCGCGTGAAATGGCGCCGGGCGGCCATCCGCCCAGCACGAGCAGTAAACCGCGCCAGTGTCCCGGTCCAGGAAGCCGGGGGTGAACCCACGACCTCGGTTTTCCGGGCTGACGCCGCCCGTGCCGGCGAACAACTGGTTGTCAGCTTCCAGTATTTGTGGTGTAAGCATCCGCGCCATCACGATGCCCTCCCGATCAGTCGGATGAAGCAACCCTCACACTAATCCCGCAAGGCGAGTGTGGCTGAAATACCACTAATCACAACTTTTGCCCAAAAGAGACAAGCTTTGTTGTAATTAAGTCTAGAAGGTTTGGGCTGGTGAAACAAGCGGCGGTGCAACAATTAATGAACCCCCATAGCCATCTGTATGTCGCCCTGTCCGGGCATGGTTTTGGTCATCTGGCGCAGGTCGCGCCCGTGCTGAACGAATGGCGTCGCCGCTGGCCGCAGGCGCGGCTGACCTTGCAAAGCCTGCTGCCGGAACCGGTGCTGCGTACCCGCATCGCCGGCCAGTTTGCAATCGTGTTTGGCGCGGCCGATTTTGGCATGTTGATGGTCGATGCCCTGGAGGCCAAGGTGGGAGAGAGTCTGGCGGCGTATCGGACCTTCCACGCCGAATGGGAGGCGCGGCTGGCCTGGCAGGAGAACCTGTTGCGGGAGGCGGCGCCAGACCTGGTGCTGGCCGATATTCCCTACCTGGCGCTGGCGGCGGCGGCCCGGCTGGACATTCCGGCGCTGGCGCTCTGTTCGCTGAACTGGGCGGACATTCTGGCCGGCTATTGCCCGGACGAACCCGATCTGCAAGGACTACGCGCGCCGATGCTGGCGGCTTACCAGAGCGCCGTCGCCTTCCTGCAACCGGCGCCGTCCATGCCCATGCCGGAGTTGCAGAATACCCGCCCCATCGGCCCCATCGCCGCCCTGGGTCGGGACCGGCGTTCGGAGATCAATCGCCAGCTCGGGTTGCGCGGGGACGAAACGCTGGTGTTGATGGGACTGGGTGGCGTGGCCATGCGCCCGCCACTGGAACTCTGGCCGGAATTGCCAGGGGTGCGCTGGCTGACGCCGCCGGACTGGATCGTGACGCGGCCTGACATGGTGAACTGGGCGGAGCTGGGCGACTGTGCGATGCTGGACCTGATTCGCTCCAGCGACGTGCTGTTCACCAAGCCCGGCTATGGCGCCTTCGCCGAGGCGGCCTGCAACGGGACGCGGGTGCTGTACGTCGAGCGCGACGACTGGCCGGAAGAGCCTTGGCTGAGCCATTGGCTGGCGGAGCACGGCAACGGGGTCAAAATCAGCCGCCGGCAACTGGCGACCGGCGAGCTGGCCGAACCGCTGCGGGCGCTGCTGGACCAGCCGGCCCGGCCGCCGCTGCCGCCGACCGGCGTAGTCGAGGCTGCGGACTGGCTGGAACGGCTGCTGCGTTAATTCAACGCCTGCTGATAGGCGTCGCGGATCGCCCGCATGCTGACCGCCGCGCCCACACTCAGCCTGTAGTCCACGAACCGGGTGACGTTGGTGTCAGTGGGGTTGATTTCGACGGTGGGGATGCCCATCTGGCTGGCCTGCACCACTGGCCCGGCGATGTAGGGGAACACGCTGGTGGTGCCGATGCTGAACACCAGGTCGAAGCCCTCATCCAGCTCCTGGTACAGATGCTGGATGGCGTGGGACGGCAGCACCTCGCCGAACAGCACTACCCGCGGTCGCACCAGGGCATGGCAACGCGGGCAGAATGGCGGCAGGTCCAGTTCGCTATAATCCACCACCGTGGTCGCGTAGTCGCAGCGGGTACAGTACAGATCGTGGATGTCGCCGTGAATCTCGATCAGGTTGCGGCTGCCAGCGTCGCGGTGAAAACCGTCAATGTTCTGGGTCAGCACACAGACTTCGAAGCGATCCTGCAACTCGGCGATGATGGCATGGGCATCGTTGAAGCGCGCACCCCGGCAGGAGTTTTCGATCTGATGCAGATACTTCCACGTAATCGCTGGATTGGCTTCCATCATCGATCCCGACAGAGCGGTTTCAATGGAGAAGTTGTCCTCGGTGGCCTGGTTGTTGTATAGCCCGCCAATGCCGCGATAGGTCGGCAGGCCGGAATCGGCGGAAATGCCGGCGCCGGTGATAAACAGCAGCCGGCGGGCGCGCCGCAGTTCTTCGATGATGCGGGCGATGATGGTGGAATCAGGGGCGGTCATATGGCGCGGCCTCGCGATAATGCAGGAGTGGGATGCGGGATCAGGCGGCCAACAGTTGGAACAGCGCCTCGAATTCCCGGCTCAGCTTGTGCTTGGGATCGAGGTAAATCATCGGCAGTGCCTGAGCGTGCGATTCGCGGATCTTGATCGAGGCCGACAGAAACGCCTCCAGCACCGGCAAACCCTCGGCGCGCAATTCCTCCACCAGGCGCGCCGGCAGATTGGCGCGGGCCTGATAGTGGTTGACCACGATGCCCTCCACCCGCAGCACGCGATTGTGGTCGGCCTGGATTTCGCGCACGCTATCCATCAAAGTATACAGGGCGCGGCGGGAAAAATCGTCGCAATCAAACGGGATCAGGCAGGTATCGGCAGCGATCAGCGCCGAACGGGTATAAAAATTCAACGCAGGCGGCGTATCGATGAAAATCTCGTCGAACTCCTTGAACGTCTCCAGCGCCTCGCGCAGCTTGTACATCTTGTAGCGTGACTCCAGCTTGATCTGCAGGTCTTCAAGCCGGGGATCGGACGGCATAACGTTCAGGTTGGGAAAGCGGGTCTCGACGACGTAGGCGGCCGGTTTGTCGGCGAACAGCTTGTAGGCCAGGATGTCATCGAAAAAATGGGCGAGAGTCTTCTTTTGCTCCTCGAGGGCGGCGCCCAGCAGGTAGCGGGAGGCATTGGCCTGGGGGTCCAGATCCACGAGCAGGGTTCGCCGGCCACGCGCGGCGCTGATCGCGGCCAGATTACATGCGATGGTGGATTTGCCCACCCCTCCTTTCTGATTAAACACGACTCGGCGCATGGTGGTTTCCACGGGTTTTGTTGGGACTTCAACCCAGTGTAGTCACGCCATGCGCCGGCGTCGAGATGGGATTCCACGAATTGCGCCTCTCCCCCGAGTCGGGGGAGAGGGTTCGGATGCGGACGAATCAGCTTTCAATCGCAATCCTGCGGGGCTGAGCCGCTTCGCGCTTGGGCACGGTCACCTCCAGGACACCATCCTTGCACTTGGCGGTCACCTTTTCGGCATCAGCCACATCCGGCAGCGAGAACCGGCGCAGGAAGGTGCCGCGTACCCGCTCGACCCGCCGATACTGCTGGGTTTCCTCCTTCTTCTCGCTCGCCCGCTGGCCCTTCAGGGTCAGCACGCCATTCTCCAGCGTGACCTCGATATCCTTGATATCTACGCCCGGCAAGTCCGCGTGAATGACAAACTGAGCCGGCTCCTCCTTGATATCCACCGCAGGCATCCAGTCCGCCAGCATGTTGCCGGTTTCCTCGTCGCCAAACCGGCTGGTTTCAAACAGGCGGTTGACTTCCCGCTGTAATTGATTCAGCAGATTCAAGGGTTCATAACGCATCAGAGCCATGATTAAGCCTCCTCGAATTTCCGGTTACGGCGTTCCAGCGAACGCCTTTCCAAGCTGGTTTCTAAATGCGGGCAACCCGGTCAATTTCAAGGGCGGCGACCGGTCTTTTTTTAGGCTAAGCTATTCATCATCCTAGTCTTCCCTTGCCGTTCTGGAACCCGTGATGGCTGCTGCCCCTCTCTTTATCTGCCACGCCTGGCCCGATGCTGCCTTTGCTCAGGATCTGGCGGTGGCGCTGGAAACCTGTCGTCTGAGCGTCTGGCGTGATACCCGAAACCTGCGCGGTGGCGACCGGCTGGCTTTGGAAGTCCGGTGGGCGATCGAACAGGCCCGCCAGGTCATCGTGGTGCTCGGCCTCAATACCGGCGAGGCCGCCTGGATGCGCCGGGAAATCGAACTCGCTCAGGAAATGGAGCGACGCCAGGCCAACACCTACCGGGTCATTCCGCTGCTGTTGCCGGGTCTGGATCACGCCACGCTCGGCGCCTGGTTCACTCCGACCCCTCGAACCCCGCCGATTCAACTGACGGCTGACGGTCTAGCCGCGTCGCTGGCGGAGCTGCTGGCTGCCCTGGGCGAATCACGGCCCGGCGATCCCCCCTCCGAACGCAGTCCACCGCCGCTGGCTGAACTGGAACTGACCCTCGACCGCGCCGATACGCCTTCCGCCAGCCCCTGGCGACTCACCGCCCGGCTGAATCGCCGTCCCGAACCAACCACGGCCCCCAGCACCCGCCTGGCGTTGGGTTCGCTGCCCCGCCGCATCGATCCAGACATCCTGCACTGGTATCTGCACAGCTATCGCCGCTGGCCGACCAACCCGGTCCGGCAATTTGCCCAACGCGTCGATGCGCTGTTCGAGTCCTGGGGTCAGGCCCTGTATCAGGCTACGCTCGCCTCCCCTGGGATGGCGGCTCTGACCGCCGAATGGCGCAAAGCGCCGGAGCCCTGCCAGCGCCAGCTGATGCTGCGAACCGCCGACGAGCCTGACGCCGCCGCCCTGCTCGACCTGCCCTGGGAATTCCTGAGCGACGCTGCCGGCTTTCTGTTCCAAGGCAGGCAACCGGTCCAGTTCCAGCGTCGGCTCACCGGCGGGGGTGAAGCTTTCCTGCCCGCGCCACCACCTCTGCGGATACTGACCCTCAGCCCGCGCCCCGATACCGAACCTACCGGCCATCCCGACTACCGACGTAGCGTACAGCCGTTGCTGGAGGCGTTGGATGGGCTCGGCGCCCTGATGGAAATCCAGGTGTTAAACCCCCCTACCCTGGCGGCGCTGGAACGGCAGTTGAACGACGCCTGGTCCGCCGGGCGACCCTTTACCGCCGTGCATCTGGAGGGCTACTTTCGCCACGATCCCGGGCAGGGCGGCCCTCTGTTCGGGTTCGAGGCCAGTTACGACCTGCACGCGCCGCTCTGCCGCGATGCCCAGTTTGTACCCGTGGCGACGCTGGCGACCCTGCTGGCCAGCTATCGCATCCGTCTGGTCGTGCTGGCTCGGCCGGATGAAACGACCGGCTCTGTCCAACCTGTTCAATTGGCGTCTGTCCTGCTGGCGGCGGGAATCGCAGCAGTGATCGCCGTGCATCCGGATACGCCAGCGGAAACCCTGCGCCGGTTCTGGGCTGCCTTCCACGAAGAGTTGCTGCGGGGCGCCCGCATCAGCCAGGCGCTGTTCGTTGGCCAGCGCCGCCTGGCTGGCGACAGTTATCGCGGTCACGGCCTTGGCGGCGGCGACGTTTACCTGTGGGACTGGCCCGCCTTCACCCTGTATCTGGGCCAGCACGATCCCCGCCTGGCGCTGCGCCCGCCGCTGGCACTCTGGCGCCGACTGGCCAGCCGCCCGCCGCGCACTACTCCCCCGGGAGCGCTACCTGTCCTGCCGCCAACCGGCTGTCTGGGGCGCGGGCGCGATCTGCTGATCGTAGAACGGTTGCTGGAAAATCGGCCTGCCGTGTTCGTCAAGGGTCCCGGCGGCAGCGGTAAAACCACGCTTGCGGTGGACCTGGCCGGCTGGCTGACGCGCGTCGGCCGCTATCGCCACGTCGCCTATGCGCGCGCCGACGATGCCAGCGAGCCCCGCGCGCTGCTGGAAACTCTGGGCCGGCAACTGCTACCCGCGGGCGACCACTGGAACGTCGGCCAATACCCCACGCTGTGGCAGGCGCTGGAGACACTCCGCCAAACGCTGCGGCCGCATCCAACCCTGATCGTGCTCGACCAGATCGAACGCTGGCCCACCGAACACGATGAGGCCTTCGACCAGTTCTGGAAGGATCTGCTGAATGAATGGCCAGGGCTGTGCCTGCTGGCGCTCGGTCGGACCGGGCCACCGTCCTTTGCCCAACCCTGGATCGAAACCAGGCTGGCGCCGCTGGATGAAAGCGACGCGATCACCCTGCTCGGCCAGACCCTGATCGCGGCTGGGGAAGCACCTCCTTTCGCCGACAGTGGCACCAGCTTTCAGCAGTTGCGCGAACTCGTAGCCTTGGCCGGCGGTCATCCCGGCGCCCTGCTCCGTCTGGCGCGCGAAACCGGCACCCAAGGCGTGAGCGCCACCCTGGCGCTGGTGCGCCCGCTCCAGGCCGAACTCTTGCGTCGCCACAACGACGATCCACAGTGGCCGCTCTACCTGGCGCTGGCGCTGGATTTGCGCCGGCTGTCGGCGAGCGACCAAGATTTACTGGCCGTCCTGGCTTTCTTCAAGGATGGCGTCCATCGCATCGCGCTGGGCCATATCCTCAAACTGGACACGCTCGCCACCCAGTCGTTCTGCACGCGACTCACCGCTCTGGGGCTGGCCGAGGATCGGGGTCATGGCCACCTGCGCTTTGACCCGGCACTGGCGCGCTACCTGTCCGGCCAAATGGACCCGAACGCGCAGACGGTCTGGCGGGAACGCTGGCGAACCGGCATGGAACAATTTCTGGCAGAACTTTACCAGCAGCATTTCAAGGATAGCAGCCGCGCCAAGCGCCTGCTGCGGCTGGAACTGCCCAACCTGCTCGCCCTGCTGCGCGACAATCAGCAGAGCGCCCCTACAGAACGGACGGCGCGGATTGCCAGCCAGTTGGAACAACTGCTGGCCAGTCTCGGAATCGCCCCCGCGCTGGCCGAAGCCGCCGCCGCCCGCGAGCGGGCCAGCCAGGCCCTGCTCGGTTGGAGCCAGGCGCGTTTCGAAACCGAACGGCTGCGAATCGAGCGCCTCCGCGACGATGGGGCGCTGGAGGATGCCTTGCTGGCAGCCCGGCAACTCCTGCGCCAGTGTCAGGAAGCGGGGGCCGATGTCTACCCCGGCGCCGCCTATGATCGGGCACGCGCCCATTTCCAGTTGGGCAAGCTGTTAAAAATGGCCAGCGCCGCGGAGCCGGCGGCCCGGGAACTCAGCGAGGCCCGCCAACAGTTCCAGGTGCTGGCCGACGCCGGCAACGCCAGCGCCGCCCGCATGGCTGCAGTGGCCGGCGCTGAAGCTGGCGATTGTCTCAGCTATCTGCGGCGGCTACAGGACGCGGCGGCCGCCTACGAGACTGCCCTCGCTCACGCCGCCCCAAACGCCATTAACCCCACAGTCGCCGCCAATCAGTTGCAACTGGGGCTGGTGCGCCAGCGGCTGGGTCAGTATGTCGAAGCCGCCACCCTGTACGACGCTGCGCGGCGTACCTTTGAAACCCTGGGCGAACCAGAAGGAGCGGCCCACGCCTGGCAGCAGCTCGGCCTGGCCCGCAAGCTGATCGGCGAAATGGAATCGGCGCTCGAGGCCTGCCAGAAGGCGCTGTACCTGTACGAACAGCAGCGCAACCGCGCCGGAGTGGCCGAGGTGCTGGGCGAACTCGGCCACCTGCACCAGGTCCTCAACCAGCTTGAGGAGGCGGTGCTGGCCTACCGGCGCATGGCGGATCTGTACGCCGAACTGGGCGATGGAGGCGGCGAGGAAGCCGGTCGCAACAAGCTGGCCAACGTGCTGATTCAGTTACGGCGGCACGACGAAGCCCGCCAGGAACTGTATCGGGCCAGCGAGTGCAACCTGCCCGAAAGTGCGACTGCCCGCAACTGGGCGATCCGCCGCGGCCTGCGCGATGTCAGCCAGACGGTTCAAAACCCCAGCGTGGCCGACGAAGCCCGCCAGCAAGCCATTCAGAAATACCTGGCCTATCGGCGGGCTGGCGGTGAAAACCCCAATCCCGGTTCCCGACTGTGCGCGCAGATCGGGCAGGCTATCCGCGCTGGCGATACCGCGCCGCTGGCCGCCAAGCTGGCGCAAATCATGGCCAGCCCCAACGTGCCAGCCGCCGGCAAGCTGCTGATTGCCAAACTGCAAGCCATCCTGGCCGGATCGCGCGACCCGGCGCTGACTGCCGATCCCAATCTGCACTACCAGTATGCCGGCGATCTCCAGTTGCTGCTGGAGGACCTCGCCGAGCCCTGAAACCTTTCAAGACGCCGGCGCGGCGGCGCGCGCCCGCAACCGTTCCAGGCCGCGTTCGAACGCGCGGCTGATTCGGGTGGAGTTGCGGATGCGCTCCAGCTTCGGCCAGATAGCTCGTTCGCCGGTGCGGACGAATTCGGCGATCCTTTCCGGGGTGGGGTTGGAGAAAATATCCCACAGGGTGCCCAGCCAGGTCGGCGGAAAGATGGTGATGTCGCCACTGTAGTTCTGACTGGCCACCGAATAGGCCTTATCCAGCAGCAATCCCAGGGCGTGGGAATCGAAGTTCCGCCGGCCCACGTCGAGAATGTGCTTGACGTAGATATGGAAAGTCGAACTGGCGATCTCCCGGGTGAACGACAGCAGACCCTTCTCGCGCGGCTTGGGCTCGGACAGGAAGGGCACGATGTGCGGGTTGGTCTGGCTGACAATGTAGTGATTCACATTGTGCATTCGCGCCACCCGTAGCATCGGCAAATCGCTGTTGAGGCTCCCATCCACCCATTTGTCCTTGGGCATGTAGGGAATGATGGCACTGTTGAAATCCTTGGCTTCCAGCATCACCGCCGGAAAAACGCCGGGAATGGCGCTGGACGCTAGCGCGGCGCGCCGAATCATCACGTTCGGCGCGCTCAGATAATTGAGCAGCCGCGAATGCTGATGCGCCTGGATCGGCGATACGGGAATATTGATGATCCGGCCCGTGCGATCGAAAGCCTCCTCGAAGGTCAGCGCGGCGACGTTCTGCTCGATGCAGCGTTCCAACTGGCCACCGTCCATTAGCGTGCTGCCCTTGAGCAGGCTTTTGAATCCGAGGCTGCGCCAAGCCTCGGCCGTGAATCCAGCCGGGTCGAACACCCGCGCCAGTTCGGCGTCGGTATGAGTGCCGATGGTTGCAGCGGCGATGGAGCCGGCGCTGGACCCGGAAATAACCCGTGGCAACAGCCCTTCCATCCACAACGCCTTGATCACCCCCGAATGAAACAACCCCAGGGTGGCCCCGCCGCTGAGCATCAGCGCCGAGCGCCCGAAACTCTGGCCGGTGCGCTCGAAAAAGCGCAGCTTGGCGGCCAAGGTAAAGTCGGGGAAATCGCCATCACACAGTTCGTCGAGGATGGTGGCGACCTCATCCAGATACTCGGTCAGCAAGCGCTTGGTGCCGAACAGGCAGTGCGAATAAAGCAAAGGGTTGGCGATGTTGCCAAGATTGCCGTGCAAGCCTTCGTGCAGCGCAAATACCAGCCGGGGAATATCGCCATGCTGGCGCAGCGCGCGCAGTTCGTCCAGCCGCGCCCGGATCAGTTGGTAGTCGTAATCCGGCGATTCTTCCTGCTCCCGCCAGTCGGCGCCACCGGACAGACGGTCGTGTTCCTGGGCCGCTTCGCGCCAGGTCGCGTAGTCGGTTGCATGCGCCATGGCTTCCTCACAGCGCCGTAGGGCTTTTCTATCCATATTCAGATTCGCTGTCGCCACGATTTTGGAATGAAGATCACCGATCCGCACCATGAGGCGGATCGATCCCATTGTCAGACCGGATTTTCACATAGCAAAAAACCGCGCTAAATGGCATGTAAAAACCGGCTTACTTTGGCATCATTATCAATTTCGGGCCTGAATCGAGAGCGCTGCTCCATGACCTCCCTGACTCCTGTCGGCTTCGTGTTCCGCCATCCACTGGCTTTCACGGGCCGCGTGCTGCGTCATTTTCACGCCAACCGGGGCGTGCTGCTGGCCGGAGCCGTCGCCTATTACGCCCTGCTCTCGCTGGTGCCGCTGTTGATTCTGTTGCTGGTGGCGCTCTCGCATGTGGCGGACAAAGTGGAACTGCTGACGTTGCTGCACCATTACCTGGAGCAACTGGTGCCGGGCGAGGCCGAACTGGTTATGGCGCAAGTCGCACAATTTCTCGACCATCGGCAAACGCTAAGCTGGATGATGATGGGAACCCTGTTGTTTTTCAGTTCCCTGGCCTTCGGCATTCTGGAAACCACC
>Ga0316622_100001638_pt1 | contig 14809 bp, 14 predicted proteins | sample OWC_Aug_OW2_C1_D_FD_207646 | JGI IMG/M metagenome (GOLD analysis project Ga0316622, IMG submission 207646) | Wetland soil microbial communities from Old Woman Creek delta, Ohio, United States - OWC_Aug_OW2_C1_D5_C | ecosystem: Environmental > Terrestrial > Soil > Wetlands | place: USA: Ohio... | reverse complement strand
TCCAGGAGGGGGAGGAGTTCCTTCATATTGCTGATTTTTTTCTCGTTGAGCAGGATGTAGGGCTCCTCGAGGACGCACTCCATCCGCTCGGCGTCGGTGACGAAGTAGGGCGAGAGATAACCGCGGTCGAACTGCATGCCCTCGACCACATCCAGGTTCGTCTGCATGGCCTTGGCTTCTTCAACGGTGATCACGCCTTCCTTACCGACTTTTTCCATCGCTTCGGCGATAATCGCACCGACGGATTCGTCGGAGTTCGCGGAGATCGTGCCGACTTGGGCGATAGCATGACTGTCTACGCAAGGGGTAGAGGCTTTTTCAATCGCCGCGACAGCGGTAGTTACCGCCAAATCGATACCGCGTTTCAGGTCCATTGGGTTCATGCCCGCGGCGACCGATTTCAAACCTTCGTTGACGATGGCTTGAGCCAGAACGGTTGCGGTAGTGGTGCCGTCGCCGGCCACGTCAGAAGTTTTTGAAGCCACTTCTTTAACCATTTGCGCGCCCATGTTTTCGAATTTGTCCTTCAATTCGATTTCTTTAGCAACCGATACACCGTCTTTGGTGATGGTTGGAGCGCCGAAGCTTTTATCCAGCACGGCGTTACGGCCTTTAGGGCCCAGGGTGACTTTAACTGCGTTAGCCAGAATGTTGACGCCTTGCGCCATTAGTGCACGAGCGTCGCCGCCGAATTTTACGTCTTTTGCTGCCATTTCTTATTTCCCAAGATGATAGATTAAGTTGAAAAAGAGTGATTTGGATTAGATTGGATTAACCCAAAATGCCCATGATGTCTTCTTCGCGCATGACGATATATTGTTCGCCTTCGACTTTGACTTCGGTGCCGGAATATTTGCCGAACAACACTCTGTCGCCGACCTTAACTTCCAGGGCGCGGACTTGACCGTTATCCAGGGCTTTACCTGAACCAACCGCCAATACTTCACCTTCGCTAGGTTTTTCAGCGGCGGAACCGGGTAGTACGATGCCGCCGGCGGTTTTGGTTTCTTCTTCCACTCGTTTAACGACAACACGGTCATGTAACGGACGAATTTTCATCTAATGTCTCCTTATGGTTGGATGTAAATCAAAGGTTAAAAACTATTATTAGCACTCTGTGCTATCGAGTGCCAATAATATCCCGCTTTTGCACTCTGTCAAGCTCTTTGGCATCATCTGCACCCTAGCCGCCAACACCAAAAAATATGAACGACCAACAGTTACTCAGATATAGCCGTCAGATCATGCTGCCGCAAATCGATATTGCCGGGCAGCAAAAATTGCTCAACGCCAAGGTGTTAATCGTCGGTGCCGGCGGTCTGGGTTCGCCGGCCGCCATGTATCTTGCCGCCGCGGGCGTGGGGCAGATCACTATTTATGACGACGATCAGGTCGATTTAACCAATTTGCAGCGCCAGATTGCGCACTACACCCCCGATATAGGGCTGGATAAAGTCATTTCAACCCTTAACACCCTGAAAAAAATCAATCCCGAAGTTAAGGTGCTGGCGCATAAGGCGCGATTACAGGGTGAACTATTAAATAAAGAAGTGGATGATGCCGATATGGTGCTGGATTGCAGTGACAATTTCGGAACCCGGTTTGCGGTGAACCAGGCCTGTGTCGATAATAAAACCCCACTGATTTCCGGCGCGGCGATTCGTTTCGAAGGCCAGGTCAGTGTATTTACGCCTGGTTTGGGTGAAAGCCCATGCTACAACTGCCTGTATCAAAGTGATGGCGAAGAATTGCAAAATTGCGTTCGAAACGGCGTAATTGCGCCGATTACCGGCATCATCGGCAGTATTCAGGCGCTGGAAGCGATGAAGTTGATTATGGGGATCGGCGAAACCTTGGTAGGGCGTTTGCTGCTGCTGGATGGATTGACGATGGAATGGCAAACGATGCGCTTGAAAAAAAATCCGGGCTGTCCAAGCTGTGGGAATGCTGCTTAGGTTGATCAAAAAGCCGGGTTTCCCCGGCTTTTTGATATATCGATGTTGCCTATTTTTTTAAGATTACACCTTTAACGCTGTTAATCAGTTTCTCAGCCATATTTAATACGGCCGATTCGCTGTCGCCGTGTGGCTCAATATCGCCAAACGGCTCGCCGCTTTTGGCGACATACATGTAAATAAAATAGCCCAACGGTGCGAACGCAAAGCAGGCTATCACCAACATCCAGAACCAAAGTTCAATGACTCCACCCATAGGTACCTCCTCCAACTAATTGTTTTTATTTTGTATTAAGGCTGTAAGCCTTAATACGGACTATAAACCCATCGTTAATAGGGAACAAGCGCAAAATAAACGCTTTCCAAAAACCCTAGGGCTGCGTACTCTTTGAGGCTATGTGGCGAATATAAGCCTGTCTTTAATCTGATGATATTTTTCGCAAATTTAAGATGAAAAATCGTGAAACAAACTGGCATAGCCTTTCGGCGGACGCCGTATTGGAAGCCTTGGACGTTAAACCCAAGCAAGGTTTAAGCGAAAAGAAGGTCTTGCTGCGACTGAACGAATACGGCGCCAATAAGCTCACGCCCAGGCGCGGGAAAAGTCCCCTGCGATTGCTGTTATCGCAATTTCATCAGCCTCTGATTTACATTCTGTTGATTTCAGCCGCTACCACCGCGTTTTTGCGGGAATGGGTGGATTCCAGCGTGATTTTTGGTGTGGTGATCGTTAATGCCATTATCGGCTTTACTCAGGAGGCAAACGCGCTTAAAGCGATCGATGCGCTGAGCCGGGCCTTGAGTATCAGTGCCACGGTACTGCGCGATGGTGGAAAGCGGGTTATTCCGGCTGGTGATCTGGTGCCGGGTGATCTGGTCGTTCTACAATCCGGTGACAAAGTGCCGGCCGATCTGCGTTTGCTGAATGTGCGCGAACTGCGGATTGACGAGTCAGCGCTGACCGGCGAATCGTTGCCGGTGGAAAAGCAGTCGCAAACGCTGCCGTTGGCTACCGTATTGGCTGACCGTGACAATATGGCCTTTTCCTCGACATTGGTGAGCTACGGTACCGCGCTGGGTGTGGTGGTGGAAACCGGCGACCGTACCGAGATCGGTTTGATCAATCGCATGATCGCCAGTGCCACCGATCTGGAAACCCCGCTGACGCAAAAGATCAGCCAGTTTAGCCAAATACTGATGTGGGTGATCGTCGACTGTGCGGTGTTGACCTTCGCTGTCGGCGTCTGGCGAGGCCAATCCATGCTGGACATGTTCATGGCATCCGTCGCGCTGGCGGTCGGCGCGATACCGGAAGGCCTGCCGGCTGCAATGACTATCACGCTGGCCATTGGCGTGTCACGCATGGCTAAACGCAACGCCATCATCCGCAAGTTGCCCGCGGTGGAAACCTTGGGTAGCACCACTGTGATTTGTTCCGATAAGACGGGTACCCTGACGCAAAACCAGATGACGGTGCAGGTAATTTTTGCTGGTGGCGAGGAGTTTCATCTCAGCGGCAGCGGTTACACGCCGGAAGGTGAATTCACCAGCAACACCTTACGCATAGATCCGCGGCAACGACCGGCCTTGCTGGAATGTTTGAAAGCCGGCTTGCTGTGTAACGACGCCCGCTTGCTGGCGGAGCCGGATAATTGGCGCATCGAAGGCGACCCGACCGAAGGGGCGTTGCTGGTTGCCGCCCACAAGGCCGGGCTGCATCAAACCACTGTCAGCATCGAGCATCCGCGTCTGGACGCCATACCATTCGAGTCGCAACATCAGTTCATGGCCACTTTGCACCATGACCGGGAAATGGACGCCCGGTACATATATCTGAAAGGCTCGCTGGAAAGTCTGCTCGATCGTTGCGACAGCGCCTTTGATGGGCAAATGCAACGGACGGTTTTGGATAAAAACGCATTGTATCGCCAGGTCGATGCGATGGCCGCCCAAGGTTTGCGAGTATTGGCATTTGCTCGCGGCGATCATGGCGACGACGACGTAGGCCACGAGGCGGTGAGTAGCGGCCTGACCTTTCTCGGTCTGCAGGCGATGATAGACCCGCCGCGTCCCGAGGCTGCCGCCTCGATTGTTGCCTGTTATCAGGCTGGCATTCAGGTAAAAATGATCACAGGCGATCATCCGATCACTGCGCTGGCGATTGCGAGGCAGCTGGGCATGCGGCAAACCGAACGCGTCGTCAGCGGCGCCGAATTGCAAGCCATTGACGAAGCGGACTATCGTGAATTGGTGCAAAACTGTGACGTATACGCCCGCATCGCCCCGGAACAAAAACTGGCGCTGGTACAGGCCTTGCAGGCCAATGGGCATGTGGTGGCGATGACCGGCGATGGTGTCAACGATGCGCCGGCCCTGCGCCAGGCCAATATCGGCGTGGCGATGGGACTGGGCGGCACCGAAGTCGCCAAGGAAGCGGCGGCGATGGTGCTGACCGACGACCACTTTGCCACCATTGAGGCGGCTGTCGAAGAAGGCAGGGGGGTATTCGACAATCTGGTGAAATTCATCGCCTGGACCCTGCCCACCAATCTCGGTGAGGGGCTGGTGATTACGACAGCGGTATTTGCCAACGTGGCGCTACCGATCACGCCGTTGCAGATTCTCTGGATTAACATGACTACGGCCGTGTTGCTGGGGTTGATGCTGGCTTTCGAGCCCAAGGAGCCGGGCTTGATGCTTCGTGCCCCGCGCGATCCAAAGCGGCCAATACTGACCCGTCATCTGGTATTCCGCGTTTGTCTGGTTGGGGTGTTACTGCTGGCCGGAGCGTTTGGCCTTTTTGAATGGGAGTTGAATCATGGTGAATCCCTGCCGGCCGCTCGTACCGTAGCGGTCAATGTCTTCGTGTTTGGCGAGCTGTTTTATTTGTTTAACTGCCGTTCGCTAAGCTATTCGATGTTCCATGTCGGTTTGTTTTCCAATCCCTGGGTGATTTTCGGTGTGATCAGCATGATCCTTCTGCAACTGATGTTTACCTATTGGCCGCCGATGCATATGCTGTTCGGCAGCGCCGCGATTGGTTATGACGAGTGGTTGTTGATTTTGGCCGTCGGTGTATTGAGTTATGGGGTAATTGGCTTGGAGAAGCTGGTGGTGAGATGGTTTTGGCGGGATTCGAAATAATTAATGATTCGCGCGGATAAAGAATAGTGGTAGTTCTTTGTTGAGTCCGGTTTTTTCCGAATAGTGTTCATGGATTTTGTCCTGGCGGGGCGAAAATGCCGTGCAAATCGGTAGTTCCGACCGGTCTCTCTGGAAGCCAGTGCTCGAAGCGGTATATAAATAATGCCTGGCCCAAGGTGGCGTGCGAATCTAATTCGGCGGGCGTGAGGCTCGCCTGTGTCGAAACTAATGTCTGGTGGTACAATGCGCGGTTTTATGCTCGGTGGCTGTGCTGGCTGGGGGCGTGTGTATTAATATCAGGTCGTCTATGAGTAAACTTAAATGTGCTGTGATCGGTGCGGGTTATTTAGGAAAATTTCATGCGGAGAAATACGCGTCATTAAAAGATTGTGAGTTGGTTGCGGTCGTCGACGTCAATGAAGACGCCGCAAGGCTCGTAGCCGAAAAATACGGCGCCGCGCCGCTAACCGATTACCAGCCCTTGCTGGGTCAGGTGGATGCCGTCAGCATCGTGGTCCCCACCACGCTACACCACAAGGTTTCTCGGGATTTTCTTAATGCGGGTAGCCATGTGTTGGTTGAAAAGCCGATTACCGTCTCCGTCGAGGAAGCCGACGATCTGATTGCGATTGCCAAGGAAAAAAATGTGATTCTTCAGGTTGGTCACCTGGAGCGCTTCAATCCGGCGGTTAGAAATTTGGAAACCCTGGACGAAAAGCCGTTGTTTATCGAATCGCATCGACTTTCACCTTTCAATCCGCGCGCCAACGATGTCAGCGTGGTGCTGGATCTGATGATCCACGACATCGATATCATCCTGGCCTTGGTCGATTCCGAAGTGGAAAAGATCGATGCTAGCGGTACCGCGGTGTTGACCAAGGGTACCGATATCGCCAACGCCCGGATTACCTTCAAGAATGGTTGCGTGGCCAACGTAACCGCTAGCCGCATCAGCCTGAAGATGGAGCGCAAGATGCGGATGTTTAGACCTTGCTCTTACATTTCCGTTGATTTTCAGAACCGGGTACTGGTCAAGCACACCACCGGCGAAAAGGAAATGTTTCCCGGCATCCCGGAAATCGTCACCGAGGAATCGGTATTCGAAAGCGGCGATGCGCTATTCGAGGAGATTAAACATTTTATACATTGCATCAGGACCGGCGAGAAGCCGCTAGTGCCCGGCGAAGCAGGGCGCAAGGCCTTGGCGACCGCGATTGAAATCACCAAATTCTTAAAACACGGCTAAAAGGGCTTCCATTATGATCCCCATGGTTAATCTGAAGGCGCAATACGCCGACATCCAAGACGAAATCGTACGCGGCTTTGCCGAAACCCTGGACCATTGCGCCTTCATTTTGGGGCCCAACGTGCAGGCATTCGAACAGGAGGCGGCCGAATATCTGGGCGTCAAACACGCTATCGGCTGCGCGTCCGGTACCGACGCGCTGCATCTGGCTCTGCTGGCCGAAGGAATCGGCCCCGGCGACGAAGTCATCACCAGCGCCTTTACCTTCATCGCCACCGCCGAGGCCATCAAATACGTCGGCGCGACGCCGGTATTCGTCGATATCGATCCCGGCACTTTCAATATCACGCCGGAAAACATCAAGAACGCCATCACCGATAAAACCAAGGCAGTGATGCCGGTGCATCTGTTCGGCCAGCCGGCCGATCTTCCGGCCATCAAGGCGATTTGCGACAAACACGGACTGAAGTTAATAGAGGATTGCGCGCAATCCTTCGGTGCTACCATCAGCAACCAGCAGACCGGCAGTTTCGGCGAGGCGGCTGGTTTCAGTTTCTTCCCCAGCAAAAATCTGGGTTGTTTCGGCGACGGCGGCTTGGTGACGACCAATAGCGACGAAACGGCGGCCAAGATCAAGCAATACCGTAACCACGGTTCGGACGTGCGTTATTATCACGATGTGATCGGTTACAACAGCCGTCTCGATGAATTGCAGGCGGTGGTGTTGCGCGCCAAGCTCAAGCGCATCGACCAGTACAATGCCGCCCGCCGGCATGCCGCGCATCTCTATTCGAAACTGATGGCGGATTTACCGTTGACCACGCCCTACGAAGACGGCGTCGGTGTTCACGTCTACCATCAGTACACCTTGTTGTGCGACCGCCGCGACGAAGTGATGAAAGCCTTGCAGGACCAGCAAATTGCCAGCGCGGTGTATTATCCGGTGCCTCTACACAAGCAAAACGTCTTCATGGCCGAGTGTGCCGGCTTGTCCTTGCCGGTCACCGAATCGGTCGCGGCGCGCTGCTTCTCGCTGCCGATCTGTTCTTCGCTGAGCGACGACACGGTCAAGCAAATCGTCGGCGTGATCCGTAGTGTTTTGGCGGCTTAAAATCAAAATGTTGTAGGGTGGGTTAGCGATAGCGTAACCCACCGGACAATCGGCGGCTAAATGGCGGATTACGTACCGCTTTTATGCCCTTTAGGGTAAATCCGCCGGTATTCAGAGCTTCCCATGACCAATCCCAATCAAACCTACACGGTGCTGTTCAGTGCCGGCGAATCATCCGGCGATCAGCATGCCGCCCACATGTTTCAGGAGCTGCAAAAACTGCATCCGGCTTTGCGTGGCATAGGCATGGGTGGCAGTAAGATGATGCAGGCCGGCATCGACATTCGCTTCGATTCCTCCGGCATTGGCGTGATCGGCCTGGTGGAAGTCCTCAAGCACTATGGCGAAATTCGTCTAGCGTTGAACTTGATGAAAGCCATCGTCACCAGCGAAAAACCGGATTTGTTGGTCTGCGTCGATTACAAGGAATTCAACCTGAAACTGGCCCGGTACGCCAAGGCCCGGGGCGTCAAGGTGCTGTTTTACGTCAGTCCGCAGGTCTGGGCCTGGCGGCCGGGGCGGGTGGTGACTTATGGCAAGGCCATTGACATGATGGCGGTGATATTCCCGTTCGAAACCGCTTATTACGAGGCAGAAAACGTGCCGGTGCGTTATGTCGGCCATCCTTCGGTGGATAAGGTTCATCCGCTTTATAGCAAGGAGGAGGATTTCAAACGTTTCGATTTGGATGACGCAGGGCTGGTGGTGGGCATCCTGCCCGGCAGCCGCGCCAACGAAATCAAACGCATGTTGCCAATAATGCTGAAAGCCGCCGAAACACTAGCGCAGAGCCATCCCGACATGCAATTCCTGCTGCCTCAGGCCGATTCGGTTGGCGATGATGCGCTGCAAGGCTATCTGAAAACCTGTCCTCTGCCAATCAAGGTTATCAAGCACCAGCCCTACGATGCCATTCAATGCTGCGACTCGGTGATGACCACCTCCGGCACCGCCTCGCTGGAAATTGCCTTGCTGGGCGTGCCGATGCTGATCGCTTACCGATTATCACCGTTGACCTATTGGCTGGGCAAACAACTGGTGAAAATCCCGTTTATCGGCCTGCCCAATATCATCGCCGGCAGGGCCATCGTCAAAGAGTTGATTCAGGATGAGGCAAGCGCCGAGAGCATATCCGCCGAAATCGAGCGTCTGCTAACCGATCACGCGTATCGGGGCAATTGTCTCGAGGGTTTGAAGCTGGTTAAAGACCGGTTAGGCGAGGGTGGCGGTTCTAAAAATATGGCCGATCTGGCTCTGGACATGTTACGCCGGGGCTGAGAGGCAAGCTATGTCCTCATCTTCTGAACGCCCCGATTCTACTCGCCGCCAAATTCGTTTCGCGATAGGAGAATGTGCGTTGGGTTCGCTGCTGGTGGCGGTCGGTGAACGAGGTGTTTGCGCGATCACCCTTGGCGATAATCCGGAAGCCTTGGCGGCTGACTTGCTGGATCGATTTCCAGAGGGGCAAAGGGTACTTGACGATCCCGAGGTCGGACAGGCGCTTGCCCAGCTGGTGAGCTTTATCGAAGCGCCGACCTTGGGTTTGGAGCTGCGGCTGGACGTGCGATGCACTGCTTTTCAACAGCGGGTCTGGCAAGCGCTGCGGGAAATTCCGATGGGTGCCAAGGCCAGTTATGCCGAGATCGCGAGGCGGGTTGGTTCTCCCAAGGCTGTGCGGGCGGTGGCCGGCGCTTGCGCCGCCAATTCCCTGGCCCTTGCGATTCCCTGCCATCGGGTGGTCAGGAGCGATGGCAGTTTGTCGGGCTATCGTTGGGGTATGGCGCGCAAGGCGGAATTATTGCGCAGGGAAAGCATTGCATCGCTGCCGCGGGAACCTGAAGAGGCGTAAATCACCGTCCAATCTTGGTGGCTCAGCCTATCGTGGCGGGAGAACTTTGCCGAGATTTTGTGGGTTCGGCAAGGCTAAACTAAAGCTGATCGACTGGAGAGTCGGTACACCTTGTACTCGGCGCGTTCCGGAGGGCGTTCCGGCGCATCCGGATCAAGCTCGAACACGCTTTCGACATGGGCCAGATCGATCTCGAAATCCGCCGAGTACAACGAGGTGATTTCCACGCCAACGCCCAAGGCTTCGCTTGCGGTTTCGTTTTCCGCCGCGTCCTCGGTGGTCAGCAGAAATACCTGACTGGTATCCGGCACGATCTCTCGCAAGTGGGCCACATACAGGCGGCGGATGTCTTCCGGTAGCGCGGTGAGTGCCGCCCTATCGTATACCGTATCGATAGCCCCTAAATCGGCCTGGTTCAGTGCGAAATAATCGCCGCAGAGTATGCTGATTCTGCCGTGTTGCCAGTGGATGAATTTGCCGAACCGGCGGCGAGTAGGCCGTAAGCCATTTTCCCGGAAAAAGTCCCGAACCGCGATGGGGCTCAACTCGACGCCGATCACTTGATGACCCTGCGCGGCAAGCCAGATCATGTCCAGACTCTTGCCGCAGAGCGGGACAAACACTCGGCTGCCCGAGGCCGGCGCCAGACTGGGCCAGAAACGGGTCAGGAAATGATTCACTGTCTCCTGGTGAAAATCGGTCTGCCTATCGCGCCAGCATTGCAGCCACAGCAGATTGTCGCGGCTGGTCATGATGGCTTTCACTTGAATGTCTCGCGGCATACATCTACGTGACTGCCGCAATCCGGTACCGCTCCGCCTTTGGGAGCGGAATATTGTTGGAGATTTAGCGGAGAGTGGAATAGGTAGCCGGTGCCGAAGAAGGCGACGGTTTTGAAGTTGATAGGGTAAGCGGGCATGGTGTCTGTTCTCGCGTGGAAAATGGGCTGTGCATCAGGAAGGTTCTGATCGATCGGGCACAAGACTTCCAGAGAAGAGGCATGCGGGCCGAAAAGGCTCTCGTAGGTTCAGCACCGAAGTTGGTTCAGATGGCTGATAGCGAAGAGTATCACGGCGGCCAAGAAATAGTGGGAACTTCTATTTCTTCAACCTGCAACTTGTTCATAGCCATTCTATTTTTTCTGTGTTGAACCTTTGGTATGCGATAGGGAACATATAGGTTCCAAGTTCCGTGGCATTTTGCGGCGTCTTGGTACCTTGAAATAGAGAAGGAACCTATCTCCGTTCGTTTCGCGCGCGGGTCTTTGGCGGGGGCTGGATGTTGTTCTGGTTAGGATGGGTTCGCCATTGGCTCTTTACCCTTAGTTTTGATGATCTGGTGGTTCGCTATCGCGAAATCGCCCTGGCGATTCATCCAGACAGATATTCTTCAATTTTATTAAGGAGTCACAAAATGAAAGAACTACGCATCACGGTAAAAAGTTTCTGCGCACCCCTGGTGGTTACTATGATTCTTGCCGGCATGTCTGCCGTGGAAGCTAAGAACGGGTTTGGTCATGAGGCGCGTTTTTATCAACAGCGCAACCTGGTGTCCGACGGATTTATTCCGGCGGACCATAATGACCCTAACCTGGTTAATGCTTGGGGGGTGGCATTCAATCCCTTGGGGCCGGTATGGGTGGCGGACAATGGCACGGGTACGTCTACTCTATATGATGGTGATGGCATCGCTCAAAGCCTGGTGGTTAGTGTTCCGTCGCCCAATAGCGACACCGGCGGAAATCCGACTGGGGTCGTATTCAATCCCTCCGCCGGATTCACGGTATCAAACGGCGGGGCCTCCGGGGCTAGCCGCTTCATCTTCGCTACCGAAGATGGCGTGATTGCTGGCTGGGCACCCAATGTTCCTTCCACACTTTCGACGCGTGCTATTCGAGCCATCGATCACTCGGCGGCCGGCGCAGTCTACAAGGGGCTAGCCATCATTCCGGGGGGCTGGCTGTATGCCGCCGACTTTCATAACAACAAGATCGACGTCTTCGATAGCGCTTTCACGGTGCCAACAACGTTGCCGACCGACGCGTTTACCGATCCCATGCTTCCCGCAGGGTATGGACCGTTTGGTTTACAGGCCATCAATGGCGAAATTTACGTTTCCTACGCCAAACAGGATGGCGATAAGCACGATGACGTAAAGGGAAAAGGCTTCGGCTTTATTAACGTGTTCGACCCAAATGGACGCCTGGTCAGGCGTCTCGTATCGGCGGGCAAGTTGAACGCGCCCTGGGGGATGGCCTTGGCGCCCGCAGGTTTCGGCAAATTCAGCGGTCGCCTGTTGGTGGGGAACTTTGGTGATGGCAGGATCAATGCCTTCGACCTGGCGACAGGGGAATTTGTCGGCCAGCTTAGGGGGGTAGGTCACAGACCGATTCAGATCGACGGCTTGTGGGGGATAGCCTTTGGTAATGGTTTCAGAAACCAACCGGCCAATACTTTGTTCTTTGCCGCGGGGCCAGGCGATGAGGCGCATGGGCTATACGGTCGTATTGATCCGATAAACGGCGCCGAGGAATACGATCACTACGATGGTCGGCATGCGAACGACGACTGATGGGGCGCTTTGAAGTTGGACGTATAGGATTACGGGATTCGACGGAAATGGCGCTTGTATTTCACCGATGTACTCAGCAGTTTTGCCACCAGACCGGCTGGGCCGGTCTGGTGGTCTCTGATTGAATATACCGGACTTTCGTTTAGTGGCGGGTATGTTTAAATGTGAGTTAAACCTGACCCTAGTTACTTAGACTTCATGCTTCCGGCGCAATCTGATGATCGCGAACAAACCGGAGCCCATCAGCCATACTCCAGATGGCAGAGGGACAGGCGCCGCAGGACGTAAATCCGCGATCCAGGCTTCGGTATTGCCGTTAGGGTTGATGCCAAAGCCGGTTATGATCTGGTTGTCGTCGGATATACCCGAAACATAGCTAAGCGTCCAGTTGGCCAGATCCAGTCCATAATCCGTGCTCAGCCAATCCTTGGCAAAGCGCATGCCATGGGCGCGGTCCCAGACCATGCCTTCGGAAGTGAACGCCGGTTTGACATTGAACACTTGGCCGAAAATCATCGAACCGTCCGCTGTAATGCCGGCGTCGGCGCTGTATTGATAGCCAGCCAAAGACCCCAGATTTTCCCAGCCCCCCCCCTGAGTCCAGACCATGGCCTGACTGAAACCGTTGACCTGTCCCGAGCCGGAGATGGTCGTTCCGTCATTGGAAATATCCGAGGCCGACGTGGTTGTGGCGCCCGGCGCGACGCCTAGGCTCACCAGACCGTCGGTTGTCGTCCAGCGATAAGCTTGGCCGCTATCGTTTGTGTTGCTTTGTCCGACGATGATCGAGCCGTCGGCGCTGATGCCGCGTGCCCAGCTCGTGAAGTCTCCGGGCAGGATGCCCAAATCCTGCATGCCGGTACTTTGAGTCCAGCGGTAGCCATTACCGCCGGGATAGGCGCTGGTTGAACTATAACCCACGATTACCGAGCCGTCAGCGCTCATGGCGTCGCCACGGGTAAAGCCGTCGTTAGCGCCCAGGCCGCCGATGGAAACCATGCCGCCGGCTTGAGTCCAGCGGAACGCCTGGTAGGTGCTGCTATCGGTGGTGCTGTAGCCGGCGATCACGGAGCCGTCGGCCGATACCGCGCTGGCATAGGCGGCATGGCCGGTGCCGGGCAATGCGCCTATCGATTGCATACCGCCACTCCGGGTCCAACGGAACGCTTCGGTGCCTACCGCGTTGGCGCTGTAACCGATGACGGTGGAACCATCGGCGGAAACATCGGTGGCACGGCTTTGAAAAGCGCCGCCGGCCAGATCGCCAAGTGGAATAAATTGAGCAGCCATCGCCGCCTGGGGTAACAGTATCATGGCCGATATGGATACGGCCAACAGGCGGGATGTGGTGGTAAACGGATGTTTCATGTATGTCATTCCTTTTGCATTAAAACATTGAAAATTGCGGTTGATGCGGAGTTACCTTGGTCCGAGGTTTTCGTGCCTATCAAGACACGGCAGAATCCCTGGCTTTCTAAACCGAAAACTAAGCGTTCAATTTTCTGCGCGACGCGCCTACTAAACCGACTAAAGCGCTGCCGAACAACCAAACCGCTCCTGGGACTGGCACGGCGGAAACCGATACGTTTATGGGGCTACCGGTAAGTGTGCCGTTCGCGCCGCTGACGAAAATGGTGTACCAGCCGGATGCCAGATTATGCAATGTCATCGAAGCAAGGCCAGCGCCTACGCTGCCGCTAATACCGGATTCATACAAATTGTCGATACTGACGTCGTTGACGCCGTAGTTAACGGCTTGTCCGAAGGCGTTTGCCGCGTAGCTATTGCCGGAGTTGGCATAGCCCAGGGTTTCCACGATGCCGGCTCCCCCGGCGGTTTTAGCGGTTGCCCAGATCAAGCCGTTTTGTCCCGCCTGAGCGACCTGGCTGAAATCATGGATAGCGCCGTTCACGCCTCCGCTAAGCGCGACGCTTTGGCCTGTATAGGTTGAATTGGTTCTGTAGAGCGTAAACGCCGGCGCCATCGTCGCGCCATCGGCGGTTGCGGAAATGGTCGTGTCGGAGGTAGCGGTCAACCGAAAACTCAGCCATGAACCTTCCATACCCCAGGCGTCATAGTTAAGCGCGGCGTTTCCGGTCCAACCCATTTTTTGGGAGTTGGCGCTAGTGTTGGTGATGGTTTCTCCGGAACCAAGCACATTGTCCGCGCCGACCCATGCCGCCGCCGCGGGTGCCACGGAGCCAGTAGCCAAGGCTATCGCGGTTATTGCAGTTTTAAAAACCGATAAATTCATGCTGTAAATCTCCCATTACCCACCGTGTTTGTGTTGCGGGTGGATGTCTAAGTTATCGTTTAGTATTTGGAATAGCCGGCTATCTATCAGGCGGGGAAGCATGCCGGACGTTTCCAGGTTAGCGAGCTTGTATTGCGGGAAGGATTATCGACACCCTAATTATCGATCGGCTTTCCAGCTCTCCCCAACTCAAAGGAGGTAGCTCGGCTATCTAATTAAAGACCCGCGGCTTTCCGGCCTCGCCTTGCGACGAGTGTGGCAATGATCGTTGCAATATCGTCTGCGTTCACAACGAATCAATATACGCAAAATGGATGCCAAAAATGGATAATTCATTAGAGCGCCGTTTCGCCGCTAAAAAAACTTGAATGTCGATTTTTTATTTAAAGCTTAAATCAATAGCTAGTGTTCTTGTTAGGTTGCTATAAAGGCTAGTCATTCGACTCATGAATAGTCCTCGGTACCACCCAACCTATCAGCGGAATTAGGTTATTTCACACAAAGTGAGTTATATCCCGCATTTAATAAATGGTAATGCTGGAAGAAGGGCTGTTAGTCTCTTACCAGTTAAATGATGTCAAAACATAACAAGAATATTGAGATTAACGAGCGACAGCAAGGGTTTGAACGATAGCGAACGCAGTCAGTTTTTCACAGGTAGCGATAGCGGCACGCCCGA
>Ga0316622_100001637_pt1 | contig 14809 bp, 10 predicted proteins | sample OWC_Aug_OW2_C1_D_FD_207646 | JGI IMG/M metagenome (GOLD analysis project Ga0316622, IMG submission 207646) | Wetland soil microbial communities from Old Woman Creek delta, Ohio, United States - OWC_Aug_OW2_C1_D5_C | ecosystem: Environmental > Terrestrial > Soil > Wetlands | place: USA: Ohio... | reverse complement strand
CGAAGGCGGCAAGGTCGACGTGCCCGTCGGCGTTCGCGTCGAAGAGCTGCGTGGACTCAAAACCCCCGGTCGTGGGGAGTGTGCCGGAGAAGTCCGACCACTGCGCGAGCTCATCGTCCCACGTCCAGACCCTGACGCCGTGGCTGGGCGTCGAGATGCAGAACGCGACATCGTCGCCCCCGTCGTCGTCCACGTCCCCGAGCGAGATGCCGTTGTAGGCGTACGACGGCAGCCCCGCATATGCGGCGGTGAACCCTCCTGATCCATCGCCGAAGTAGACCGCGCCGTTCTGGTACTTCGTCGCGATGTCCGCATTGCCGTCCCTGTTGATGTCGCCGAACTCGAAGTCGTCGTACGAGTTGCCCCCCAGGATGCCGAAGCTCTGGGTCCAGCTCCCGTCGCCGTTGTTCAGGTAGACGTGGATGCCGGCGCAGCACCCGAACGAGGCGCTCCCAACGTCCAGATCCCCGTCGTTGTCGACGTCGGCGAAGTCCGTGCCGAACATCCCCCAGTCCTCGCCGTTCGTCGCGAGCCCGCCGTCCCAGGGCGCCCAGTTCATGCCGGTGCCGTCGCCCAGGGCCACCTCGATGAGCTGATCCCCGAAGTCCGTGCCCGAGTAGTTGTGGTGCATGGCGTACCCGGCGTCGAGGAGCCCGTCGTTGTCGACGTCGCCGACGGCGATGCCGCCGTACCCGAAGTCGCCGCTCTGGTGCACACTCCACTGCCCCGCGCCGTTCCCGAACCAGACCATGATCCCGTGCTGGTCCGTCCCGATGTACGGAGAGCCGTGGTCCCCGATGGACAGAAGGTCCACGTGTCCGTCGGCGTTCACGTCGGCGAACTCCAGCTCGGTCCGCCCTCCCTCGAAGGACGGAGGCACGAGGCCGGCGGAGCTCTCGACGTACTCAAGGGCGTGAAGCGGCGCCGCCAGCGCCGCGGCGGTCAGGAGAGCCTGGATCAGTGTCGAACGGTGTCTCATGTGAGTCCCTGTGGCTGCGTCTTGTGCGAGCATCGTCTCAAGCGAATGTGGCGGCACGACGGCCCGATCTCACGGCGACTTCGCCGCGAACGTGTCGCCCTGGGAGATGTCTCCGGTCCTGTACCCCCGGAGGAACCAGCGCGCTCTCTGCTCCGCCGTGCCGTGCGTGAACGCGTCGGGCACGACGTACCCCTGCGACTCCATCTGGAGCCGGTCGTCGCCGATCTGGCTCGCCGCGTTCAGGGCCTCCTCGATGTCGCCTTCCTCGAGGATCTGCCTGGCCTGCTGGGCGTGGTGCGCCCAGACACCGGCGAGGAAGTCGGCCTGAAGCTCGAGACGCACGGTGATCTCGTTGGCCTCCACCGTGCTCGCGCCCCTGCGGGCCTCGTCCACCTTGTCCATGATGCCAAGCAGGTACTGAACGTGATGTCCGACCTCGTGGGCGATCACGTAGGCCTGGGCGAAGTCGCCCGGCGCGTCGAAGCGCGACCGCAGGTCCTCGAAGAAGCTGAGGTCGAGATACACCGTCTGGTCGCTCGGGCAGTAGAAGGGTCCCACGGCCGACTGGGCGAACCCGCACGCGGACTGCACGGCGCCCGAGTAGAGCACGAGGGTCGGCTGCTGGTAGGTACCGCCCATCTGGTTGAAGAGCGTTCCCCACGTGTCCTCGGTGTCGGCGAGGACGACCGAGGAGAAGTCCGCGAGCTCCTGCTCCTCTGCCGTGAACTCGACCTGAGAGAGCGAAGGGTCACCCATCCCGCCGGTGGGATCCACCTGCTGGAGCAGCTCCGTCGGGTCGGTGCCCGTCAGGATCGCGATCAGCGCGACGACGATGAGCGCGCCGCCGCCGAGGCCAGCGATGCCTCGCCCGCTGATGCGGCGACGGTCCTCCACATTGGCGCTGCGTCGGCCAGTTTGCCAGCGCACAATCGGTCTCCTCCATCGATGCTCGCCCGCGGTCGATACCTGCCACACGTCACGGAGCAGGCGCCCTACTTCACCACAGTGATCCTGCCGGTCGCCGACCCGCGGTTCGTCGCAAGCCTGACGAAGTAGACGCCCGCTGCAACCTCCGCCCCCGATCCGTCGCGGCCGTCCCAGTGTGCCTCGAAGATACCACCTCCGCGAGACTCCGGCTCGAGCGCTGCCACCTTCCGTCCCGCGGCGTCGTACACGGCGAGCGTCACCCTGGCGGGGCCGTGGAGCGTGTACCGCACCGTGGCGGCCGGGCTCGAGGGGTTGGGATAGCACTGGATGTGCAGCGTGAGGGCGGCCTCCCCTTCCGCGACGCCGGTCATGGCTGACGTCGTCTGACCCTGGACCGCGACGACGTTGACGTTGGAAGACGGGATGCTGATGGTGTCCTTGAGGCTGTTCGTCGCCAGGTCTACGACGTAGAGGGGATTGCCACCGGTAATCTGCCCGCCCGCGACGAACGCGTATCCCGACGCGTCGAGGATGTCCACGTCCCTCGGATCCGCCGTCGAGTCCAGAGTGACGGTGGTCGTCGTCCAATCCGCGGTGTTGATGATGCGCACGGTGTGATCGTCCTCGCACGCGACGACCAGCTTCGAGCCGTCAAGCGTGACGTCGATGCCCCAGGGATCGGTTCCCACCGCGACCTGGCGCACCTCAGTGAGTGTCGCACGGTCGATCACGCGGACGACGTCGGGGCCCCTGTCGGTGACGTAGACGTACTGGCCCTCGGGATCGACGACGAGCTGCCAGAGGTTGACCCCGAGGGTCACCGAGTTCAGGACGGCCGAGCCATCCGGCGCAATCTCGTGCAGCTTGGTCCCGTACCAGTCCGCGGCGTAGATGCGGCCGCTCGCGGGGTCGAGCGCGAGGTTCCCCGGCCCATCGTACGTCCCGCCTGAGCCCGTCGTCACGTCCAGGGTGCCGACAGGCAGGTACGAGCTCGTGCTGATGAGCGTCACGAGGTCCCCATCGCGCGCGGACACGAGCGCGAGGCCGGCATCGTCCGTGAAGACGATCGAGTTGGGATACAGCCCGACGGGGATGCGATGCGTCACCGTGTTCGTCGCGCGGTCAACCACGAGGACGCTGTCACCGACCGCGCCGCAGAACCAGACCTCACTGCCATCCGGGCGCATGGTGGCGTCGTACGGGTAGTCCGCGCCCGGCAGGAGCTCGATCGTGGCGCCGATGGCGTAGGTCACGAGGTCGAACGAGATGCACTTGTCCGAGGTCGAGCAGCCGACGTACCCCTCGTTGAGACTCCTTGGGCCAGCGGCCGCACCGACGGACACGAGAACAAGCACGGATGCAGCGATAGCGACGGTTCTCACGAGACACCTCCTGTCACCTTTCCAACAGACACGACTCATACGGGACCGAACCAGCAAGGAAACAAGCGTCACCTGAGGAGCACGAGCCGTTGCACGTGCTCGAAGGGTCCCGCCTCCATGCGCACGAAGTAGATGCCGGACGGGAGCTCACGCCCCCGATCGTCTGTTCCCGACCACTCGATCTCGTGCCGCCCGGCCGCGAAGCTCCCGTCGCGCACCCGGGCCACGCACCGCCCGGAGACGTCGTACAGCGCCACACGGATCACCTGATCGTGCGACAGTTCGAACGCGAGGACCGAGTGACTGAGACAAGGGTTGGGTCTGGGCGCGAGAAGGACGGCCGCCGGCGCCGACGGAGGCTCCTGGACGCCCGACTCGTGGTAGTGCTCGATTCCGGTGTAGAGCCTGACGAGCCCGTCCCCGCAGCCGATCAGGACGTCGGGGAACCCATCGTGGTTCCACTCGCAGACGAAGGGGCGGGACCGAGGCGTACCGGGCAGGTCGATCGCGACGCTGTCGGCCTCAACGGGCTCGTACCCCGAGAAGGCCGGAACCTCGTTCGAACCGACATTGGTGTAGAGGAGAAGCTGGCCGTCCGTGTTGCCGGTGAGGAGGTCTTTCATGCCGTCGTGATCGAAGTCGAACACGTGAGGACTCGAGCGTCCGGACGGAACGACGAGGTCCGCTCCGTCTTCCTGCGCGTAGGACTGCCCGACGAAATCAGGAGCGTCGTCGGTGCCGGCGTTGAGGTAGATCCAGATCCTGCCGTCCGCCGCGCCGATCACGAGGTCCTTCAGACCGTCAGCGTCCCAGTCGGCGACCGTGGGGGTCGCGCGCAGTCCGACGTCGATGGGAACCTTGCGATCGGGCAGCCCGACCTCGATCAGGACGCCCTCGTCGAACGCGGGCGCATCGTCGCTGGCAACGTTCGTGTAAAGCTTGACGGTCCCGTCCGACCGGCCTGCAATCAGGTCCTTTCGTCCGTCACCGTCCCAGCGGACGACGCGCGGAAAAACGCCGAGGCAGCCGCCGCCGGGCTCGAGGAGATCGGTCCCTCCAGCCTGGGCGTAGGCGTAGCCGTCGAAGGCGGGTGCGTCCGTAGCGCCGACGTTGAGGTAGACGCGGACCTTCCCGGTCACGTCGCCTTCACCAACGATGAGGTCCGGCAGGCCGTCGTCGTTCCAGTCCGCTGTGCACGGGACCGAGTAGCCCGGCACGTCGATGACCGCACCGCCGGACTGGACATGCTGCTCCGCAGCGAGCCTGAGGTCAGCCGCCGCAGCTGCCGCGACGAGAAGTGACAGCGCGACCGTGGCGATCACGCGGCCGGAGCCTGTGCGCTGCGCCTGCATCATCTGCTCCCTCACAATGCCGGGCCCCAGCATAGCACACGACTGGCCGAGAGTCAAGAATCTCCGGGATGTCCCCGCACGGGTGTGGTCGTCGCTGCGTGCATCGGTCCCTGGTTGTGAGATCGTGACTGAAGGACATCGGCAACGGAAGACGAAGGACACGCACCGCGCTCAAACGCACACGGGCTTTCTCTTGACGCCACTCTCAGGCGCCAGTATCTTGAGTCCGTCATCAGCACGGTGACAGCAGGCGGCTGGCGGCGAGGGCGCGATGATGCCTCTCGACCACGCCGCCTTGGGGTCTCCGCAGGGATGGTTTCGTCGTGTTGCCCACCGTCGGACCGCACTTGGAGAAGGAGGGAGTTGCATGAGGTCGCTCAGAACCGCCGCACTCGCAATCTTCGCGGCCGTCGCCGTCGCCGCCGCTGCACAGGCCAGTGAGATAGGCCACTTCTCACCCAGTATCGCGAACATCCGCGATTACGTCGTCCCACACCCGGGCATCTACTGCGTCTGGTACAACAACCTCTACAGCACCGACCAGATCAACGACGAGAATGGCGAAGAGATCGATGAGATCACCGTCGGCGTCCCGCCAGCGAGCACCACGCTCGACCTCGATCTGGACCTCGACATCTATGTGACAGTCCCAGGCATCATGTGGGCGAGTGACTGGAAGATCCTGGGGGCCACGTACGCGGCCTACTGCATTCTCCCGCTCTGCGACACGAGCATCGGGGCGTCGCTCGCGACCGCGACCGGAACCGGCCGCAGCGTGGAGCAGTCGCAGTTCGGCATGTCGGATGTGTTCCTGCAGCCGCTGTGGCTGGGTTGGTCGAAGCCGAACGTGGACCTCGCGCTCGGCTACGGGATGTACATACCTATCGGGCAGTACGAGACCGAGACGGTGACGATCCCGACCCCCACCGACACACTTGAGATCAAGGCCGAGGCGAGCGACAACATCGGCTTCGGGTTCTGGACGCACCAGGTGCAGGGCGCCTGCTCGTGGTATCCGTGGGCGGACAGACGCATGGCCGTCGCCACGGCGCTGACGTGGGAGATGCACGGCCAGAAAGAGGACTTCGACCTGACGCCCGGGCAGAACCTCACTGTCAACTGGGGGGTGAGCGAGTATCTGCCCCTGGGGGCTGGCAAGACGTACATGCTCGACGTCGGCGTCCTTGGGTACGACAGCTGGCAGGTCACGGACGACGAAGGCAGCGACGCCCGCAATGCCAGCGTCCACGACGAGGTGCACGCCGTGGGCGGGCAGCTCGGCGTGACGTACTTGCCATGGATGCTCGGTCTGGAGTCCCGCTACATCCAGGAATACGCTGCCACCGACCGATTCCAGGGCCAATCGCTCGGGCTGAATCTCTTCCTCGCGTTCTAGAGGTGACCCGGCTCTCTGACGTCGGATGGAGGGAGGCAAGGGGGACTATGCGTCAGGAAGGCAGTACGAATCACCAGGCGCCGCGGCTACGCCGCGCCGGCGCGTGGGGCGCGGTAGGCTCCGTGCTCGCGGCTGGAACGCTCATGAGCGGGCTCGCGTCCGCGCAGGAAGTGCTCCCCAAGCCCGAGCCCCCGTTCCAGGGGAAGATCGGGCAGACCTACAAAGACTCCCAACCCGATAAGATCCCGGTGACCAAGGCGCCCGCCGGCGCGCCGAACGTTCTCCTGATCCTGATCGACGACGTGGGCTACGGCGCCTGGGGCACCTTCGGGGGCCAGATCCCGACGCCGAACGTCGACAGGATCGCGAACATGGGCCTGCGCTACACCCGGTTCCACACCACTGCCCTGAGCTCGCCGACGCGCGCGGCACTCCTGACCGGGCGCAACCACCACTCGGTCGGCACGGGCGTGATCACGGAGATGGGAACAGCGTATCCCGGCTACACCGGCCTCATGGCCAAGAGCGCGGCGCCGGTCTCTGAGATCCTCCGGCAGTACGGCTACAGCACGATCTGGCTCGGGAAGAACCACAACGTCCCCGACTGGGAAACGAGCATCTCCGGCCCGTACGACCGGCGGCCGAACCTGCAGGGGTTCGACCACTTCTTCGGATTCATCTGCGCGGAGACGAACCAGTGGGCGCCTGCACTCTATCGGGACAACCAGATGGTGGACATGGAGGTCCCGGAAGGCCAGGAAGGGCGCTACACGCTGAACGACGCGCTCGCGGACGAGACCATCAAGTTCATTTTCCAGCAGAAGTCGGTCACGCCCGACCGCCCGTTCTTCGTCTACTTCTCGCCGGGAGCGACCCACGCTCCGCACCACGCGCCTAAGGAGTGGATGGACAGGTTCAAGGGGCAGTTCGACCAGGGCTGGGACAAGTACCGCGAGGAGACCTACCAGCGGCAGCTCAAGCTGGGGGTGATCCCTCCTGGCACGAAGTTGACGCCCCGGCCCAAGGAGATGCCGGCGTACGACTCGCTGACGCCCGAGCAGAAGCGCGTCGCCGCGCGGCTGATGGAGGCGTTCGCTGGCTTCACCGCGCAAACGGACTACGAGATCGGCCGGATCCTCGATGCCCTGGAGCAGATCGGCCAGCTGGACAACACGCTCATCATCTGCATGCTCGGTGACAACGGAGCGTCCATGGAGGGAGGCCTCTACGGCGCCTTCAACGAGCTGGCATCTCTCGCCGGCATACCTGAGGACCCGGTGCTCCTGCTGCAGCATCTGGACGAGATCGGCGGCCCCATGGCCTACAACCACTACCCCGTCGGGTGGGCCTGGGCCACGAACACGCCCTTCCAGTGGGGCAAGCAGGTGGCGTCACACTTCGGGGGCACGCGCAACCCGCTCGTGATCGCCTGGCCCGACCGCATCAAGGACAGGGGCGGCATTCGCGACCAGTTCCATCACACGATCGACATCGTGCCCACCATCCTCGACGTCGCGGGGATCCCGGAGCCGACCGAGGTGAACGGTGTGAAGCAGAAGCCCATCGAGGGCGTGAGCATGGCCTACACCTTCGACAATGCAGCCGCCCCGGGCACACGCACGGTGCAGTACTTCGAGCTCGTGGGCAACCGCGCGATCTACAAGGACGGCTGGATCGCCGCAGCCCGGCACGCGCGCCTTCCCTGGATCACGGGGATCGGATCGTCCGTCAGCTTCGATCAGGACAAGTGGGAGCTGTACGATCTGCGGAACGACTTCAGCGAGTACAAGGACCTGGCGAAGAAGCAGCCCGAGAAGCTCAAGGAGCTCCAGGACGCGTTCTGGGTCGAGGCCGAGAAGTACCACGTGCTCCCCCTGGACGACCGCCTGACCGAGCGCATGAACCCGGCCAACCGTCCCAGCCTGATCGCGGGGCGGACGCTCTTCGAGTACTTCCCGGGCGCGCGCATACCCGACAGCTCGGCTGCGCCGACGCAGAACCGATCCTTCACCCTCACCGCCTACCTTGACGTCCCCACGGGAGGGGCTGACGGCGTTCTGACGGCCGCGGGTGGTGTGCCCGGCGGGTTCTCGCTCCACATCGAGGGCGGGCGGCCGGTGTTCGAATACAACCTCGACTCCCTCCGACGCACGAGAATCGCCGGGAGTGAGGTCCTGGCACCGGGTCCGAACGTCGTCCGCATCGAGTCCCTCTATGACGGGGGCGGCATGGGCAAGGGAACTACGGTGTCCATCTTCGTCAACGACAGGAAGATCGGGCAGGGGCGCATCGAGCAGACCATCTGGGTGGGGAAGTACTCCCCGGACGAGACCTTCGACGTCGGCCAGGATTCCGGCTCGCCGGTGAGCAGCGCCTACAGCTCGCCCAACCCGTACAACGGCACGATCAAGACGATCGTGATCGATACCGCGCCGGCGAACCTGAGCGGCGCGAACTAGAGGAGGCTCGCGGGCGCGACCGCGAGGCAGCAAGCCAGAGGCAGAAGAGAAGGGTGGAAGGCGGGTCTCTCGGGACCCGTCTTCCATCTGGGGTCACGGCGCGGGAGCGGGGAACGGACAGCGCGATGCAGGGCATTCACGTCGTCGCGAAGCCGATCGGACCCGTCTGCAATCTCGGCTGCGAGTACTGCTTCTACCTGGAGAAGCAGTCTCTGTTCCCAGCCGGGGAGCAGTACCGGATGAGCGACGCCGTCCTGTCAGCCTTCGTTCGGAGCTACGTCACCTCCCAGCCGACGCCGGAAGTTGAGTTCGTCTGGCAGGGAGGGGAACCCACGCTCCTGGGCATCGACTTCTTCCGGAAGGTGGTCGACCTCCAGGGTCCCTTCGCACACCAGAAGACGATCAGCAACTCCATCCAGACGAACGGCATCATGCTTGACGATGAGTGGTGTGAGTTCCTGAGGATCAATGGCTTCATGGTGGGCCTGAGTCTAGACGGTCCGCGTGAGATCCACGACCGCTACCGCCGGGATCGTCAGGGCGGCGGGTCGTTCGATCGGGTGATGCGGGGGCTGCGCCTTCTGCAGGAGCATGGCGTGGAGTACAACGTGCTCGCGTGCGTGGCCCGCGACACGGTAGCGCATCCGCTCGAGGTATATCGCTTTCTCAGGGAGCAGGGTGTCGAGTTCATCCAGTTCACGCCCGTCGTCGAACGGATGCCCGACGCCGAGAACGCCGCGCTCGGTCTGCATCTGGCCGGTCCCGCCTCGCTCAGAGGGGTGGAGCGAACTTCCGAGGTCACCCCGTGGGCGGTCGTGCCTGAGGAGTACGGCGACTTCCTCCTCGCCGTCTACGAGGAGTGGGTCCGCCACGACGTCGGGAAGGTCTTCGTGATGAACTTCGAGTGGGCACTCAACGCGTGGATCGGCAATCCCTCACCGGTCTGCATCCACGCGGAGCAGTGCGGTCGGGCGGTCGTGCTGGAGCACAACGGCGACGTCTACGCCTGCGACCACTGCGTCTATCCGGAGTACAGGCTCGGGAACGTCGCGGCCGACTCCCTGCGGACCATGGTGGACAGGTCCCTGGAGTCCGGGTTCGGGGCGGCCAAGCAGACCGCTCTCCCCCGCCAGTGCAGGGAGTGCGACGTGCTGCCGGCCTGTCGTGGAGGGTGTCCCAAGCATCGCTTCGCGCAGGCGTATGACGGCGAACCGGGACTCCAGTACCTCTGTGCGGGGTACAGGAAGTTCTTCCGAGGCATCCAGAGGTACCTGCGGGTGATGACCACGCTCCTCGAGCACGGCCTGCCGGCCTCGCTGGTGATGGAGGCTGCCCAGGGGCGGCCGCTGGTGATCAGACCGGGTTCCTAGTCCCGCGCGTCCCGCCCGGCTCCAGGCGGGAGCTCTCAACTCGGCCCCTCCCCCGCAGGAGAGGCCGATGTGCTCGTACGAGGGACTCCTACTGCTTCTCGGTTTCGACCAGCGGGATCTGATCCGCTGCCTCGAAGAGCATGATCGCGTCGAGTGCGAGAGCACCCCTCTCTCAACCCTACGAAGAAGCCCTGGTAGCTGTGCTGTGGGGACCGCGCGGCACCTATCTCCACGCGTCGAACTTGGCGCGCGTGCCGAGATGGAACTCGACATCGCCGTCCTGGCTCAACCCGACGTCGAGGCGGATCCGGTCGATCCCGGGGACCATGAGGTGCAGGCCCGCACCATAGCCGATCCTCGACCGGTCCGTGTTCAGCTCGTCAGGGTCTGTCCAGGCGACGCCGAAGTCCACGAAGCCGACCAGGTTCATCCCGACGCGGAACTTGAGGAACGGCAGGCCGAACAGCTGGATCTGGCGTGGGCTCATGAACAGGTGGCTGTACTCGACCGTGCCGAGGATCTGGTTCTTCCCGTAGAGCTCCTTGCCCAGCTCGGTCCGCGAGTAGCCTCGAACGCTGTTGGTCCCGCCAAGATTGTACTGGAGGTACGTCGGGATGTCCTCGCCGACAACGCCCGTCTGACTGGCGAAGACCCCTCCGATCGCGAGAACACCCCGGGCAGAGAGAGGTTGATACCGGGCGACGTCCACTTGCGTGCGCCACGAGTCTCCGTCTCCGCCGAGAGCCCCTCCCGTCCTCTTCTCCTGGACTCCGGCTACCCAGCCGCTGTGCGGGTCGAGAGGGTCTTCGACCGAGTTCGCGCGCAGCAGCACCTCGAGCTGGTACAGGTGGTCGCTGTTTGACGGGGAGAGCGTGACGCCCGACTTGTCGCTCATCGTGCGCAGGAGCTGGAAACCAAGACCGAGGCTGAAGATCCGCCTCCGCTCCGGGTAGAAGGCCGTACGAATGCCGGTGGCCGAACTGATCTCCTGGCTCTCGCGGATCTTGTCCTCTCGCTCCTTGTAGCTGGTCCCGGCCGACAGCGAGAGCTGCCGATCCGCCACCGAGAGCCACGGGCTGTCGATGTTGAATGAGTAGTTGGTGACCCCACCCCACTGGGCAAGAGCACTGGCCATGACGGCTCTGCCGAGCAGATTCGTCGTCGACACCATGGGGCCAATGTACCAGCCGTTCTCCTCGCTGTAGCCGGGAAGCAGCGCTGGAATGATCTGCGCGGTCTCATCGACCGCGATCGCATACACGACCCCGTCACCCTCCGCTCGAGGCACGATCTCGACCCTGCTGAAGGCGGACAGCCTCGTGAGACGGGTGCGGTCCTTCTGCATCGTGGCCAGGTTCAGCGAATCGCCGACGCCTGTCTGGAGCTCACGGAGGATGACGTACTCCTTCGTTCTCGCGTTGCCGGAGATCTCGATCCGGAGCACAGGGAGGCCCTCGAGCGCCTTGTAGTCGGGCGCCTCGAGGGCCTCCGGGGCAACATCGGCATCTGCCTGTGGCGCAACCTGCGGATCAGGGGTCTGACCGACACAGGCGCCGGCGCCGAGCGACAGCGCGACGGCGACGAGCAGGGGGACTGCATGCGCGAGAACGCTAGCCCGGCGAGGGCGTGCGCGGCGCTTCAAACCGGTTCCTCCCTGAAGGGCGGCGTCCCATGCTCAGGGGATGATGAGAGAGAGCGTGGCACGAGCGTCCCAGTCCCCTTCGTACTCCGGCTTCTCGATGTAGTAGGTCCCCCCGGCCGCGACGGAGAAGTATACGGAGCCGACCGGCGGCAGGACCTGCTCGAGGACGAGGGTCGCGGGCACGCGCCACGCGTCATCGTCGACCTGCCAGTCGTACGTGGTCTCCGACGTCAGAGTCAGCGACGTGCCCAGTTCGTTGAGGAAGAAGATGCACGCCGGTTGGATGGTCGTCAGGCTGACGTCTTCGCGCTCGTCGTTGCCTGCGAAGGACCAGATGTGCGTGAGCAGCCCGCCGAGCGTGCAGATGCCGGGGACCTTCTGCGCGATGATGAGCGTGGGCCCCGCGCACCACTTGTCGAGGCCGAAGTAGTCCTCGGAAGCCGTGGGCGCGATGAGCGCGCCGCCGTAGCCCATGACGAGATTGCCGTGCCTGGACGCCCAGTATGCGGAGAACAGGGCGTCGCCCACGCCATCGTCGTCGACCGGCCAGTCCATCGAGTACAGGGGCACGTACGCCCGGTACGCTATCAAGGACTTGCTCGGCAGTGTCAGGAACCCGGCGCCCTGCAGACGGACCTCGTGAATCGTGTCCTCAAAGGGACCGATGTCCAGGTATGCGCGATAGGACGCGTTGAAGAAGGTGAGCTCCGCCGCGGGATCGGACATCATCTCCGCGACCTCCTGGGCGGACATCTCGTCACCCGTCTCGACCTGGGCCTGCGCCATGAACGGCCCGCACACGCTGATCGCGGAGAGCGCGCACAGGGCCCACGCGAATCTGCCCGTCATGGTGGTGCCCTCCTTCCCTTCGCTGGTGAGGCCCCGTGCCCGGTGCGAGCTCGCGCGGACCAGGCCGCTTCTCAGCCCGCTTCTCCGGGGGACGGCCACTGTGAGCGGGACACCCCCACGCGCCTATTGCAGCACTCCGAGGTCGACGCGGAACATGTCGGTGCCGTCGAAGCCGTCAATGTCGGCCCAGCCGTATTCGTAGCCAACCCGCAGGGACACCCTGGGCGCCAACTCGATGCGCAGCCCGGCTCCGAGGGACCAGGTCAGCGCGTCAGTGCCGTAGGTCAGCTCGTCGTACGCACAGACGTAGCCGAACCAGGGATCATACCAGCAGACGTATTCATCGGTACCGGTTTCGATATTGGTGTCGAGGAGCATCCAGCCCACCTGGCCGCTGGCGTAGGGGGTGACCCGGGAGGGCATGAAGGAGTACTCGCCGAACAGAGAGACGTTTGCCATGTCGAGCCAGTTGCTGTATCGACTCGTGTTGTTTTCATCGTCGGCATCGACGATGGTCGCATCGTAGGGTATCGAGCGCCAGGCGAGGGAGATACCCGTGTTGAACTGGTCCGAGACGAAGTACCCGAAACCGAAACCCCAGCCGAGGTCGTCGTTGATGGTGACCGAGGTTCCGTAGTCGCCGTCGATGTCCAGGGACGGCGTATAGACAGTCTTGAGCGAGTACTCCCAGAGCCCCGCGCGCGGGGTCGCCGGTCCGCCAAGCTGAGCATAGGCGACGTTCGCGGCCAGGAGGGCCAGGATCGCGAGTCCGAGTGCATACCGCTTCATGGATTCAATCTCCTTCTGCGAAACAGCGTCGGTTGCCTTCGGCATCGGCCCCTCCGTCATCGTGCTCCCACTCGCGGAGGGGTCGATGCCTGGAGAGCGGCTCCTACTTCGTGTCGTTCTCGACCAACGGAATCACAGCGGCCGCCTCGTAGAGCATGATCGCGTCGAGCTTGTTCTCAATCTGGTAGAACCTCGCCACGGTCTTCGGCGGCAGGACCTTCCCGAACTTCGAGACCCAGCCCGACTTGACCTTGAGCTGGTTCTTCTGGAGGGTCAGCATCTCGTCGAGCATGGTCGCGGCCTGTTCGTCCGACACGGCCCCGTAGTTCGTCGCGTAGCCCTTGATCAGGTCCACAAGCTGGTCGCCGAGCTTCTGGATCTCGCCCCGGTACTCCCGATACAACGGCCAGAACGCCTTCGCCTGCTCTTCGGTCAGCGGCAGGTTCGCAGCCACGATCGCCTGGCGGTCGCTCTGCAGCTGGGCCCGCTCGGTGGCGATCTCGGTCTCCACCTGAGCATACGCCGGCGCGAAGGCCAACACCACGAGCCCGATCACCAGGAACCTACTCAGCATCGTCCTCATGCTACTCCCTCCCTTTGCCTGAGTTGCACCCATCGACTGCGCCTCCCGCCTGGGCGGCCGCCTGCGTCATTCCGGCTGGCAGCCCCGCTGGAAGGCACGACCCACTGCGAACAAGTACCGGGGAGTATAGCCTGCGACAGCCGTGCCGCCAACCGCCGTCGATGCCATCGGCACCGAAAGCGGCAGCCCGTCCCGGCTGACCTCAGCGGCGTCTCCCCCCACCGCCCGATGCCCGGCTTCTGCTCTGTTGCGTCGTCCGCTCATTGCCTGTCTGCCGCGCCTGGTAGTCACGGTCCAGTTCGGCCTGGACGTTCGCGCCCGGCTGCGCGCTCGGGGCCGGCTGCGCGCTCGGGGCCGGCCTGGCGCCCGCGGTCGGCTGCGCGCTCGGGCCGGGTGCGGCACGATCCCCGGCCGCGGTCCCGGTTCCCGTCGTGGTCGCGGTGGCTCTGCCCCCGGTCGCGCTCGTCCACTCTCCGTTTTCGTCGCGCTTGTAGACGTTGCCGTCCTTGCCGGCGTATACGTTGCCGCCCTCGCCCTGGACGACGAACCCGCTGCCCTCCTCCCCTACGTAGCCGACGCCCGCGGCTCCGCCAGACGTCTGGAAACCCCCGCGGGTGCCGTTGGCGTTACTGACGCTCCCGCCACGGATCCAATCGTCGCCCTTCACCACGGCCGTCTGCTGCCATGAGCCGTAGGCGTCGTACCCGCCCCGCTGGCCGGCCCAGACTCCCGTCTCCGGGTTATAGCCGGCCCGGTAGCCCCCGCCCCCTCCGGGCCCGTACACGTAGCCGCCGCGCGAGTAGCCGCCCGTCGCCGGGTTGTACCTGGCGCCGTAGCCGTATCCTCCGTACGGCCCGTGCGCCGTCCAGCCGTAGCCGTGTGGGCCGTGGTAGTAGGCGTAGTGCCCGTAGTAGGGCATGGGCCGCGGGCCGTAACCCCAGAAGTACGGCGGGTAGTAGCCGTAGTAGTAGTGGTCGTGCGGGTCGGAGGCGATGATCGCGACGGCCAGGCCGAACACCACGATGCCGGAGGTCACGATCTCCCCGTTGTACCCGGACGTGTAGCCACAGGTGACGGTCTC
>Ga0316622_100001636_pt1 | contig 14817 bp, 10 predicted proteins | sample OWC_Aug_OW2_C1_D_FD_207646 | JGI IMG/M metagenome (GOLD analysis project Ga0316622, IMG submission 207646) | Wetland soil microbial communities from Old Woman Creek delta, Ohio, United States - OWC_Aug_OW2_C1_D5_C | ecosystem: Environmental > Terrestrial > Soil > Wetlands | place: USA: Ohio... | reverse complement strand
ACCTTCGCGCCCTTCGCGATCGGGAGCACCGGATCGACGGCCTCCGCGCCCGGGGCGAGGATGACGACGTCGGGGTTCTCCTTCTCGACCACCTTCGCGGTCACTTCCTTGCCGAGGTGGCGCTTGACGCCCTGCTTCTTCAGCATGCGGTCGAACCAGGAGATGTACTCGGTGAGGTGGTCGTTCTCCTCGCCCTTGATGAACATGGCCATGCGCGTCGCGCCGCCGAGTTCCTTGTCCTTGTCCCAGACCGACACCTCGTGGCCGCGCAGCGACGCCACGCGCGCCGCCTCGAGGCCCGCCGGGCCGGCGCCGACGACCATGACCTTCTTCTTCTTCTTGGTGGGCGTGATCTTCATCGTCAGCTCGTTGCCGGCGAAGGGGTTGCAGCGGCACTGCACGGGCTGGTAGGTCCACATGATGTGGAGACAGTGCAGGCAGCGGCTGCAGAGCCGGATTTCGTCCTCACGCCCCTCGCGGAGCTTCTGCGGAAACTCCGGGTCGGCCATGAACTGCCGGCCGAACACCGCAAGGTCCATCTTGCCGTCCTTGATGGCCTTGTCCGCCTCGGCGAAGGAGAGCCGGCCGACGCCTGACACCGGGACTTCGACCGCCTGCTTGATCTTTCCGGTCTCCGGGATGAGCGCGCCGCCGTGGTCGATGCGCGCCGCGAACGCCTTGGCCTCGGGAAGGGGCTCCGGGTAGATGACCAGGTCGGGAAACGCGCAGAACGTGAAGGCGTTGTACCCGTAGCCTGAGGACTGGATGTAGTCGATGCCCGCGGCGACAAACCGCTTCGCGATCTCGCAGGCCTCCTCGTTGGTCGTGCCGAGCGGGTCGCCCCACTCCTTGTTGCTGAGGCGCACGCCAACGACGAAGTCTCTGCCGCACAGCTCGCGCACGCGCCTGATGATGCTCGTGCCGAACCGCGTGCGGTTGTCCGTGTTCTGGCAGCCGAACTCGTCGGTGCGCTTGTTCTGGCGCTTCGAGAGGAACGCGTTGCCGAGCGCGTAATGGGCCTGGTGAATCTCGACGCCGTCGAAGCCGGCCTTCTTGCAGCGGAGCGCCGACTGGGCCCACATCTCGATGAGGTCCAGCACCTCCTGGTGCGTCATCTCGCGGGCGATCTCGAACAGCCCGGGTTCCGCCGCCGGGTCGATGCTCGACGGCGCCTTGGGCTGGCCGCCCGAGAGCTTCGAGGTGTGCGCCGGCCCCGCGTGGGTGATCTGCACCACCACGGGCACGCCGTGCTTGTGGACGGCTTTCGCCAGCTTCGTCAGGCCCGGGATGAACTTGTCGTCGTCGAGCCTGACATGCGGCATCTGGCTGGCGCCCCACGGGTACTCGCAGATGCTCTCCTCGATGGTGATCAGGCCCGGCCCGTACTTGGCCAGCTCCTCGTACCACGCGATGATACGGTCGCCGCACGATCCGTCCGGCTCCGCGTACAGGAACCACTGCCCCGACTTGACGATGCGGTTCTTCAGGGTGAGCGTGCCCAGCTTCATGGGCTGGAAGAGCGAGGGGTACTTGCTGGCCATTATGAGTCCTCCCTACATCGCGGCTTCGATGAGCTGCGCGATACTGATCCGCTGCGCCTCGTTCGTGCCTTCGTAAATCGGCGTCACGCGCTGATCCCGGAAGCACTTCTCCGTGATCGAGCCCTTGCAGTAACCCATGCCGCCCAGCACCTGGAGCGCGTCGCTGGTCACACGGTTGGCCGTTTCGGACGCGAACACCTTGACCGCGCGCGAGAGCCGCACGTCCATCTGGGCATGAGTGTCGGAGTAGGCCGCCGTCCGGTGCATGAACGAGCGGGCGGCTTCCAGGCCGATGTACATGTCGGCGATCTTGGCCTGGATCAGCTGGTGCTTGATGAGAGGCCGCCCCAGCACCTCGCGGCTCTTCGCCCAGGCGACGGCTTCGTCGTAGGCCGCGCGCGCGCACCCGACCGAGATGGCGGCGATGGCCGTGTCGTGGTCGTACGGCGTGCGGCGCTTCCCGCCCGACATGGCGCGGCCGCCTGAGCCGATGGCGTTCATCTTCGGGACCCGCACGTTGTCGAGCAGGAGCGCCCGCGTGCTCGACAGACGGTGGCCCATCTTGTCTTCTTCGGCGCCGATCGTGAGGCCCTTGGCGTCCTGCGGGATGACGAAGGGCATGGTGGAGGCCCAGCCGGTCTTGTCGTTGACGCGGCAGAATGCCAGGATCCACCGGCTGAACGGCAGGCCCGCGTTGCTGCAGAACGACTTGGCGCCGTTGATTACCCAGTGGTCGCCGTCGAGGACCGCGCGCGTTCGGAACACGAAATTGGCCGGGTCGATCAGGAGAGCGCTCGTCACGCCGCCGTCGGGCTCCGTGGTCGAGAGGGACGCCACGCCGCCGTCGCCCGCCATGATCTCGGCGACGAACTGCCGCGTCTCGTCCTCCGAGCCCATGTTCAAGAGCATCGTCAGCGACACGTTGTTGACGTGCCAGGTGACGGCGTATCCCGCGTCGGCCGCGGCCATCTCCTCGAGGATGACAATCGTGCTGACCGCATCGAGCCCCATGCCGCCGAGTTCCGCCGGCACCACCATCTGGTGGTAGCCCTGCGCCAGGCCCTTCTCGTATGCGTCCAGCGGTACACACGCTTCAGGGTCGTGCTTCTGGTCGAACTCGAGCGCGACGGGCTTCACCTCCTTCGCGACGAACTCGCGCACCATGTCCCGGAACATCAGTTGTGTCTCGTTCAGTTCGAAGTCCATTGGGCTCTCACCGTGTCAGTAGTCAGTAGTCAGTAGCCAGTATTCAGTAGGCGAGAGGCGGGAGGCGAGAGGGCCAGTTCGCCGTCTCGCATGCCCCTTGCCCCTGCCCCTTGCCCCTAGCGGCCCCGCGCGCTCGTAGGCCGGTTGTGGCACCCGATGCAGTCGTCCGGCACCTTGAAAGCCCTGAGGTGCTCGACAGTCGAGTGGCAGCTCGCGCACGGGTTGATGGCAACGGCGTGCGCCTCGTGGGGCGCACCGTTGTCGCCATGGCAGCGCCCGCAGTCGGGCGCCCGCAGCGACGCGGCATCCGCGTGTTTCGCGGCCATGCGCTTCGCGTCGTGACACGATTCGCACTGCGTCTGCCGCCAGCCCGAGTGTTTCTTCGTCAGGCGCGGCGCCTTGGCCGCTCCGGTCGCCGCGCCGCCGGCCAGGAGCACCGCTGCCGCAAGGAGCCATACCGCCGCGTGCCTTCTCGACATGGTCATCGCTCCCTCAGGCCTTTCCGCCGCGAACGGCCTGCACGGCGTCCTGCGCGGCCAGGCGGCCAAACACCAGCGCCGCGCCGTTGCCGGCCCCGCTCATCAGGCCGTCGCCCATCCACTGGGCCGCGCCCTGCACCTCCCCGGCCGCGTACAGCCCGGCGATCGCCTTGCCCTGCGCGTCGAGCGCCTGCAGCCGCGCGTTCGTCTTCACGCCGCCCATCGTCATGAAGATCACGCCCGAGGCGACAATCGCGTAGAAGGGCGGCACGTGGATCCTGACGAGGTCCTTGCGGCCGAAGTCCTGGTCGCGGCCGGCGTCGACGAATCCGTTGTACGTGTCGATCGTCCTGGTCAGCTGGCCGGGCGGCACGCCGATCTGGGGCGCGAGATCGCCGATCGCATTCGACTGCTTGATGGTGTGGCCCGCCTTGAGGTGCTCGTCGAACGCGAAGAGCGGCGGCTTGTTCGCCTTCAGCTGGGCGTCGTCGAAGACCGCGAAGACGGCGGCGTCGGGGATCGTGCGCAGCGCGCGCTCCCGCTCGTCGGGGCTCGGCGAGTCCTCGTTCATGAAGCGCGTGCCCAGCTTGCTGACCCAGATGTCGCCCTTGAAGTTGGGCACGATGCCGCTGATCAGGCTGATCATCAGCGTGCGGCGCGACCCGGGCGGGTTCTCGACCCCTGCGAAGTAGGGCGGCAGCAGGTCCATGTTGACGAGCGTCGCACCGGCCGCCTCGGCCATGCGCAGGCCGTCGCCCGTGGCGTACTTCGACGTGATGCGGAGCGCGCTGGCAAGCGACGGGTTGTAACGCCTGACCATCGCGGCGTTCGACCCGTAGCCGCCGCACGCGAGAATGACCGTCTTGCCGCCGAGGACGCGCTCCCGGCCGGTGTCGTCGGCGACGAGTACGCCGGTGACGCGGCCGCCGCGCGTCACCAGCCGCCGCGCCTCGGTCTCGGCCGTCAGCGCGACTTTCCCTCCGGCGATGCGGTGGTCCAGCTGTCTCCCCAGCGCCATGATGTAGCCGGGCCCGCCTCCCCGCGCGTCGCAGGTGCGCGCGATGGTGTACAGCTCGTGCTCCGGCGCCAGGCGCGGCCCCTTCGGGTCGAACTCGATGCCGAGCGACTCCAGCCACTGCTGCGTCGGCGCGGCCTGCTCGGTGTAGATCCTGAGCAGCGCGGGGTCGGCCCTGCCCTTGCCGATCCGGTTCGCGTCCTCGAAGTGGCGCTCCGGCGAGTCCTCGATCTTCTTCTCGCGCTGCAGCCGCGATCCAGCGGCGCTGAAACTTCCGCCCGCGCCCATCGCCGAGCCGCCGATCCTGTAGTGCTTGTCGACGATCACCACCGAGGCGCCCGCGTCGGCGGCCGTGATGGCCGCCGCCAGGCCCGCGAGGCCGGCGCCGACCACGATGACGTCGGCGTCGCTGCGGCTCGCGCCCTGCGCCGCGGCCAGCGCCGCCCGGCCGGCCAGCCCGGCGCCTGCAAGCCCCGCGGCCGTGTGAGCCAGGAAATCCCGCCGGGTGACTCTGGACATCGTCGTGGGCTCCGCTCGGCTCTCAGCCGATGTAAAACACGCAGGGCTGAGTCTGTTTCTCGGGCAACATCTGCCACCCGCCGTGCTCCTTCACCAGCGTGTTGGCCTCTGACGCCGGATCGGCGAGGTCACCGAACACGCGGGCCTTCGTGGGGCACACCTCGACGCAGGCCGGGAGCCGGCCTGTTTCCACGCGGTGGTAGCAGAGGTCGCACTTCGTGGCCACCTTGTTCAGGATCTGCTGGGCCACCGGCTTCTCGAACGCCGTCGTGCCGTCCGGGTACAGCATGCGGTTGTCCTGCGCCAGCGTCCGGACGTGGTAGGGGCAGTGCTCGATGCAGGCGCAGCATCCGATGCACTTCGCGTACTCGATGAATACGATCCCGTCCGCGCGCTTGTGCGTGGCCTTGGTGGGGCACACCTGGGCGCACACCGGCACGTCGCAGTGGTTGCAGAGCACCGGCACGAACACGCGGTTGCAGTGCGGGAACGCGCCCATCTCCTTTTCGAGCACCGTCGTGAACAGGATCCCGTTCGGCGTGTTGTGCTCGGACTTGCAGGCGACGACGCAGGCGTTGCACCCGACGCAGCGCTTCAGATCGACGACCATTCCGTATCTGGCCATGGCGCTCAGTCCCCTACCTTGTAGACCTTGACGGCGACGCATTGATCGATCTGGCCGCTGAGGGTGTCGATGCGGTCCAGCGTCGGCTTGGGCAGCAGGGCGTTGTGCATGACGCCCTTCTTGCGCGACACCGGCAGCCCCTGGGCCCAGTGGCCGAAACTGCCCGAGCAGTTCACCGACTCCGGGTGCACCAGTTCCGTCACCCGCAGCCGGCCGGTGTACTTTCCGTACTTCGACTCGACGCACACCATGTCGCCGGTCTTGAGACCCCGCTTCGCCGCCGCCGAGGTATGCAGCATCACGTGGTAGGTGTAGGGGTTCGCCCGCGCCACCTCGTCGATCCACATGTTCTCGGTCGTCGTGGAGAACTGGTGCGTCGGCACCTTGTTGTTGGTGGCGATGAGGTCGAAGCCGCCGCCGTGCGCGTGGGCCTCGCAGGGAATCCAGTGCGGCACGGGGCTGTACGTCGAGAGGTCCCAGTTGAAGCCGAGCTTGTCGAGCACCGCCTGGACATCGGTGCGATGGTCCAGCAGGTACTCCAGGTAGATCGGCACGCGCGACGGGAGGAACATGCGCGGATAGGCTTCCTGGATCGTCTTCTTGCGGAGCACGGACGCCGACGTCGTCTTGATGGCCTCCAACCGGAAGCCGGGGCCGAAGATCGTCCTGGCCTGGCGCTCGGCGATATCCCGGAGAGTGTGCCTCTTCGCCGGGTCGATCTTGTACTCCTCGCCGAGGTTCCACATGTCGTTGCCGAGCCTGTAGACGTCCTGCAGGATGCCCAGGCGCTCGGCCAGCTCCATGTAGATCTCGGTCCACGGCTTCGCGTCGCCGGGCGGCTCGGCCACCGGCTGGCGGAACAGGAAATACCACTCGCCGGGCCCCGGCGCGATGAAGGCGTACGGATCGTTGGCCGGGAACATGTCCCAGCGTTCGAAGTCGTGCGCGTCGGGCAGGATGACGTCGGCGAACTCGGCCGTTTCGTCGATGAACTGGACGATCGAGAGCTGGAACGTCAGTTTCTTCAGCGTCTCGGCCATGGCCGCCGGGTCATGGCTGTTCATCATGTGGTTCGTGCGGCCGTGGATCATCGCCTCGGCCTTGTACGGAATCCCGTACTTCTCCGGCTCGTCGATGCCCAGCGGGTAGAGCCCGCGCGTGAAGAGCGCGACCGGGAAGAGCTCCTGCAGGTCCAGCGTCTGCGGGATGGACGCCTTGCGGCCGGGGTAGGGCTTGTTGTACTTCGCGATGAAGTCGGACGGGATGATCAGCCCGTCGCTCGACATCCCGGCCGACCAGTAGGGCCCGATCGGGTTGACGCCGCGCTGGCCGCCAGGCACGTCCACGGCTCCCACGAGCAGGTTCAGCATGTGGATGGCGAAGCAGCTGTTCATGCCGCCCTTGTGCGCGGCCATTCCCCGCTTGTAGTCGATGCCCACGGGCCGGTACGGCAGCGTGTGGCCGTCGATGGTGACCGTGCTGCCGATCGAGGCCGTTTCGCAGAACTCCCGCGTGACCCGCCGGATCTGTTCCAGCGGGACGGTGCAGATCCGCGACATCTCCTCGACGTCGATCGCCGCGAGGTGGTCCTTGACAACCTGGAAGGCCGGCTTGACAGCCGCACCAGCGACGGTGAACGAGCCCTCGATGGCCGGGTCGGCGAGGTCCGGCGCGTCGAATGGCTTCGCCCGGCCGTCCTTCGCGTCCCAGATGAGCGGCTTCTTCGTCGCCTCGTCGCGCAGGTAGTGGCCGTCGGCCTTCACGAGGTACGGCCCGTTGGTCTGGCCCTTGAGGAACGGCACGTCGTAGATGGCGAGCTCGTTGACCATCACGTGCAGCATGGCCAGCGCCAGCGCGCCGTCGGTGCCGGGCTTCACGGGCAGCCACTCGTCGGCCTTCGACGCGGCGTTCGAGCAGAACGGGTCGACCACCACCAGCTTGTGGCCCTTGCGCCGCCCGTCGGCCAGCTCCGACCCCGCGCTGAGCGCGATGGTGTTCACCATGTGGCCGAGCTGGGTGCCCCAGAGGACCACGTACCGGCAATTGGGGAAATCGACCTCGGAGTTGAGCGTGCCGTTGGTGATGAGCCACGCGGGATGCGACGCGGACCCGCAGTAGTCCGCGCGGTTCCAGTGCATGTTCACGGTGCCGAAGGCCCGCCCGAACGCGCCGCTCAGCCTGTAGCCCGCGATGTCGAAGTGCGAGAGGATCAGCCCCCGCGGATCCTTCGCGCGGACCTTCTTCAGGGCCTCGACGGAGATCGCCATGGCCTCGTCCCACGTGATCTCCTTCCAGCCCGGGTCGATGCCGATGCCCTTGTCCGGGTTCGTCCGTTTGAGCGGCTTCTTCACGCGGTTCGGGTGGTGCACGTCCAGCGCCCGCACGAGGCCCTTGGCGCAGATGTATCCCTTCGAGTTCGCGGCCTCCGGGTCGCCCTTCACCTCGACGATCCTGCCGTCCACCCGGTGCGCCAGAACGCCGCAGCAGTTGTAGCAGCCGGCGCACACGGTCGGCACCCACACGTCGTGGCCCGGGAGGACCTTCTCTCGATCTGCGAGCATCTTCCTGCCTCCGATGCGTTGATCTCCCGCCCCGCCGGCGCCCCGCTGATCAACCGGCCACGGGCCGGCTGCCGAGGTCGCCCGCACTCTTCTCGCCGACGTAGGCGAGCATGGGCTCGTATGGCGCCTCGGTGCCAATCCGGTCCAGCCGGCGGATCTTCACGGGACAGGTGTCGTGGCACGCTCCGCCGTGGCTGCAGCCGTCGAGTTCGATGGCCTGCCGCGTCGCCGCGACCGCCGGCGCCTGCTCCGTGCCTGCGACCTCGGCCACCATGAGGCTGACCGGCGTGCTCACCACGTGGAACATCTTGCCGAAGGCGAGGTACCCGAGCCCGATGAAGCACGTCAGCACGTGCACCCACCAGAGGCCCTTCACCGCGCCCGCCCGGTCGAGGCCGGCCGCCACCGGCGAGAGCGCCCTCGAGAGCGGGTAGGACACGAACGCCGACGTCGGGCTGGTGTGGCACGACTGGCACGCGGCCTCGTGGACGATCTTGCCCTGCGCGACGATCGCGGCGTCGTGGGAGGGAACCGGTCCAGCCGGGATCAGGCCGTGCTCGGCTGTCCAATACGCCTTGAGCGCGGTCTGTTCATCGGCGGACAGGCCGTCGCCCGCGTACTGCTTCAGCATCGAGGTGAAGGCGGTGTCGGAGGTGATCTTCACGCTCTTGAGGAGGAATCCGCTGGCCGCGATGAAGATCAGGATCGCGAGAACCGCGGCGTCCGACCGGCCCGTCGGGATCTCCGCCTTCTTCGCGACGCGGCGCACCGCGGCGATGACGAGCCCCGCGGCGAGCATCAGGCCGAACAGATCCGTCATGAACATGAACGGGTTCAGCGTCGACACGTATCCGGACGAGCTGATCCAGCCGCCGAAGATGCTGCCGAGGGCGTGGAACAGCAGGAGCGCCAGGAATCCGAAGAAGATGAGGAGGTGCATCGAGTAGGCCAGCGGGTCCTTCCGGTCGCGCAGGATCCGGGCCTGGAACAGCACATCGACGACGAGCACCTTCAGCACCTTGAGGATCCGCCCGCTGAAGACGGCCGCCAGAAGGCCCCGGAGCCCCGCCCCGAACCGCTGCCCGGCGGTTACGTTGCGATCGGCCAGGCCGATGTCCCGCAGGAACCAGGCGTCGATCCGGTGGATGACGCCGATGCCCAGGAGGATCAGGGCCGCCCAGAATGCAATGTCGTACACCATGGCTCCCTCGCGTGCCCCCGTGGCTGAAGCCCCGGGGCTCCATCTGCTGGAGGCCGGGTCTTCAGACCCGGCGCGCACTTACAGTGGCGTTCCGTCGGGCGCGCATCCCCGCCGTGCGCAGTACGTGGATTCGCTGCTCACGTGCAGGCGGCGCTCGGCCGGGGCCTCGATCGTGCCGAGCGCCCACAGCACCTTCTCCGGCTTCAACGGCACCTCGGTGAAGCGGATGCCGATCGCGTCGTACACCGCGTTCAGGATGGCCGGGATCACGGGCCCGACCGGCCCCTCCCCCACCTCCTTGTTCCCGTACGCCGACGTCGGGTCGTAGCTGTCGACGATTTCGAGGTTTAGTGCCGGCATGTCGAGCGCCGTCGGCATCTTGTAGTCGTGGAAGTTCGGGTTCAGCATCTTCCCCTTCGCGTCCATGACCATCTCTTCGAAGAACGTGGCGCCCAGACCCATGGAGATCGCGCCCTCGACCTGGCCTTCGACCGCCATCGGGTTGATGGCCTTGCCGCAGTCGCCGGCCTCCCAGTAGCCCACGACCTTGATCTGGCCCGTCTCGAGATCCACCTCGACCTCGGCCGCCTGCGCGGTGAAGCCGAAAGCGGGCGACGGCCCGATCAGCTTGCCGTCGTAGTCGCCCTTGGGCTGCGGCGGTGTGTACTCCCCGGTACCGAAGAGCGGCCCGACAGAGCTCAGGTACTGGTAGACGGCCTTCCTGAACGGGACCTTCCGGTTCGGTTCATAGATCGAGCGGATTTCGCCGTTGACGCACTCGAGATGATCCTTGCCGGCGCCCACCATGACGGCGGCCACTTCGAACAGCTTCGCCTTGATATCCGCGGCGGCGTTCTTGATGGCGTGGCCGGAACCGTAGGTGAGCCGGCTGTCGTAGGTGCCGTTGTCCATCGGCGCCAGCATCGTGTCCTGGCAGACGAGGTGCACCTCGCGGTAGTCGACGCCCAGTTCCTCGGCCACCATCTGGCAGAGCACGGTCATGGCGCCCTGCCCGATGGCCGTCGCGCCGATGTAGAGCGTGACGCCGGCCTCGGTGTCGACGCGGATCTGGGCGGTCGAGTGCGGCCGGAAGCTCGGGTACAGCAGGAACGCGCCGCCCGTGCTGTAGTGGCCGCCGGCCATGCCGATCCCGCGGCCGTACGGCAGCTTGCCGTACTTCTCGGCAAAGCCCGAACGCGCGGCCACCGACTCGAGGCACTTCTTGAACTCGGTGTGCCGGACTTCGATGACGGTCGGCCCCTTGTACCCGGCCTCGACGGCGTTGCGCATCCGGATCTCGTACGGATTGAGGCCGGCTTTCTCCGCGCCCATGTCGAGCATGCACTCGAAGGCCATGCGCACCTGCACGCCGCCGAGGCAGCGCTGGGCGCCCGGCGTGGGCTTGTTCGTGTACACCCGCTTGCCCTTGTAGCGGACCACGGGCAGCTTGTACGGCAGGTGCATCAGCGCGGCGATGAACCACATCACCACGAATCCCCAGCTGCTGTGGCCGCCGCCGTCGAGCAGGCAGTCGAAGTCGAGCGCCGTGATCCGGCCCTCGTCGTCGAAGCCCATCCTCATCGTCATGTGCGCCGGGTGGCGGCCCTTGTTCTGGTGGAAGACCTCCTCGCGCGTGTAGGTGATCTTCACGGGGCGACCCGTCGCGCGGCTCAGCATGCACGCCACGAGGCACGACGGCGTGGCCTCGGTCTTGCCGCCGAAGGCGCCGCCCACCGTCGGGATGACGACGCGGATCTTCTCCATCTGCTGGTCGAGCGTGCGGGCGATGGTCTGCTGCAGGTAGTGCGGCAGCTGGTTGCACGTGTAGACGGTCAGCAGGCCGGTGCCCGTGTTGTAGTCGGCCAGCGTCGACTGCGGCTCGAGGAAGCCGCAGTGCGTGTAGGACGAGTAGAAGCTGTTCTCGACGACGTGCGGCGACTTCTCGAGCGTGTCGTCCACCGGGCCGAATTGCTGAACGCCCTCGTAGCCGACGTTGTGCTCGGCCCACTCGTGGATGCGCGCATCGTCGCGGCCGAGCGCTTCGCGCGGGTCGAGCAGGACGGGCAGTTCTTCGTACTGGACGTCGATGAGGTCAACGGCGCGCTCGGCCGTGACTTCGTCCATCGCCGCCACGGCGGCGACGGCTTCGCCGTAGTAGACGACCTTGCCCTTCGCGAGCGGCCACTCGGATGGCTTGTAGTTGTTCACCGAGTAGGGCTTGGCGCAGTCGGCGCCGGTCATGACAGCGAAGACGCCCGGGACCTGCGCCGCCTTCGACGTGTCGATCTTCAGGATGCGCCCGTGGGCCACCGTGCTGTGTTTCAGCTTGGCGTACAGCATGCCGGGGAGCTTCATGTCGTCGGTGAACACGGATTTCCCGCGCACCTTGTCCGCGCCCTCCACCCGGGGCACGCTCTTGCCGACGACGTTGAACCGCTGGCCGTTGCCCGACATGGCTATGCCCCCTTCCCGGATTCCGCGCCTGCCTGGAGGCGACCGGCCGCGTCGCGCACGGCATCGACGATCTTCACGTAGCCCGTGCACCGGCACAGGTTCCCGGAGATCCCGAGCTTGATCTCGTGCTCCGACGGGTTCGGGTTCTCGTCGAGCAGCGCCTTGGCCGACATCACCATGCCGGGCGTGCAGTAGCCGCACTGGATGGCGCCCTTGTCGATGAACGCCTGCTGGATCGGGTGGAGCACGCCGTGCTGCTCCATGCCCTCGATGGTCAGGATGCGCCGGCCCTCGCAGGCGATCGCGAGCGTGAGGCACGCCAGCGCGCGCCGGCCGTCGATGAGCACCGTGCAGGTGCCGCAGTCGCCCTGGCCGCAGCCCTTCTTGGTGCCGGTGAGGTCCAGCTTCTGCCGCAGCACGTCGATCAGCAGGTCCTGCGGGCTGATCACGACGTCGTGAGCGGTGCCGTTGATGTCGAGCTCGATCACGCGTTTCATGGCGATTCCCCGTCCCGCTCAGCCGGTGATGGCCGCAAGGGCGTCCCGCAGCATCCGCCGCGCGAGGACTCCGACGATGTGGCGGCGGTACGACGCCGAGGCGCGGAGGTCGTCGATCGGGCGGCACTCCCGGCCGCACAGTACTGCCGCCTCGTTCACGACCTCGGCGGTCGCCTTCTTCCCGGCGAGCAGCTCCTCCGCCTTCTTCGCGCGCATGGCATAGGGCGCGACGGCGCCCATCGCGATGCGGGCGCTCGAGATCAGCCCCGTTGCCGGGTCCATGGCGATGTTCACCGCCACGCTCGCGATGTCGATCTCCTGCGCCGCGCGCAGGCCGAACGGCGAGTACCGGCAGGCCGAGTGCGGCCACGGGTCGGGGACGCGAACGCTCTCGAGGAACTCGTCCGGCCGGATGGCCGTCTGGCGGTTGCCGGTGATGAACGACTCCAGCGGCAGCTCGCGCGAGCCCCTGGCGCTTGTCAACACGACCGTCGCGCCCAGCGTGATGAGCGGCGGCGGCATGTCTGCGCACGGCGACGCGTTGCAGCAGTTGCCGCCGATGGTGGCCATGGCGCGGATCTGCGGCGATCCGATCTGCCCCGCCGCCTGAACCAGCGCGTAGTAGGACTGCCGGACGATGGGTGAGCGTTCGATCGCCTCGATGGTGGCGGCCGCGCCAATCGTCAGGCCCTTGCCCTTCTCGTACGTGACTAGCGCGAGCGGCAGCCTGCGGAGGTCGATGACGTAGTCCGGCCTGTAGATCTTCTCGGCCATCCAGTTGACGAGGTCCGTGCCGCCGGCGAGGATGCGGCATTTGTCCTGGTGCATGGCGAGCAGGCCCGCCAGTTCGGAGGTGGTCGTCGGCGCCAGGTATTCGAACGGCGGCAGACTCATGGCAGCCTCAATGGGGACACGTGCGGCCGTAGATGCGCGCGAACTCGTCGCGCAGCCAGTCGCGGAACTGCGGCGCGGCGATCTCCACGAGCATCCGCGCCCGCTCCTTGACGGTCCGGCCGCGCAGGCGCGCGATTCCGTAGTCGGTGATGACGTAGTCGATGTCGTTGCGTGTCGTGGTAACGGCCTGCCCCTGTGCGAGGGCGGGCACGATGCGCGAGATCTTCCCGTCGGAGGACGCCGCGGCCAGCGCGATTACGCTCCGGCCGCCTTTCGACGCGCGGCAGCCCCTGACGAACTCGACCTGCCCGCCCACCCCCGAGTACTGACGCGCGCCCATCATGTCGGCCGCGGCCTGGCCCAGCAGGTCGACGCACAGCGCCGAGTTGATCGACACCATGTTGTCGTTCAGGCCGATGACGGCCGGATCGTTGATGTACTCGACCGGGTGCATCTCCACCATCGAGTTCATGTGGATCCAGTCGTAGAACTCCCGGCTCCCGATCGCGAAGGTGATCACGATCTTCCGGTTCTTGAAGTTCTTCCGGGCGCACGTGATCACACCCTTCTCCACGAGCTGCATCACGCCGTCCGAGATCATTTCGGAGTGGATCCCGAGGTCGTGCTTGTCCTCCATGAAGCCCAGCACGGCCTCGGGCAGGGCGCCGTACCCCAGCTGCAGGCAGTCGCCGTCCTTGATCAGGCTCGCGCAGTAGCCGCCGATCTTCCGCTCGGCGTCGTTCAGCTCCGGCCGGGGAGCCGTGACAATGGGGCGCTCGGTCCGGGCGAAGTGGTCGATTTCCGATACGTGCAGGCAGGTGTTGCCCAGCGTGAACGGCATGTTCGGGTTCACCTCGGCGATGACCGTTCGTGCGGCCTTCGCCGCCGAGAAGTCGTAGCTCACCGAGATGCCCAGGCTGCAGTTGCCCACCTTGTCGGGCGGCGTGACGGTGATCATCGCCACGTCGCAGGGCAGGTCGTCCCCGGTCATCAGCAGGGGGAAGGTCCCGAAATTGCTGGCCGAGAAGTCGGCCCGGTCCTCGTCGACCGCCTTGCGCGTGCTCGGCGCCACGAAGAAGCCGTTGTGGCGGTACGCCTTCGCGTACTGGGGCTGCGCGTAGGCGCTCTTCCCGGTCGACACGAACGCGACCAGCTCGACGTCGTGCAGTTCATCGGCGCGTTTCAGGAGCGCGTCGATCAGGTCCTCTGGCGTGCCGCACGCGGAGCCGAGGATCACCCGGTCGCCGGACTTGACGTGCGTGACCGCCTCATCCAGCGAGCACCGCCGGCCCTCGTAGATCGATGTCCAGTCCATACGGCCCTCGTTACCGCTTGCGCGCCTTCGGCGCCGGCCTCGAGTCCGGGTACCGGTTGTAGTCGGTGAACTCGGCCTCGCCCGGCACCATCAGCAGGTACTCCTTCATCGCGAGATCGAGCTCGTGGCCGGTCGTGCCAACGTAGGCCTCCGGGTCGGCCAGGAACTCGAGGCAGGCCTGCGCGTACTCCTGCGGGTAGTCGAGCCAGCCCATGATGCCCGCGCCGTAGATCACCTTGAACCGCTTCACCTTCGACTTCATGTAGCCGGCCGCCTGGACGATCGGCTCGAAGATCGGCTTCTTCACCACGTCCCGGCTGCCGATGAGATGCAGGCAGGGCCGCGTGCAGAACTTCAGCGCCCGCTTCAGGTCGAAGCCGAGGAGCACCGTGAGCCCGTCGGCGCCGCCCTTGTCGTAGTGCAGCAGGTTCGCCATCGCGGCGCGCTGGATGTACTCGAGCTTCGAGTCGGGGTTCTCCCGGACCTGCTCCATCCAGTACTCGATCATGT
>Ga0316622_100001635_pt1 | contig 14819 bp, 11 predicted proteins | sample OWC_Aug_OW2_C1_D_FD_207646 | JGI IMG/M metagenome (GOLD analysis project Ga0316622, IMG submission 207646) | Wetland soil microbial communities from Old Woman Creek delta, Ohio, United States - OWC_Aug_OW2_C1_D5_C | ecosystem: Environmental > Terrestrial > Soil > Wetlands | place: USA: Ohio... | reverse complement strand
CGGATGCGACCGGCGCGCTCGAAGGCAGCCTTCGCCGCCGCGAAGTCCTTGCGCGCGAGGCCGCCCAGTCCCTGCGAAATGGCTGCCGCAAAGGCGGCACTGGACGCCTGCGACTGCACGCGCGCGAGTCCTGCACGAGCCGCCGCGGTGTCGCGGTCCAGCTGCAGCGCCTTGCGGTAGGCTGCCTCTGCCTCGGTGGACTGCCCACTGCGCTCGAGGGCCTCGGCCTCCGCCAGCATGCGCTTCACTTCGACGATCGTGCCCGCGCGCTCCAGGCCGCGCTTCGCGATGGCGTTCGTCGGCTCGATCTGCAGCGCCAGCCCGAATTGCCGGCGGGTCTCGGCCTCGTCGCCCGCATCGAGCGCCGCGGCGCCGGCAGCGAGCGCGTCCTTCAGGCGCGAGCCTGCGAGCTCGGCGACGGCCTGCAGGTCTGCTGCGGCCGCGCGCAGGCTTTCGATCGCCTTTGGGTACTCGCGCTGCGCCGCGGCGGCATCACCGTCAGCGAGCTTGCGCGCCGCGCTCGCGAATCCGTCTCGACCCCAGGCGCCCGCGCCGCGCGTTTCAAGTTCCTGGTAACGGCGAGCGAGCTCGGCCTGAGTGTCATCGAAGACCTGCTTCGACTCCGCGAGTTGCCGCAAGTCGGGCGCGACCGTGGCCGCGGGCCCGGGCTGCGCGGCGGCGGCCGGCGCAGTCTCGACCTTCGCGGATCCAGCGCCGCGTTCGACCCAGTCCGGCAGCACGAAAAAGACGAAGCCCGCCGCGAGCGCCAGAAATACCAGGCCGCCCGCCACCAGGCCGCGACGGAAGCCCTGCGAGCGCAGCTGGTCGGGCGTCGGTCCCGCCTCGGCGGGTCGGCGCCATTGCGGATCGATCGCGCCGTCTGCAGCCGACGGTGGTCGCAACGTGACGCTTGCTGCAGGCGCCGGCGGCGGCTCCTGCGCCAGGCCCTGCGCAATCGCGCCGAGTTCGGCGGCGACATCGGCCATTCCGCGCGGCCGATCCTCCGGTTGCTTGGCAAGGCAGCGCAGCACGAGTTGCTCGAGCGCCTCGGGCAGCGCGTAACGCGGGGCAATCGCCGCGGGCGCCTCGTTACGCACACGCTCCGGCCGCGCGTCCGGATAGAACGGCGGATAGCCCGTCGCGAGCTCGTAGGCCAGTACGCCGAGCGCATAGACGTCGTCGCTTTCCGCGGGTGCGTCGCCGCCGAGCTGCTGCGGGCTCATCGAGAACGGGGAACCTCCGGTTGGCGCATCCACCGCGCGGACCGCCGCGGCCAGACCGAAGTCCGCGAGCACGGCGTCGCCACGCTCCGTCAGCAGCACGTTCGAGGTCTTCAGGTCGCGATGCACGATGCCGTGCGCGTGCAGTGCGGCGATGCCGTCTGCGACCGCGGCGAGCGCCGGCAACCACTCGCGCCACGGCCGTCCACGCAGGCGCGCAAGGTCGCCCGCTGCAGCGTGCGCGAAGACGGCGAATGCGGGGTCGCCGTCGTGGACGGCCGCGCAGGGCTGCACGTTCCGATGCCGGACCTGCCGTTGCAATGCTGCCGCCGCGAGAAAGCGCGCACGGTCGCTGCCCGCCTCGGACATGAGCACCTTGAGCACGAGATCGGCGCCCGTCTCGGCATCGCGGGCCAGCCAGACCTGCGTCGCGCGGCCCTCGCCGAGCTTGCGCAGCAGGCGATATCGCGCAGCCAGTATCCGCCCGCTCTCGAGCATGGTGCCTGCCCCGGCGCGGACTCAGGGGTTCCCGGGCGGCGGCGCGGCGCCAGCCGCTGCGATGCCGGGCGCGGCAGGCAACCCGGTCTCGTCCTCGTACAGCTCGCGCAGCAATTGGCGCCACTCCGTGTACTGCTCTTCGGCGGAGCCCTGCAGCTGCAGCGTGCGTCCCTCGACGTCGACGACCATCGGCTGCACCTCGGCCTGGAACGAGTCGCCGAGCTGCCGCAGCGACTCCGCGTGGACCTTGATCTCCGCGCGCTTGTCGAGACCGCTCTTGAACGCGTACATGCCGCCGAGCACGGCCGCGGTCGCCGCCGCGGATCCGGCGCTGCTGTTGGTCTCCTGTCCCGCCATGATGCCGCCCACGACGGCCACTGCGCCGAGCACCTGGCGCGTCAGGGCCTCGCGCTTCGCCTGCGACTCGGCCTCGAGTTCCTCGTGGTTGAACTTGCGCCAGTTGGTGTACGGCTCGGCGACGCTGCCGCCGAAGCTCGCGTAATACTCGTTCAACGTGTCGACGAGCGCATAGTCCCGCTCGCGCACGCGCTGCATGCGCTGCACGACGGGATCGTCCTCGGCCGGCAGCCGCGTCGGTGCATAAAGGCCCTTGCGATCCTTCGCCAGGTAGCCATTGAACGCGTACGGGGCGAGATCCGCGGCGAAACGCAGGTCGGACACCTGGCGCAGCTGTACCCGCTGCTCGCGGGTGAGTTCGCGCCGCGCCGCAAGCAGGTCGTTCGCGAGCGTGTTGTAGACGTTCTCGAACGGATCGCGCGGCTTCGCGACCACATCCTTGTAGGCGCGCACGTCGGCCTCGCCCTCGTAGGTCTTGCGCAACCAGGTTCGGCCGGCCGCGTCCGTGACGACCACGTCGAGCCGCAACTCGCGACCGTCCGATTCGATAATCTTGCCGTCGACGAAGACGTCCATGCCCGTGCCATCGCGCGGCAGCACGCGTACCTGGCCCCACTGGCCGGTGCCCTCGAGCGTGTCGCGGATCAGCACCGGGATGTAACGCGACTCGGCCTTGCGCACGTCTGGAAAGATGCGGCGCTTCTCGCGCTCCTGCTCGCTTTCCGGCACGTTCGGGTCGAACAGCCGGACGCCGACGTCGAGCAACTCGTCCTGGGCCACCTCGGTGGTGGCCCGTTCGGCCGCGATGCGCGGCATGGGCCGCTGGTCCTGCACGACGCAGCCGGCCAGCAGCAGCGCGGCCAGCGCCATCGAAAACAGCGCGGGTGCAGTGCGCCTCGCTCGTCTGACTGGGTTCACGTAGTGCTCTTCTTGTACTGCCGATACTCTTCCCAGAGCCGCTCGCGCAGCTCCGGGTCCGTTTCCTTCATCGCGGCTTCGCGCAACTGGCGCGCGACGATGTCGTCGTCGCGACCGTCGGGGATATCAGCCGGCACGGTATTGGGACCCGAGCCGCCTGCGGTTCCACCACCCACACCGCCACCGCCGCCCTGCTCGCCCGACTGCTGCCCGGACGACTCGCCGCGACCACCGGGCACGCCGGGGTAGCCCGACTCATCTCCCGCCTCTCCCGCCTCTCCGGCCTCTCCGGCCTCGCCGGCGCCCTCCTCGCCCGCTTCGCCGCCGGACCCGGACTCGGCCTCGCCGCCCGCACCCTTGCCGCCCGGCGCTGAGCCACCGCGGGACGCGCGCTCCTGCGAGACGCTCTCCTGCTCCTTGCGCATCCGCTCGTCGAACACTGCAAAGGTCTCGTCGAACCGTCGGTCGATCTGCGCCCGGCGATCTTCGGCGGTTGCTGGACCACCGCCCGAGCCGCCCCCGGCCGTGCGCCCGTCCGTCGCAGTGCCGCCGGAACCACCCTGACTGCCCGTGTTGCCAGCACTACCCGTCGGTCCGGACCCGCCTGTATTGCCGGAGCTGCCGCCCGGCTGTCCGCCCGAAGCGGACGTCGATCCGCTGCCGCGGCTCGAACCCTGCGGGCCGGTGGATCCGCCTGGGCTCCCTGATTGAGTCGACGGTGCCGAGCCGGCCTGACCGCTGCCTTCGCTGCCGCCGGCGCCCTCGGCGCCCTCGCCGCCCGGCGCGGTCCCCTGGCCGGCCGCTTCCGCACCTTCGCCGCCCGGGGCTCTGGCGGAGCCCGGCTGCGAGCCCTGGCCCGACTGGCTGCCCTGGCCCGGCTGGCCCGGCTGGCCCGACTGACCCGATTCACCCGACTCGCCCGACTGGGTGGACGGTGCCGGCTGCGGCCAGCTCGGTGGCGAGGGCTCGCCGGCCGATCCGCTCGCGTCACCCGAGGGCGACTCGGAACCCTGCGACGGTGCACCACCCTGCGATGGCGAGCCGCCCGGCGAGCCCGGGCTGCCGCTGGAGCTCGGTGGCGACGACTGGCTCGGCGGCGATGGCATCGACGACGAGGTATCGCTGGTCGTGGCGCAACCGCCCGCAACCGTGGCGCAAACCACAGCCAGCCACACCCGCAACGATCCCAAGCCTCGCATCCGCATTCTCTCCGTCGATGAAGCGCGCCTTGCCAAGGCCCCGGACGCCCGTTCCATTGCTTCGATCCGACCGGAGGGTCAGTGGTTCAACGCGACCCGCCGGAGCCGCCCCCGGCCGCCCCGCCACCCACGAGGTCGGCACCGACCAGGAACGAGCGCAGCTGCTCGGCGAGTCGGTTGCAGGCGGTGCGCTGGACCGGCGTGATGATCGGGATCGGTGCCACCGCGCCGATCAGCACCGAGGTGCCGGTGACGTCGGTGCTGACGGAGCCGAGTTCGCTGCCGGACTGCATGTCCCACACCGAGGCGACGTAGCCGGACTGCTTTTCCCACCAGCCGACGCCGATGCAGCCCGCGCCGCCCGGGCCTGCGCCGCAGGCAATGCTGCCGCCGCCGTCGGTCTTGCGGGTCTGGCCATCCAGCCAGACGACGTATCGGACGCCGATCTGCGCCAGGCGCTCGACGACGCCGGGACGCTCGAGCAGCACGCGCAGCCCATCCGCGTTCGCAGGCGCGGTACTGGGCTCGAACCACGGGAACAGCGCGTCGGTGAACTCCTGCTCGCCGTAGATCTTGAACGGCACCGCGTCCTTCACCTTCGAGATCTTCGCCGACTGCCCCTGTTCCGGATGGACCAGCTCGCCGCCCAGGTTCTCCTGCAGGCAATCGATGAACTTCTCCTCGGTGCCGATGCCCTCGAGCTGTGGCTTCTTGAGGACGACGATGGATTCGTCCGCCTGGATCGCCGAGGCGACCTGGCGCGTCTCCTCGACTTTCGAAGTCATGCAGCCGGTGCCGAGCACGGCCACGGCGGCGACGCCGGCGAGCGCGCTCCAGCGGCCCTGCCCGGCGCGAAACGGTCGCGACGAACTGCGATGCGGTGTCATGCGGTCATCCGTTTCCAGGCACGTCCGAGTATACGTCAACGCTACCGGCGCAAACGGTTGACGCAACCGCGAAATTCAGCTGAAAAAATCGGCTTGGCGGGGCGCCGCGGGGTCGCGGAGGAACGAGCCAGTATCAAGTGGCACGGTCCGGGACGGGTCGAGGCCGGACCGACGGCAGGCGGCGGCAAACCGAGCCGACAGTAGCTGTGCGTACTGACCCTCGCCGCGCATCCGGTGCCCGAACCGAGGATCGTTCAGCCGCCCGCCGCGCATGTCCCGGATCAGCCCGAGGACGCGCGCGGCCCGCAGCGGGTAATGCTCGCGCAGCCAGGCCTCGAACAGGTTCGCGACCTCGCCCGGCAGGCGCAACGGCATGAAGCCCGCGCGCGTCGCGCCGTGCCCGGCGGCTGCATCGAGCAAGGCCTCGATCTCGTGGTCGTTCAGCGCGGGAATCACCGGAGCCATCATCGCGGTCACCGGCACGCCCGCGGCTGCAAGCCCCGCAATGACGCGCAGCCGCGCGCGAGGTGACGCCGCCCGTGGCTCGAGGGCCCGCTTAAGCTCGTCGTCGAGCGTGGTCAGGCTGACGACCACCGAGACCAGGCGTCGCGACGCGAGGTCCGCGAGCAGGTCGAGTTCGCGCAGGATCAGCGCACCCTTGGTGACGATCGTGACCGGATGCCGGTGCGCGAGCAGCACTTCGAGCAGTTGCCGGGTCGTCCGGTGCTCGCGTTCGGCCGGCTGGTAGGGATCGGTGTTGGCGCCGAGGTTGATCGGTTTGCAGACGTAACCGGGTGCGGAGATCTCGCGCTCTAGCAGCTGCGCGAGCCCCGGCTTGTGGAACAGTCGCGTCTCGAAATCGAGCCCGGGACCGAGGTTCCAGTACGAGTGCGAGGGCCGGGCGAAGCAATAGATGCAGCCGTGCTCGCAGCCCTGGTACGGATTGACGGACTGGTCGAAGGGGACGTCGGGCGAATCGTTGCGCGTGATCGCGTGCCGCGGCCGGTCGGCCGTCAGGGTCGTCTCGGCACGGCGCGGCGGTTCGTCCAACGCGCCCCAGCCGTCGTCCGTCGCCTCGAGGCGCGCGGCCTCGAAGCGTCCGGCCGGATTAGAAACCGCGCCGCGCCCACGTTCGACCCAATGGCGGTCTGCCCGTCGCATCCCCGGAGAATACTGTACATTCGTACAGCTTTCACGTGTCCCCGCCCGGGAACCGCTCGAGTCGCCACAGTTCGGGGAAGCGGCGGGCCCAGACCCCCGCCACGAGCAGCGTGGCGCAGCCGCCGATCACGACCGACGACACGACGCCGAACCACGACGCAGTCACGCCGGACTCGAACTCGCCCAGCTCGTTCGACGCGCCGATGAACACGGCGTTGACCGCGCTCACGCGCCCCCGGATCTCGTCCGGCGTCTCGAGCTGCACCAGCAGGTGGCGGATGTAGACGCTGACCATGTCACCGGCACCCATGACGACCAATGCGGCCAGCGACAACCAGAAGATCGTCGAGAGCCCGAAGATCAACGTGGCGAAGCCGAACACGAAGACGCCGCCGAACATCCACTGGCCGACCCGCTGCCGGATCGGCAGGACGCCGAGCGCGATGCCGCAGACGGCCGCGCCGATGCCCGGCGCCGTGCGCAGCCAGCCGAGCCCGCTCGGGCCCACGTGCAGAACGTCGGCCGCGTAGACCGGCAGCAGCGCCGTGGCGCCGCCGAACAGCACCGCGAACAGGTCGAGCGAGATCGCGCCGAGCACGAGCCGCCGCGAACGCACGAACCGCAGGCCCGACAGCAGCGCTTCCCAGCCGGGCGGCTCGGCGGTGCGCGACGCGTCGACGCCGCCGCGGCGAATGCCGAGCACCATCGCGACGGCGATCGCGAGCAGTACCGCGACGCTTGCGTAGACCGTCGGCGCGCCGAGCAGGTAGACGAAGCCGCCGAGCGCCGGGCCGGCGATCGTCGCGACCTGCCAGGTGGACGAGTTGAGCGCCACGGCGGTGCCGAACTGCTCGCGCGGGACCAGGTTCGGCAGCAGCGACTGGCCCGCCGGCATCGCAAAGGCGCGCGCCATGCCGAACAGCACCATGACTGCGAAGACCGGGCGAGCGGAACCGAAGCCACGCAACGCAAGCCCGAGCAGCAGCAGCGCGCACAGGCACTCGAGCGCGAAGCACGCGGCGAGGATGCGCCGTCGGTCACGGCTGTCGGCCACGTGGCCGGCCGGCAGGATCAACAGCACGAACGGCAGGAACTGCGACAGCCCGATCAGCCCGAGGTCGAGCGGATCGCGCGTGGTCTCGTAGACCTGCCAGCCGACCGCCACCGTCTGCATCTGCACGGCCAGCGTCGCCAGGAAGCGCGCGCCCAGGAAAAAGGTGAAGTCACGATTGCGCAGCACGGCGCGGCGCGGGTCGGTCGGTGCGTTCATGCAGCCGCGCAACGGGTGATTGGCTCCATCGGTCGTGGCAGGATAGCGCGCTGGGGCCCGGCCACGACACCACGGAGACGACGATGCAATCACTGCCCCGAAGCCTTGGCCTGCTGTTGACCACGCTGCTGGCGCTCGTCGTCCCGGCCCAGGCCGCGACTGCGCAACCGGCGACGGCCGATGCCCGCTTCGAGGCGCTCGGCGCGCGCTTCATCGCCGAGTTCGGACGTTACTCGCCCGTCAATGCGACGGGCCTCGGCGACCACCGCTTCGACGGCGACCTCGACGACATGAGCGCCGCCGGCCGCGCGCAGGGCGCGGCCTGGGTTCGCCGGCTGCTCGGCGAGCTCGAAGGCATCGACCGCGGCACGCTGTCGCGCGCGAACCAGGTCGACGCCGCGATGCTCGAGAACCAGCTGCGCTATGCGCTCTGGTCGGAGGAAACCTACCGCGACTGGTCCTGGGACCCGCTCGTCTACACCCAGCTCACCGGACAGGCGCTGTACGGCCTGCTCGCGCGCGACTTCGCGCCGTTGCCGGAGCGCCTGCGCTCGTTGACGTCGCGGCTCGAGAAACTGCCGCGGCTGCTCGAGCAAGCGCGCGCGAACCTGGTGGCCGAGCGCGTGCCCTCGATCCACGCGGAGACGGCCGTCAAGCAGAACCCGGGCGTGCTGAGCCTCGTCGATGGTCTCGTGGTGCCGAAACTGGGCGCTTTGGAGGCGGCCGACCGCGCCCGGCTCGAGCGCGCGATCGAACTCGCGCGCACTGCCGTTCAGGAACACCAGAAGTGGCTCGAGACGTCACTGGTGCCGAAGGCGCAGGGCGAGTTCCGCATCGGGCCGGAACTCTACGACGCGAAGCTCGCGTTCGCGCTGATGTCGCCGCTGTCGCGCAAGGACATCCGTGCCCGGGCCGAATCGGAGGTGACGCGGGTGCGCGGCGAGATGTACGACGTGGCGCGCAACGTGCTCGCGGGCCGCGAGGGCGCGCCGCCACTGCCCGAGCAGCCCACGGCGGCCGAGCAGCAGGCTGCGATCGCCGCCGCGCTCGAGCTCGCCTATGCGGTGCGGCCGGCGCGCGACGGTGTCGTGGACCTCGCCCGCAAGACGCTCGACGAGGCGACCGCTTTCGTGCGCGAACGCAATTTCGTCACCGTGCCGGACGAGCCGCTCGAGATCATCCTGATGCCCGAGTTCCAGCGCGGCGTCGCGGTGGCCTACTGCGACTCGCCGGGCCCGCTCGACAAGGGACAACGCACGTTCTACGCGGTGTCGCCAGTCCCGGACGACTGGACCGACGCGCAGGCCGACTCGTTCCTGCGCGAGTACAACAGCCGCTCGATCGCGAACCTGGGCATCCACGAGGCGATGCCGGGGCATTTCCTGCAGATCGCGCACTCGAATCGCTACCCGTCCGTGCTGCGCGCGATGCTGTTCTCCGGTCCGTTCGTCGAGGGCTGGGCCGTGTACACGGAGCGCGTCATGCAGGAACAGGGCTTCCGCGGCGACGACCCGCTGATGCGGCTGGTCCAGCTCAAGTGGTACCTGCGCGCCGTCACCAACGCGATCATGGACTCGGCGATCCACGTCGACGGGATGACGCGCGACGAGGCGATGCAGCTGATGACCGTGACGGGCTTCCAGGAGGAGCGTGAAGCCGCGGGCAAGTGGGTGCGCGCGCAACTCACGTCGGCGCAGCTCTCGACGTATTTCGTGGGTTACCTCGAGCACGCCGACCTGCGCGCCGAGGCCGAGCGCCGCGGCGGCGAACGCTTCGACCTCAAGGCGTTCCACGACCAGGTGCTGTCGTTCGGCTCGCCGCCGGTGCGTTTCGTGCGGGCGCTGATGTTCGACGAGCCGATCCGCTGAGCCGGCGGTTCCGCTCAGCGGAACCGCCCGTTGATGCTGTCGACGAGGTCGCGCGAGTGGTCCCTGACCTTGCGCAACCAGGCGCGCGCCCAGGCGAACTCCAGCCCGAGGATCGCGAGCCCGAGCGGGATCACGACGAACGCAGGACCCGGCAGCACGAGCAACGCCACGCCGATCGCCAGCACCGTGCCGCCCACGATCGCGACTGCGATGCGGCGGGCCCAGCGATAGGTCAACGGTGCCCGGCCTTCGGGGCTCACGCGCGCGGCTCCACCTTGCGGGCTACGCCCGGGTCCACGACCGCAAGCTGCCGGTCGTGCAGCCGCTCGAAGATCAACTGCGCCGCGATCGCGCCGCAACCCGCCAGGAACATGTCCCACTGCGTGTCCCAGACGTCGCCCTGCGTGCCGAGGAACGCGGCGCTCGCCTCCTCGCTGGCGAGCGCGGTCCACCACTCGATGAACTCGTAGGTGGCACTGATGCCGAGCACCGTGAACAGCACGATCGTGAACAGCCACTTGCCCGGCGCGAGTGGCGACGTCCGGATCAGCAGTTCGCGCACGATGATTGCCGGGCCGAAGCCCTGCATCAGGTGCCCGAGGCGGTCGTAGTGGTTGCGCGTGAAATCGAACCAGTCCTGGATCCAGAAGCCGAGCGGCACGCGCGCATAAGTGTAGTGACCGCCCAGGATCAGGATCAGGCTGTGGATCGCGATCAGCCAGTAGACGAGCGGCGTCAACGGAAAGCTGCGGTGGGTCGCGATCAGCAACGGCGCAGCGATCAGCACCGGCAACACCTCGAGGAACCAGGTGAGTCGGTCGTACGGTTGCAGGCCCGAGGCGACGAGCGCCAGCACGACCACGGCCAGCAGCACGACCTTCAGGGTCCCGGTGTGGCCCTTGCTCATGTCGCAGCTCCGTCCTGCGCGCCGCTCATGACCGCGACGAGGCGCTGGAAGCGCGGATCGTCGCGCAGCGAGTCGAAATCCGGGTCCTGCCGGATCCAGCCGAGGTTGCCGCCGCCCTGGCGTGCCGCCCGCTCGAGCATGTCGATCGCCTTGTCGCGCTCGCCCAGCACCGCGTACGCGCAGGCCAGGTTGTAGGCAGTGCCGAACTCGTCCGGACGCGCGCGCAGCGCACGCGCCGCGAGATCGAGCGCGTGCTCGCGCCGCCCGATGATGGCGGCGGTCACCGCCCCGAGCTGCAACGCCCGCGCATCGTCGGGATCGAGCTGCAGCTGCCGGTCGATCGCGTCCATCGCGCGCACTGCGATTTCCTGCTCGCGCGCGAAATCGCCCAACTTGCGCAGTGCGCCGTAGTACATGCAGAGCACCTGGTAATCGCCCGGCTGCAGCCGATCGGCCTCCGCGTACATCCGCACGGATTCGGCGATCCGCCCCATCGCGAACAGATGCCGCGCATAGAGATAGTGCGTGTAGTACGCGGTCGGGTTGAGGCGGATGGCCTGCTCGAAGTCCTGCACGGCCGCTTCATCCTTGCCGTCCATCGAGAGCAGGCAGGCCCGGGCCGCGTAGGCCTCGGGCAGCAGCGGCTCGAGTTCCAGCGCCCGGCGGCTCGCCTCCATCGCTTCCTCGATCTCCGCTGGCGTCACGTTCACGCGCCACATGCCGCGCAGCGCGATGGCGCTCGCGATCTCGGCGTGCGCCTGGGCGAACGTCGGATCCCGCTCGAGCGCGCGACGGAACATGTCCACCGCGGGCCGGCTGTTCGTCCCGTAGCGCATGTGCGACCGACCGCGCAGGTAGAGGTCGTAGGCTTCGGCGTTGGTCGTGCCGCCGCGTTCGAGCATCGCGGTCTCGCGCCGGTCGAGGCTGAGCTTGAGCGCCTTCAGCATCCGTTGCGCGATCTCCGCCTGCAGCGCGAAGACGTCGCCGAGGTCGCGGTCGAAGCTCTCCGACCAGAGGTGGTAACCATCGGCCGTGCTGACGAGCTGCGTCGTGATGCGCACGCGGTTGCCGGCCTTGCGCACGCTGCCCTCGAGCACCGAGCCCACGCCGAGCGCGTGGCCGATCTCGCGGATGTCGGCGGCATGACCCTTGAACCGGAAAGACGACGTGCGCGATGCGACGCGCAGGTTCCGCATGCAGCACAGCGCGTTGATGATCTCCTCGGCGATGCCGTCGCAGAAGTACTCCTGGTCGCGCTCCGGGCTCATGTCGACGAACGGCAGGATTGCGACCGATTCGGTCGCCGGCGTCGCCTTGGCGGGGACCGGTGCGGGCGGGAGTTCCGGCGCCGGCAGGCTCGGCCGCTCCGCGGGCGCCTCCACTGCGGATCGCACGGCGGTTTCGGCACGTTCGATGCCGCGCGGCGTCACGTCGAATGCCCAGGCAAGCACGCAGGCGAGCGGGAAGCCGAGCGCCGCGAGCACGATCACGAGCTTGAGCGACCAGGCCGGCAGGCCCATCGGTTCGAAGACCGCGTCCGCGACCTGGATCAGCAGCCACGCCGCCACCAGGTAAACCGCAGCCACCCGGATCACCTTGCGGCGTCGCAGCTCGGCGAACCAGGCCTGCAGTTTCGAACCGGCATCGGACATCTTGCCCGGGATTATAGTTGCGAACGGCCGTCGAACGACGCCGCGCGTCTCAGGTGCGCTCGAGGAAGGCCTCGATCTCGCGCGCCAGCCGTTCCGGGCGCTCGTGATGCACCATGTGGCTCGCGTCCGGGATCACGCAGGGCTCGAGCCGACGGACCAGTCGCGCCATGTTCGCCGGCTGCGCGTCTTCCCCCAGCCGTGGCAGGAAATCCGACTCCTCCGCGACGACGTACAGCACCGGGGCGGCCACTTCCCGCCAGCAGGCCTCTGCCTCTTCGCGGCGGTAGAGCGTGGCGTTGATGCGCTTGTGCGCCGGGTCGGCTCGCACGCGCACGCTGCCATCCGGCTGGGGCGCCATCCAGGCCTGCGCGATGAACGCGGCGCGATCGCCGGTCAGGCGCGGATTGCGGCGCTCCAGGAAGTGGGCGAAGGCCGCGACGGACGGGAAGCTCGCGAACTCCGGCGGCTCGCGCAGCTGTCGCAGCCATTCGCGGTAGCGGCCCGGCGCCTGCTCGGGGTGCGTGCGCGCGAGCCCGAATCCCTCGATGCAGACGGCGCGACGCACGCGTTCGGGCCGGATCCCGGCATACAAGGTCGCGATATTGCCGCCCATGCTGTGACCGATCAGCGTGACGGGCGCGTCCGGCGAAAGCCGATCGAGCAGCGCATCGAGGTCGCCGTAGTAGTCCGGAAACCAGTAACCGTCCGCAGGCCATTCGCTGCGACCGAATCCGCGCCAGTCCGGCGCGACGAACGTGCGCCGGGCCGGCATCGCGTCCACCAGGAACTGGAACGTGTCGCCGGTATCCATCCAGCCGTGCAGCAGGATGAGCGGCTCGGGATCCTCACCGGGCCAGCGGGTCACGTGCTGGCGCAGGCCACGGGTGATGACCGTGTCGTGCAGCGGTACTCGCAGTGGTCGATAGGGGTCCGCCATGCACCGGGTCTCGCGGAACGGAGGCGCGAGCATACCGGAGCGCAAGGTATAGTAGCGCCGTCCCACGTTCTCACTTCCCGATGCGCAAGATCCTGGTCTTCCAGCACGTGGCCGCGGAACCCCTCGGTCATCTCGACGCGCTGCTGCGCGACGTCGGCGTCCGTATCCGCTACGTGAACTTCGGCCGCGAGCCCCACGCGCAACCGGACGTGCGGCGCTACGACGGCCTCGTCGTGCTCGGCGGACCGATGAACGTCGACCAGGCGGACCAGCTGCCGCACCTGCGCTACGAGATGTCGGCCATCCACGAGGCCGTGTCGGCCGGCCGGCCCATGCTCGGGATCTGCCTCGGCGCGCAACTGCTCGCCGCAGCGACGGGCGGCGTCGTGCACCCGAATCCGGTGCCGGAGATCGGCTGGTACCGGCTGCACACGCGGCCCGGCGCGCACGATGACCGGCTGTTCCGCCATTTCGAGCGGCACCCTCAGTACGTTTTCCAGTGGCATGCCTACACGTTCGCGCCTCCGCCCGGTGCGACGCCGCTCGCATGGACGCGCAACTGCCGCAACCAGGCCTATCGGCTCGGCGACCACGCCTGGGGGCTGCAGTTCCACCTCGAGGCCGACGCAGCGCTGATCGAGCGCTGGCTGGCCTTGCCCGGCGGCCGCAGTGAAATCGAGCGCTATTGGGATGCGCGCCGCATCGCGCGGATCCGCGCCGCGACACGCGCCCACCTGCCGGCCGCCCGCACGCTGAGCGACCGCGTGTTCGGCGAGTTCATCGGGCTGTTCTCGCACCGCCGCTACTCGATGCTGCCGTCGCGTTAGGCGGCGGCGCCGCGCGGCTCAGCCGCCGAGGAACATCCGGTAGGCGGGATTGGCGGTTTCCTCGGTGAACGGGTACTGCAGATCGCGCAGGTGCAGCGCGAACTCCTCCGCGTCGGCGGGCGCCACCTGCACGCCCGCAAGCACGCGCCCGTAGTCGGAACCGTGGTTGCGGTAGTGGAACAGGCTGATGTTCCAGCGCGAGCCGATCGCCTGCAGGAACTTGAGCAGCGCACCCGGGCGTTCCGGGAACTCGAAGCGGAACAGCCGCTCGTGCTCGAGTCCGTGCGCGTGGCCACCCACCATGTAGCGCACGTGCAGCTTCGCCATCTCGTCATCGCTCATGTCGAACACACGGTAGCCTGCGTCCGTCATCTGCGCGAGCAGCGCCGCCTTCTCGCGCGATCCCTCGTGCAGCGAGATGCCGACGAAGATGCGCGCCGAGCTCGCGTCGTCGTAACGGTAGTTGAACTCGGTGACGCTGCGCCGGCCAAGCAGCTGGCAGAAGCGCAGGAAGCTGCCCGGCTCCTCCGGGATCTCGACCGCGAGCAGCGCCTCGCGCCCGGCGCCGATGTCGGCGCGCTCGGCGACGTGCCGCAGCCGGTCGAAGTTGATGTTGGCACCGCAATTGAGCGCAATCAGCGTGCGCTCGCTGCACGACTCCCGCGCGCAGTACTTCTTGATGCCGGCGACCGCGAGCGCGCCGGCCGGCTCGGCGATCGTCCGATTGTCCTCGAAGATGTCCTGGATCGCGGCGCAGATCTCGTCCGTCGAGACCAGGATCACCTCGTCGACGTACTGCTGCGCGAGCCGGAACGTCTCCTCACCGACGCGGCGGACCGCGACGCCGTCCGCGAAGATGCCGACGCGTTCGAGCGTGACGCGCTTACGGGCCAGCAGCGAGTCGTGCATGCTGGCCGCGTCCTCGGGCTCGACGCCGACGATGCGGATCTGCGGATAGAGCGACTTCACGTAGGCGGCGATGCCCGCGATCAGGCCGCCGCCGCCGATCGGCACGAAGATCGCGTCGATCGTCCCGGAGTGCTGGCGCAGGATCTCCATGCCGATCGTGCCCTGCCCGGCGATCACGTCCGGGTCGTCGAACGGGTGGATGAACGTCA
>Ga0316622_100001634_pt1 | contig 14819 bp, 11 predicted proteins | sample OWC_Aug_OW2_C1_D_FD_207646 | JGI IMG/M metagenome (GOLD analysis project Ga0316622, IMG submission 207646) | Wetland soil microbial communities from Old Woman Creek delta, Ohio, United States - OWC_Aug_OW2_C1_D5_C | ecosystem: Environmental > Terrestrial > Soil > Wetlands | place: USA: Ohio... | reverse complement strand
GCATGGTGGACCGTCCGCCGGGCAGCCGGGGAGGCGGTCACTGCGGACGCCGTTGCGGCCCAGTGTGTCGTCACCGCTGGCGCGGTGATCGTGCCCGATCCGCGGCATGCGGACGTGTATCGTGACAGCCGCGAGCGTCTGCGCTCACTCGTGAGCCGTCTGTTCGAAGCGGGCTCGCATGCCGGCACATGAGACGCAGACCCTCGTGTGCATCAAGACCAGCGGCGACGGCCTGGAGCACCGGCGATCCGCGTGGGCTCGACTCACGCAGCATAGGAGTCGTCCGCTTCGAGATCCCCCACGCTTCCAAGGTCGTCGAGAAGGCGTGCGAGATCCAGTTCGCGGTCGGGGAATAGAAGGCGTTGCCGACTGAACCGACGGGGGCAGCGATGGCTGGGCTAATGGATCCCGCTCCCGTCTGCGGGTACCGATGTCCAGAGCTCGAAGCTGTCGGGCGGCAGGAGCTGGAGGTTGTTCATGTCATATTCGCCGCGGTGGACGTCGTAGCTTGCGTACCAGCCGACCGGGACCTCGTAGACCTGCTGGGTTGAGGGATCGTAGACGCGGTCGACACCGCGCATGGCGTCGGAGCCTTTCTCGGCGATAATGTCCGATGCGCGGGAGCGGTTCTGCCAGCCCTCGAAGATCATGTCGGACGTTTCGCGCAGTGTCTCCCCCTGTCGGGCGACCGCACCCCAGAGCTGGCCCGACTGCACCCTGCACCAGTCGACATACCCCTGGGTCACGTTGAAGCTCTCGAGGCTGGCGATGAGCGTCGCCTCGACGTCCTTGAACTCGCGCTTGGGCGCGGTGACGCCGAGGATGATGCTACCGTAGGCCGTTCCGGCTCCCGGCACACCCGTGAATGGGAAGTAGACCCAGGCGGTTCCGAGGAACTGCCCCTCGCCGACCACACCGTTCTCCATGAAGAGTCCGCGCAGGAGGGCCGAATCGCCGCCGGGAAGCATCGAGGCCAGCGGTGAGTTGGAGACGACGGTGAGGCCCGTCAGCTTGGGGAACTGGGGCAGGTACGCGACGGCCGCGTCCATGTCCGCGATGTCGGGCCAGTGGACGAAGAAGTTCTCGGTCGTCAACGGGTCCACGGCAGGGGCGTCGAGCCAGGGGATATCGTGGCCACCGTGGTTGATGTAGTCCAAGTCGATCTGCCGTTGCGCCTCCTTGAGATAGACGGGACCGATCAGGCCGAAATAGAAGATCCGACGGAGAGGCACGGCCGGGTCACGGATCAGGATGCCGAGCGTGGTGCACACGCCCGGGGTATAGATAACCCAGCCCTTCGGCATGCGGATGCTGAAGCGGTTGGCGCCAACGTCGAGGAGTTCCAGCTCCGAGGTCATGGTCGGCGTGCGGGTCGACTGTACCGGCGTGCTGGTCCGTGTGGGCGTGCGTGGTACCGGCGTTTTGGTCGGCTTGCCGGGGCATACTCCCAAAGCGTTGCTGACCCCGAGGACCAGCTCGTTGATGGATACCCTGCTGTCGCCGCTGTGGTCGAATTCGCGACACTCCTCCAGCGGCAAGACGCCCAAAGAAATGTTGACGCCGGCGACCAGCTCGTTGATGGTCACCTCGTTATCAACGTTGCAGTCACCGACGCAGGTTCCCAATTCCGCAGTCGCGACACTTGCATTCCACCATCTCGAGCCGAAGCTCGCCACCAGCAGCCCCGATCCCAATACGATGATCAACGATCTTGGGTTCATCGACATTCTCTCAGCGTCTGGACGAGCAAGCGCTGTACCAGCGCCTGCGCAATCCAACGCCGTCCGCTGTCCCTGAACGACGTGACGCCGCGCCCTCTTTGTGTCCCACTTGCGAGAAACCTCTTCAGCCGACGAGAACATCGCTACGTGCCGATGGAAAACTCCAGGTTCCGGCGGAATCCGAAGCGCGCCGGACACCGAGGCAGAGTTGCGATTCACGCCGGAGCGCCGCCGATTCACTGCTCAGCGCCGGGGGCGACGCGACTGGTTTGGCGAAGAAATCGTCGCAAGCCCAGTGGATCTCGTCCGGGCAACAATTGCCTAATTCGCGTTATTGCGAGGACAGCGGCGCGATTTCTTGACCGTGATAACCTTCCGGCGGCATCGGTCCCGATGGCCAGCCCTACCGGTGTGGCGTCTGGATTGCAGAGCGGTGGTCCAGATGCGGCGGATGGCCCCACCCGCTCGTCGCCTTGGGACCACGGAGGCGGGCCCCGCCCGCCGGTCAGGAGGTTGGGATGAAACACGCGCGGCACCGTCGCAGATCGATTCCGTTGCTCGTCGCCGTGGTCGTCGCGACGATTGCCGTCTGCCTGGGAAGCAGGCTGGCACTGGCGGAGTCGCGCACGTTCTATGCGGACGCCGACAGCCACGTCGACTCCTGCACGCCGACGTCGAACTTCGGCACCGCGGACGTCATGTACGTCGGCAACGACTTCTCAGAGTTCGTTTGCGATGCCTGGTTGCTGCTGAGGTTCGAGCTGACGGCCTACCCCGGCGGGGCGACGTTCCGCGCAGCCACCTTGCATCTGTACCAGCACGGCGAGTACTCCGGTGACGGCTCCAAGACCCTCGGCGTCTACGCTGCCGCCGAGCACTGGGACGCGGGTATCGTCACCTGGAACACGCGTCCAGGCGTCTTGGCCTTTGTGGACTATGCCAATGTCAGCACGGGGAGCGGCTGGCGCGAGTACGATGTCTCGACCGTTGCACAGCGCTGGCTGGGGACGGGGGTCACCAACGAGGGGTTCGTCATCAAGGCGAACACGAGCGGCAGCTGGATGCGCAGCTATCGTACCATTAGTTACGGCACCGGTAGCCAGTACCGGGCGTACCTTGTCGTCACCTACGACCTGCCGACGCCGACCGCCACCCGCACCCGTACTTCCACCCGGACCGCCAGCGTGACTCGCACCGCCACCCCGACAGCCACCCGCACGGCGACGCGTACCGCCACTGGCACCATCACGAGAACGGTCACCGCTACCCCTCCGCCAACCCAGATGGCGACGCACACCCCGACCCGCACGGCGACGCGTACCGCCACTGGCACCGTCACGCAGACTGTTACCGCCACCCTTTCGTCAAGCCGGACGGCGACGCTCACCCCGACCCGTACGGCGACCCCAACCACGACGGCCTCGCCTACCGTCAATCTCACCGCCACAGAGACTGCCACGGCCACTCACACGGTCACGAGGACGGTTACCTCTACCCCTCCGCCAACCGAGATGGCGACGCTCACCCCGACCCGCACGGCGACCCCAAGCAGGACGGCGACGCTGGTCGGCACTCCCTCCGCCACAGAGACAGCACCAGCCACCCGAACGCCGTCGCCGGGTGGTGATCGTGACCAGGACGGCGTGCCGGACGTCGTCGACAACTGTCCGGGCACTGCCAATCCGGATCAGCAGGACACGGACGCGGACGCCCGCGGTGACGCCTGTGATCCTGATGATGATGGCGATGGAATCGCCGACGAGCAGGACAATTGTCCTTTGGTGGCCAACCCGCAGCAGGGCGACGCGGACCAAGACGGCGTCGGCGATCCCTGCGACCAAGACGGTCCGGGGCCCATCGTCGAGGCCACCCTGAAACCGCCGGACCCAGTTCTCGGCGATCGAGTCACCTACTCGGTCCATGCCAGCAACGTCGGCGCTGCCGTGGTGATCCGGATCTTCTTCGACGGCACGGAGGTTCGCCGGTGCGCGGCGGCCCGTTGTGACTTCGTCACCCCGCCCCTGGCGCAGGATGCATCTTTGGGTGCCATCCTGGTTGCGGAAGCGTCTGTGCGCGTGGAGGGTTCTGTCCCGGCCGGGCCAGTGCTGGCCACCTTCGCCGGGCTGGGCGTCGACAGCGACGATGACGGTCTCTCCGACATGGTGGACAACTGCCCAAGGGTTTACAACCCCTCCCAGGACGACAGCGACCACGACGGGGTGGGCGATAGCTGCGACGCCTGCTGCGTGCCCTGCGCCGATTCGCCTCTTGGCGCCGAGTATTGCTGCTACCCCACGTACGGATACGGGGACACTGGGTGTCGGGAGCAGCTCTCGTACTACGACGCCGACCGCGAGCGCGACGTGTACTACTGGGAGGAAATCTACGGCATGGTCGATGAGAACGGCTGCGGCTGCTGGGACAGCGACGGCATGGATACTGCCACCCACGGTGCCGCGACGCGGGAGGTCGTCGAGCCTTGGGGCTGCCGCGACGTTTCCGTTGGCGGCCACACGCGGCTGGTCTGTGAATCCGAGCAGAGTACCTGCGAGGAACTCGGCGACCGCTGCATCGACGATAACACGGTTCTAGAGCGGGTGTGCAATGAGCACGGGTTGCAGCACGTTGAAGTCGATTGCGAGTTCGCCTGTGAGTTTGGTCGCTGCACCTGCCCGGATACGGACGGCGGCTGGATGTATTTTCGAGAAGGCACCGTTCTTGACCACACCGATTACTGCAGGGCGGTCGTCAGCGAGGACGACCCGCACTTCACCGACTGGGTCCTGACGGAATACAATTGCGGGCTCGACGACGCCGGGAACTTCATCGCCGACCACCGCGAAGTAACGTGCCCGTACGGCTGCGAATACGGCGAATGCCTGTGCGAGGACACTGATGATGGGATTAATGCAACCGAGTTCGGCCACATGGGCACCGAAGAAGACTCCTGCATCGACAAGCGCCGCCTCTCCGAGGTGTATCCGCAGTTCCACGGCTCCGGTGAAGATCGGGTGTGCGACGTCATGCGGCAGGAGATCGAGTGCGAAGGCTCGTGCGCGGATGGCGCCTGTGTCCCCGCCACCTGTGACGACGGCGTGCAGAACCAGGGTGAGGACGACATCGACTGCGGTGGGCCGTGTGACATATCCTGCAACCTCTGCGGCATCGACGAGGATCACCTCCCCACCCGCTTCGACTGGCGGCAGTGGAAAGGGCGATCGTACATAACGGCAATCCGCAATCAGGGTATGTGCGGCTCGTGCTGGGCGTTCGCCCCCGTGGCGGCCGTGGAGGCGAAGTACAACATCCAGTTCACGAGCAGCCTCGTCGAGCCGAATCTCTCCGAGCAGAACCTGGTTTCTGAGTGCGGAACGGGGGATTCGTGTGAAGGCGGCAGCAGACTCGAGGCGCTGCGGTACATTCGGGACACCGGCATCGTCGACCGGGGCTGCTTTGCGTACACGTCCGGGGCGTGTCTGGTAGAGACGGGTGACCACGAGTACGAGTGCGTGGCGGCGTGCGGTGGCGAGGGCGCCGATACCTGCGCGAGTCCTCAGGATTGCCCGCGCGTCTGCGGTGACACGGGACTCGCCGAGTGGGGCAGTCGGAGGTGGAGCATCAACGACTACGACTATGTGCATGGCATCAATACGCGGAGGAAGGTGAAGGACCACCTGCTGTGCCACGGCCCGCTCGTGGCCTGCCCTTCTGACTGGAACCACTGCGTTGCGGTGATCGGTTGGGACAACGACAGCGACATCTGTCGAGACGCCTACGGCAGAAGCGGCTGCTGGATCATCAAGAACAGTCACGGGACGATCAACGACTTCGAGGAGGGTCCCGACGGCAGCGAGGTGTGGCACGTCGACGGGTTCGCCTACATCCCGTTCGACGGCCACGAATACAGCAGCGACCTGGAGAACTATGTCCGGTTCGTCAATACGGTGGAGCCGCCAGCTCCGTGAGCCGCTGTCGCCCGCACGCACTGGAACGGAGTGACAATGATGACGACAACTCGACAAATGATCCGCACAGCCTGCCGCGTATGCGTCTGGTTAGTAATGATCGTCACGGTCGCAGGTCCGGCGCCGGGAATGCTCAACCCCGGCGACGCCTACTGCTCCGCCCTCGGGTACGAACCGATCACCGTGCTCACAAAGAAGGGGGAGAAGGCCATGTGCCGGCTTCCGGATGGGCGGTTGCTCGACGCCCTGGCCTTCTTCACGGGCCGGGTCGGGCTCGACGCCAGCTACTGCGCCAAGCGGGGGCTTCCAGCAAGGCACGTAGAGGATCGCCAGATCTGCAGCAGTTGCACCGTGTGCGTCATGCCCGATCAGACGCAGGTGCGCGTCAGCCAGCTGATGGGCCTTGAGCTGCGCGAGACGACCTGTGGTGACGGCAAGTGCCTGGTGGCAGAGAACTGGCAGGTATGCCCGGCGGATTGCCCGAGTGGCGGGGTGGACGAGTTCTGCGACGGCAACAGCGACCAGATCTGCGACCCGGACTGCGTGGAGGCGGAATTGCCGGATCCCGACTGCGCGGGCTGCCTGGGGGACTGCAGCAATGATCGGAAAGTGACCGTCGACGAACTGGTGCGTGGCGTCAACATGGCGTTGAAGGTGTCAGCACTGACTGCTTGCCCGTCGTTTGATCGCGACGCGAACGACCAGGTCACCGTCGACGAGTTGGTGGAGGCGGTAAACAACGCCCTGACCGGCTGCCAGTAGATTTGGGAGAAGTCTCTCTCTCGGATTCAGGGCTCGCGCGGTCCCTGGTAAACGCCCGACTCCTTGTAACGCGCGATGCCGAAGCGCGCGAGAACGCCGATGGCGGCGCAGGCGGGGACCGAGAGCAGCAGGCCGGCGAAGCCGAAGAGCGCGCCGCCCGCGAACGCGCCGAAGATCACCCAGAGGGGATGAAGGCCTGTCCGCTCGCCCACGAGGCGCGGCGTCAGCACGTAGTCGGTCAGCACCTGACCCGCCAGGAAGATGGCGAGGACGACGACCACCCGCACCCAGCTGGGCCAGAACTGGTAGAACGCGACGCCCACCGAAGACACGAGGCCGACCGCGAAACCCAGATACGGAACGAACGACAGCGCCCCGGCGACGAGGCCGATGACCAGCCCGAAGTTGAGTCCGACCAGGGACAGCGCCACCGCGTAGAAGAGCGCGAGCGCGCCGCACACGATGGCGGCCCCGCGCGCGAAGCCCGCCAGCACGGCATCGATCGCGCCGGCTTGCGCGCGAATCGTCTCGGCGTGGGCCCGCGGCAACCACCCGTCGATTTCGGCGATGATCCGGGGCCAGTCGCGTAACAGGTAGAAGGCGACCAGGGGAGTCACGGCGAGCAGCGAAACAACATTGAGCAGCGCCGCTCCCTCGCTGACGACGCGGCCGAGTAAGCTCGTCGCTCCGCCAGCCGCCTGCTTGAGGATCCCATTCAGCGGCTCCGCGAGCGTGCCCGGCGTATGCGTCAGCAGCGGTGCCAGCCTCTCGTGCGCGGCCGCCATGAACGCCGGCAGACGCTGGGCCAGGTCCAGTGCCTGATCGACGAGGGGGGGCAGCACGAGGAGCAGCGCCAGCGTGCCGACCACGAACGATCCGAGGATGAGCACCGCGGCCGCCACACCGCGCGTGAGTCCCCAACGGGTCAACCGCGCAACGACGGGATCGAGGAAGTACCCGATGGCCATGCCGACCACGAACGGCAGGAGGATCGAGCTGAGCAGCCAGAGGAGCAGCGCACTGCCGAGAAGGATCCCGAGCCAGAAGCGCGATTCACGCTCGAGTGCCATGTAGTTCACTGGTCAACGCCCGCGACCGATTCCGTTCGTTTCAATCGTGCCAGCAGCAGGGTGAGCAGTCCGAGCAGCGCCTCGTCGACGAACGGGATCACGTCGGGAAAGACCAAGTCGGCGAGGAACAGCCCCGCGGTGAGCGCCAGCAGGTAGGGGAAGCGCAGACTGCTCACGTAGCGGACGATCAGTGCGCGAAACCTGTCCTGCCCGAAACGCATGTGTGCCCGTCACTCTCCGCGGTGTCCACGGACCCCGGCTTCCGGGTCGTGGTCGAACGCTCGTGGATTCCCGCCCGGCATTATGGTGCGGGGGCGGCGCAGGTCAACCAGACGAAGTCCGATGCCCCTGAGTTAAGTTCCAGCACACCGCAGCTGCCCCCCACGAACCGAGGCCCAGAACCTCCTCTCCCGCATTACCCGGCGCACAGAGGATCGAGGGGAGGGTCGACCAAGTCCGATCCTTCCGCGGCCCCACAGACAGAGAGGCGGAGGGGGCGGTACCCCGCGGTTGCGTCCCGAGGATCGGACACGTTACAAGCCCGAGGCGATGGTCGCCCCCAGCAGCACCGTGCGACGGCCGGCGCCGCCTCCGCTGGCACACCGAGCCACTCGCGTGCGCCACGGGGTGCTCGGCTTCACGCTCACCTTGACCGCGATCGCCTACCTCGACCGCGTCTGCATCTCCACCGCCGCGCCGGCAATGAAGGCAGACCTGGGAATCACCGACGCGGAGATGGGGTACGTCTTCAGCGCCTTCACGCTGGCGTACGCGATCTTCGAGATCCCGAGTGGCTGGCTCGCCGATCGCTTCGGTGCGCGACTCATGTTGACCCGGATCGTGCTGTGGTGGTCGGCGATGACGGCGGCGACCGGCTTGGCGACGGGGTTCCGGTCCTTGCTCACGGTCCGCTTTCTGTTCGGGGTCGGTGAAGCGGGGGCATTTCCAAGCATGGCGCGCGTTTACTCGCGGTGGCTACCCGCGAGCGAGCGCGGCCGGGCCTTTGGGCTGGCGATCATGACGGCCGCGCTCGGCGGGGCGGCGACCCAGCCGCTCGTCGTGCTGCTTCTCGGCCTGATCCAGTGGCGGCACACCTTCATGGTCTTTGGCAGCGTGGGCGTGGCGTGGGCGTTGGCCTGGTTCTGGTGGTTCCGTGACGAGCCCCACCACCACGCTGGCGTGAGCCCGGCCGAGCTCGAGCGCATCGGTCACGATCCCCCCACGCCGCACGGCGCCGTTCCCTGGCGGCGGCTCGCCAGCCAACGCAGCATGGGGGCGCTGTGCCTGATGTACATGGGCGCGATCTACGGCTGGTACTTCTACCTCACCTGGTTGCCGACGTACCTGCTGCGCGCCCACGGGTTCGATCTCAAACAGGTGGGGTGGCTGGCGGCGCTGCCGTTGCTCAGCATCGCCGCCGGTGTGCTCGCCGGCGGCTGGATCAGCGACGCGCTGACCCGTCACTGGGATCTCCGCACCGCCCGGCGGGTGCCGGGATTGATCGGGCTCCCGCTGGCGGCCCTGGCGATCCTGGGGACCATCACTGCCTCCGCGCCGATGACCGCGGCGCTCCTCCTGGCGAGCGCGGCGGGCCTCGCGGCGATGGGCGTGAGCCCGGCGTGGGCCGTGTGCCTGGAGATCGGTGGTCGCCACGCCGGCGTGGTCAGCGGTGCCATGAACACCTTCGGCAACCTCGGCGGAACACTGAGCCCGGTGATCGTCGGACTGTGTCTGGAGCGGTGGGGTTCCTGGAACGCCTCCCTCGTCACCGTCGCGATCGGTTACGTCGTCGCTGCTCTCTGCTGGCTCGCCATCGATCCGACGAAACCGATTCCGGAGCGCTGAGCCCGAGGGCGGCTGGCCGCGGTACGGACAGCTCGCCCATACGCCGGTGTTATGGGCTGCTACCGGGGGAATTCCCCGAGCAGACTCAGCGCGCCGGCTTCCTGTGGCTCAGGGTTCCGACCCCGAGCAGCAACATGAAGCCGGCGACGATCGCGAGACCCACGGCGCCCAGCGCGGGCGCCTGCTTCGCGCCGCCCCCAGGGGGTTCGGACGACGAACTGAGGAACGCCAACGCCGTCACGCTGGCGGAGCCACCGGCGGGAATCGTGATGGCGCTCTGCCGAGTGGGGCCGAAGTAGTAGAGGACGGCCGAGTCGTCGACGCCAAGACTTTCGCTGGCAATGTCCAGCGAGGGATCCACCGCGTAGTCGAACGCGGTGTCGACGGAGTCTTCCCAGGATGCGTACTGCAGGCGACCGGGCACGGTCGGCATCGGAACCAGGCTGCTCGGACCGGTGGCCGTGCCGAAGATAAAGAACGTCGGCGGATTTGGGTTGTTGTCGTTGTCCACGATCCGGTACTGGACGAAACCGGGTGGATCGAATTCCGCTTCGGTCAACAACACGGGGCCGTTGGGCGTGATCGCCTGAAACGTCGGACCGTCGTCGTCGCCGATCTCGTAGTCCCAGAGGTAGCGGATGCCGATCTGGACAGGGCCCGCGCCGTTGTTTTGCACGGTCGTCGTCACCGAAACGGAGGAGTTGTCGAAGGTCGTGCCGTTGACGTTGACATCTTGGATGATGGTGAGCGCATCCGGGGACGTGATGTTGTAGGTCGTGCGGTATCCGGTCGAACCGATCGGGCTGACGCTACCGAATGGGAAAAGCTCCACGACCGTATTCCCCGATGAAACACCGGACCTCTGCACATAATCCGTCCCGCTTGTGTACGAACGGATCGTGTTGAAGGTCGTGCCCGGGTCTCCATCACCGTAGAACACGTTCAGCCCGTTACCGGCTGGGTGGCTTGGGCCGGTCGTTGCCGTATAGAGACCCGTGTTGCCGGAGTCCTCCACATACACCGTGTAAATGCCGTTGCCGGCGCTTTGGGTCGCCGTTTCGGGCCCCTGCGCCGCCAAGGCGCGGCGCTTCGCCGCACTTGCTGCCGTCACCGGCTGGCGCAACGCAAGCACTGCAACTCCCGCGACCATTGCCGCAACAGCGACTCGCCCGATTCTCATCTGAAGACCTCCTGCCTCGCCAGACCCGCGAAACGACGGTGCCACGGGTGGTGTTGCCCGCTTCCCAGACCACAGCACCCGCAAAATGTCAATTACAAAGCCTGCGGCGCGCTCTGCGGTCAGATCACCTCTTGCTCCTTGAGCTCGGCCACCTGCTCCCAGGAGTATCCGAGGAGGCCGGTGAGGATCTCCTCCGTGTGCTGCCCGAACTCCGGCGCCGGCAAGCGGATCGAGCCGGGCGTCTCCTTGAGGCGTACGGGCAGTCCCACCACCTGGGTCTTCCCGAAGTGCGGATGGTCGAAATCGACGATGTACTGATTCGCCTGGACCTGGGGGTCGTCGGGTAACTCGTCGACGCTGTTGACCACGCAGAAGATGAAGTCACCGCCGCCGCGGAGGATCGCCAACCACTCGGCGCGCGGCTTGCCGGCGAAGACCTGATCGAGGATCTCGATGCAGGCGGGCGCATTGGCCGCGCGTACCCGGATGTCCGCAAAGCGCTCATCGTCGGCCAGCTCGGGCCGTCCAATCGCGTGCGCGAAGTCCTTCCAGTAGCGATCGGGCTGCAGCATGCCCAGGCAGATCCACCGCCCGTCCTGGCAGCAGTAGTGGTTCCAGAGCGGGTTGACGGCGTACTTGCGTGGCATGCGCGGGATGGCAAAGCCCATCATCAGGCGGGCGGACACGCTGAGGCCCTGAAGCGCGATCATGCTGCCGAGGTGCGAGGCGTCGACCTCCTGCCCGACCCCGAAGCGCTCGCGCGCCAGCAGCGCGGCGAGGACGCCGTAGGCGAGCATGATGGCACCCATTTGATCGGCGATGCCTCCGGCGATCTGCAGCGGCGGCATGTCGGGCTCGCCGGCGGCGAACATGATGCCGGAGCGCGCCAGCCCCAGCTGATCGAATGACGGGTCGCCGCTTTCCGGGCCCTCTGGGCCGTATCCCGAGGCGGTTGCGTAGATCAGCTTGGGATTGTGCCGTCGGAGCGTGGCGTAATCGAGCCCCAGACGTCCAGCCACGCCTTGGCGGAAGTTCTGGACGAACACGTCAGACTTCGCCACGAGCTGATAGACGATCTCGCGAGCCGCCGGCTTCTTGAGATCCAGCGTCATGCCGATCTTGTTGCGGTTGTTGGCCTCGAAGTAGAAGTTCGGCCGATCGCCGGTGTCGACGCCGCTGATTTTCACAATCCCCCGGCCCGGATCGCCGCCGACGCGCTCCTCGATCTTGATCACCTCGGCGCCGAGATCGCCGAGAAACGCCGAGCATACGGGGCCCTGCTGCCAAATGGTCCAGTCGATCACACGAATCCCTTCCAGCGGCATCGCCATGGGGTTGCTCCTTTCGCGGTCCGGTGTGCCGCAACTCTACGGTCGCCCGACCGCGAAACACAAGCCTGGGCGAAGTTTGACCCGTCCGGAGACTTGACGAGCGCGCCCCATCACATGTTATATGACACATGGAAGCCTACCCGCTGCACGGGGGTGGCAGAGGAAGTGGTGATGGGGCATGCAGCGAAAAATTCCGACGACCTTCACGATTGACCTCGACCTGCTCGAGCGCTTGACGAAGGTCGCGGCCGACGAACGGCTGACCAGGAGCTTCATCGTTCGCGAGGCGATCCAACGCGAGCTGCGGCGCTACGAAGAGAGCCCGCGGCGCGCGAACCGGATCCCGCGCTCCGCCGCCGAGGGCGCGAAGACGAACAGTCGATGAACCGCCACCTGCCGAAGAAGGGCCCGTGGTTTCGGGCGCGGTGGTTTCGCTCCGCCGCCAACGGTTTCGAGACCGAGCAAGACCACGATGCCACGGAGGCGTACTTCGAACATCGCATTGCCGACGCGGAGCGGCTGTTCATCGCCGCCGTCAAGCGGGCGGAGACCTTCGGACCTCACAGTGCGCGCCTGGCAACAGCCCTCAACAACCTGGCCGAGCTCTATCGCGTCCAAGGCGAGTTCGCGCAGGCGGAGCCGCACTACTGGCGGGCCCTCACCATCGACGAGCAGGTGCTCGGACCCGACCATCTCGACCTCGCCCGCGACCTCCACAATCTCGCCCTCCTCTATCGCGCGCAGGGCCGATACGCGGACGCGGAGCCCCTGTGCCGGCGGGCTCTGGAAATCAGGCAGAAGGGCCTACCGCCGGAGCACCCCGGTACCGCCGCCACCCTGAGCAACCTCTTGGCGATCTACCTCGCCCAGGGCAAGTACGCGCAGGCGGAGCCGCTGTACCGGCGTGTCCTTGCCATCAAGGCACAACGGTTGGGGCCCGACCATCCAGACTTCGCCAGCAGCCTGGACATCTACGCGGCGCTGCTGCGCAGGACGAGAGGGGAGTCGGAAGCAGTCAGGTTCACCGGCAGGGCAGCACTCGTTGGACACCGGGCGGTCGGCCGATGATGCACCTCGGGCTGTGCGCAGACGGACGGGGCGACGGAGCGAGCTGAACATGGCGCAGAGACGGCTCTCCCCTGGTCACCCCTTCTGCCCAACGAGGCTCCAGACGTGTCGGCGTAGGTAAGGAGGCAGCATGGGCGACTCCGCAAAGAAGTGGGCATTCGTTCGACGCGGCGTCTTGACGCTTGGCACTGCCGGCGTGGCGCTCGTGCTCTTGTGGAAGCTGCCGGAATGGCAGGTCGGTGGGTGGAAGGCCTTTCTCACGCCCAAAGAGCTGGTCGATCTCGAGAACCAGGCCCGTGAGACCCTGGCGTTGGTTCTGTTGGGGGGCACGGTGATCCTCGGCCTCTCCCTCATCTGGCACCGCATGTCTGCCAGCGAACGTCTCGCCTCCAAGGCGCTGGACACGGTACGTGAGGGACAGTTCACCGAGCGCTTCACCCGCGCCATTCAACAGTTCGGGAGCGAGAAGCTGGAGATTCGTCTCGGCGGCATCTATGCGCTCGAGCGCATCGCCAAAGAGTCCGAGCGTGATCACTGGCCGATCATGGAAGTGCTGTGCGCCTATGTCCGCGAGCGGGCGGCGTGCCAGGAGAGCCATACCGCTCCCGCGCGCGTCGCGACGGATGTGCAAGCGATCCTCACAATACTCGGTCGCCGCAGACGGGAACACGAAACCGAAGAGTACCAGCGCCTCAACCTGAGCCGGACGGACCTGCGCGGAGCCGATCTCCAAAAAGCCCACCTGGAGCGAGCCGCCCTGGTCGAAACCCGTCTCGAGGGTTCCGACCTGGGCGGCGCCTGCCTCGAAAATGCGGATTTGCGTGAAGCCCATCTGAACGAAGCCGATCTGGTCCAAGCCAGTCTGAAAGGGGCTGATCTCCGCGAAGCGCACCTGGAAGGAGCGTACGTGGTGGAAGCGCACCTCGAAGGCGCCGACCTTGGTGCGGCGCGTCTCGACGGGGCCTATCTTGGCGGTGCCTTCTTGCAGGGCGCCGATCTGAGCGGCGCGCATCTCGAAGGCGCTTACTTGTACAAGGCCCAGCTCGATGGCGCCTCGCTGGCCGGCGCGCACGTCCTGACGGCGGTGGGACTGTCGCGGGAGCAGCGGGAGCAACTCGGCCGCGTCAGGGACGACACCGAAGCCGGCGGAGAGTGCGAGCCTCGGGTGCCCCCCGAAAGCAGTGGAATCCGTGCGGCGACCGGACCGGCTGACCGGGTGACCGATTTGCGGGGTGCGTAGCCCTCCCGGGAGCTCGGCCGATTCCTTCGGAGGCGAAGCCCTTCCTTGCCTCCAAAAACGCGCTTGTTCGGGCCAGACTCCTCGGTTACCGTCTTGCCCTTGATGGCCGATGCTGCCAGCACCGCCGATGAGCGGAATGTGATCACTCTCACGGCGATCGCCGGTTTCAGCGCGCGCTTTTTCGAGGTCATGTATCCAACCCTCGCGGTCAGCATGGCGTGGGATTTGCGCCTTCCGATCGAGCAGGTACTCGGCTGGAGCTTCTTTGGCTACCTGCTGCTCGGGCTCGGTGTGATCCCCGCAAGTTTCCTCGCCGATCGCGTTGGTCTCCGACGCGCCCTGGTGGTGGCGATGGCGGGCGCGGGCGTGTCCGCATTGGCAGCGGCTGAAGCGAGCCCCGGAACGGGAATCGCCGCTTGTCTCGGAGCGATCGGCCTGTTCGGCAGCATTTGCCATCCCGCCGGAATGCCTCTCATCTCGCAGGCGGCCACCGTGCCGGTACGGGCATTGAAGATCAGCGGCATCTCCGGCAACCTCGCGGTGGCGGTGACGCCGGCCCTGATCGCCGTGCTGTGCAGCCAGTTTGGCTGGCAGACCGCCTGGGCCATTGTTGGATTCGTGATGTGCGCCGTCGCGG
>Ga0316622_100001633_pt1 | contig 14821 bp, 14 predicted proteins | sample OWC_Aug_OW2_C1_D_FD_207646 | JGI IMG/M metagenome (GOLD analysis project Ga0316622, IMG submission 207646) | Wetland soil microbial communities from Old Woman Creek delta, Ohio, United States - OWC_Aug_OW2_C1_D5_C | ecosystem: Environmental > Terrestrial > Soil > Wetlands | place: USA: Ohio... | reverse complement strand
CTTCTGTACCATAGAAGCGGGAGGGGGATAACCGCTGTGGTACCGGGGATAACCGACCCGGAATGGTATGCCTCCACTTCTCCTCGGTTTCGGACCTGGGCGGAAGGGAGGGGAACTGCCCCCTCCCGGCCCTTCCCCAGATGAGGATAGCCGTTCCAGGGTCTTGTCCGGCTGAGGGCCAAGACTTTTTGGATGACCGAAACCCTCAAGCGTGAGCTCTATCTGGATCGCCGCCGATTCTCCGGGCATGAAGGTAGTAGCTTTCAACGGCAGCCCCCGGAAGGGGGGGAACACGGAGCGGCTGCTGCGGCACGCCCTCTCGGCACTGAAGGAGGAGGGCATCCGCACGGAACTGGTCCAGATCGGCGGGAAAAAGGTCCATGGGTGCACGGCCTGCGGGAAGTGCTACGAGACCAGGGACTGGAAATGCGTGATTGACAATGACTTCGTGAACGACTGCATTGCAAGGATGGCGGATGCTGACGGGATGATCCTCGGTTCCCCCACCTACTTTGCCGACGTGAGCACCGAGACGAAGGCCCTCATTGACCGGGCCGGGTTCGTGGGGATGGCCAACGGCGGCCTCTATGCCCGGAAGGTGGGGGCGGCGGTCATTGCGGTGCGACGGGCAGGCGCCATCCATGCCTTTGACACGATCAACCACTTCTTCGGGATCAGCAACATGTTCACCGTCGGCTCGTCGTACTGGAACCTGGGGCTGGGCATGAACCCCGGCGACGTGGAGAGGGACGAGGAGGGGATCCGGACCATGAAGAACCTGGGCGCCAACATGGCCTGGATCCTCCAGAAAATTCACGGCTAGCAGGCCCGTAACGGCCCTGCCCCGGATGACCCCCTGACCCGGTTCACCGTCGACTTGTGGTGGTGCCGGGCTAGGGCCCGCTGCCCTCGCGGGCAGGCGGACGTCTTTCAGCCGGCAGCAAGCAGGTGCCCAAGGCCAGGGATCCGGAAGGGGAAGAGGATACCCGCCTTTGCCTGCCCGTTCCCGCCATTCCGGGCTGCGGGAAAGAGGCGTTCCAGGAGGGAGGAAGGGGTGGGAGCCGGGGTCGGGGTCTCCACCGGGACCGGGGTCACTTCCTGGAACATCTCGTCCACCACCGTGGGGACGGAGCCGGATTCCACGACCGTCTCCACGCGCGACTCCCCGTACCCTTCAAGCTGGAGGAGGACTGTGTGGGGTCCTGCCGGGACACCTTCAAGGGTTGCCGGGGTCACGCCCCGGGGGACACCGTCGAGGAAGATCTCTGCCCCTGAAGGCGAGGAGGTCACGGCAAGGATGCCCGAGGGGGGTGCGAGCCGGACCAGGTACACGTCATCGTCGCTGCCAAAGGATGCCGTCGTCCCCGCGATGACAAGGCCGCCATCGGCCGTGACATTGAGACCTGATGCCGTGTCGTACCGGGCCCCGCCGAAGGTTCGCTGCCAGAGTTCTGTTCCCAGCGGGGTCCACCGGACCAGGAAGATATCCATGGAGGGTTCGAGGGACGTTGTTCTTCCGGCAAGGACGATCCCGTCATCGCCGGTCATCGCCACGGCACTGCCGTACTCGGTGCCGCCCCTTCCCCAGGTCTGTTGCCACCGGAACCGCCCGAGGCTATCGGTCCGGATCACGCAGGCATCCCACTCCCCGGTGAGGGCGGGATCCGTGCCCCCGGCGACCACGTAACCGCCGTCAGCTGCCCGCGCAAGGGATCGTCCCTCCTGGGTGCCGGGGCCTCCGTAATGCTGCTGCCAGAGGGGGGTACCATCGGATCCGGCATAGACCAGGAACATCTCGCGGGATGATCCGAACGAATCGGTGGAACCTGCGATAACGAAATTCCCGTTATCGACCGGGAGGAGGTCAAACCCGGCATCGTACGCCGCCCCTCCGATGGTCGTCTGCCACAGCAGCTCCCCGTCCTTCCCCACCCGGATCAGGAGGATATCCTCCAATCCCCCGGGAGAGCAGGTGCTCCCGGCGATGGCATATCCCCCGTCCGGGAGCGTGACGACCGCATTTCCGTAGTCGCTCCCGGATCCACCGTACCGGCGCTCCCAGAGCTTCCTCCCGCTCCCGTCCGTCCGGACCAGGTACACGTCTGTGGAGCTGGACGGTGACCAGCTCCAGCCCGTGACAATAAACCCTCCGTCAGGGGTCACCTGGACATCGGTCCCGAACTCGTCCGCGTCGGTCCCCAGGTTCTGTTCCCACAGGAGGTGGCCATCGGGACCGATCCCGTACAGGGCAACGTCAAAATCCCCGCGGCCGAAGGAATTGGTACTGCCGGCCACCACGTATCCCCCGTCCGCAGTCGGCCGGACGGACTCACCGGTGTCGGTCAGGCCCCCGCCGTAGGTTCGTTCCCAGGAAGTAATGAGCGGGATCTCTGCCGATGCCGGAAGGAGGAGGAGGCCGGCGATAAGGAGGATACCTGCCACTGCGCCACCCGCCCGGACCCAGGATGTGGCCATGGTTCTTGCGCACCTGCCAACAGTCGAAACGACTGCGGTTTGTCCCCCGGTGATGATATACCTTGCCGTTCCCGACCCCTTCACGGGGGGGGAACCGGTCCCTCCTGCTCCTGCCTGCCATCGGGAGGATTGTTCCGAAACCGACGAACCGGCCGGGACCCCCCCTGGTGGAACTATTATCCCCTCTTTCGCCAACCCGGTGATGGAGAACCAGAATGATCGGGAATCTCACGGTCCATGGCAAGCGGGAGAGGGGACCATGCGCGGGAGGGCTGCCCGTGGCGGGCCGGGGATACCGCCCCCAACGGTTCATGCTCCCCCTCTGCAGCCTTCTGATCCTGGGAGCGTTCGTTTCACCGGGAATGGCGTATCTCTCCATCATCGAGCCCACCCAGAGCACCTTTCAGATCGGGGAATGGGTGAATTTCACGGGCCTCAACACGGAATCCGATACTACCTATCTCTTCCTTGTGGGACAGGACCTGGACAGCACGGGCACCATGCTCACCAACACCTCCCGGTCCGCGAGGGATGGCTGGCTGGACTCGGCCCCCGTGGGGGACGGAAAGGCCTGGCGATTCAACTGGGACACCTCGGCAGCCGGAGTAAACCTGAAGGAGGGGGCTTATGCCGTCTATGCCGTCGTCCGTCCTGCGGACTTGAACACCGTGGAGACAAAGACCTACCGGACCCGCAGGGTCGAGTTCCTGGGGCGGCTCGTTCCCCTCACCCCGACGACCATCGCTACCCCCACCCCGGTTCCCACCTGGACCCGGCCCACCGCCGGAACCGATGTACAGGTCACCCGGAGTCCCACAGACGACATCCCGGGTAAGTTCGACGGCCGGTACCTTGTCTATGAATCCCGGAAGGGCACGGGGGACTCGGATATCTTCCTGTACGACGTCGCGACCGGCAACACGACGGCCGTTGCCACGGGCCCGGCCATCCAGGAGACTCCATCCATCTCCGGGAACTGGGTGGTCTACTCTGCATATGAAAAGAAGGGATGGGAACAGTCTGACACCGACGTGTATCTCTACCGGGTGAACACCGGAGAGACCACCCGGATCACGCTCCCGGGTGACCAGGTGAATCCGCGCGTCTCGGGGAACCTGGTGGTGTGGCAGGATGTGCCCGTGGGCCAGCGCAGCGGGAGCCTGGTGCTCCAGGACCTGACCACCGGGACGAGGATGAAGGTTCCCACCCCGTCGTCCGCATACCGGCCGGACATCTCGGGAAGGCGGGTCATCTGGATCGACCGCCTCGACAGCCCGGCCATCTTCCTCTATGACGTGCTGGACGGGACCGTGGAACGGATCACGAACCGGACAGGGATCCAGGACTACCCGCAGATCGACCGGAACCGGGTGACGTGGGCCGATATGCGGGGAGATGACTTTGACATCATCGTGCTCGACGTGGTGACGGGGGAGGAGACCCGGGTGACGGAGGGCGACCGGAACCAGTTCACCCCGTCCATCTCGGGAGACCGGGTGACGTGGATCGATTACCGGAACGAACACTTTGACGTGTACATGTACAACCTCGCGACGCGGCGCCTCACCGGCATCAACAATGACCTTCCCCGGCAGTCCGATGTACAGGTGGGGGGCTGCATCCTGGCCTGGGCCGATGACCGGAACGGCTCGTTCGACGTGTACTACCGGGAGCTGGAAGACTGCACACCGCTCGCCGCTGCCGAGGTGGTCATGCTGCCATCGGAGACTCCGACGGAAACAGAGACCCCGATGCCCACCCTCACGACACCACCCACCATCCCCACGATGCGAACAACGGTTCCCGTGACAACGGCACCGGTGCCCGCCACTACCTCCCCGCCGGGATTCGATGCCGGGGTGGCGGTAGCCGCTGGCCTCGGGATCGTGGTGCTTTCCGCGTGGTTCCGTGGAAGGGACCGTTGAACCTCCCACGGAGGACCGGCTGCGGTGCGGGAGAACGGTCTCCTATATTGCCAGCGGATCAGCCTGATGGAGCCCGAACACGTTCCCTGACGGGTCGGCACAGTAGGCCTGGTACCCGACACCGAAAATCGCGTGCCGGGGCACGATGATCCTCCCGCCGGCCTTCCTTACCAGGTCGAGGAAGTTCTCCACCGAGGGAACGTCCATCGTCGGGACCATGCAGGGCGACACGAAATCCTTTTTCCTCACGATACCGCCATTGATCCCCGGTGTTCCCTCGGGCCCGGTCGTGACCAGCCAGTACTCGATGGATCCCTCCCACTTCACGATCTCCTAGCCGAACACGGCCCGGCAGAACGCCGCGGCCTTCTCCGGTTCATCGGCAGGGAACTCAAAATGCACGACGCGTGGCATGATACCCTGAACCTCCCGCGGGTGCAGGCCCGCAGGCATCATGCGTGGGTAAATCCACTATCAATAACCCTTGCGGAAGTGGACAGATTGTGAGAGATGGGGGGACAGGTTTCCTGGATGCCTGTTATCCCGCCGCCACATGCTTCTCTGTTTCCATCAGGCTGTGGATGATGATGATACTGATCCCCACGCCCAGCGAGTTGGCGATGATCATCTCGGGGATGGAGGGGAAGATGATCTCACGGGCGACGGCATAGGGATGGATCATGGCCAGCACCAGAAGGCCATGGAGGATTTCGATTCCCGCGGCGTAGAGCATCCCGGATATGATGCCCGGGAGCTTCCCTTTCCTGAAATGGTACACGAGCCCGGCGAGCAGCCCCGCGAGGATCGTGGCCAGGGAACAGGGAACGGCGGACACCCCCCCCAGGAAGATCCGGTGGATTCCCCCGATCAGCCCCACGGCCACGCCAACGTAAGGCCCGGCCACGAACCCTGCCACCATGGGCGCCAGGTCCCGGATGTTGGTGATGGCCCCGGAGCGCTCAGGGATCCCGAGGTAGGTCCCGAAGATGGAGAAGAGGCCGAAGATCAGGATGAAGATGAGATAGTCGTTGCGCTGTGCCTTTTTGAAGATGACCTTCTGGACGGGTTCCAGCTTGGTGACAATCTCCATGAAGACATAGATGAACACTTCCGTTGCTGCAAAGAGATTCAGGTACACTCCCAGCAGGGTCTCTGAAGTGGCTGACATGGCCGTTGAATCTCCTCATGGAGTGTACAGAACTCCCTGACCTTACCTTTTTCCACTCGTCACCATCGGTGACGGCCGGCGAATTCCGAACGTGGGATCCTGTGCATACCGGCGGGGATCCTTCCAGGGAACCGCTCAGGATACGGCTCCCCCGTGACGCAGGGTTACGGAGGGATACCATGGGGGGTAGGCGATGAGACCCTCTTCACGGACCGGATCACGGAACGTGATCACGTTGCCATCCCTTTCCGCCACGGAGAGGTAGGAGAAATACCGGTGCCGCCTGACATCCGGGAGGTCATCGTACCGGGAGATCTCCGATGGCGTGATGCCCCGGAATTTGTCATAGATCCTTTCCCTGAGCATGCCCCGGAGCAGGTGGTATTCCATGACGGTCCAGGAGGGGTTCTCCTCCCGGATGACAACCCACCGGAAGGGATCCAGGGTGGAGTATGACCGGCCCCCTATCCGGTGGTGGACCAACCCCTTCATCACGGCACTCGTGATCACGAGACCGGAGAATACCACGAGGTAGGCCATGGCATAGGCCCGGATGATTCCTTCCACAAGGACGAGAACCAGCGAGGCGATGCCAAGGACCGTGATCAGGAGATAGATGGCCATGGGGAACATGGCAAGGCCGAACCGCCTCTCGGTCAGGGGCCAGAGAAGCGGCAGGCCAGGGGCTGCCAGGTAATCCAGGAAGAGGTGCAGGTATGCCCCGGCCAGCACGCAGGCAACGGCGGGGAGAAGGATCCCCTCTGGAATAGGTACAGAGAGGTATCCCGTCCCTGACAGGATCAGCGCTGCTCCGAACGCAACGATGGAAAGGAACGTGGCGCCAAGGATGCTATGGGCAAATCCGCCATGGTGGAGGAGGTAGAGGGAGGGGAAACGGCGGGGGATGAAGGCATATGCCATGTCGATATCGATGATGATGGCACCCAGGATGCCGAACGGGATGAAGAGGGGATGGCCCGTCACCGTGAGGATCGCGAGGATGGCGACGGCGTGGGTGAAGATGTCCATCGGATCAGGGTGGCAGGTGCCGGGGCAAAAGTGTATGGTCGGGCGATATTACCTGGCGATCTTCGATATCATCGAGAACCAGGCACAGGATCCGTCAGCACGGGTGTTGCTCTCGAAGCGTGCCGGCCGGATGGAGTGGATGGTCCACCCGTCCCGGAAGGACTCCCGTATTTCCCGTTCAGAGATCCTCCGGGGACCGTACCCGGGAGGCTCCCGATCACTGAAGCAGAGCATGAAGTATTTTCCTCCCGTGTTGAGGACAGCCTCCAGCTGGTCGACGTAGACCGGCCGATCCTGATCGGAAAGGGTGTGGAAGAATCCCGAATCGGTGGCGGAATCGAAGGTTCGCCCCAGGCTCGTGAGGTGCAGGGCGTCAAGGACGAGAAACTGGACGGGGAGCCCCCGTTCTGCCGCCTTCTCCCGTGCCTTTTCTATCGCCCGGGGCACCGCGTCGATCCCCCAGACCTCGTGCCCCTCCGAGGCATAGAAAAGGGCATTCTCGCCCGTGCCGCACCCGATGTCCAGCACCGATCCGGCGAGCTCCCCCCTCCGGACCATCTCCACGAACTCCTTCTGGGGCCGTCCAATCTCCCAGGGGGGGCGCCCCTTGTAAGCCGAGTCAAAGAACGCCATGGATCACGATGCCCTGCCCGACCCCCCTCATTCAGATGTCACGTTTCGTGAGGAAAAGTGTTTCCCCCACTCCCCCGGAGCCGTACCTTTCTACCGCCCTCGATGACTGCCGTCACAGAACGGCTTGTTCCTGGATCGCCCGCAGCCACAGAGGACGACCCGGTTCCTGACCTCGTAGGTGAATCCCCGGGAGGACCGGAGGGGAATCCTCCCCCTAACCCACAGGGATCCTGATTCCTCCGTGCCCGGTCCATCCACCACTCCGATGGAGGGTTTCAGGTCAGGTTCAAGGGGTTCACCGGTCTCCCGGTCCCAGGCCACCAGCCGGCCGGAAGGGCACTGATGAATCCATTTGATAGCCTTCTCCCGCACTCCGGCATTCTTCTGTTGTTCCACCATCTCCCAAATGCCCTTCCCCCGGACACAGAACCGGGCATGGGAGCAGAAACCGGGTGCATCGCTGAGCCGGATATCCTTCCCCTCGACCCATGCGGCCCGATCCAGGTAGGGAACCCGGCTCGCAGACTCGGTCCCATCGAAGTGATTCGCGAGGTGGGTCCCGTCACAGAAGGGCCTGTTCCCTGATCCCCCACAGCGGCAGAGGGCGTATTGCTGCCCGGTCGGATACCGCTCGCCTTCCCGCCATTCGATGGATTCCCCTTTCGCGTTGCAGAAGATGGTCTCCCGAAAAAGGGGGACTTCTCCGGAGACCAGGTAAGGGCCGTTTTTCGTGATCTTGATCATCGGACCCTTCTGTTTCTCCGCGCCGGCCATCATTCACCGCTGGAGCATGGGGCTGACGGGATAATGAGGCTTCGTGCACGATCCTCACCACAATGGACAGAAACCTGTCCTGTCCTGACCTGGGGGGGACACCGACACCCGGGATCGTTCACGTCACTTCAGGGATCAGCCGGGGGGGCCTCATCAGCATGAACGCGATGACCATGCCGGCCAGTGCCAGCGCGAAGACGTAGGGAAACACCCCGAGATACGTGCCGGTCGACGCCTTGATGAACCCTGCCAGCTGCGGCCCGGCAATCGCGCCGGCACCAAATGCCAGGAACACGACACCATAGCACCGGGGATAATCGGATGTCCCGAAGTAACTGCCGGTGGCTGTCGGTGCGATGGCCAGCCAGCCCCCGGAACAGCCCCAGAGGATCGCGAAGGCCAGGATGTACACCGGAACTGAAGGAATCTGCCACATGAGGAGCGATGCCAGGGCAATCAGGATGAAGGATACCATGGCGGCCTTCCGGGGAGTGATCCTGTCGGTGAGTGTACCGAACACGGGACGCCCGGCCCCGTTGAATATCGCAAAGAATCCCACGAGGATTGTGGCAAGGCCGGCCCCAACTCCCACGTCGGTTCCCACCGGCTGTGCGATGGAGATGGCCATGAGACCGGCCAGGCACCCGATGAAGTAGCAGGCCCAGAGCCCGTAAAAGGAAGTGGTCCGCACCATCCGGGACCGGTCGCACCCGCAGGAAGGTTCCCCTCCGGTCAGGGCAGGGGGTGTCCACCCCTGCGGAATCCACCCGGGGGCCGGGAACCGGAGCGGGAGGGCCAGGAGGACCGTGAGTGCCATGATACCGAGACCGAAGATCCGGAAGGTATTCATGACACCGGTAGCATCGATGAGATACCCGGCGATGTTCGCAGTGAAAAAGGCGGAGAACCCGACTCCCAGCACCGAGATCCCGACGGCAAGGCCCCGCCGGTCCGGGAACCAGCAGGCTGCCACGGCGACCAGCACACTGTAGGCGATCCCGATCCCGATTCCGCCTATCACGCCGAACATGAGGGCCAGCACCAGGGGCGATAACGCGAAGGATGCGAGGATCCATCCGAGGCCTGCCAGTATTCCGCCGAGAACAGTCGTATTTCGTGCTCCGTACCGGTCGATGAGCGGACCGGTGAACGGCATGGTCAGGGCAAAGACCGCCAGGATGAGGGAGAAGGGCAGGAGAACGTCGTTGGGAGTAACCGTCATGCCCGGCAGGCCGCTATAATACTCCGTCAGCGGCTGGACAAAGACACTCCAGGCGTAGACAGAGCCCAGGCACAGGTTGATGATCAGGGCCAGGATGACAAAGATCCACCTCCCCTTCTGAGGGGGCATGCCGAACAGGGAACTGGGTTGTGTCATGGGGCTGACCTGTATCCTGCGGGCTGTCCCGGGGACGGCATGATCCCCAAGGGCCAGGCGGGAATAATTTAGGGGGGAGCTGATCCACCTGACTGGCTTTTCAGAAGGGTCAGCTGCTCGATGAGGATGTCGTAGGACGAGACGAGGAGGGCGATGAAGAGCGGCCCCAGGATGAGGCCGTAGAGGCCCATGATGGAGATACCGCCGATGATGCCGATCATCATGAGCACCGGGTGGATGCTGACCCTCTTTCCCATCAGCCGGGGCCGGAGGTAGTTCCCCGGGATCCACATCACGATCGGATAGACAATAAGGATCGAGATGAACACCCCGGGGATGTTCCCGGTCGCTAGGTTAAAGAGGATCAGGAATACCATGACCAGCAGCGGGCCGAAGATCGGGATGAACATGGAGAGACCCGTGAGAAGAGCCAGTTCAATATAGGCCGGATACCCGAGCAGGTAGTAGATCGGGAGGGAGAGGAGGAAGGAGATGAAGGCCACTTCCAGGCTCACGATGTAGATCGCGAACATGGTGTTGGCAGCGAGTCCGGATATTTTTTCCATGGACTGGTTCAGGCGCCCGGGAAGCGCGGCACCGATCTGGCGAAGGATCTCCGGCCCCTTCAGCAGGAACAGGTACACCGAGAGGATGAGGATCAGGGCGTTGAACAGGATACGGGGAATGGAGGTGAGCAGGGGGATGATCTGAGATTTGAGAAACACGATCAGGCTGTTGATCGCGTTCGATACCTGGGCACCGGATGCGATACCGCCTGGATTGAGTGTGGAGAGCCACTGGTTGATGGCATCGAACATAGTGAGGACGGCACCGGCTCCATGGATCAGGATGGACACGAGGAACATGAGACCCAGTGCGGCCACGCCCAGGATCAGGAGCGTGAGGATGGCCGCTGACCGCCTGGCGGGGAACCGCCGGGAAAGCCTCCTGTGGAGCGGTTCCAGCACGATGGCAACGGTCATGCCCAGGACAATGGTGGCAACGAGGGGGAAATAGATGACAAAGATGGTGAGAAGGATGACAAAGAGGAGGATGATGGTCAGCAGGTCATACCGGAAGGCCTCAGACGTCATGGTCAGAACTTACAGGATGACCTCCTAAAGAACTTATCGTTCTGCATTGGCGGTGACATGGGCAAAGGGAACAACAGGATCAACGACCGGGGCAGCAGGATCCCTCAGGAAGGAAATGAATAACGTTATTGCAGTGACTGTGCAAGTCTCCAGCGACCAAGGAAGCATTCCCCCATGACACACGATCCCCTGTTCTCTGGACCTGCCCGTACCCTGCTCCTTGCTGCCGCCGTGGTGGTCGTGCTGGCAGGGATGAAGGCTGCTTCCCCGATCCTGGGGCCGCTCTTCTTTGCAGTGTTTCTCGCCGTCATCTTCGGCATGCTGCTCCACTGGCTCCGGACGAAGGGATATTCCCGCCGGGTTGCACTCCTCGTGACGCTCGCGGTGTTCATCGCCATCATCGCGGTCTTCACCCTTGTCATCGCCGGATCACTCCTCCGGCTACTGGCCAGCCTCCCGCTGTACCGGGGAGAACTGGAGCGGAACCTGGAGATGGCAGGCCCGATCCTCTCCGGAATGGGCATTGAGACGCCGGAGGTATCCGGGATTCTCCGATCTCTCCAGGGCTCGCTCCCCAGTGTGGCAGGGAGCCTCCTGGACATGGCCGTCGCCTTCGGTATCATCATCCTGACCACCCTCTTTCTCCTGTTCGAGGCCGGGGGATTCTCCGCCAACCTCCGGAAGATCATCGCGGAATACCGTCCTGGAGACCTGGACCGGTTCACGCAGCTTGCAAAGAAGAACATGGATTACCTGGTCATCCGGACCATCGTGAACCTGGTCATGGGTATCGGGACCGCTATCATCCTGTGGCTAATCGGGGTGGATTACGCCGTCTTCTGGGGGTTCCTTGCCTTCCTGCTGGGATTCGTTCCCTATGTCGGGTTCTGGCTGGCGATTATCCCACCGATGCTCCTTGCCTGGGTCGAGATCAGCCCGGTGGCGGCCCTTCTCGTGCTGGTCGGCGAGGGGGCGGTGAACCTTCTCGCCGAGTACCTCCTGTTCCCCCATATGGCCGGGCGGGGGCTGGACCTGTCCACCACGGTGGTCTTCATCTCCCTCATTTTCTGGGGCTGGATCCTCGGCGGATTCGGGGTACTCCTGGCCGTTCCCCTGACGCTCACGGTCCGGATGCTCTGCGAGCTCTTCGAAGGAACTCGGTGGATCGCGGTCCTGCTGGGGCCCGGGACGGAGTGAAGGGGGAACGACTGCACCGGAATTTCCTATTGAGATGCCCAGGCAGTAGGGGTAGAGGGAGGATTGCGGCGGACCGGATGAGCCACCTGTCCACGACCATCCACCCACCGATGTTACCCTGTCCGGAAGGGGAGGAGATCGAACCCACAACAATTTTTATGGGTATCGTTCCCAAGTAAGGGTATGAGCGGAGGCGTAAAGGCCGCCATCATCTGGCTGATTCTTGTCATTGCAGCGTGCATCGCCTCATGGTTGATTCTCGGACCGTGGCGCTGGGCTGGTTGAGCGGGGGACCCGGTTCCCTCGGAAGCGGCAGAAACAGTCACTGTTTTTAGGTGCGGCGGTCTCCTTCCCGAGGAAGATCCCACGATGAAGCATGCAGGGGCGAGCAGGACCCTTGATGAAGATATGTATCTCCTGCTTCTTTCCTTTCCAGGAGCATGACAGTATCCTTCAGATTCGGCAGGTACGAAAAGTGAAAGCCTTCGGCGGGAATCGAACCCGCGACCTTGTCCTTACCAAGGACACGCTCTACCGGCTGAGCCACGAAGGCAGTACTGCCAGTTACGTTGGTGATCAAGGCTAATAAAATAGTCGGGAAACCGATCTCCATGCTGCTCCCGGTGACAGAGGCCGCCGTCTCTTCACGATCCCTTGAGCGATTCCAGGCTCCGGATCACGCCTTCCAGCGTCTCCACCTCGATGATGGGAATGGCATGGTCCCGCCGCACGGCAGCCATCACCGCCCGGAAATCGATGGTCCCGGTGCCGACGGCGGCATGGCTGTCCCTGGTCCCGTCGTTGTCATGCAGGTGGACATGGGCGATCCGGCAGGAAAGGAACCGGTCCACGCATCCGTTCAGGTTCGCATGCCCCACGTCCAGGGCAAGATCGATCCCGTCCAGCATCGGGACCTCCTCGGGAAACCGGAGGAAGAAGTAATCCCAGTTTCCCATGTTCTCGATGGAGAACCGGACCCCCCGCTGGTCTGCCGCCCGGCGGAGCTCCGCGAGGGACCGCCGGAACCGTTCCTCGGCCGGTTCCCTCTCGCCGGGCCAGGTGAAATAGCCGGGGTGGATCACCACACGGCCGTCCACCTCCGCCGCCACGCCGAAACACTGGACCAGCACCTCCACCGAGGCCTTCCGGATGGGCTCGTGGAGGGAGGCGATGTTCACCCCACGCGCCGGCGCGTGGAAGCAGTACCGGAACGGGAAACTGGCCAGTGGCGCCGCGGTCTCCAGGAAGTGGGGGCCGTCGTCCATGATCTCCACGCAGTCCGTGAGGGGCGCGAGGGCTTCCAGCACGTCAGCGAGGGGGCGCTGGTGCAGGCAGTAGGTGGAGATACCCAGCACGGGAGATTCACCACTGTGACGTCAGCGGTGGCGGGGAAAAGGCTTGCGACATGAGGAGATGAGGTGAGTGTGGGGGGAAGTATCCCCCCGATTCCCCGAAGTGTGGGGGGGATATGTTCATCCCCCCCGGTCCTCGAGGAATGACGAGGGTACGTGCAGGACAGGATCGGAGGACTCAGGTCCGCGGGGTTACCATCCAGGTGGTGCTGTGGGAATAGGACCACCGGGTGATCGAGAGGTCATCACAGATGTCGGCCAGGATTCCCAGGTTGGTGCCCACTTCCTTGGACGTGAGCCCGAGTTCGCTCGCAATGTACTTGGACTTGAAGTAGTGCTGCCCCGTGGAGACCCCGTGGTACAGGTACCAGAGGATCTTCTGCTGGGTCTCATTGTAGTGCTCGAGGATTGGTATCACAAACGACATGCATCCATCACCTTGATACCTACATACATACATACATACCTACCTACATAAAACTATCGGTAAGGATATCACCTCAAATTGCATACATACATACAAACCATGCTGTTAACGTGCCAGAGATGCGGGTACCACTGGGATTACAAGGGAAATGCCGAGTGGTACACCTCCTGCCCCCGGTGCCGGACCTCGGTGAAGGTCCAGCGCCGGCGGGAAAAGCGGTGAGGGGGAATACCTTCCGGTCCGGGGAGGCGGCATCACCGGTGCGCTGTTGTCCTCGGGTATTCACCTGTCAGGAAGGGATCCGCCTCCCTGGGGACGGAGGGACGATATCCCGGGATCGGGTATTCTTATGAACTTCGCCTGATAAATGACTGATCGGTTTTTCATGGCGGCCGGACCCGACATCTCGAAGAAACTCCACGAGATCGTAGACAGGGACCTCACGTTCATGCACATCTGCGGGACCCACGAGGCCTCCATCGCCCGCCACGGGATCCGGAGCCTGCTCCCATCGCGCCTGAAGATCGTGATGGGGCCCGGCTGCCCGGTCTGCATCACCCCCCAGGGGGAGATCGATGCAGCACTCTCCCTGGCCGACCGGGGCGTGATCCTGGCCACGTACGGGGACCTGCTCCGGGTTCCCGGCTCGAAGGGTTCCCTGGAGTCATCGGGGGGGGACGTGCGGGTCGTGCAGGGGGTCCACAAGGCCGTGGAGATCGCGGAGAAAAACCGGGAGGAGGTGGTCTTCATCTCGGTGGGGTTCGAGACCACCGCCCCCACGGTGGCGGCGGCCATCCTTTCGAATCCCCCCTCGAACTTCTCCCTCCTCTCCTACCACCGTCTGGTGCCCCCTGCCATGGCCTGGCTCCTCGCCCAGGGCGAGGCGAGGCTGGACGGATTCATCCTGCCCGGCCATGTCTGCACGGTGACGGGATATGCCGAGTACGAGAAGTTCCCGGTCCCCCAGGTGGTTGCCGGCTTTGCGCCGGACGACTTCCTCCTGGGCCTTCTCATGCTGGTCCAGATGGTGAAAAAGGGGGAGACGGGAGTCCGGAACGCCTACCCCCGTGCCGTGACCCGGGAAGGGAACGTGAAGGCGAAGGAGATGATGTACCGGGTCTTCGAGCCCTCGGACGTGGAATGGCGGGGATTCCCTGTCATCCCAGGATCCGGGCTCCGGCTCCGGTCGGAGTTTTGTCGGTACGATGCAGTGAAGAAGTTCTCCCTCACGATCCCCCACGTCGAGAAGCACTCGGCCTGCATCTGCGACAGGGTTCTCCGTGGCATCGCCCAGCCCACGGACTGCCGGCTCTTCGGGAAGGGCTGCACGCCCCGCTCTCCCATTGGCCCGTGCATGGTGAGCCACGAG
>Ga0316622_100001632_pt1 | contig 14821 bp, 14 predicted proteins | sample OWC_Aug_OW2_C1_D_FD_207646 | JGI IMG/M metagenome (GOLD analysis project Ga0316622, IMG submission 207646) | Wetland soil microbial communities from Old Woman Creek delta, Ohio, United States - OWC_Aug_OW2_C1_D5_C | ecosystem: Environmental > Terrestrial > Soil > Wetlands | place: USA: Ohio... | reverse complement strand
GCGCCACTGTCCAGGCCGGTGATGGTCGAACAGTGGTAGTAGCCGAGTTCTTCTTTGAGCCAATAGGCGAGCTCCGGCAGATCCTCGGTGTTCACAGTCATCCACGCCCGGTTCGGGCAGGGCAGGGTGACGTTGAACTCGCCGCCGAAACGCTCTTTCACCTTCGTCTGCAGCAGTTCCTCGCTCGTCACTTCGTGCCTCGCAGTCTAGCCAGCAACTGGGTCACGCCGTAGATGAAGGCATCAGGGCGGGGCGGACACCCGGGGATGTACATGTCCACCGGGATGACTTTGTTGATGCCGCCGTGGTTGCAGTAGCAGCCGTTGAACGGGGCGCCGCCGCTCGCGCAAGTACCGACTGCAATCACAAACTTGGGGTCCGGGGTCTGGTCATAGATCCGCTTCAGGCGGTCGCCGATCTGCCTAGTCACGCAGCCGGTGCAGAGGATGATGTCGGCGTGTCGGGGCGTGGACTTGAGCTGGACCCCGAATCGCTCGGCATCGAAACGCGGCATTAGCGCCGCCAGGATTTCGATGTCACAGCCATTGCAGCCGCCGGCGTTGAAGTGGAGCACCCAGGGCGATTTCGCGCGCGACCAGGTTGCCAGCTTCGACAGGATTGCCATTGCCTACCTGCTCACCAGTGCGAAGATCGCCAGGGTGATGACCGCGAGGTAAGCAATGCCCAGCACGGCAATCGGGCCGGCAGGCAACGTTGTCACGACCAGCGCTGCGACGTGCATCACGGTGAAGAAGATGGCGAGCGAGTAGAACTGCCGGTAGCCGACCTGGGCCTTCTGCATCGTCGCGTCTTCACCGCAAGCATAGGGTGAGCCCTTGCCCGACGTCACCTTGAGCGTGGGGGCCATGGCCCGGCCCAGCCGGTAGAGCGCGAGGCCGATGCCGAGCGCGAATGCGAAGACTATCGGCGGGCTTAAGAGTATCTTCATGTCACCATTTCAAGTCGGCCAGCCGCCGGACGTCGAGCGACCCGGTCCGGCGATAGAGATTGACTATTAATGCCAGGGCCACGGCCACTACCACGACTTCGACGACAATCAGCGTGACTACGACCGACTGCATCACGAGCCGGTTCTGTTGGGCGAAACCCGAAGCAATCAGCGCCAGGCTCACGCCCTTGGTCAGCACCTCGATGCTGATGAGCAGTTTTACCAGGTTGCGCATCACGAGCAGGCCGATGAGGCCGAGCAGGAACAGCCCGGCAACGATGACGAAGTCGTACAGCCAGATGAGCCTAGGATCCATGCGGTTCCTCGACACGTGCCGAACCTTCGTTCCGCGGGGCAATGACGATGGGGTCGTTCTCTTTACGGAAGAGAACAAGAACCGCGAACACCCCCGCGAGGATCATGCCCAGCTGGGCAAGGACGTCCAGCCAGCGGACCCGCCACAGCGTCTCCTCGAAGCTCGCCGCCTGCGCACCGGGGACGGGGAGTATCCGGCTGTCGAGGGATGCGAAGGCGATGATGTCAATCACGGCAAGCGCGAGCAGAGTCAGCACCGGGATGATAAGCACCAGGGACTTGCCTTCTTCCTCGTTTTCCGGAGGAGCGCGTTTGGTCAGGCCGATTGCGGAAACCAGCAGCACCATGACCAGCCCGGCGCCCACCGACAATTCGAAGACCGCCGCATAGGGGACGCCGAGCTCGAAGAAAAGAATACTCAGGGCAGCGCTGGCCAGGGCCAGACTGATTGCCGACCTCAGAAGGTCCGTCAGGAGTACTGCCCGCAAGGCGCAGACCGCGATTGCAGCAAGGAGAACGAGGTGCAGGATCATCGCTATCGCACGCTAGGGGACGTCAGGACGCTGGCGGCCGGGCCTAGCAGAGTATTGTGCAGCCAGGGATAGGCGATGCCGAGCGCGAGGCAAAGCACTGCCAGCGCAATCATGGAGAACGACATCGCAACGCCGGCTTCCTTGACTTGGGTGAATTCGTCCTCGAGCAGCCCGAAGAACGCCTTGCGCTGGACCCTGAGGTAGTAGGCGAGCGTCACGATGCTAAATAGGATCGCGATCAGGGCGAAGACATAGTAGACCGCGTTGCCGGTTTGCCGGCCCTGGGCGACCGCGGCAATCACGATGATAGCCTTGCTGAAGAAGCCGTTGAACGGAGGCACACCGGAGATGGCCAGCGAACCGAAGACGGAGGTCGTGGCGGTGACAGGCATACGCTTGCCCAGGCCGCCCATCCGGTTCAGGTCGCGGGTGCCGGTCGCGTGCTGCGTCGCGCCAGAGGTCAGGAACAGCAGGCTCTTGAACGTGGCATGGTTTATGAGGTGATACAACGCTCCGACAAACCCCAGCGTGGTGCCGATTCCGAAACCGAGCAGGATGTAGCCGATCTGAGCGACGCTGGAAAAGGCCAGCAGCCGTTTGAAATCGGTCTGCACCAAGGCAATGATCGAAGCGATGACGATTGTCAGGATGCCCAGCGACATCAGCGTCCGGCCGACCTCGGGTCGTGTCTGGATTCCGATGACGTTGTAGAGGATGCGCACCAACGCGTAGACGCCCGACGTTTTAATCAGGACGCCGGACAGCATGGCCGAGATCGGGGCCGGGGCCGAAGGATGGGCGTCAGGCAGCCAGGCGTGGAACGGCACCATTGCCATCTTGAGGCCGAACCCGGTCAGGAACAGGACAACGATGAAGAGGACGGACTTGTCACCTTCGGCCAGCCCCCGGCTGAGCGTGTCGCCGGCGGCCGCGAAGTCGAGAGTGCCGGTCCGGGTGTAGATGAGGGCGATGCCGAGAAGGAGCAGGGCAGAGGCAGCGGCGGCGAGCACGAGGTACTTGAAAGCGGCTTCCAGTTCCGGCTTCTCGAGCCCGAATGCGACCAGGGCGTAGGAACTGCACGCCGCGACCTCCAGGAAGACGTAGAGGCCGAAAAGGTCATGCGAGAGCACGACGCCGTTCATGCCGGCGAGCATCAGCAGGAACAGGGCGTAGTAACGTCCCTTGGCGCCGTAGGACTTCATGTACTCGACGGAGAAGATGAGGGCGAACAGCGCGATGGTGCTGATGACCAGCACCATGAGCAGGCTCAGGCTGTCGAGGTAGAGGTTCTGGCCAAAGGAAAGTGCCCCGGGCAGGATGAGGACCAACGAGCCGCTGGCCCGGATGGGCGCGATGAAGCTGATGCTGAGAGCAAGCAGACAAGCCGCGATGGCAATCGCGAGGACGTCAGCCAGTTCTTGCCTGAGCTTCTCGATGACCGGTATCAGGGCCGCGCCGGCGATGGGGAGGAACACGAAGAGGATGATCGAGTTCATCGGAACACTCCTCCGCCGACCAGCAGCATGAGAATCGCGAGGCCAAACACCAGCCAGGAGACGTACATCGCCAGCAGGCCGGTGTGCGCTTTGCGGAGCTGCTCGCCGATCGCCGCGCCCAGCCGCGCCATGCCCTCAATGACCCAGTTCACGCCGCGGTCAAGAGAGAGGAACACGATCCGGGCAAACCAAGTCAGGAATCGCACGCCTTGCTCGTAGATATCGAAGTAACGCTTCTCGGACCAGCCATAGAGCGTGCGCAGGATGGGCGCGCTGGAAACGTAGTCCACGGCGGTTGCGGCCTGACGCGTGCGTGCCTTCCCAAGGAAGAAGGCGAGGACAGCGAGACCTATGCACGCCAGCGCGATAATCGTAACCGGCGTCACCTGCCAGGCGTGCGCGGCCAGCACGGTCGCTACCAACCGGCTGCCGGGTGCGGAGATCAGGGGCTGGATGAACAGCTCAATCGGGAGCCGGTTGTACACCCCGAAGAGGACGCAACCGCCCGCGATGACTAGCATCGGCACGGTCATGGTCCACGGCGCCTCTTTGACTGCGGATAGCTCGGGCTTGCGTTCGCCCGTGTAGGTCGCCAGCGTCATCTTCAGGAGGGCCATGAGGGTGAAGATTGAGCCCACCAGCGCGATAATCATGAAGACAAGCAGTCCGGTCTCCTTGGCGCCGTGGTAGATGAACTCCTTGCTGAAGTAGGCGTTCAGCGGTGGGATGCCGGAAATGGCAGCCGCCGCAACCAGCGCACAGAGCGCCGTAATCGGCATCTGGCGGCGCAGGCCGCCCAATGCTTTAAGGTCGGTGGTGCCGGTCTGGGCCTCGACCGAGCCGGCCGTGAGGAAAAGGGTGCTCATGTACATGGAGCAGTTGAGCATGTGCCAGATCGCGCCGGCGACACCGAGGGCGAGGTTGGTCCCGATGCCGAGCACCATGTAGCCGACTTGGCTGATGCCGCAGAAAGAGAGCAGCTTCTTCGTGTTGGTCTGGGCCACGGCGGCAAGCACCGGGAGGATGATTGTGACGGCCCCCAGCGTCATCATGACTATGGACATGGTCCGGTCGAGCCGGAAGAAGTCGAGACCAATCCGTCCCAAGAGATACACGCCGAGCAGTTTCTCCAACGCACCGGGCAGGAAGGCCATGAACGGCGGCGGCGCGTCAATCGCGGCGTCGGGAATCCAGGTGTGGAACGGCATCGAGCCGGCCTTGGCCGCCGCTCCGATCATCATCAGGACAAAGGCGGCGCCGGCCATGCCGATCGTGGCGACCGGCAGCCGCGGGTCGGTCATGGTCAGGGTGCCGGTCAGCATCCACAGTATACCGATGCCGAGAATCATAAGAAAGTCCGCAACGCCGCCGAGAATCAAGCTCTTCGTCGCCGTGCGATAGTCGCCACCCCTGCCCAGGGTGATGAACAGGTACGTCACCAGCAACAGGGCCTCCCAGAATGCGAGCATGAGGAGGAAGTTGTTGCTCAGCACCGCGCCGTTGGTGGCGCCGAGCGTAATCAACAGGTAGGCATAGTACTCGCTGGTCCGGGGATGGCCGCTGAGTGGTTTCCATGAGTATAGCGCAATCAGGACCGCGAAGGCGGACGCCGCAGCCACGATGAACCGGCTGAAGGGGTAGAGCCGGAGGTCGAAACCGACCGCAACGCCGCCGAACCGGAACCACTCGTGAGTGACCGTGGTCTCGTCCAGCCCGAACAGCCGAACGGCGAAATAGAGCGCAATCAGCGTCCCGCCCACGGCCAGCAACTCGCGGCCGCGCCTCCATTTTCGGGGAAGCAGGAAGGCGATGATGCCGAGGATGATGGGGGCAAAGATGACCGCAGGCATCAAGCTCGCCTACCTCGCCACAATCTGCGTTACCGCGGTCCGGACCATGTTCATCGGCCAGGACACGAGCACGCCGCCGAACAGGGAGAGCAGGGCGAAGATCGAGAGCACCACGAGCATTGACCTTGTGCCTTCCCTTGTCTCAGCATGGGTCGGGCTGCCGAGAAAGACCTTGTTGAACAGGCGCATCAGGTAGATCAGAGTCATGAATGCGGTGGCGATGGCGACCGCGGCCAGTGCAATCTCGCCCTTCTGGACTGTGCCGGCCACCACCATGAACTTGGAGAAGAAGCCGGCAAAGGGCGGTATGCCGATGACCGACATGGCGCTGGCGAAGAAGACAACCGCGGTAAACGGCATGGTTCGGATCAGACCGCCGAGCTGGCGGATGTCCTTGGTGCGGGTCTGGTGCTCAATCACGCCCGCACACAGGAACAGCGCGGCCTTTCCCAGACCGTGGGCGAGGAAATAGAACACGCTGCCGGCCAGGGCCGTGGCGTTGTCGAGCATGGAGAAACCAAGAAAGATGTAGCCGAGCTGGCTCACCGTGGAGTAGGCCAGGATCCGTTTGATGTCGTTCTCGACCATGGCGGCACAAGCAGCGACGAAGGCCGAACCGATAGCGATTCCGCCCAGGAGGCTCGGGGCATACGACGGCAGCGTGAATGTGCTACAAAAGAGCCGAGCGAAGCCGTAGACGCCGATCTTGACGAGCACGGCGGCGTGGAGCAGGCTAGTGACCGTGGAGGGTGCAACACCGGCATCGGGCAGCCAGGTGTGCAGCGGGAAGGTCGCGGACTTCGCAATCATGCCGGCGAAGATGAGCAGCATTACTACTGGTGCGATCGGTACCCCGCGCAGCCGGGCGATGTCGAATGTGCCTGTCGTCGAGTAGACCATGATGAAGGCGAACAGCATCAGGGATGCGCCGAGGATGGTGATCAAGAACGCCTTGTCGGCCCGCTTTGTGAACTCCGGTTTTCGGTGGTACCCGATCAGCCGCCAGGAGCAGACGGCCGCCATCTCCCAGAAGATGTACAGGAATATTAGGTTCGCTGAGAAGACCAATCCCATCATCGAGCCGATGAACAGAAGCACCATCGTGTAGTACTCGGTCTCGTTGTCGGTATGGGCGATGTAGCCGGTCGAGTAGAGGACAATCAGGGCGCCGATGCCCGAGGAGGCCAGAGCCACAAACAGCGCTAACCCGTCCGCGAGGAACAGGTCGTTGATACCCATGAAAGCGAGGACAGAGGTGGTGACCACTGTGCCATGGCCGCCGGCAAGGACCCACGGAATGAGCATCATGCCGGATGCCGTGGTCGCGAAGGCGAGCACGTTCGCCCAGGCAGTCCTCGCCTGCCGGCCCAAGAGCGCCACTAGCGGGATGGTCAGCGCGCCCAGAATCGGCACGCCGATCACGGTCAGTACCAGGGCCGGAGCATTGGCCATTGGAGTGTTCACCCATCTTTACTACAGCACGGCCCAGCCGCGCGCCGTTGCTCTGCACCGCAATGCAGGGCTGGCCAAAGCAGGGCCGTGACATGGCATGATTGCGACCGCAGGCCAAGAGAGGAATCCATCTTTGAGAATAGCGGGTCCCGACCTACAGGGGTCTGCATGTGTAGGCCGCTACTGAAGCGTGAACCGGTACGGTATGGATACCCAGACGTGTACCGGCTTGTCGCGCTGCTTGGCCGGGCTGAACTTCGCTCGTTGCGCCGCCTCGCAGGCGGCGGCATCGAGCATCGCGTTCCCCGAGCTCTTGAGCACGCGGGCATCCATGACCGTGCCATTCAGATCCAGCAGCGCCTCAACCACTGTCTGTCCTTCGATCCCGGCACTCCGCACCATCTCCGGGTAGTCAGGTACCGGGATGTCCACGGGTTGAGGTTTTACCTCGACCTTGTAGAACGGCACTGTCGGCGGGTAGGTCTTGATGCGGTAGCCGACGCCGACGCCGGAGCCGGGCTTGCCGTAACCCCTGCCGCCGGCCTTGGGCAAAGCCAGCAGGTCTTCGAGTCCCTTCTGCGTACCGCCGAGCTTCAGGACTTCTCCGCCTTCGCCGGGTACACTCAGTTCGAGTCCGCTCTCGTCAATCTTTGCCTGGGACATGTCCGCGGGCCCCGAGGGTCCTCCCTCTCCTCCTCCGCCGCCACCGCCAGCGACGTCGGGCAGGTTGGCGACTTCCGGACGGTAGCTCATGTCAACTGGTCCTTCCGGGGCGATGTTCTCATCCTGGAACTTGACGTTCTCCATGTTGATGTCGGCGATCGCGCCGCTGGCGCTCGGCGCGCGATGGGGACGCGACATGTAGAATGCGAATCCAACGTGCAGCAATGCCGCTACGAGTATCGCGACCCCGAACTGCCGAACGCCGCTTTCGCCGCGCAGGTGGGGGAAGGAGAGGATCGCCGTGCCGGCTGTACTTTGCTCACGCATTTTAGCCTTCCTTGAACTTCTTGGTGCCGGCGACGATCCGAAGCCCACCGGCACGTCTCACCGTGCTCAGGATGTCGAGTACCCGCCAGTTCATGATCGTCGTGTCAGCGCGCACCACCACTAGTATGTACGGGTCCTTCTTCACCTGGCGTACGATGCTGTCCCCCAGCTCCGAGAGACTCACTATCGGCTCGTCATCCAGCAGCAGCCGACCGTCACCGGTGTAGGTGATGTTGACGCTGCTCTCTACCTTGCGTTCCGACGAGTGGGTCTGGGGCAGGTTGACCGGCGTGCTGTTGCGGGAGACCACCAGCGGCGATATCACCATCATTATCAGGACCAGCACGAGGGCGACTGCCGCCACTGGCATGACCTCGAGGTTAGGTGGCGGCTTCATTGTGCACTCCGGTTGCGCAGCAGGGCCAGGTCGGCGGCGCCGTTCTGCTTGGCCAGGTCCAGCACCCGCATCACGCGGGCATAGCTGACCTTGTCGCCGCTGGAAATAACCACCCGGCGGGTGGTGCTGCGTTCGATCAACTTCGGAAGCAGTTCGGCCAGCCTCTCCTGGGAGACCTCGGCTTCGTTCAGGAGGATCCGGCCATCGTTGGTCAGGAACACGCTTGCCTTGATGTCCGAGCCCACTTCGTTGGGAGCGGCCTTGGCGACCCCGGGCGCGGAGACGAAGATGCCGGTCTCGAAGAAGAGCGGCATGGCAATCATGAAGCCGATCACCAGGCACAACGCGATATCGATCAGCGAGTTGACGATCATCTCGGTCGGGTACGGCCTCGCATGCTTACGACGACGTAGCCACATTGTATAAAGAGTGGCGCCCGGGCCTAGGACGCGGCCTGGCCCGTGCCCTTGACTCTCTCCATTACGACAACCACGAGGTCGGAAGTGCTCTCGAGGGTCGAGGCGTTGTCGGACGCCTTCTTGGCGAAGTAGTTCGCGAAGAAGAGCGTCGGGATGCCGATGAACAGGCCGAACGCCGTGGCGACCAGCGCCTCGCTGATACCCGAGGCGACGACCGCGGGACCGCCGGACCCGGTGGCCGCGATGTTACCGAACGCGCGAATCAGCCCGGTAACCGTGCCCAGCAGCCCGAGCAGCGTGGCCGCGTTGGCCAGCGTACCCATGCCGCCCAGCGACTTCTCGTAGCGCAGCCGCTCGCGAATAATCGTGCCGTAGAGCACGCCATACAGCTGCTCGCTGGTGAGCACGGTGTTCTCGAGGGCGGTGGTGAACATGCGTCCCAGCGGGTTCTTCTGTTTGCGGCTCCAGACCAGCGCCTTTTCAATGCCGCCGGCGGTGATCTGCTTCTGGAACTCGTCCAAGCCCTTGTCGGGATTGAAGCGGTTCTTGCTGAAGTACCAGAATCGCTCCAGTATCAGCGCCACGGCCAGCACCGACGCGACCAGCAGTATGACCATGACGATACTAGCCTTGAAGATTGAGATCAGGCTCTGACCGAGTATCATTTCCTATCAGCTCCTTTATTGGACATTATCGGACTATGTTCGACAATACCGGCTGTGTGGCACACACCCCGGGCCGTCGGGCATTCACTCGTGCCGACCTACCACTCTCCGGGTACTGCATCATATAGACCAGCAACGTGGATGACGCCCTTTTTTCGCACCGGCGCCCTGGTGAGTTCTCATGAGGTTTCCTCAGTGAGATAGTCGGGTGAAAAGCAGTACGAGCGCCGCGACAACCAATGCCGCTACTGCCAGCACGCGCCACGTACTCGATCCGTACTGAGACCGCGGTCCTCCGTCTGGAGACCACGCAAACAGCCGGCGGTCTGGGGCCCGCGCGATCAGCCGGCGCCGAGCACGAGCGCCCGCCGGCCGTCGGTCAAAGTGCCCCTCGAACTCCGAGTCCTCCGGGGGATCGCGTCTTCGGTTGATTCCAGCAAGCCAAAACATGTCGGAAATCCTTTCTGTCCTCTTTCAGGACACGTAGCACTTCCACCGCTGGCCGGGTGCTGCCGACGTAGCGCCGCCGGCGCACATATCGAGCAGAACCCGGCCAGTTCAACGTCGTTCAGCGCTAGTGCTCCCACCGCTGACGACCGCGCGGCCGGCTTCCGCGCCGGGCAGATGATTGCGCTAACCTAGTAAGGAGACAGACAATCGACTGTTGCCCAGTCTCGCGAAGCCGCCGCACCCAGTGGGCAAGATGCAGCATTCATGCCTTGCTGTAGACCCGCCGTTGTCCGCCTGTGCCCTCGGTCAGCGCCTAGAACAGGACGCGGAAGCATGAAAGCGCCAATCGCGTTGCACGAGAATATGTGGCATGGCGTGACACGGTCGCACACTCGCGCCGCACACGACCGCAGCCCAGCTCGTACGACCAATGCGGACGCGCGGCCATTGCCATCTTCGGGCAACAGCTTGACAGTACGTAACATGCACGTGGTATTACCCGAGCATGAGCGGCAGCGCGTTCCCGGCTGATGTGTGGCGTCCGATGACACGCTGGCAATTGACCTGCCCGGCATTCAGGCTAGTATATAGGGAGATGCGACGACCTCGCGAAAGTACGCCCCAGTCCGAGTCTCCGATTGGTGCCAGAACCGGCCATAAAGCTGACCCTAGGACAACCTCGAAGGCGCCTGGAGGGCCGTCATCCACGCGCGCGAAGCGCCCGGCAGGAATCCACACAGACCATGAGGTGTCACTTGACCCGGAAGCGGTACAGCGTCTTGCGGAATCTTCCGTCGACTTCGAGTTCCTGCTCGACCCGGCCGGACGCTACATCTATGCTTCGCCATCCTGCAAGACGCTAACGGGCCGTGAGCCCGCCGAGTTTGTTGCCGACCCGGAACTGCGCTACCGCGTCGTTCATCCCGAGGACCGGTATGTCCTCCGTCGGCATCGGCTCGATGATGAAGAGCAGCACAAGGCTGGCCTGGTCGATTTCCGCGTCATCCGGTCGGACGGGACCGAACGCTGGGTGGAACACAGCTGCCGGCCGGTATACGATTCGGAGGGCACGTTCATCGGCACCAGGGGGAGCAACCGCGACATCACCGACCGCAAGCAAGCGGAAGAGAGGTCGTCTGAGCGGGCGGCACTGATCGAGCTGGCACACGAAGCAATCATCGTACTTGACCTCGAAGACCGTGTGATTCTCTGGAACCGCGGCGCCGAGGAGGTCTACGGCTGGACGCGGGAGCAGGCCACGGGTCGAGTCGCGCACGAGCTGCTCCGCACGGTTTTCCCCAAGTCCCTATCAGTCATCAAAGAAGACCTCCTGCGCGATTGGCAGTGGGACGGCGAACTGCGCCAGACACGGAGTGACGGCGAGGCAATCGTGGTCGCCAGCCGTTGGGCAATGCGGCGCAACTCCGAGGGAGGGCCGCTTGGCATCCTGGAGATTAATCGCGACATCACGGCTCGCAAAGAGGCCCAGGACCGTGTGGTGATGATGAACGCTTTGCTGCGGCAGTACGTCGAGAAGGCCTCGCGTCAGGAATACCTCGACGCAGTGGTAGAGATTGTTCGTGAGTGGACCGGTTGCCGGTGTGTTGCTCTCCGGATAATGAACGCCGAGGGGAGGCTTCCGTTTCAGTCACACATCGGGTTCAGTCAGCAGTTTCTGGACGCAGAGAATCAACGGTCAACGGAAGAACACCAATGCACCTGCGTCCGGGTAGTCACGGGCAGGCTGGAAGATCGGGACGCTCCGGGGATGACGGCGGGCGGCTCTTTCTTTACGAGCGACAACACACAATCGGTCGACGGAACCGCACCCGACCCGAGAGTCCGGTCTTGCGGTCTCTGTATGCAGGCCGGCTTCGCCAGCATTGCCGTGATCCCCATCCGCTGCGGTGAACAGACCCTGGGCGCTTTCCACCTGGCTGATGAGCGGCCCGGCCACGTCTCTCCCAAGACAGTCGAGTTCGTAGAGTCGTTCGCCTCGATGGTAGGTGACGGAGTTCGCCGCTTCGATTCGATTGAGGGACTGCGGCAGCACCGCGACCAACTCGCCGAGAGGGTGGAAGCGGCGACCGCGGCTCTGCGGGCAAGCGAGGAACGCTACGAAGCGCTGGTCGACGTTGGTCAGCAGGCCGCCGGCCGGCAGCGAATAGAGGGTCTGGAGTACTCCGGCATGGTGAGCCGTCATCCGCAGATGCTCCAGTGTCTGGCCATTGTCCGTCGGGTAGCGTCCGCCCGGGTGCCCGTGCTCATTCGTGGGGAAAGCGGCACGGGCAAGGAGCTGATTGCCCGTGCGCTGCACCGCTCAGGGAACCGGCGTGAAAAGCCATTTGTCGTGGTGAATTGCGCGGCCGTACCGGAAACACTTCTCGAGGCCGAGCTGTTCGGCATCCAGAAGGGAGTGGCCACCGGCGTGGTTGAGCGCGCCGGCAGGTTCGAGACGGCGAACGGCGGGACCGTATTCCTGGATGAGGTCGGCGACATGGAACCTGGGCTGCAGGCGAAGCTCCTGCGATTCCTGGAGGACGAGGTGGTTGAGAGGGTTGGCGGTGGCCGGCCACTGAAGGTTGACGTTCGAATCGTCGCCGCTACCAACCAGAATCTTGAGCAGAGAATTGCGTCGGGTGCGTTCCGGAGAGACTTGCTCTACCGGCTGAACACAGTGGAGTTGCTGCTGCCACGATTGGCAGGGCGGGTCGCGGATATCCGCGATTTCGTCTTCTACTTCATCACGCGCAGCAACAAGCAGTCGGGCCGCAACATCAAAGGCATCAGCCTGCAGGCGATGCACCAACTGATGAACTACTCCTGGCCGGGAAACGTGCGCCAACTCGAACACGTCATCGCCCGCGCGGTGCTCATGGCCGGCAGCGACATAGTCGAGCTCAGTGATCTGCCCATGGAACTGCAGCAGGCCGAACCTTCGGACGTCGAGGCACAACCTGGCAACATACGTCTGGCTAGGGCTGCGCTGCAGCAGAAAGTCGAGTCTGAGGTCGAAAAACAGATGGTCCTTGACTGCCTGGAGACGACCTCGTGGTGCGTGACGAAAGCCGCGAAGATTGCCGGGTATAGTCGATTCCACCTGCACCGGCTCATGCGGAAGTATGGCATCACGCGACCCGCGAAAGTCCTGCCCGAACCCGAAAACAGCTCTACCCAGCAGTAGCTGGCCGGTCTTCCGATTCGTCCAACCTCGCAAGGGATGGCCTCGCAGCCGCCCATGTCCGTGGGTTCGGCACGGTTCCTGCATTTAGAGCAGGCAGTCATGTCAAGATTCCATCGAAGCGCGGTTCGAAGTGGTACTTGCGGCTGGCGATCCATGCGTAGCATTGGACCGCCAGGCCGAAGCCACGGAAGGAATCAGCCGTGTCCGTGAAGCAATTGGAGTTACACGCCGACGGCCACGTTGTTGTCATTCAGAGCCCGGATGAGGTACGGGCCGATGAGTCCTTCGAAGTCAAAGTTGCGGTGGACGAGGAGCGCAAGTTCTCCAATACTGCCAAACACCACATCCGCTGGATTTGGCTGCAGTTTGTCCCCGACCGGACGAAAGAACTGCTCAATGTCGGCCATTTCTCTTACTGCTCGGACGCGAATCCCATCGATGAGCCGGACGGAGACCCGGCATGCACAAGTCCAGTGGTCGTTGTGCAAATGAAGGTACGGCAGTCCGGTACAATTCACGCTCTCGTGCTGTGCAGCGTCCATGGCATGAGGGAGGCCACCAAGCATGTTCGGCTCATCCGATGAGGATGTGTCCATCCATGCAGGCGATAGCCTGAGTATATGTAGCAAAGGAGTCTGAGGAATGCCCAAGAAAGTCCTGCACGTTTCGGCAGCTATCGTGACCGCGGCCGTGGCCGCCTTGTTCGTCGGCTGCGCCCCTAGTCAGACCGTGAAGCAGCCAACCATAGTCCCGGAGGAGGCTCGACGGGACACGGCTAAGCAGTACTTCAGCATCGGCGCCGGCTACTTCCAGACAGGCGAGACCGAGGCTGCCATCAAGAACCTCAAGCGGGCCCTCACTTATGACCCGGCATACTACGACGTCTATCTCATGGTCGGCTCAGCCTACCGCCGGTTGAACGACCGGGCCCTGGCTGAGGACTACTACCGCCAGGCCATCAAGGTTCACCCGGAGCAGGCCAAGGCCTACCAGGACCTGGGCGACATGCTGCTGGCATCGGGCCGGGACACCGCGGCGATGTCCGTGTACCAAGACGGGCTGGCCAACGATTCCAGCAACGCCGACTTGTACAACGGCGTCGCCGAAGTCTACCTGAAATGGAACAACAGGGCGAAGGCCGATTCAGTCTACCGGCGGGCTATCACCCGTTTCCCGGACGAGCTGTCGGTAGTGTGGAACTGGGCCGATTTCCTGTTCCGGCAGAAGCGCTTCGCTGACGCCCTGCCCTCCTTGGAACCGCTGGCCGGCAAGTACCCCAAGATCCCCGAGGTGCGCAACAAGCTTGCTGATGCCTATGCCGGCGTGAAGCAGTATAGCAAGGCGGCGGCCCAGCTTGAGACGCTGCTCATGCTCGACCCCGGCAACAACGGGACGGTCCTGCGCCTTGGCGTATCCTACCAGAATACCGGGAGACTGAAGGAAGCAATGCAGCAGTACGACACGCTGATCGCCCGGGATTCCACGCAGCCCCTGCCGTATCGGTTCAAGGCTGAAATACTGGCGGGCCAAGGTAACCTCAACACGGCCGAGCAGCTTCTGCGCAAGGTGCTGAGGATGGACTCGCACGACCTGCTGGCGGTCGCGGACCTGGGCGACGTCTACCTGAAGCGGGCCGGCCAAGTGAGCGGGAAGAACCTGGCCGAGACCCCGACTCCGGCGCTCGACGAGGCGTTGCGGCTATGTGATGAGGCGAAGGGGTATTATGCCCGTGCATCGTCCGACCCGGACCTGCGCGACTACACCGCATCCAAGACCGCCTACACCGACAAGCTAGTCAGGTCACTCAAGCTGGAGCGCTCGGTTCGAGACTAGCCGGCTTTGCTTCTGAGCCTGGCAGGGCCGTGTCGCGACGCTCCACGGAGCTTCGACACAGCGTTGACAACGGGCATTGCTGCCGCTTAACTTCAGCGTGTCGCAGCCCCGCATGGTTATCGACGGATACAACCTGATTTACGCGATGCCCGAGCTGGCACGGCTGGTCGAACGCGACCTCGAACACGCCCGCGACCGGCTCATCACCTACCTGGCCAGCTATGCGGCAACACGAAGCGTGAGGGTCACGGTTGTTTTCGACGGCCGTGGCGGGCAGGCATCCGCAGG
>Ga0316622_100001631_pt1 | contig 14827 bp, 14 predicted proteins | sample OWC_Aug_OW2_C1_D_FD_207646 | JGI IMG/M metagenome (GOLD analysis project Ga0316622, IMG submission 207646) | Wetland soil microbial communities from Old Woman Creek delta, Ohio, United States - OWC_Aug_OW2_C1_D5_C | ecosystem: Environmental > Terrestrial > Soil > Wetlands | place: USA: Ohio... | reverse complement strand
GGGCGGGGGCTCCTCGAGCAGCACGTGCGCCGGCGCAGCCGCGAGTCCCTCCTCGTACGCGTACCGGCGGAAGCGCCGCACGCCCACCGCCAGGGCGACGTCGCCGCGCGCGAGCGTCGCGGCGAGGTCGCGCGGCGGCGCGACGGTGGCGAGCGGGACCAGCACGCCGCCGCAGCGCCAGACCGCGAAGGCGAGCACGGCCCACTCCGGCCAGTTCGGCAGCAGCAGCCCGACCCGCGTGCCGCGGCCGACGCCCCGAGCCGCGAGCGCGCCCGCCGCCTGCTCCACCCGCGCCGCGAGCGCGGCGTACGTCAGGCGGCCCCGTGTCGAGATCAGCGCCTCGCGCTCGGCGTGCGCAGCCACCGCGGCAGCGAGCAGCGCGGGCAGCGTGCGGACATCGCCCGTCGCACACGCTGAGAGGCCGGCGCAGAAGCGTTCGCGAGAACTCACTTCGTCCACGCCGGCCCGCTCCAGCATCTTGTCAGCGATGGCCAGTGCGCCGACGCCAGTAGCCCGGTCGCCGGTGCTGATGCGCGACAGCGACGAGATACACCTGGTCATCCCAGGTTCGGTAGATGATGCTGAAAGGGACGTGGAAATCGACGGACGCGTCGAGTTCCGCCCGAGCTGCCGGGTGGAACTCGATCTCCATCACGACGACAGCTTGGCCCGAAGCCGGGCGAAGACTTCCCGGGCCGGAATCCCTCGCACCGCGCCATCACGGAGCTCCTGAAATCGCTGCTCCGCTTCCGCGAGCCAGAGCTTCTCGATCTCTTCGGGGGATTCGGCCTCCTCTTCGAGACTCGCCAGCAAGCGCACGGCCAGCCGCGCCCGCTCTTCCTCTGACAACTGCAGCGCGTCGTCCTCGATCTCGGCCAGCGATTGCGCCATCCCGACCTCGCTTTCTCTGTTCACCGTACCACGCCAAGCTCAGCAGTCGCCAAGACCGGGACTCTGCCGCACCCGCCCGGCAGGCGTCCAGGCGCTGCGCGCGAGCGCCCCCGTCGCCCGCTGCCCCGTGCGCGCCCCCGCTTCGCGCTCCGTGCGCCCGCGCTTGAGCCGCGCGCGGTCGCGGCGCATATCCGCCGGCGATGGCGCGGACCGCTCCGTGGCGCGGCGTGGTCGAGGGCTACTACGGCCGCCCCTGGCCGGGCGCCGCGCGCCGCGACGTGATCCGCTTCCTCGCCGCGCGCGGTATGAACGCGTTCGTCTACGGCCCGAAGCACGATCCCTGGCACCGCGCCCGCTGGCGCGAGCCCTACCCCGACGCCATGCTCGCCGACCTCGCCGCCACCGCGGCGGTGGCGCGCGCGAGCGGCGTCCGCTTCGTCTGGGCGATCGGCCCCGCCCTCGACGTCCGCTGGAGCAGCGTGGACGACGAGGCCGCGCTGTGCGCCAAGCTCGCACAGATGGCGGCCGCCGGCATCCCCGACGCGGCGCTCTTCTTCGACGACGTGCCCGAGGCGCTCACGAGCCCCGCCGACGTGGACCGCTACGGCGGCAGCGACGCCGCGGCCGTCGGCCGCGCGCATGCCGATCTCGCCAACCGCGTGCAGCGCTGGCTCCTCGGGCGGGGGCAGCCCGGCGTCGCCTGCCTCGTACCGAGCGACTACACCGGCACCAGCCCGACCCCCTACCTGGCGGCGCTCGGCGCCGGGCTCGCCCCGGGCGTGCCCGTCGGCTGGACGGGCCCCGCGGTGCTGGCGACCACCATCGACGCGGCAGCCGCCCGCGCGCGTCGCGACGCGACCGGCGGGCATCCGATCGCGTTGTGGGACAACTACCCGGTGAACGACGTGGTGCTCGCCAACAGCCTGCACCTGGGCCCGCTCACCGGGCGCGACCCGGCGCTGCCCGCCGAGCTCGACTCGTACCTGCTGAACCCGATGCGCCAGCCGTACGCGAGCCTGGTGGCGCTGGCGACCGCCGCCGACTACCTGCGCGACCCCGCCGCCTACGATCCCGAATCCTCGTGGCACGACACCCTCGCCGCCCTGGACGGCGGCGGCGGGCTCGGGGTGCTCGCGGGCCAGCTCCGCAGCTCGGCGCTCGCCGCGCCCGACTACGTGGACGCCCGCGAGCTCGCCGCCGCCGTGGACCGGCTGGCCACGACCTGGCCAGGCCCCGACTGGCCGCACGCGCTCGATGCCCTCGAGCACGAGCTGCGCCGGCAGGCGGCGGCGTCGGGCACCCTGGCCGTCACGCTGCGTGGGACCCCGCTCGGCGAGGAGATCGCGCCATGGGCCGCGGAGCTGGCAGCGCATGCCGCCCAGGGTCTCGAGGCCGCCGCGCTCCTGCGCGCGCTGCGGCCGCGCATCGTCGAGCTGGTCCGCGAGCGAGGCATGGTGCGCGGGCGGGCGCTCCCGCCCGACGCCGGGCGCGCCGCGCGGCTCGGCCCACGCTTCGCCGATCCGCCCGCGCCACCCGACCTCGCCACCTACCTCTCGGCGCTCGGCGACTTCCTCGGGCCCGACCCGGCGCTGCCGGCCGCGCTCGGCCTGAACGTCCACGGCAAACGCTTCTACCTGGTCCCGCGCAGCCTCACCGGGATCGACGTCGTCAGCGGCCGCAACGTCCACGACCGCTTCCTGGGCTTCGTGGCCGAGGCCTGGCGGCGCCGGGGTGGGCCGCCAGGCGGGGCGCCAGGCGGGGCGCCCGGTGGCGCGCCCGTCCCGCTCTCGCTGGAGGCCGGCGGCCGGCGCTGGCCGCTCGACGACGACGGCCGCTTCGCCGTTCCCTGCGGCCCGGGCCCGCTGCGGCTCGTGGCCGCGACGCCCGACGGCGCCGCGACTGCCGTCGTGGTCACCTGACGGCTCGCGGCGAGCAACGCTCGGCGAGGCGTCAGGGGCCGACGCAGGCGGACAGCGCGGCGGACAGCTCCGGCAGGCGCCAGCGGTAGCCCCGCGCCTCGGCGACACGCGGGAGGACGCGCTGGCCGGTGAGCAGCATGGTCGCCATCTCGCCGAGGAGCAGGCGCAGCGCGAGCGCAGGCACGGGCAGCACCGCCGGCCGGTGCAGCGCGCGGGCGAGCGCCGCGGTGAACTCGCGGTTGGTGACCGGGGTGGGCGCGGTCGCGTTCACGGGCCCGGCGTAGCTGGCGTCGGCGAGCGCCGCCAGGACCAGGCCGACGACGTCGTCGCGGTGCACCCACGACATCCACTGCCGCCCGCTGCCGAGCCGCCCGCCCAGGCCCGCGCGGAACGGCAGCAGCATGCGCCCGAGGGCGCCCCCGTCGGGCGCGAGCACGACGCCCAGCCGCAGCCGGACGACCCGCATGCCGAGCCCCTCCGCGCGCTGCGCCTCCGCCTCCCAGTCCCGGCAGACCCGCGCCAGGAAGTCGGTCCCGGGGCCGGCCGCCTCGTCCAGCGGCTCGTCGCCGCGCGGTCCGTACCAGCCCACCGCCGAGGCGCTCACCAGCACCGCCGGCCGCTCGCGCGATCCCGCCGCCGCCTGCACGAGCGCACGCGTCGCCTCGATGCGGCTCGCGCGGATGGCGGCCCTGCGCGCCGCCGTCCACCGCCCTGCGGCGATCGACTCGCCGGCGAGGTTCACGACAGCGTCGGTCTCGACCATCGCGGGGCCGAGCCCGTCCCAGCCCACCGCGCGACCGGGGACGCGACCGGGCTCGCGGCTGACGACCGTGACCCCGTGGCCCGCCGCCTGGAGCGCGGCACACAGCGGCGCGCCGACCAGGCCGGCCCCCCCCGTCACCAGCACCCGCATGGGGCTCGCCCTACCACGGCACCCCGCCCCACCCAACCCCGCGCGCCCCGCTTGCGGCGCGCCGCGCGCGCGTGGCAGTCGGACACCATGACCATGCCGCTCGACGGGATCCGGGTCGTGGACTGGACGATCTGGCAGCAGGGCCCGGTGTGCTCCGTCATGCTCGGCGATCTCGGCGCCGACGTGATCAAGGTCGAGGAGCGCGTCGGCGGCGATCCCGGACGCGGGGTCCTGCGCGCACAGGGCATCGACCTGAGCGACCGGCCAGATTTCTATTTCGAGGCCAACAACCGCAACAAGCGCAGCCTCGCGATCGACCTGAAGACGCCCGACGGCGTCGAGGTCGTGCGGCGGCTCGCCGACCGCGCCGACGTGTTCGTGCAGAACTTCCGCTGGGGCGTCGCCGCCCGCCTGGGCCTCGGCGCCCGGACCCTCTGCGGGCGCAACCCCCGCCTCGTCTACGCCAGCGCCACGGGCTACGGGCCGGAAGGCCCCGAGCGCGCGGCGCCGTCGTTCGACTACCTCGGCCTCGCCCGCTCGGGGATCATGCTCGCCGCCGGCGAACCCGACCACCCGCCGCTCGCCATCGCGGGCGGCATCGCCGACCAGATGGGCGCGGTCATGCTCGCCTACGGCGTGCTGGCCGCGCTGCTGGCGCGGGAGAAGACCGGGCGGGGCCAGGAGGTGGACGCCTCGCACCTCGGCTCGATGGCCTGGCTGCAGGGCCTCGGCCTGTCGGCCCGCCTCATGCTGGGCCGCTCGCTGCCGCGCATGTCGCGTCGCTACGCCACCAACCCGCTGTGGAACCACTACCGCTGCGCAGACGGCGAGTGGCTGGCGCTGTCGATGCTCCAGGCCGACCGCTACTGGGCACCCCTGTGCGAGGCCCTCGAGATCCCGGAGGCCGCGGCCGATCCGCGCTTCGCCACCATGCTCGACCGCATGGGGAGCTGCGGCGACTGCGTGGCGCTGCTCGACGACACCTTCGCGCGCCGGCCGCGGGCCGAGTGGCTCGAGCGGCTGGCGCGCGGCGGCGACTTCATCGCCTGCGCGGTGAACTCGGTCGATCAGCTGCCCGACGACCCGCAGATCCGTGCCAACGACTACGTCACGACCTTCGAGCACCCGGCGTTCGGCCCGACCGAGGTGGTCGGCCTTCCCGTGCGGCTCGGCGACACGCCGGGTGCGCTGCGGCTCCCCGCACCCGAGTTCGGGCAGCACACCGAGCAGATCCTCACCGACGAGCTCGGCTACTCGTGGGACGACATCGCGCGGCTGCGCGAGGCGGAGGTCATCTGACCGCGCAGCGGCCGGGTCGGGACGGAGGCCGCCGGCGATGGCGCGGCGGCGCGAATCGCATGACGGCACGGCGATGGCCCGGGTCCTGATCGCCGGCTGCGGCGACGTCGGCACCACCCTCGGCCTCGAGCTCGCGGCCGCCGGGCACGAGGTGTTCGGGCTCAGGCGGCGAGCCGCCGCCCTGCCCGCGCCGCTGCGCCCCGTGGCCGCCGACCTGGCCGACCCGGCGACGCTGCGCGACCTGCCCGACGCCGTCGAGTGGCTGGTGTACGCGGTCGCGGCGGACGGCTTCGACGACGAAGCCTACCGGCGCGCGTACGTCGACGGGCTCGGCCACGTCCTGCGCGCGCTGCGCGACCGGCAGGCGCCGCTTCGCCGCGTCGCCTACTGCTCCAGCACCGCCGTCTACGCGCAGGCCGACGGCTCGTGGGTCGACGAGGCCTCGCCCGCCGAGCCGCGCGGCTTCTCCGGGCAGCGACTGCTCGAGGGGGAGCGGTTGGCCCTCGGGTCGGGCGCGCCGGCGATCGTGCTCCGGCTCGCCGGCATCTACGGGCCCGGCCGTTCGCGGCTGATCGACCAGGTGCGGTCGGGCACGGCGACCTGCCCGGACGGCCCGCCGACGTGGACCAACCGCATCCACCGCGACGACTGCGCGGGCGCGCTCGCGCACCTGCTCGCGCTGCGCGATCCGGATCCGCTGTGGATCGGCGTCGACGACGAGCCGGCGCCGCTCTGCGCGGTGCTCGACTGGCTCGCGGCGCGGCTCGGCGCCCCGCCGCCACGCCGCGTCCCGGGGGGCACGGCGGACGCCCGGCGCGAGCGCACGAGCAAGCGCTGCCGCAACGCGAAGCTCGCCGCATCGGGCTACCGCTGCCGCATCCCCACCTTTCGCGAGGGCTACGCGGCCATGCTCGCGCCGGGCGCGGCGTAGGCCCCGGCTCGGCGCCGCGCCCGGCGCGCGCGCCCTACGGCCGCAGCGGCTCCGCCGCGAGCAGCGCCTGCAGCACGCCGAGGCGCTCGCCGAGCGCCCCCGGGTCCGCGGCGCGCACGGTGACGTGGCCCACCTTGCGCCCGGGCCGCGGCGCCTTGCCGTAGCGGTGGAGGTGGGCGCCGGGAATCGCGAGCACCGCCGCATCGGGTGGCAGATCGCCGATGAGGTTCACCATGGCGCTGACCCCGACCGGCGCCGTCGAGCCGAGCGGCGCCCCCGTCACCGCGCGCAGGTGGTTCTCGAACTGGCTCGTCTCGGCGCCCTCGATCGTCCAGTGGCCGGAGTTGTGCACGCGCGGCGCCATCTCGTTGGCGACCAGCGACCCGTCCACCTCGAACAGCTCGATCGCGGCCACGCCAACGTAGCCGAGCCGCTCCAGCACCGTGCGCGCATGCGCCTCGGCTGCCGCCTGCAGGGCCGGCGTCGCGCCGGGCGCGGGCGCCAGCGAGCGCCGCAGGATGCCGTCCCCGTGCAGGTTCTCGACCAGCGACCAGCAGGCGCAGGCCCCGTCGCGGCCGCGCACGGCGAGGATCGACAGCTCGCGCGCGAAGTCCACCCAGCCCTCGACGATGCAGGGCGCCGGCGCCAGCGCCGCCCAGGCCGCGTCGAGGTCGGCGGGCACGCGCAGGACCGCCTGGCCCTTGCCGTCGTAGCCATGCCGGCGCGTCTTCACCACGGCGGGCAGGCCGATGGTCTCGACCGCCCGCGCAAGCGCCTCGCGCCCGTCGGCGACGGCGAACGGCGCGGTCGGCAGGCCGCAGTCGGCGAAGAAGCGCTTCTCGAGCAGGCGGTCCTGCGCCACTTCGAGCGCCCCGGGCGGCGGCCACACCGGCACGCGATCCGCCAGCCGGCGAGCAGCCGCCACGGGCACGTTCTCGAACTCGTAGGTCACGACGTCGCTCGCGGCGGCGAGCGCGTCGAGCGCCGCCGCGTCCGCGAAGGGGGCGGCGATCAGCGTTCCGAGGCCGCGCGTCGCCTCCGGCGCCGGCTCGAGGAAGGTGAACTCGTGGCCGAGCGGATACCCGGCGAGGGCCAGCATGCGTCCGAGCTGGCCCCCGCCAAGCACGCCGATCCTCACGGGTCGGACCTCGGGTCCGGCGCCGCCAGCACGGCGTCCGTCTGCGCCGCACGCCACGCGCGCACGGCCTCGCGGATCTCGGGCCGCTTCCCGCCCAGGATCGCCGCGGCGAGCAGCGCGGCGTTCACCGCGCCGGCCTTGCCGATGGCCAGCGTTCCGACAGGCACCCCGCCCGGCATCTGCACGATGGAGAGCAGCGAGTCGACGCCCGCGAGCGCGGCCGACTGGACCGGCACCCCGAGCACGGGGAGCACCGTCTTCGACGCCGTCATGCCGGGCAGGTGCGCCGCGCCGCCGGCGCCGGCGACGATCACCTCGATCCCGCGCGCCTCCGCCGTGGCGGCGTACTCGAAGAGGAGGTCGGGCGTGCGGTGCGCGGACACCACGCGCACCTCGTAGGACACGCCGAGCGCGTCGAGGGTCGCGGCGGCATGGCGCAGGGTCTCCCAGTCCGAGCGGGATCCCATGATGAGGCCCACCAGCGGCGCAGTCATCCCAGCATCACCAGCCCGCCGTCCACGCAGATGCACTGGCCGGTCACCATTGCCGAGTCGTCCGACGCGAGCCAGAGCGCCGTGCCGGTCAGGTCGGCGGGGTCGAGGGCGCGCTTGATCGCCATCTGCGTGTCGATCATGAACTGCAGCGCCGCCTCGGGCACCAGGCTCTTCGTGGCCTCGGTCATCGTGGGGCCGGGCGCCAGGGCGTTCACGCGGATGCCGTAGAGGCCGACCGTGCCCGCCATGTAGTGCGTCATGGCGTTGATGGCCGCCTTGGTCACGCTGTAGTGGAAGGAGGGCAGCTGGTCGTCGAGCACCGGGTAGGGCGGGTGCAGCCAGGCCGCCGACGACGACTGGTTGATGACCGAGCCGCCGCCCCCCGTCGCCATCAGCGGGAAGACCGCACGGCACATGAGCCAGGTCCCGAAGTAGTTCACGTCGAAGATGCGCCGGAGATAGGCGTAGCTCGAGTCGAAGTTGTCGATGCCGCCGAAGATCGCGGCGTTGTTCAGGAGGACGTCGACGCGCCCGAAGCGCGCGGCGACCGCCGCGGCGGCCCGCTTGGTGTCGTCCTCGCTCGACACGTCGAGCCGCTCGAACACGGCCGGCGGGCCGATCGCCTCGGCCACCGCCCGCCCCTTGTCCTCGTTCAGATCGGCCACCACCACCCGGGCGCCCTCGGCGGCGAAGCGCCGCGCGTACGCCTCGCCGATGCCCTGCGCCGCACCCGTGACGATGGCGACCTTGTCCCGTAGCCGCATCTGCGCCTCCTCCGTGCCCGCTTCGTCTAGCCTGTTTCCCCGCAGCCCGTCGAGGAACCAGGCCGCGAGCCGGCGGGGCACCGGGCGGCCGCGGACACCGTCGGGACTTGGCGACGCGTCTCCGAGACGGTATGCCACTGCCCATATCCGAGTCGCCCATGCGAACCGACGTCGCAGCGAGCCGCCCGAGCCATCGTGCCGAGGTCGAGCGAATGGACCGCCGCTGGCTGCTGCTATGGGTGGGAATCTTCGCGTTGCTCCTCGGGCTGTTCGCCGGCGCCCACCAGCTCTACCGCTGGACTGGGCCGCACCCCGAGGTGACGGTCTTCGTGCGGCGCGTGAAGCACTACGCGCGCTGGCTCATTCCGGGGCTCAAGGGCAAGCCGAACGCCCGCTCGGTCGAGTAGGCGGGTGCATCGTGACCGCCGGGGCCCGCCATCCCCGCGCGCGGCTCCGAGCCGACCGCGGTCAGGTCGCGCTTGCGTCGCCCTCCGGCTCGCCGGCCGCGAGCGGGCACGCCGCGCAGCGGGCCGCCGCCCTGCCCGGCTCGAGCGGCGGCGGTGCGCCCGCGGCAGCGAGCAGCCGCCACGCCGTCCACACCGGCAGCCCCACGACGTTGCACCAGCACCCGGCGACCGTTGCGACCGGTGCGAAGGCCTCATCCTGGATGCCGTAGGCACCGGCCTTGTCGAGCGCGGCGCCCGAACGGACGTAGGCGTCGATCTCCACGTCGGTGTAGGCCCGCATCACCACCTCGCTGCGCCGCACCGCCGTGCGCACGGTGCCGGCGCTGGCGACTGCCACCGCCGTCAGCACCTCGTGCCGGCGGCCCCGCAGCGCCCGAAGCATGCCGCGGGCGTCGGCTGCGTCGACCGGCTTGCCGAGCACACGGCCGTCGATGGCCACCACCGTGTCGGCCGCCAGCACCACGGCATCGGCGCCCGCGACCGCCCGGGCCTTCGCCTCCGCGATCACCGCGGCGGCGCGGGCGGGTTCGAGGCCCGCCGCCAGCGCGGCCTCGTCGACGTCGGCCGGCCGGACCGCGAAGACGACGCCGAGCGCCCCGAGCAGCTGGCGCCGGCGGGGCGAGGCCGAGGCCAGCACCACGGGGCGGGGCGTCATGGGCGACGTTGTGCGGCGGCGTCGAGCATGGCGCAACCGGCGTGCCCGCGCCGGCTTGGCCTGCATTGCCAGGGCGGATACCGTCCCCGCCGCCCAACGCGACATGACTCGCGCCCCGACGGTCCGCTTCCCTCCCCCGCCGCCAGCGTCGCCACCCGACCCGGGCGGGCCGCCCCGCCTGCCCTGGCGGCACGCGGCCATGCTGGTCGGCCTCGCCGCGCTCGTGCTGCTGCCCGGCCTGGCGAGCATCCCGCTGGTCGATCCCGACGAGGGCCGCCATGCCGAGATCGCGCGGGAGGTGCTCGACGCGCCGTCGTGGGGTGAGCGGCTGCTGCCGCGGCTCGAAGGCGAACCCTATCGGGACAAACCCATCCTGTTCTACTGGGTGGTGGCCGCGTCCTACGCCGTGCTCGGCCCCGGTCCGGGCGCCGCGCGCCTGCCTTCGCTCCTGGCCGGGGTGGGCACCGTGCTCGCCACGGCGGCTGCCGGCGCGCACTGCTTCGGGTCGCGCGCGGGGCTGCTCGCGGGCACCGTGCTCGTGACGGCGCCGAGCCTGCTGCTGCTCGCCCGCGCGGCCACGCTCGACATGCAGCTGACGCTCTGGATGACGCTCGGCATGCTGGCTGGCTGGCGCTGGGCTGCGGGCGGGTCGACCGGCGCTCTCCTCGCCGCGGCGGTCGCCGCCGGACTGGGCACGCTCACCAAGGGGCTCGTCGCCCCGGTGCTGATCGGCGGGACCGTGCTCCTCTGGCTGGCGGTCGAGCGGCGACTCGCCGGTGTGCGGCTGCGCGATCTGGCGCTGGCCGCCCTCGCCTCCCTGGCCGTCACCGCACCCTGGGTGGTCGCAGCCGGGCTGCGCGATCCTGCCTATCTCCACGAGCTCGTCCTGACGCACCACGTCCAGCGCTTCGTCGGCGGCGGTCCGGGCCGCCTGCACCCGAGCTCCGCCCTGATCTACGTGCCGGTGCTGCTCCTCGGCTTCTTCCCCTGGAGCATGCTGCTGCCGGCAACCGCGGCCGCCACCCTGCGCCGAGCGGAGCGCGGGCCCGACGAACGCTTCTGCGTCGTCTGGGCGGGCGTGGTGCTGGTCTTCTTCTCGCTCAGCAGCGGGAAGCTCCCCACCTACATCCTGCCAGCGTTCCCGCCGCTCGCGCTCCTCACCGGTCTGGCCCTCGACCGGATCCTCGCCCGACCGGCCGCCGCGACGGCCGGAGCGCCCGTGGACCTCCCGGGGCGCCTGGCCCGCCCGGGGCTCGTGGTCGCGGGCCTCGCCGTCGCGGTTGCCCCGCTCGTGCTCGTCCCGCTGGCCCGCGCTCGCTACGGCGGCGTGCTCGCCGAAGCGGCGGTCTGGTCGGCGTTCCTGACGCCCGTCGGCACTGCGTCAGCCTGGCTGTCCGCGCGCTGGCGGTTCCGCCCAGCGCTTGGCGTCCTCGGGGCGGCGCTGGTCGCGACGAGCCTCGGTGCGCCCATCGTGGCCGGCCCGGCGATCGGCGAGCTCACCGGCACCGCGCACCTCGCACGCATGATCGCCGCACGTGCACCCGACGCCTCCGTGGTGGTCTACGGTCTCGCCCTGCCGTCCCTGCGCTTCAACCTCGGCCGCCCGGTCATCCACCTCGACCGCCCGCGGGCGCTGGCGCGGTTCGTCGCGGCCAATCCCCGCACGGTCGTGGTCACGACCCCGCGCCACGCCGCCACCGCCGCCGGGGCCGCATCGCTCGTGACCTGGCACGCCGGGCCGCGCCGGGTGCTTCTCGCGTCGATGCCGCCCCCCGACGCCACCGCCGCGCCGCGTGGCCGCATTGGGCTCCCGGGCGAAGCGGGGCTATGATCGCGCACCGTGGATTCCGCCTTTCTCGACGTCAGGCGCCACGACTTCGCACGGGTGGCGGTGTGCGTCCCCGAGGTGCGGGTGGCCGACCCGGGCTTCAACGCCGCGGCGCACCTCGCCGTGCTCGAGCGCGTGCACGCCGAGGGTGCGCAGGTCGCCGTCTGCCCCGAGCTGGGCCTCACGGCCTACACCTGCGGCGACCTCTTCTTCCAGGAGCCGGTGCTGCGCGGCGCGCTCGCGGCGCTCGCCCGCGTTGCGGAGGCGAGCGCCGGCTGGGACACGGCGATCGTGCTCGGCCTCCCGCTGGTGGTCGACGGCGCATGCTTCAACTGCGCGGTCACGCTGTACGGCGGGCGTCCGGTCGCCGTCGCGCCCAAGGCGTATCCTCCCAACTACCGCGAGTTCTACGAGCTGCGCTGGTTCTCGCCCGCGGCGGCGGCGCGGCGCACCACGGTCGTCGTCCTGGGGCACGAGGTGCCGTTCGGCACGGACGTGCTCGTCGAGCTGCCGCACTCGGGCGGGCTCGTCCTGCACGCGGAGATCTGCGAGGACCTCTGGGTGCCGGTGCCGCCGAGCGCGCTCGCCGCCCTCGCCGGCGCCACCGTGCTCGCCAACTGCTCGGGATCGAACGTCACCGTCGGGAAGTTCGAGTACCGTCGTGACCTGGTACGCACCTCGTCGGCCAAGAACCTGGCCGTGCAGTGCTACAGCGCGGCGGGCTTCGGCGAGTCGACCGCCGACCTGGCCTTCGACGGCCACGGGCTCGTCGCCGACCGCGGCGAGCTGCTGGTCGAAACCGAGCGCTTCGGGATGCACGGCACCTTCGCGCTGGCCGACGCCGACCTGGGTGCCCTCGCCGCCGACCGGCTGCGCCAGGCCACGTTCCAGCAGAACGCCGTCGCCCACGCGCCGCTCGCGCGTCGGGTACGCCCGCCGGCAGTGGCCGACCGGCGCGCCGACGCCGTGTTCCACAGGCTGCGCCGCCGCGTCGATCCGCATCCCTTCGTGCCCGCCGATCCGGCCCGGCGCGACCAGCGCTGCCGCGAGCTCTTCCTGATCGCCGCCACCGCCCTCGCCCGCCGGCTCGTCTCCCTGCCGCCCGACGCGCGCCGGGTGGTGCTGGGCGTCTCGGGCGGGCGCGATTCGGCACAAGCACTGCTCGTAGCCGTGCACGCCATGGACCTGCTCGAGCTGCCGCGCAGCGACGTGATCGGCGTCACCATGCCCGGCTTCGGCACCTCGCAGACGACCTACGGCGCGGCCTGCGCGCTCGTGCGCGCCCTCGGCGCAACCCTGCGCGAGATGCCGATCGGCGCGGTGGCGGAGGCGAGCTTCGGCGCGCTCGGGCACGACGCGGCGGTCGAGGACGTCACCTTCGAGAACGTCCAGGCATGGACACGCAAGATGCTGCTGTTCGCGGTGGCCTCGCAGGTGCGCGGCATCGACCTCGGTACCGGCGACCTCTCGGAGCTGGCGCTCGGCTTCGCCACCTACGGCGGCGACCACATGTCCCACTACAACGTCAATGCCGGCGTGCCGAAGACGCTCATCTCCGAGCTGCTGCGCTGGGCGGCCACGACGGTCTTCCGCGACGAGCCTGCGGTCGCGTCCGCCCTGCACGCGGTGCTGGCGTCCCCGATCAGTCCCGAGCTGCTGCGGCCGACGCCCGAGGGCGAGATCCGGCAGCGCTCGGAGGACCTGGTCGGCCCCTACGCGCTGCACGACTTCTTCCTCTACCACCTCGTCCGCTTCGGCTTCGGCCCGCGGCGTATCGCGCGCCTCGCGCTCGCGGCGTTCGAGGGGGAGCACGACCTCGCCACCATCCGCCGCTGGCTCCTGGTCTTCCTCCGCCGCTTCTTCGCCAGCCAGTTCAAGCGCGACTGCGTCCCGAACGCGCCCAAGGTCGGCTCGGGGGGTTCGCTGTCGCCGCGGGGCGAGTGGCGGATGCCGCCCGATGCCTCGCCGGCCCTCTGGCTGGCCGAGGCCGAGGCGATTCCGACGGCGTAGGGCCACGGCGGGCGGCGATCGGGCCGGCGGGCGCGAGCCTGCGGCGCGTCAGCCGCCGCGGAAGACGATCAGTCCGTGCGTCGGATCGTACGGGGAGACGGCGATGGTGACCCGGTCCCCGGGGATGACGCGGATGTGGTAGCGGCGCATGCGTCCCCCGATCTTGGCGAGGAACTCCATGCCGTTGTCGCCCTTCACCCGGTAGTTGCCCCCGGCGAGGGCCTCGACGATCGTGCCCTTGATCTGGATGAGGTCGTCGCGAGCCAAGACGCGGAGCAGTACCACGCCGCAGCCGCTGCGGCAACGCGCAGCGGCGCACCGCGCCATGGCCGGGCCGTCACGTCAGCCGAGGCCCAGCTTCGCCTTGCCGTCGGCGCTGATGCGCGCCGGGTGCCAGGGCGGGTCGAAGACGACCTCGACGTTCACGTTCGGCGGCCCGAGCGCGGCCACCCTGCGCTTCACGTCCTCCGGGATCTGCCGGGCGGACGGGCAGCCCTCCGACGTCAGCGTCATGCGGATGGCGATCGCCGACTCGTCGATGTCGATCCCGTAGATGAGGCCCAGATCGTAGACGTTCAGCGGGATCTCGGGGTCGAAGCACTCGCGGATCGCAGCGACGACCTGCTCCCCGGAGATCGGCCCGCCGCGGTGGACGATGTCGGTCCCGGTCGTCGCCGGCGGGGGAGGCGGGGCTGGTACGTCGGCGGCGCGCTCGCGCGGCCCCTGCCAGGCGTGCATGCCGCCGGCGAGGTTGAGCAACCGCGTGAAGCCGTGCTCGGCCAGCACCTGGCACGCCTGCAGGCTGCGGCCGCCGGCGGCGCAGGTGACCAGGATCTGCGCCTCCTTCGCAGGCAGCTCGCGCAGCCGGTCCTCCAGCTCGTCGAGCGGCACCAGGTGCGCGCGCGGGATGTGGCCGGCCCCGAACTCCGCCGGCGTGCGCACGTCGAGCACGAACAGCTCGGGATCGCGTTCCCACAGCAGCAACGCCGGCGCGGCCTCGAGCTGCCGCCACGCCCGGCCCTCGACGATCACGTCACGCGGCGGCGGCGTGCCGGCCGCCACCTCGGCCAGGTGCTGGCGGGTGAGCGCCAGCGCACGCTGCGCGTCGCGCGTCAGCTGCTCGAGCTCGCGGCGCACGAGGCGCAGGTCGCCGAGCACGCGCTCGACCGTGGCCAGGCGGCGCCAGAGCGCCCAGGCGACCGCGCCGAGCACGACCAGCGCTACGGAAGCCAGGGCCGTCCACATGCGCGCGATGATACCGGCGGCGCCTGGCGGGTGCCATGGCGAGACCCGGGTGGCGCGACGGCGGCGGGACGCGCTATGCGGCCGGGGATCGCCGCCGGCGCGGCACCAAGGGAGGGACGATGGCGCACGAGGACGACTGGCTCACCCGCGGCAGGGCGGTGGCACAGCAGCTCTGGGGCGAGCGCGCGGCCGGCCAGGAGCTACCCGCCCAGACGCTGGCCCCCGACCTCTTCGCCTGGGTCGCGCAGCCCTCCACCTCGGCATCACGCGCGA
>Ga0316622_100001630_pt1 | contig 14827 bp, 12 predicted proteins | sample OWC_Aug_OW2_C1_D_FD_207646 | JGI IMG/M metagenome (GOLD analysis project Ga0316622, IMG submission 207646) | Wetland soil microbial communities from Old Woman Creek delta, Ohio, United States - OWC_Aug_OW2_C1_D5_C | ecosystem: Environmental > Terrestrial > Soil > Wetlands | place: USA: Ohio... | reverse complement strand
GAAACGGTCAGGCGCTGTCGTCATTGCCGGGGCAGGCCGGGCAGGCGGCCGTGTCACCGGCCGGCGGCGCGACCGAATCGAAGGCGTGATGCGACTCGGCGCCGGCCGGCACAATCGCGCCGCGTTCCATGGCCGCGCGCAACAGCGTCTGGTAAAGGCCCGGGTTCGAACCGTGCGTGCGCACGCAGCCCGCCAGCGGCGCCCCGGCGAGCACCAGGTGTCCGATCAGTTCGATCGCCGCGGCGCGCAGGGTATCGGGCAATGTGCGGATGTCGCGGCCCGGCCGCCATCCGTCTGCATCACCGGTGGCGGCCGATTGATCCGGGTGTGCGCCCATCACCAGCGCGCGGATTCCGGAATTCGGTTCGGTAAAGTCGCTGGCGAATGCCCCCCATACGGAATCGGCATGTCCGCCCGGCCGGATCGTCGTCACGTTGACGCAGGCGCGAAACCAGCGCGACGGCGACAGCGACGCGTGTCCGAAACGGTCGCGGACCGCGATCGTGTCGACGACGCGCAGCAGCCGTCGCGGCAGGTTCTGGGCCTGTAATCCGACGTCGGCCAGCATGTCCAGGTAAAAGCCGAAGTCGCCGGCGTCTGCGGGGATTCTCGACCCCTGCACTTCCACCACCGCGTTGTCGACGCCGGCCACGCGCAGTGCAGCGAGCAGCGGGGTCACGCCGTGCAGGCTCGCGCCGTGGGCGTTGCCGAGGACGACGCCGCAGCGGGTGTCGACCACCGCGTCCCAGCGTGCCGGGATGGTGGCGCTGGGCGCATCGCCAAGGCGCAGGAAGCGAATGCCGGTGTCGGCCTCGGCCGGATGTACCACCAGCACGTCGGTGCGGCGCCGGCGGCGCTCGCCGCGCCACTCGGCGGATCGCGCCACCGTGTGCTGGCGAACCGGCGGCGACGGCCCGGTACCGGACAGGGTCGTCATGACTTGCCTCCCTGCCCGGTTGTTGACCGGGTGGTGTTCCGGGCTGGCGCGACCGGCTCGCGGGCCTCCGCTTCGGGCTGCGGTCCGTCGATACCGGGAACGACGAGGCGGACGGCATCCGTCGCCGCATCCAGTGCGCGCAGCAGCTGGTGGCACAGCCGGTGTCCCGGCTTATGGGTCACCAGGTGCCCGATGACCGGCGTGCCGAGGAGCGCCAGGTCGCCGACGCAGTCGAGCAGCTTGTGGCGCACGAACTCGTCCGGGAAGCGCAGCCCCTCCTCGTTCACCACCCGCTGCTCGTCGACCAGGATGGCGCCGCGCAACGATCCGCCCGCCGCCAGCCCGCGCGCCCGCAGTGCGTGCAGGTCGCGCGCGAAGCCGAAGGTACGGGCCGGTGCGATTTCGCGCAAAAAGCCGGCGGGATCGAGTTCCATCGAGTAGCGCTGGCGACCGATGACCGGGTTCGGAAAATCGATCTCCACCGTGATCCGCGGCCGCGGGTCCGGCAGCAGCAGTGCGAAGCGGTCGCCGTCGGCAACCGCCACCGGTTGGCGAATGAGCAGTGCGCGCCGCACCGCCGGCTGGCGGACCCGGCCGATGCGCCGCACGAGCGACACGAACGGCACGGCGCTGCCGTCCATGATCGGCACCTCCGGGCCGTTGAGCTCGACCACGGCATTGTCGATCTCACAGCCGCGCAGCGCCGCCAGCAGGTGCTCGACCGTGTGCACCGTCACACCCTGCTCGTTGGCGATCGTCGTACACAGCTCCGACTCGACCACGTTGCGCCAGTGCGCCGTCACCGCGCGCTGCCCGGCGTCGACGTCGAGCCGCAGGAAGCGGATACCGGATCCGGGCGGCGCCGGCCGCAGGCGCATGCGCACCCGCTGTCCGCTGTGCAGGCCGCGGCCGACGCAGCTGAATTCGCCGGCCAGGGAGTGTTGCCAGGATCGGGTCTGCGAAAGGCGATTCGTCGGCATGCTGTCCTCCGCTGCGGGTGAGGGATGGGCCAGTGCTAGAATGGACCGCAACCGACACCCCGGCCTGTCCGATCGCGCCAATCCCTTGTCCCGGCCCGTTGTCCGGGGGCGCCAGGCGGTTGTCCGGACGTGACCGGCAGAACAGGGAGAACCCATGCAACCGACGACCGTCGCCTCGTGGGCCGCCGTGATCTGGCGGGCGCTGGAGACGCGCGGCATCGCACCGGCTCCGGTGTTTGAACGCGCCGGTGTCGACAGCGCCCATCTGCAGGATGCCGGCGCGCGCCTGCCGCTGTCGGCCATGACGCGGCTGTGGGATGCGGCGGTCGAAGCGAGCAGTGATCCGTGTTTCGGCCTGAGCGCCGGCCGGCATGTTCATCCGACGACGTTTCATGCCCTCGGTTACGCCTGGCTCGCCAGTCGCAGCCTGCGCGAGGCGCTGGACCGCTTCGTGCGCTTCACGCGCCTGGTGTCGACCGCCATGACGCTGCGGACCGTTGCCGTCGGCGCCGAACTCGAGCTCGTGCTCGAGGCGGCCGGCGGCGGACAGCCGGTCTCGCTGGCCGCGGCCGACGCCAGCGTGGCAGCGGTCGTGATGATGTGTCGCACCAACTACGGCGAGACGTTCCGCCCGCTGCGCGTGCGGCTGCAGCGTCCGCCGCCGCCGTGCGAACCGCAATTCGCCGCGTTCTTTGGCGCGCCGATCGCGTACGGCGCGCCGGACAATGCCCTGGTGTTTGCCGCCGCCGATCTGGACCGCGCGCTGCCCACTGCGAACGCGGAATTGGCGCGCGCCGCCGACGAGGTGATCCTGCGCTACCTGGCGCGCTTCGACCGTGAGGATGTCGCCACCCAGGCGCGGATGAAGCTCATGGACCTGCTGCCGTCCGGCCGGGTGAGTGCGCGGCACGTGGCCGACGCCCTGCACCTGAGCACGCGCAGCCTGCAGCGCAAGCTGGCCGCGCACGGCACCAGCCTGGCGCGGCTGCTGGAAGACACGCGCCGCGAGCTCGCCGGCCAGTACGTGCGCAACTCCCGGCTGTCGGTCGGCGAGATCACCTACCTGCTCGGCTTTTCCGAACCGGCCAGCTTCACGCGTGCCTTCCGCCGCTGGTACGGCGTGTCGCCGAGTGCTTTCCGGCAGACCCCCGCCGCTGGCGGCGGGGGCGACTGCGATCGACCCTGACCGGTGCCGATGGTCGGCCGGACCGCAGGCGCGGTCCCGTAATCACTGCTGACTGAATCGTTGCCGCGCCGGTCATGGCCGCTGCGCCGGTCGTCGGCGTGTCAGCGCCCTAATTATTAGATATTGACCGGTGACGGACGGGGGCGGTAGGGTACGCATGTATGGGAGACAGAATGTTTTGTACTTTTAGAAACCGCTCAGATAAGGAGAACAATCCATGAACAAAACACTGGTCACATCCACCGCCGTGGCGATGGTGTCCGCCGCCGCCTTGCTGGCCGCCGCCCCGGCGCGCGCCGAATTCGGCGTCGGCATCAACGTGAGCAATATCGGTTTCGGCGTCGAGGGCCGCCAGACCCTGTCGCCGTCGCTCGATCTGCGCTTCGGCATCGCCGGCATCCGCTACAGCACCGATTTCGAATACGACGATACCGATTACGACATCGAGCAGAGCACGGCGGTGCCGGAGGTCAAGCTCGACTGGCGCCCGATGCAGGGCATCTTCCGCATGACCTTCGGCTTGGCCTATTACAACGAGGTGACGGACATCACGCTGGTTCTGAATCCGACCGATAATTACAACATCGGCAACGGAACATACTCCGGAGCAACGATTGGCAGTCTGAACGGCAAGCTCAGCTATCACACCGGCGCGCCGTACTTCGGCGTGGGCTGGGACTTCCTGCCGAAGGGCAAGAACATCGGCTTCACCATCGATGTCGGCGGCTACTACCGTAACAAGCCGGACGTGTGGCTGAGTTCGCCCAACCCGGCGATTGCAAGCGACGTCGCGCTCGAGGCCACCTACATCGAGGATGACGTCTGGACCTTCCTCCCGGCCGTCAAGCTCGGCATGCTGTTCCGCTTCTGATCATTCCGGCCTGACCGGGCAAGAAGGCGCGCTGACCAGCGCGCCTTTTTTTTGCCCGCCTCCCGGGCCGGGCGGCGCCAGCGTCGCGGAGCTGGCGGAGTTGCCGGTCCATTTTAAAACGGGAATTCCGTCACCAGCCGGACACCGCGCAACCCGTTGTTGGCCATCACGTAGCTGAATCCGATGCGGTTGAACGGCACGCCCAGCACCTTCACCGCCGGTCGCAGGCCCAGGACCACGCCGATCTCGTGCTCGCCATGGATCTCGGTGTAGCCGAACGCCGGCAGGCGGAAGCGCAGGTCGCTGAAGTAGTTCCGGCCGATCCAGTGCAGACCAACGTTAACCTGGCGTCCATGGGCGAGCGTCCATGAGGTCGGGAAGGTGGCGCCTAGGCCGAGCGCGGCCATCGAAATGGGCTCGCTGTCCGCGCCCTCGCTGCGGTAGCCGGCGTACAGGTAGCGGGCGCCAATCGCGATCTCCGGGTAGGTGATTTCGGGCACCGCGTAGAGCGTGGAAACGCCGGCCTGGTACAACGCGGCGCCCCCTCGGGTCTCACGCTCCTGGGCCCAGCCGACGTTGGCGAACGGGTTCACGCGCCAGTGCGGTGCCAGCGGGATCGTGAGCTCGAGCCCGGGCAGCACGCTCCAGGCGGCGAGATTGATGTCGTCGATCTGATCGAGCGCGGGGTTGTAGAGATCGAAGCTGCCGAGCGCCAGCGACGCCGGCAGGGTCAGGCGTATGCCCCAGTGCTCGGCGTCCGGCTCACGCAGGGTGTAGCCGAGCGGCAGCGTCAGCACCGTGACCACGGTGTCGCCCACCGTATAGGCGCCGGTGCCGAACGAGGTTGCGTAGTACCAGTTGAACAGCGTGCCGACCGTTTCGGCATCCGGCTCGGCCGCCGGTGCCGGCATCGTGGCGGCGGCAAGGAGCGTGGCACTCAGGAATGCGGCACGCGCGGCGGTCGATACGCTGGCGTGGCTCTTTGTGGTCATGGTCGAAATGATAACCATGCCCCGCCGAACCGGACATGGCCTGGTGCCAACTTCGAGACCGCGGGCGGTCCTGGCATCTGCCGCGGTTCGACACGATGTCCCGGGAACCGGAGGGCCCCGGTCAGGAATTGTCGATGAGGACGCACGGCAGGAACGGACACCCGGTGCGCCGCGTTCAGCGGCGCACATTCCCGGCCACAAGACCTCGCGGTACTGCCGCCTGATCGTGGCGCCGCCGTTGTCGTGGTTCCTGAAATTGTGCAGTGTGCCCTTGAAGCAGATCCGCCGGCCACGCTTGAGTCTGACCGACGGCTGCAAGGTGCCGGGTGATCTTGGTCACCATGGACGGCCGGCAAACGTCAGCACCGGTAAGCGGGCACACCCGAAACAGGCCTTTGTTTCAGCGGCGCGCTCGTCCCTATCAGCGACCCCTTATGGAGTGGCTGGAGTAGTGCGGCGATAGAGGTAGCTCCCACCTCCCTGATTCCCGCCTTCGGCGCTACACTTAAATACCAGTGTCGGAATCACGCCATACGGTAAGGCGTCGCTCTCCTGCACGGATTTCAGTGTCGAACGCGGTCGCAGCATTCGCCTGCCGTCTGGAGGTTGCCATGGACAGAAAGCCCGACTCCGATCACGAAGTCAGCAACGATACCGCTACAGGCCCGACACCCGCGCCGTCCAGCCGGGCGCAGGGCGTTCACGATTTCAGTGATGTTCCGCGTGCCTCCGGCGACCTGTCGTCGCACAGTCAGCGCGGGAGTCCGCGGCGCACGTTGCCGTGCAATGTGCTGGTCAATACCGGCAGCGCCTACCTGATCGCGCACGCGATTCACGACATCAGCCTGGTCGGGGTGTTCGTCGAACTGGACAGCACCGGCCTGGTGCTTGGCGATCTCGTCGACGTGGTGCTCGAATTCAGCGACCCGCCACGCAATATCGACCTCCAGCTGTCCGCGGAGGTGGTGCGCATTGACCGGGCCGGCGTTGGCCTTCGCTTTTGCGATTACAGCGACCAGACGTATACCGATCTGGTCAATTTGCTGTACACCCGCTAGGGAAGCTCTGATTAAGCCCCCGTTCGTGCCGAGCCTGTCGAAGCGCGAACGGAAGAAGGCACGAAATCCAGGGCCTGTGACGACCGCCCTTCGACAGGCTCAGGGCGAACGGCACTTGTTCAGAGCTTGCCCGGGGAAACTCTGAAAAACCCGAGGTCTTCCCGTTCGTCATGCCGGCGAGAGCCGGCATGACGGCTGAAAGACTTGATCACGCCTTTCATGACGTCCCGCCGCCGACACCGGACGGTCCGCTACTGGTCGTGGATTGCGGCGCGTCTGTTCGTCACCGTTGCCGCATGGCGGCAACGCTCCTTGTTACAGGAACTCGGCGTTGCGTAAGCTGATGGTGACCGCGCCGTTGTCGTGATTCTTGAAATTGTGCAGCTGGCCCTTGAAGCGGATCTTCTGGCCGCGCTTCAGTTTGGCGGCGCGCTCCAGGTCGCGGCTGTTCACCTGGATGTTGACACCCTTGTAGTTCTTGCGCGAGCTGTCGAGGACATAGACCTTGGCGTTCTTCTTGCCGGTCTTCGCCTCGGCCACGGTGCCGGACCAGATCACTTCCTGGCCCTTGTACTTCTTCCAGGTTTCCTTGAGCTCGGCCTTGGTCTTGTTCTCGATGCGCAGCTGGTCGACCAGCGCGCCGTAGCCGATGCCGGCGGCCTGGGCGGCCGGGAGCAGCAGGGTGGTGAGCAGCGCGGTGACGGCAAACATCCGGGTCAATGCCAGCATGGAATTCTCCTGGTTCTTGTCTAGTTGTTAAGCCGGTTGGCGACGTTCCGGATTCTGCCACGGGACTCCCGGCACGCCCAGCCCCGGCTGCGCCCGCTGCCCACGCCGCGAACGGCCGGTGATCGGGCCAATTGGTGCGCGTGGCAGCCGGACCGGTTCCGCCATCCGGGCGGCAGGCGCCTCGATCGACTACACTTCGGCCGTACCCTTCCTTATATATATGACCTCAAGTCAGGACCCTCCCCATGACTACGACTACCCGCCAGCTGGCTGAGGCGTGCGGTGCCGAGTTGCTCTGCGGCCGCGCTGACGTTCCGATTCGCACCGCTGCCAACATCGACGAGGCGCAGGCCGATCAGCTGTCCTTCATCGCCAGCGCCCGCTACCTCGAAAAGCTGGGTGCCAGCCACGCCGGCGCGGTGATCGTGCCGAAGGGAACGCCGAAGGAGGCGACCCACAACGGCACCTGCCTGCTCGCGGCCGACGATCCGGAGCTGGCATTCATTTCCTGCCTCCATCATCTGTACCCGGCGCGGCCGAACCCGGCCACGGTCAGCCCGCAGGCGCAAGTCGATCCGTCGGCCGTGGTCGGTTCCGGTACACTGGTCGAGGCATTCGCCACTATCGGCGCCGGCAGCCGCGTCGGCGCGCATGGCCAGGTGCACGCCGGCTGCCGGATCGGCGCCGGCGTCACGGTCGGCGACCACTGTGTGCTGCACGCCAACGTGGTGCTGTACGACGGCGTGGTGCTCGGCGACCACGTCGTCATCCACGCTGGCACGGTCATCGGCAGTGACGGCTTTGGCTACAAGTTCCGCAACGGTGAGCACGTGAAGTTTCCGCAGGTCGGCACGGTCGAGATCGGCTCGAACGTCGAAATCGGCGCCAACACCTGCATCGACCGCGCCGCGCTCGGCGTGACCCGCATCGGCGCCGGCACCAAGATCGACAACCAGGTACACATCGCCCACAACGTGCAGGTCGGCGCCGGCGCGCTGCTGTGCGGCCAGGTCGGCATCGGCGGCTCGACCGTGATCGAGGACTACGCAGTGCTGGCCGCGCAGTGCGGCGTGGCCGATCACGTCACGGTCGGCAAGCAGGCGGTGGTGCTGGCGCAGGCCGGCGTCACCAAGGACGTGGCCCCCAAGGATCAGGTCATGGGCTTCCCGGCCGCCAACCGCCGCGAGGCGCTGCATCACATGGCGGCGCTGCGCAAGCTGGCCGGCCACCAGAAGGAACTCGATGAGCTGGCTGAATTGCTGCCGAAGTTGCGGGCCGCTGTTGGCGGCTAGCTGTTAGCGATTGGCTGTTAGCGGTTGGCTCAACACCGGTTGACTTGCGTCGGCAAGTGTCTGCATGCCGGAACCGGTAAAAAACACTTTTCACCGCGGAGGCGCAGAGGCGCAGAGAAACGCCAGGGCGAGACCCAAAGTGCAATCTCTGTATCTCTGCGGTGTATTACTGATCCGACCGGAAAATAGTAGTTCGTAGGTTGGGGTGAGCGCAGCGAACCCCAACGGTCTTTGCCGAACCGTACCGACCATCCTGAAATCCGGTCACGGCCAGACGGCCGCTCCTGCAAGATTTGCCTTTCTCCGCGCCTCCGCGGTGAATTCTCGCTTCTTTCGGCTAATCACCAACAGCCAATAGCTAACTGCTGCCTTCCCCCACCTCACTCACCAGCCGCCCAATCATCCCCTCCGCCTGGCTGGCATACCCGCCGCCAAACAGATTGAAGTGATTCAGCACGTGGTAGAGGTTGTACAGTTCGCGGCGCACGCGGTAGCCGGCATCGAGCGGCCAGGCCTCGTTGTAGGCGGCATAGAAGCTGGGACCGAAACCGCCGAACAGCTCGGTCATGGCGATGTCGGCCTCGCGGTCGCCGTAGTACACCGCCGGGTCGAAGATCACCGGTGTGCCGTCGCGCAGCTGACCGTGGTTGCCGCCCCACAAATCACCGTGCAGCAGCGAGGCCGGCGGTGCATAGCCGGAGAAAAGCGCCGGCAGCGCTTCGAGCAGTTTCTCACCCGTGCGCAGCAGCCGGGTGTTTCCGTGCGTGGCCGCCAGCTCCAGCTGATAACGCAGCCGGTGTTCACGAAAGAACGCAATCCAGTCGCGTTCCTCGGTATTGATCTGCGGCGTCGAGCCGATAGTGTTGTCGCGCCACCAGCCGTATTGCGGTCGGATGCAGCGGTGCATGGCCGCGAGCCGCCGTCCGAGCTCGGCGTCGGACTGGCTGTCGCCGCGCCCGCCGAGGTCCAGGTATTCCAGCACCAGATAGGCCTGGCCGGAGGCGCTGCCGCTTACCACCGGCCGCGGCGCGCGAATCACACCGCTGTCGACGATCTCCTGCAGCCCGGCGGCCTCGGCCTCGAACATGTCGAGCTGTGCCGCGTCGTTGAGCTTTACGAAGTACCTGCGGTCATCGCCTTCCAGTACTTCGGTCGCGTTGATGCAGCCGCCGCCGACGCTATGCGTGCCGCGCAGCCGGAACGGCGTGCCGGTGGCGTCGCTGATGCGGGTGGCGATTTGATTCCAGAGGTTCATGGCGCATTCGGCGGGGCAGCGTTGGGTCGGGCGAGGGTGTGCTAAGTAGCTATTAGCGCTTGGCGATTGGCTATTAGCTTAAGGCCCCAATCGTGTCGCCCGGATGCGGCATGCAGGGGGGAGGTAGCCTGTCACGCATCTTCCTCTGCGCCTCTGCGCCTCTGCGGTGAAAAGGTATCAGCCCCAAGCGTCGGCACGATTCGCTAATCGCCAACAGCTAACCGCCACTAGCTCTAGGCTTTCAGCGGCACGCCCCAGCTCCCCTCGAAGAACCGCTCCCCGAGCGGCTTGCGTTCGCGCGGTGCCAGCTCGGCATCGCGGTATTCGCCCTCGAGGGTCTCGGCCGGGGCCGGGTGACCGACCGCCACCATTGCCATCGGCGTGAACGCCTCCGGCACGTTGAAGGTCTTGCGCACCTTGTCGGCATCGAACCCGCCCATCGGGTGGGCCATCAGGCCCAGGGCGATCGCCTGCAGGTACAGGTTCTGGCCGGCGGCCCCGGTGTCGTGCTGGCCCCAGCGGTTTGGCTTGCCGTTGTACTCGAAGTTGCTGCCGGCGCAGGCGATCAGCAGCACCGGTGCGGTCTTGACCCACTTCTGGTTCCATTCGCCGAGGCAGTCGAAGGCGCGCTGGTAGGCGGCGGCGTCGCTGTGGCGGTCGAACACCAGGAACCGCCACGGCTGGTCGTTGTAGCAGGAGGCGGCCCAGCGGGCGGCCTCGCACAGGGCCACGATCTGCGGGCGGGTCACGGCCTTGGCCGGATCGAAGGCCCGGCCGCTCCAGCGGCGGGCCAGCAGGTCGTGGATGGGGGTCTGAGTCTGGGCCAGCTTGGTGGTCATCGTGGACTCCAAAGGGGTTCGTTCACTGCTGAATAGGGGGCTGTTTGACCGCAATTCCCGGCCCCCGTCAAGCGTTTATTCACAGCGTGGCCAAATGGCCGCACTGGAGACCGGGTATCAAAGACTTATCTCGATCAGCACTCGCTAATGCATCGTAACTGATTGATTTTTATAAGTCAGCCAGCGTCGATTAATTTTTAATCAAATTGACAAGAAATCATCACAGGCGGAAATTTTTTGAAAAATCGGGAGTTCTCAACAATTCTATCCACAGATTCTGTGAGTAACTGCCGGGCGATGTGGTGACAGGCAGTTAGCGCAACATCTGCACAAGTCTCTCAACGTGGAGCCGCAATGTTCCACGGCCGGCGCGCCCGGTCGCTGTGCTAGATTGCCGGCCATGCCAGCTTCCCCCCGTATCGCGCGCGTTGCCGTTCCCTCGCCGCTGCGGCGCCATTTCGACTACCTCCTGCCGGCCGACCAGCCGGCCCCATCCCCCGGGGCCCGGGTGCGGGTGCCGTTCGGGCGCCGCGAGACGGTCGGGATCGTGCTTGGGGTCGAAGCGGGGAGCGAGGTCCCGCCCGAAAAGCTCAAGCACATCAGGCGCGTGCTCGACCCCGAGCCGCTGCTGCCGGCGGCACTCCTGGAACTGCTCGGTTGGAGTGCGGCCTATTATCACCACCCGATCGGCGAGGTGATGCAGACCGCGCTGCCGGTGCTGCTGCGCCGTGGCGCCGCCCCCACGGCCGGCGGCGAGTTGCGCTACCTGCTCAGTGCCGCCGGTCGTGCGCTGGCCCCCGAGGCGCTGCGGCGTTCGCCGGTGCAGACCCATCTGCACCAGCTGCTGGCCGCCCGTCCGGACGGACTTACCGCCAGCGCGCTCGAGGCGCTGGCGCCGACCTGGCGCGATGCCATCAAGCGGCTGGCGACGCGCGGGCTGATCGAGGTGCGCGAAGACCCGTGCCTGCCGGCGCCGCGCGGCGCGCCGGACACCGCACCCAGCCTCGCACCGGACCAGCAGCAGGCGGTGGCCGCAATTGCGGCCGCGGCCGGGCGCTTCCAGTGCCTGTTGCTGCACGGGGTCACCGGCAGCGGCAAGACCGAGGTCTATCTGCACGCCATCGAAGCGGTGGTGCGCGCCGGCGGCCAGGCGCTGGTGCTGGTGCCGGAGATCGGCCTCACCCCGCAGCTGGTGGCGCGCTTCGAGGCGCGCATCCCGGCACCGATCGCGGTGCTGCACTCCGGGATGACCGACAGCGAGCGGCTGTGTGCCTGGCAGGGCGCGCGCGACGGCACGGCGGCAGTGGTGATCGGCACGCGCTCGGCGGTGTTCACGCCGCTGCCGCGGCTGAAGCTCATCATCATCGACGAGGAGCACGACGGCTCGTACAAGCAGCAGGACGGCTTTCGCTACCACGCGCGCGATGTCGCCATCAAGCGCGCCAGCCTCGAAGCCGCGCCGATCGTGCTCGGCTCGGCCACGCCGTCGCTCGAAAGCCTGCACAACGTCGACGCCGGCCGCTACCAGCTGCTCACGCTCCCGGAGCGCGCCGGTGCCGCCGCCCGGCCGCGCGTGCAACTGCTCGACGTGAAACGCCTCAAGCTGCACGACGGCCTGTCGCCGCCGCTGATCGAGGCGCTGCGCGCGCGCCTGGCGCGCGGCGAACAGAGCCTGCTGTTTCTCAACCGCCGCGGCTTCGCGCCAGTGCTGATGTGCCACGACTGCGGCTGGCTGGCACCGTGCCAGCGCTGCGACGCGCGCCTGACCATCCACCAGCGCAGCCGGCAACTGCGCTGCCACCACTGCGGCGCCGAGGCGCCGCTGCCGTCAACCTGCCCGGCGTGCGCGAGCGGCAACCTGCACGGCATCGGCGAGGGCACTGAGCGCGTCGAGACCGCGCTCGCGCGGCTGTTCCCGCAGGCCGGCATCGAACGCATCGACCGCGACAGTACCCGCCGCAAGGGTGCGCTGGAAGAGAAGCTGGCGCGCGTGCACAGCGGCGAAGCCGAGATCCTGGTCGGCACCCAGATGCTCGCCAAGGGCCACGACTTCCCCAACCTCACGCTGGTGGCGGTGCTGAACGCCGATCAGGGCCTGTACAGCGCCGACTTCCGCAGCGAGGAGCGGCTGGTGCAGCAGCTGGTGCAGGTGAGCGGCCGCGCCGGCCGCGCCGACAAGCCCGGCGAGGTGCTGGTGCAAAGCGCCCACCCCGACAACCCGGTGTTCGCGGCGCTCGCCCACCACGACTACCGCGAGTTCGCATCCTACGCGCTCGCCGAGCGCGAGCAGGCCGGCTACCCGCCGTTCGCACACCTCGCGCTGCTGCGCGCCGAGTCGCCCAAGCCGCAGGCGGCGCTGCAGTTCCTGCACGCCGCGCACGCCCATGCGCGCGCCCTCGATGCGGCCCGCGCCGTCGAACTCATGGACCCGGTGCCCTCGCCGATGGAACGCCGCGCCGGCCGCTACCGGGCACAACTGCTGGTGCAGGCCGGCAACCGCCGCGCCCTGCACGAATTCCTCGACCCGTGGCTGGCCGCGCTCGACGCCGACAAGCGCAGCCACAGCGTGCGCTGGTCGCTGGATGTGGATCCGGTGGAAATGTATTAGTACGGCAGCGGTTGGCTATTGGCGATTGGCTATTAGCTAACGGGCGACTGGAAGGCTGGATTTCACCGCGGAGGCGCAGAGGCGCGGAGAAAGGCATTCAATCCAAACCACGCCTGTAGGAGCGGCGCCCTCGCCGCGATGATTTGCGGATGTAGGAGGTACCGCTTCGGCCGCGATTGGTGTTAAGGGTTGCCTCGCAAGTCGTCACCCCGGCAAAAGCCGGGGTCCAGGCAGCGACCAACCGCGTCCAAACGGCCGCTCCTGCAGAATTTTCCGTAACCCTCGGCCTGCCTTTCTCCGCGCCTCTGCGCCTCCGCGGTGAAAAGTCTTTAGCGAATAGCCAACCGCCGACCGCTAACAGCTCGCCGTTTCAGCCTTCCCCATTGGAAACGGCCGCGACTGCGTCGCCCCTACCTGCGTCAACACGAACGGCAGCGGGAAGTTCTCGCGGTACTCCTCGGGCAGGCCGTAGATGACCTCTTTGAATTCATCGGGCGCGAACAGCATCGGGATGATGTTGTTGTAGTGTGCGGCCGCGTCGGTGAGGCGCAGCACGCCGTGGCGGTGCTCGACGTAGCCGAGATCGACCAGCGCGGTGATCAGGTCGCGGTAGACCTGGCCCACGTCCACGCCGTACTTGTCGTGGATGCGCTTCAGGTTCACCTCGGTGAAGCGCAGTTGGCTCACCACCTCGCGCATGATCTCCAGTTGCGGGGTGAGATCCTCCCACTCCATCACCGGCAGTTCGCCGCGGCTGAGCTTGTCGTAGTAGACCTTGAGCGAGATCTGGTTCTGGTACAGCCGCCGCGGCGCGTAGCCCATCGACGACATGCCGAGCGCCACCAGCGGCAGGTTCTCCCAGCGCCGCAGCTGATGACGGTAAGAGGCTCGCTCCGGCTGTAAAAAGATGTTCTGCAGTACCGGGCGGAAGCCGTGTACATCGAGAAACTCGCGCGCCGTGCGGTAGGTATTGATCTTGTGGTCGAACTGGGCGTCGTGCGCCGGTGTGTCCTTGGCCCGGTCGCTGTTGCAGCGCTGGCCGTCGAGCGCGTAGATCGACACGCACGGTACGCCGAGGTCGATGAACGCGCGCAGCGTGTCGAGCAGCGCGCTCTTCGGCTCGCCCTCGAAGCCGTACATGGTGTCGATGTTCACGTTGCCGAGGATGCGCACCGCGTTGTCGAGCTCGGCCTTGGCCCCGGCCACCGTGTAGTTGCGGTTGAGCCCGGCGAGCAGCTTCTCGTCGAGCGTCTGGATACCGTAGCTCAGGCGGTTGACGCCGAGTCCCTTGAGCAGCGCCAGCTTGTCGGCCGGCAGCGTGCCGGGCGCCGATTCGATGGTGATCTCGGCGTCGCGCGCGATGCGGAAGTGGCGCTGCAAGGCTTCGAGCAACTGCGCCAGCAGCCGCGGCGGCAGATGGGTGGGCGTGCCGCCGCCGAGGTAGATCGACTCGCACTCGGCACCGGCCATCACCGGCGCGTACAGCTGCATCTCGCTCACCAGCGCGTTCACGTAACGGTCCATCTCGTCGTCGTGCTGGCCGGGAATCACCGGGTAGTAGCAGAACTTGCACAGCGACTGGCAGAACGGCACGTGCAGGTAAATGCTGTAGCGCCCCGGTACCGCCGACGGATGCTCGAACAGTTGTTGCGGCGTCACCGCCCCGCGCACCTTCTGGGTAATCGGCGGCGGAAAGGTCCAGTCGAAGCACGGGTAGTAGTCGTTCTGGATGCGCAGCGCATCACCAATGCGCGCCCGCAGCCGCTCCGGCTCCATCGGCGCGAGCATGGAGACATCGGGCTGGTTGGCGAGCGGGTCGAGGGTGAGACGGGACTTCTTGTTGAGGCTTTCGTGGTAATGCTTCATAAAAGGGTCCTTCCTCCTGGGGCTAGTCACAGCGGATATTTTCTGGTTATCCGCCGCGCCCGCTGTGTCTTCCCGGACGCGGCGCTGTAGCCCGACTAGTTAAAACCGGGTGCCCGGCTCAGGCAAGCCAGGGGCCACCACCCGCACGATGTGCGGCGGGGGCGGGCAGGCGAATGGCGGGTGGTCTCTAGCCCCTTGTATATCCAAACCCATG
>Ga0316622_100001629_pt1 | contig 14828 bp, 8 predicted proteins | sample OWC_Aug_OW2_C1_D_FD_207646 | JGI IMG/M metagenome (GOLD analysis project Ga0316622, IMG submission 207646) | Wetland soil microbial communities from Old Woman Creek delta, Ohio, United States - OWC_Aug_OW2_C1_D5_C | ecosystem: Environmental > Terrestrial > Soil > Wetlands | place: USA: Ohio... | reverse complement strand
GGCTACACGGCGGTCATCGAGGCCATCGAGCTGGTGGCCGCGGCCCGGCGGGGCGGCCCGCGGCCGGTCGTGGACCGCGAGGGCGGCATCGGCAGCCGGGCGGCCCGCTACGAGGGCCGCGAGCTCGCCCTCGGCGAGCACCGCTTCGTGGCCGACCACCTCGTCCCGGGGATGCTCCACGGCGCGCTGCGCTTCGCCGACCACCCGCGGGCGGTCGTGCGCCGGATCGACACGGCGCGGGCCGCCGCCCACCCGGGCGTCGTCGCGGTGCTGACCGCGCCCGACGTGCCGGGCAAGCGCAACCAGGGGCTCATCGTGGACGACTGGCCGCAGCTCGTGGCCGTGGGCGAGACCACCCGCTACGTGGGCGACGTGCTCGCGGCGGTCGCGGCGGAGACCCGCCGGGCCGCCCGTGCCGCGGCGGCCCTGGTCGAGGTCGAGTACGAGGTCCTCGACCCGGTCACCGACCCCTTCGAGGCGCTGGCCGAGGGCGCTCCCCTGCTCCACGAGAAGGGCAACGTCGTCTCGACCTCGGTCGTCCGGCGCGGCGACGTCGACGCGGCGCTGGCCTCGGCCGCCCACGTCGCGTCGCAGACGTTCCGGACGCAGGCGATCGAGCACGCCTTCCTCGAGCCCGAGGCGTGCCTGGCGGTTCCGCAGGCGGCCGCTGCGGCCGGGGAGGCTGCGGCCGGGCAGGCTGCGGCCGGGGAGGCGGCGCCCGGGGAGGCGGCGCCCGGGGAGGCGGCGCCCGGGCAGGCTGCGGGCGGGAAGCCGGCCCCGCGGGTCCACGTCCTGTCGCAGGGCCAGGGCGCCTGGGAGGACCGCCGCCAGGTCGCCTCGTTCCTGGGGCTCGAGCCGGCCGAGGTCCTCGTCACCCAGGTGGCCACCGGCGGCGGCTTCGGGGGCAAGGAAGACCTCAACGTGCAGGCCCACGCAGCGCTGCTCGCCCTGGCCGCCGGGCGCCCCGTGCTGCTCGCCCTGAGCCGCGCCGACAGCCTCCGCTTCCACGTCAAGCGCCACCCGTTCTGGCTCGACTACACCGTCGGCTGCGATGCCGAGGGCCGGCTGCTTGCCGTGCGGGCCCGGATCGTCGGCGACAACGGCGCGTACGCGAGCGTGGGCGGCAAGGTGCTCGAGCGCGCCGCCGGCCACGCCTGCGGGGCCTACCGGGTGCCCAACGTGGACGTCGAGGCGCGGGCCGTCTACACCAACAACCCGCCGTCCGGCGCGATGCGCGGCTTCGGCGCCAACCAGGCCAACTTCGCGATCGAGGGGATGCTCGACATCCTGGCCGAGCAGGTCGGTCTCGACGGATGGGAGATCCGCTGGCGCAACGCCCTCGAGGAGGGCGACCGCTTCGGGACCGGCCAGCGGCTGGGCCCCGGGGTCGGGGTGAAGAAGACGCTGCTCGCGGTGCGCGACGCCTACCGCTCGGCGCGCTACGCCGGGATCGCCACGGGCGCCAAGAACACCGGGATCGGCAACGGCCTGCGCGAGTACGGCCGGGCGATCCTGCGCCCGGAGGCCGACGGGTCGGTCACGCTCTTCCACTCCTGGACCGAGATGGGCCAGGGCGCTCACACGGTGTTCCGCCAGATCGCGGCCGCCGAGCTGGGGATCCTCCCCGAGCGGATCCGGGTCGTCGTCGACACGACCCACGAGCTCGACACCGGCGAGACGACGGCCTCGCGCGCCACGATGCTCGGCGGCCGGGCGGTGGTGAAGGCCGCGGCGGCGCTGCGCGAGGCGCTCGGCCCCGACGAGAAGCTGGCGGCGCTGGCCGGGGGCGAGGGGCTCGGTCCCGACGGGGGGCTGGCGGCGCTGGCCGGGCGCGAGTTCGCCGGCGAGGTGCTCGTCGACTGGACGACGCCGCTGGGAGCCGACGTGGAGGAGCCGGTCACCCACTTCGGCTACGGCTGGGCGACCCAGGTCGTGACCCTCGACGACGAGGGACGGATCGAGCGGGTCATCGCCGCCCACGACGTCGGGCGGGTAATCAACCCGACGATGCTCGAGGGCCAGGTCATCGGCGGGGTGCACATGGGTCTCGGCCAGGCGCTCACCGAGGAGCTCCTGATCGAGGGCGGGCATCTCGTCACCGACACGGTCAAGTCGCTCGGGATCATCCCGGCGGCCGGGATGCCGCCGGTCGAGCCGATCTTCGTCGAGGAGTTCCAGCCGGAGGGTCCGTATGGCGCCAAGGGCATGGGCGAGGCGGTCCTCGTGCCGACGGCCTCGGCGGTCGCGGGTGCCCTCCATGCCTTCGACGGCATCCGCCGGACCCAGCTCCCGATGCGCGACTCGGCCGCGGCCCGCGCGGCCCTGCCCCGCCTCGGCCGGCTGCCGCGGCCCGGGCCGGATCCCGGTGCCGGCGGTCCGGACGGTGACGGCCCGCAGGCCATCGCGGAAGCTGCAGGGAGGCCGTGATGTCGGCGGTCACGCCCGGTCTCGTCTGCGCGCACCACCACCTCTACTCGGCGCTCGCCCGGGGGATGCCGGCGCCGCCGAAGGTCCCGACGAGCTTCCAGGAGATCCTCGAGCAGGTCTGGTGGCGCCTGGACGCCGCGCTCGACCTCGAGATGATCCGCTGGTCGGCCATGCTCGGCGCCCTCGAGGCGCTCGAGAACGGCACCACCGCGATCGTCGACCACCACGAGTCTCCCAACGCCATCGAGGGCAGCCTGGACGTGATCGCCGAGGCCTGCGCCGAGGTCGGTGTCCGCTCGCTGGTCGCCTACGGGATCACCGACCGCCACGGGTCCGACGGGGCGCGGCGCGGCCTCGCCGAGAACGAGCGCTTCATCCGCGCCGGCGGGCGCGGCCTGGTCGGCATCCACGCCGCGTTCACCTGCTCGGACGAGTCGCTGCGGGCCGCCGCGGGGCTGGCCGAGGACCTGGGGGTCGGCGTCCACGTCCACGTCTGCGAGGGAGTCGGCGACATCGACGCCCCGCGCCGGCTCGATGGCCTGACCCGCGACAGCTGGCTCCTCGCCCACTGCGTCCACCTGCCGACCGACCACGCGCTGCGGGGAACGATCCTCCACAACCCGATGTCGAACCTCAACAACGCCGTCGGCTACGCCAACCCGGCCCGCTTTGCGAACCCGGTCGCGCTCGGCACCGACGGCATCGGCGGCAACGTCCTCGAGGCGTTCCGGCTGGCCTACGTCCTGCAGCGCTCGGTCGACGTCACCTGCGGACCCGATACGGCCTGGGGGTGGCTGGCCACCGGCTGGGACCTCGTGCCCGAGGCCCGCGAGGACACGGTCGAGTGGTCGTACGACCCGATGGACCCCTGGCACATCGCCTTCACCCCGGGCATCCTGCCGCGCCGGATCACGGTCGACGGCGAGGTGGTCTTCGCCGACGGCCGGCCGACCCGGGTGGACGCCGACGAGGTCCGGGCAAGGGCCCGGGAGCAGGCGGCCCGCCTGCACGCCCGCCTGTGACGCACCCGCCGTGACGCACCCGCCCCGGGCGCCAGGACGCCTGCACATCCGCTGCGGCTGACGAGGGAGCACCGATGTCCGACCGGTTCCACCCCATCTCGATGGAGCAGCTCACCGACTGGGTCTTCACCGAGCTCGAGCAGCGCGGCTCGCTGTTCAACGTGCCGCGGGCGGCCTTCTTCGCACCACGGGCGGACCATCGCTTCCGGCGCCGGGTGTACGGGGTGGACCTCGAGACACCGTTCGGCGTCGCCGCCGGTCCCCACACCCAGATGGCCCAGAACATCATCGCCGCGTGGCTCACGGGAGCCCGGATGATCGAGCTCAAGACGATCCAGACGCTCGACGAGCTCGAGGTCCACAAGCCCTGCATCGACGTCACCGACGAGGGCTACAACGTCGAGTGGTCGCAGGAGCTGCGGGTCTTCGAGTCGTTCGACGAGTACCTGCGGGCATGGGTCCTCGTCCACGCCCTGCATCGGCGGCTCGGCTGGCCGGGCGAGCGCCCGGGCGTCGTCTTCAACATGAGCGTCGGCTACAACCTCGAGGGGATCCTGCGGCCGAACGTCCAGTGGTACCTCGACGCCATGGCCGACGCCTCGCGCCACCTGCCGGCCTACGTCGACGTTGTCGCGCGGCGCTACCCGGCCGTTCGGGAGATCGACATCCCGGTCCGGCTGTCCGACACGGTCACGCTGTCCACGATGCACGGCTGCCCGCCAGACGAGATCGAGCGGATCTCGCAGTACCTGATCGAGGAGCGCGGGCTGCACACCTCGGTCAAGTGCAACCCCACGCTGCTGGGACCCGAGCGCGTGCGCGGGATCGTCAACGACGACCTCGGATTCGCCGACGTGCCGATCCCCGACGCGGCCTTTGGCCACGACCTCAAGTACGACGACGCGCTCCCGATGTTCCGCCGTCTCGGCCAGGTGGCCGAGACGCGGGGGGTGGGCTTCGGGCTCAAGCTGTCGAACACCCTCGAGGTCGACAACTGGCGGAGCGTATTCGACCGCGACGCGACGATGTACATGTCGGGGCGGCCGCTCCACGCGGTGACGGTGAACCTGGCGGCCACCCTGGCCGACGATCTCGGCGACGGCATCCCGCTCTCCTTCGCGGGCGGCGCCGACTGCTTCAACGTGGCCGCGCTGCTGGCGGGCGGCCTGCCGACCGTGACGGTCTGCTCGGACCTGCTCAAGACGGGCGGCTACCTGCGCCTGCTGCAGTACCCGGAACAGGTGGACGCCGCCTTCGACGCGGTCGGGGCGACCGACACCGACGACTTCATCCGCCGGACGGCGATCGCGCATGGGTTCGGCGGCGGCCCCGAAGGCTCGGGCGCGGGCGGCAAGAAAGCACCGGGCGGCGATGGCGCCTCGGTGGGCGACTGCGCGCGGTTCAACCTGCGTCGCCATGCCGACGAGGTCCGCCGCGACTGGCGCTACCGGAAGGAGTCGCTCCGGACCGACCGCTCCAAGACGCCCCGCCCGCTGGGATGGTTCGACTGCATCGTTGCGCCCTGTCTCGACGAGTGCCCGATCGACCAGCAGGTGCCCCGCTACATGGCCGCCGTGCGGTCGGGCGACTTCGGCGCGGCAGTCCGCATCACCCGCCTGGACAACCCGCTGCCGGCGGTCCTGGGCCGCGTCTGCGACCACCTGTGCGAGAGCACCTGCATCCGGACCCACCTCGACCAGCCGCTGGCGATCCGCCACATCAAGCGCTTCATCATGGCGCAGGAGCCGGCGCTGTCGCCGCCCGCCGGCCGGCGCGTGCTGGCCGACCCGCCCGCCTCCACCCTGCCCCGCGTGGCGATCATCGGGGCGGGCCCGGCGGGGCTCGCGGCCGCCGAATGGCTGGCCTACGCCGGCGTCGGTGTCACGATCTTCGAGGAGCATCCGTACGCGGGCGGCATGGTCGGCGGGGCGATCCCGACCTACCGCCTGCCCCAGGCACAGATCGACCAGGACCTGGCCGTCCTCGAGCGTCTGGGCGTCGAGATCCGCTACGGCCAGCGGGCCGGGGTGGATGTCACCCTCGATGCCCTGCGCCGACAGGGGTTCGCGGCTGTCTTTGTCGCCGTCGGCGCCCAGCGCGCCAAGCGGCTCGGCCTGCCCGGGGAGGATGCCGAGGGCGTGATCGACGGCGTCACCTTCCTTCGAACGGTCAAGGAGGGCCGGTCGGTCGCGGTCGGGCCGCGAGTCGGCGTCGTGGGGGCCGGCGACACGGCGATGGACTGCGTCCGATCGGCACGCCGGGTGGGCGCCTCGTCGGTGGCGCTGATCTACCGCCGGACCGTCGACCAGATGCCGGCCGACCCCGAGGAGATCCACGCCATCCGGGAGGAGGGCATCGAGATCATGGAGCTGACGCGGCCCGTCGGCCTGCGCGTCGAGGACGGCAGGCTGGCGGGGCTCGTCTGCAGCCGGACCGAGTACCGCGGGACCCGCGACCCCGCCGGCCGCAAGGTGCCCTTCGACGTCGCGGGCTCGGAGTTCGAGATCGGCCTGGACACCCTGATCCTCGCGATCAGCCAGCACCCCGTGCTGGACTTCTTCGGCGACCTGGCGCCCGAGCTCACGCCAGGCGGGTTCGTCGCGGTGGATCCGGTGACCTTCGAGACCTCGATCCCGGGCGTGTACGCCGGCGGCGACGTTGCCGGCGACGGGCCGGCGTCGATCGTTCGTGCCGCGGCCGACGGCAAGCGCGTCGCTGCGGCGATCGCCGCCAGGATCGGCGCCCCGGCCGGACGCCCGGGGGAGGGGCCGGCACCTGCGACCGGGGTGCCGCCGGACTACCACGAGCTGCTCGTCCGGCGAGCGCGGCGCGAGTACCGGGTCCCGATCCGCTCGAGCGGTCTCGACCGCCGCAACGGGTTCGAGGAGACGGTGCTCGGCTACACGGCCGACGAGGCGATCCGCGAGGCGAGCCGCTGTCTCGACTGTGACCGGATCTGCAGCCTGTGCGTCGGGGTCTGCCCCAACATGGCCCTGCTGACCTACGAGGTCGCGCCGCGGCGGGTCGACCTGCCCGAGCTGGCCGTGGCGGACGGGGCCGTCGTCGCCACCGGATCGCGGCCCTTCGTCGTCGACCAGGCGCTCCAGATCGCGGTCCTGACCGACTTCTGCAACGAGTGCGGCAACTGCGTGACCGCCTGCCCAACCTCGGGCAGGCCGTACCTCGACAAGCCACGGCTCTATCTCGACCGGGCCGACTTCGAGGCGCAGGCCTCGAACGCCTTCATGCTCCTCGGCGACGGGGTCGTGGAGGCTCGCGTCGACGGCACGACCCACCGGCTGGCGCTGAACGGGCGGCTCGAGTACGCGGCACCCGGCTTCCGGGCCGTGCTCGATCCCGAGACGTTCGCCCTGCTCGAGGCGACCGCGACCGCTGGCGCCGATGGCGAGGCACTCTCGCTCGAGCCGGCCGCGGTCATGGCGACGCTCCTGGCGGGCGTGACGGGGTCGCTGTCGCACCTGCCCACCGCCTCCAGCCTGGGCGGCGGCACGCGGGTGATGCATCCGGGCTACGGGGACTGACCGCCGCACGCGGCTGCGTGCCCGGACCGGGGCGAGCCCGGCGTCGCCCCGCCAGCGAGCGCGCACCGGGGCGACGTCAGGGCAGGCGTGACCTCGCGTAGCCCATGAGCGCCCGGACGTTCGTGTCGGGCGTCCCGCGGGGGATCTCGCATCCGGCCCCGACGACGTACCGCCGACCGGCGGCGGCGTGGCATGCCGCAAGCTCGGCGGCGATCGTGGCCGGCGTCCCGTTCAGCAGCGCCTCGACCGGTGCGAGGTTCCCGAGCAGGACCTGGTCCGGACCCGCGGCCGCTCGGGCCTGGACCATCGGCACCGGGTAGTCGACGTCAACGATGTCGGCCCCGAGCCGGCCCATGTCGGCCATCAGTCGCCGCGTGTTCCCGCAGACATGGAGGCGCGTCCGGGCACCGGCCGAGCGGATCGCAGCGATGAGCCGGCGTTCTTGGGGCCACACCTGCTCGGCGTAGATCCTCGGCCCGACGAGCGAAGCGGCGGCATCGCCGATCCCCACGATGTCGACACCCGCCTCGACCTGGGCGAGGGCGAACCGGATGGCAAGGTCAGTCGCGAACCCGAGCAGGTCCCTGGCGAAGTCGGGCTCGTCGACGAAGTCGAGCATCAGCGCGCTGAGCCCGCGCAGGTCGGCAGCCTCCGCGCAGGGTCCCTCCACCCAGCCCTCGACCAGGAACCGGTCTCCGGCCGTGTCACGGAGCAGCCGGGCAGCGGCAAGGCGGTCGCTCATCCGCTCCGATGTCGCCGGATCCGGGACGCGCAGGTCCGCCAGCCGCCGACGGTCGGCGAGCAGGGCGTCCCCGTCGATGAGGGCCGGTGGCTGGTCGTCGAACCAGGCGATCGGAGCGCCGAGGTCGGCCGCCTCGCGGGCGGGGTCGGAGATGCACGAGACATGATCGAACCCGAACGCCTCGGCGACGCTCACCTGCGCCTCGACGAGCCGCCGGTAGTCCGTGCAGTACTCCCGGTACGCGACGCCCGCGTGGGCGGCGGCGAACATCATCGTGATCGGCATCGCGGGCAGGTGGTCGACCGGTTCGCCAGCCAGGTGGGCACACAGACGTGCCCGGCCCGTCATCGACTGGGCCACGGACGCTCCGATCAGCCGAGCGCGTCGAGGACGATGCGGCGCAGCACCCGGCCGGTCACGGCGCGCCGGTAGGCGGCGGTTGAGCGGACGTCGTCGATAGGGCGGATGTCGCCCATCACCGCCGCCGCGGCCTGCTCGGCGAGCTCCGCCGAGGGCGTCGCGCCCTCGAGCAGCGCCTCGGTCGCCGGGGCACGCAGCGGCACCTCGGCCACCGAGCCGAGCGCGACCCGGACGTCGTGCCAGGGCGAGCCGGCGACGGGGCTTGCGCCAGCGTCCCCCGGAGCGCCGGGTGCGCCGTCGGTCCGCCAGGCAACCGCCATGACGACCTTCGAGATTGCCTGCGCACGCCTCGTCCCGATCTTGCGGAAGCGGACCTGGCGGCCCGGCGGAAGCGGGATGCGCACTGCGGCGACGAGCTCGTCGGGCGCGCAGGCCGTCTCGCGGTAGGCGGTCCAGAAGACGGCCGCCGGCACCCGCCGCTCGCCGCGGATCGACGCGACCACGATCGACGCGTCGGTCGCGAGCAGCACCGGCAGCATGTCGCCGGCCGGCGATGCGTTGGCGATGTTCCCTCCGATCGTGCCGCGTGCCTGGATCTGGGCCGCGCCGACCGTCGCTGCCGCCTGGGCGAGTGCCGGGAGCGCCCCGGCGACGACCGGCGACCGGCGCAGCTCGGCGTAGGTGGTGAGCGCGCCGACCACGAGCTCGTCGCCCTCGATCGCGATCCCGCGCAGCTCGGCGAGCGACCAGCAGTCGAGCAGCGGCACGTCGCGCGCGAGGGTGCCGGCGGCAACCATCACCATGAGGTCCGTGCCGCCGGCGATCGGGCGAAGACCAGGCCGTGCGGCGCGCAGCTCGAGCGCCTCCGAGAGCGAGCCCGGCTGCACGACCTCCGGCCCCGCCCAGGCCGGCGCCTCCGCCCGGCGCACCTCGCCCGGGGCCGCTCCGGGCAGCCCGCTCCCGGCGGCCCCGGCGGCGAGCGCGATGGCCTCGATGATCTTGGTGTAGCCCGTGCAGCGGCAGAGGTTGCCCGCGATCGCCTCGCGGATCGCCTCGTCGGTTGCCGGCGCGCCTGAGGCGATGAACGCCTCGGCCGCCATGAGCATCCCCGGCGTGCAGATCCCGCACTGGGCCCCGCCGGTCTCGAGGAAGGCCGACTGGAGCGTGCCCAGCCGACCGTCGTCCGCCAGCCCCTCGACCGTGCGGACCGCATGCCCCGCGACCTGGGCCACCGGGATGAGGCAGCTGTTGACGACGTCCCCATCGAGGAGCACCGAGCAGGCTCCGCACTCCCCTTCTCCGCAGCCCTCCTTGGTGCCGGTGAGCCCGAGGTCGTAGCGCAGGACGTCGAGCAGCCGCCGGCCGCCCGGCGAGCGCAGCTCGACCGGCGCGCCGTTCACCGTGAACGCGGTGACCGCGGTTGCGCCGGGCAGCGTCGGTGCGGTCATGGCGTCGCCCCGCCGGCCGGCGCGGACCCCCCGGCCGGCCCGGGGCCCTCGAGCGCCGCGGGGCCGTCAAGCACGTCGAGCGCGCCCAGCGCGCCCAGGATCCGCTCCGGTGTGGCCGGCAGCTCCGTGATCCAGGCACCGATGGCGTCGTGGATGGCGGCCACGACCGCCGGGGCCCCGACGTCCATCGGCAGCTCACCGAGCCCCTTGGCCCCGTGGGGCGCGCCGGAGAACGGGTGCTCGACGAGGATCGCCTCGATCCGCGGGGCGTCGAGCGCGGTCGGGATCACGTAGGTGGCGAGCCGGTCGTTCAGATAGCGCCCGCCCTCGGTCTTGATCTCCTCGATCGTGGCGTAGCCGACGGCCTGCAGCGTGCCGCCCTCGACCTGGCCCTCGGCGAGGACGCGGTTGACGACCTTGCCGGCATCGTCGGCCGAAACCACCGAGTGGACCGTCACCTCGCCGGTGTCGAGATCGACCTCGACCTCGGCCACGGCGCATGCCCAGCTGTACGCCGGGTAGGCGTCGCCTCGGTAGGTCTCGTCGTCCCAGGTGATGCCGGGATAGCCGACGAACTGCTCGCTGACCCTGGTCGGGCCGTGCGCGCGCGCATCCTCCAGGTACGATTCCGAGAACGGCCGGCCGGTCCGCGTCTCGACATCGTGACGAACCTGCCGGGCGGCATGCACGAGCAGCCCGCCGACGACCATCGTCGAGCGCGAGGCCACCGTGGGGCCGCTGTCGGGCACGATCGAGGTGTCGATGGGTGCAACCTCGACGGCTTCGAGCGGGACGTCGAGCGCCTCCGCGACGAGCTGTCCGAGAACCGTCCGCGAGCCCTGTCCGATCTCGGTCTGGGCCGACAGCGCCCGGATCACCCCGGCCCCCGTCAGCTCGACCGTCGCGATGCTCGCCAGCCGCTTCTCGCCGCCCCCGGTGAAGCCGCCGCCGTGCCAGGCCAGCGCAAGTCCGATGCCCGTTGCGCTCCGGCCGCTCGCCGGCGGAGCCATCGCGCCGGTTCGAGACCCGCGAGTGGCCGACGTCCGCGCCCGTACCCGCTCGAACTCGGACGCCTCGCCGGCGCGCTCGAGGACGTCGAGCGCCCCAACGCTCTCGCGCAGCCGCTGTCCGGTCGGGGTCACGTCGCCGACCCGGTACGCCCAGCGGCGACGGAGCTCGAGGGGCGACACTGCGAGCGCCTCGGCGACCCGGTTGGCCTGCATCTCGGCGGCGAACGCGCTCTGAGGCGCCCCGAACCCCCGGAAGGCGCCGTTGGGCGGGGTGTTGGTCGCCATCGCCCGGGCGCGGATGCGAACGTTGGGGCAGTGGTACGGGCCCCCGGCGTGGATCCCGCTGCGCGAGAGGACCACCGGCGAAAGCGTGCAGTAGGCGCCGGCGTCGAGCACGACCTCAATGTCCTGGGCCACCAGCCGGCCGTCCCCGGTCACGCCGGTCCGGTGGATGATCACGCCCGGGTGGCGCTTGGTGGTGGCGACGATGTCCTCGTGGCGGTCGTAGATCATCCGCACCGGCCGGCCGGCCTTGCGGGCCAGCAGCGCGGCGTGGATGGCGATCATCGAGGGGTACTCCTCCTTGCCCCCGAAGCCGCCGCCGGTCTCGGCCTGGACCACGACCGCCCGCTCGCCGTCGAGCGCCAGGGCACGCTTGAGCGCCGTATGGACGTAGTACGGGCACTGGAGCGAGCCGATCACCGTGATCCCGCCGTCATCGCGCGGCACGCCGATCATCGCCTGGTTCTCGATGTAGAGCTGCTCCTGGTGGCCGACCCGGTACGTCCCCTCGATGACGAGATCGGCCTCGGCGAAGCCGGCGTCGAGGTCGCCGCGGGTGATCTCGAAGCGCTTGAACGACACGGCGGAGGCAAGCAGATCGAGCACCGGCGGGAGCGGCTCGGTCCGCAGCCGGACGTGGTCGCGAGCGGCCCGGGCGAGCTCGGGATCGGGCGCGGCAACCAGCGCCACGGGCTCGGCCATGTGGCGGATCTCGTCGGCCACCAGGGCCGGCTGGTCGTCCATGATCAGGCCGACGACGTTCTCGCCGGGGATGTCGGCGGCCGTGACCAGGACGACCCGCGACCAGTCGAAGGCCGGGTCGGGCTCGATGGCCAGCAGCCTCGCGTGCGGCTCGCTCGAGCGAACGGTCGCGCCATACCAGGCGCCCGGGAACACCAGGTCGTCCGTGTAGCGCGCGAGCCCGGTCAGCTTCGCCGGACCCTCGCTCCGGAGAGCCGATCCGCGATCAGCAATGGCGGCGCCCGGGGCGAGGGTCGATGCTGTGGCCACGTCGGCAGGATGGCCTCTGCGCGCGGCGCGGTCAACGTCCGTTGGCCCGGATCGACCGGGCCGTGCGGCCGGGTGTCGCGTGATGGCGCGTCGATGGGACCCGTTGGCCGGCCGCCTCGGCGCGACGTCAGCCGCCTCCACGCGACGTCAGCCGCCGGTCAGCAGCGCGCGGACCTCGGGCAGCCGCTCGATCGTCTCGTGGTCGTAGGGAGCCGGCAGGTCCACGATCAGGTGGGTGAAGCCGAGCTCGAGGTACGGGCGCCACCGCTCGGCGATCAGCTCGGGCGGACCGGTGAAGTCGGTCTCCGGCCTCGGCTCGAACGACTCGCCGTTGTTGGCGAGCTGCCCGGTCAGGACGCGGCGCGCCTCGGCCGGGTCGTCGCGGATGACGCAGTAGGGGCCGAAGGTGAACTCGATCTGGCCGATGTCGCGGCCGGCATCGGCACAGTGCGCCGCCAGAACGTCGACCTTGCGGCGCATCACGTCGATCGTCTCGTAGGCGTTCCAGCCGTCGGCGTGACGGGCGACCGTTCGCAGCGTCTTCTTCTCGCCCGATCCCCCGACCATGATCGGCAGCCGGCCGGGGCCGCTGAAGGGCGGCGGCTGGACGATCGCGTCGGAGAAGGCGTAGGCGCCACCCTCCGGCGAGTTCGCGGTCCCGCCGGCGAGCATGGCGCGGATGGCGGCGACGGATTCCTCGAGCCAGTCGAGCCGTTCGCCGAAGCCCGACCCGAAGTCGATGCCGTAGGCGAGGTGCTCGTCCTCGAACCAGGCGCCGCCGAGGCCCAGCCAGCACCGCCCGTTGCTGGCGTGGTCGACGGTCACGGCGGTCTTCGCGACGAGGCCCGGGTTGCGGAACGTGTTGGCCCCGACCATCAGCCCGAGCATCGCGCGATCGGTCAGCTCGGCCCACGCCGCGAGCATGGTCCAGCCCTCGAAGATCGGCTGGTGCGGGTCGCCGACGATCGCGTAGAGATGGTCCCACGTCCAGAGCGAATCGAGGCCGGCGCGGTCGGCCGCGGTGGCAGCCGTGCGAATGTCCTGCCAGGAGCCGACCTGGGGCCAGATCAGCCCGCCGACGCGGACCGGGAAGCGCGGGGTGGTCATCGGCGTGTCTCCATGGAGGGCCTGCTCCCGCGGCCATGGGGGACGCCGCCGCTCGCCCCCGAGTGTAGGGCGCCGCTCAGCGACGCGGCAGGTGGTCCAGCGGGTCGAGCCAGGTCGACCCCCGGCGGACGGCGAAGTGGAGGTGGGAGCCCGTGCTGCAGCCGGTGCTGCCAACCCGGCCGATGAGGTCGCCCCGTTCGACGCGCTGTCCGACCGACACCAGCACCTTGGAGAGGTGTCGGTACCAGGTCACGAGCCCGTCGCCGTGGTCGATGTGGACGTCGAGCCCGCCGCACCGGTCGTAGTAGCCGGCCACGACGACGGTTCCACCGGCCGCCGCCCGGATCGGGTCGCCGGTCTCGCCGTTGATGTCGAGCCCGTGGTGTGTCCCGTAGATGGTCAGCGACTGCCCGAAATACTGGGTGATCGGTCCGTCGAGCGGCCAGGCCCAGCTCCCGCCGGCCGACGAGCCGCCTGTCTCCTCCGACGGCGCCGCCGGTCGCGGCTCAGGCGGCGGCACCGGCGCTGGCGTCGGCTTCGCCTCGACCGTGAAGGAGACCGCGCGCGGCTCCACGAGCGGCTGGCCATCGATCGCGCGCGCAGCGGCGTCGACCCGCAGGACGACGCGTGCGCCGTACGGCAGCGCCGCGCTCGGGTCGAGCACGAGCACCGTGTCGTCCTCGGCCCAGCGGAGCGTCCCGGACACGGGCTCGCCGTCGATCGTCGCACCGAAGGCAGCAGTCGTTGCCTCGCGCTCCATCGCCCGGTCGAAGCGGACCGACAGGCTGGCTGCCCGGTCCACCTCGGCGGCGGCGCCCCGTGGCCGGAACCTCACCACGGATGGTGGCGGCGCGATCTCCTCCGCAAGAAGGACATCCGGGACGCGAGAGGGCGCCTCGCCCTCGCCCGGGACATCGGTTGCTGCCGGCTCCACGGCCGCTGTCGCCACGGGAGCGGTGGTCCCGCCGGCGATGGCGGGCTCGCCGGGAGCGGGGGTCCCGCCGGGGGCGAGCTTGCCGTCGGGTGGGGAGCCGCCGTCAGACGGCCGGTCTGCGATCACCTCGCCGATGGGCCGGAGCTGGACCTCGTCGAGGGCGGTGGACGTGCCGGGGGGACGGGCGTCGAGGGCCGCGGGAGCGGCGCTGGCCAGCGTGCCGAGGGCAAGCAGCGGGACGACCACGATCGTGAGCGCGAACAGCCCGAGCCGGGGGCGGCGAACCATCTCCAGCGCGTAGACCGAGGCGAGCACCGGGAGCGCGAGAAGCCCGGCCAGCCGGAGCCGGCGGACGAGGGCCTCCCCGTACACGAGCGCGAGGATCGGGACGGCGGCGATCGCCGCAGCCAGCTCTCGCAATCACCCCTCCAGCGACGAAGGGCCGTACCGTACCACCGCCGGCGTCCCGCGGGCGACGGTTGCGGGACGCGGTCCCGGTCAGCCCCCCGGCGAGGGCGACGGCACGTCCGTGGGGACCGGCGGCGGAGTCGGCTCGGTCGTCGGCTCGGGGCTGGGCGAGGGGCTCGGTGAGGGCGGCGGAGACGGCTCGCCGGACGGTGGCGCGGATGTGCCGGGGTCGGCCGAGGGTGTCGGCTCGCCGGCCGGGCTCGCCGTCGGCGTCGGCGTCGGCGCCGGCTTGGGCGTCGCGGTGACAGGCGGAGCCGAGCAGCCCCCGACACCCGACGTCGTCGCCGTCCCTTCCTGCGCGGGCGCGGCCTTGAAGGTCGCGAGGGGCACCGTGCCTGGCGGCGGGAACAGCTTGGCGGCGAACGCACCGAGCTCGACTCGATCGGCGACGAGCGTGTAGCCGCGAGGGTCACCCACCCGCCCGCGCCCGACCAGCGGCGGCTTGACGACCGCCTGATAGACGGCAGAGCGGTCG
>Ga0316622_100001628_pt1 | contig 14829 bp, 13 predicted proteins | sample OWC_Aug_OW2_C1_D_FD_207646 | JGI IMG/M metagenome (GOLD analysis project Ga0316622, IMG submission 207646) | Wetland soil microbial communities from Old Woman Creek delta, Ohio, United States - OWC_Aug_OW2_C1_D5_C | ecosystem: Environmental > Terrestrial > Soil > Wetlands | place: USA: Ohio... | reverse complement strand
GAGGCGCGGCTCGTTGGGGTCTTCGCGGTACTTGTCGATGGCGTTGATGTCGGCGTCGCGAGGCCCGCCGCCGTGGTCCCCGGCGCCGTAGAGGAGCATGAAATCCTTGAGCTCGGTGTTCTTGCGCGCGGCCTCGAGGATCCCGCGGCTGCCGTCCCGGAGGCTGACGTTGTACCAGCCGGGCGGGACGTAGCCGAGGACGCGCGAGCCATCCATCCCCTCCCACCAGAAGACGTGCGTCGGGTCCGGTCCGGGCGCGCAGCGGCCGAAGACGTAAGAGTCAATGCCGGCCCGGCGCAGGATCTGCGGCATCTGCCAGCTATGGCCGAACGTATCGGGGTTCCAGCCGACCTTGACGTCGACGCCGAACTTGTCGAGAAAGTAGCGCTTGCCGTAGAGGAGCTGACGGGCGAGGGCCTCGCCGTTAGGCATGTTGGCGTCGGGCTCGACCCACATCCCCCCGACCGGGACCCACGTCCCTTCCTTGATCTTGCGGGCGATCGCGCCGAAGAGCTCCGGATAATCCTTCTCGATGGCCTCGTAGAGCGCGGCCTGGCTCTGGGCGAAGGTCAGACCGGGGAGCTTGTCCATCTGGGCCAGGGTCCCCTTGAAGGTGAAGGTGGCGATGTCGGCCACCGTCTCCTCCCAGCGCCAGAGCCAGCTCAGGTCGATGTGGGCGTGGCCGATGAGATGGGCCGTGAGGGCGCGCGGCGGGACGGGCGCGGGCTTCTTGGCGGGCGTACCGGACACGGCCTGGCCGGCGGCCGCGGCCGCCGGCATGAAGGTAAGGGCGGCGACGGTCAGGGCCAGGATCAATGAAACGGTGGCTGACGGGCGTCGGGCGGGGCGGATCATGGGCGACCTCCTTCTGAAGGACCCGGGCGGGTCCGCGTCAGCCCGATTATATGTTCCGCGTGGGCGTAACTCAATATCGCGGAGCGATCGCCCGCCGGCGCCTCACCGGGTAAAGCTTCGCGGACGCGTCATATGGGTTATAATGGAAGTCAAGGAGTCCATCATGAGACGCATGCGACCCTTCGCTGTCGGAACGGCCTTGGTCCTGATGATCTTCGCTTCGGTCCTCTGCGCCCGCGCGGAGTCGGAGCTCGAGAAGCTTTTCGCCGCCCGGCTCGGCGGGAGCGACGCGGCCTACATGTTCCTGGCCTTTTCGGGCGTTATCGTCCGGACGTCCGCCGGGGCGGTGATCATCGACCCGGCCAACCTGCTCATGGGGGACGACATCGCCGTCCTGGCCAAGCACAAGATCGACGCGCTGCTCTATACGCACAGCCACGGCGACCATTACGACGCCGCCGTTGCCCGGGATATCGTCCGGGCGACTGGAGCGACGGTCGTGGCCGACCCGTCCCTGGCCGCGGCGATCCGGGCCGCCGGCACGGTCCCCGCCGACAAGATCCTATCCGCGACGTCCGGACGGACCTTCACGGTCGGCGCGGTCAAGGTCCGGGGCGTGGCCGGGCGGCATGTCGGGCCGATCACGCTGTTCCACGTCAAGCTGGGCGAGATCGAGATCTTCCACGGCGGCGATTCGGCTTATGTCCCGGTCGCCGAGTGCACGTCCCGGCTGGCCTTCCTGCCCGCGGGCGCGCCGTCGCCCACAGCCTCGCCGGCCTACGCCCTGAAGATGGCCCTCGACGTCAAGCCCAAGGCCGTCGTCCTCATCCATGGCCAAGAGGACCAGTACGCGGAGTTCAAGGCTCTGGCCGCGAAGGATCTTCCGGGCGTCGTCGTCGAGGTCGGCGAGCCGTTCAAGACGAAGGTGGTCCGCCTCGACTGAGGGAGCAGGTCCTGTCCCGCCCCGCTGTCCGTCCTCAGCGGACGTCGTAGTCGACGCTGAAGAACTTGAAGTCCTTGTAGACGACCTCGGTCTTCGAGCGGACGAAGGCCTTGCCCGACTCCTTGAGATAGGCCTCCTCGACATAGAGGCTGCTGGGGAAGCGGATGCCGTTCTTCTCGGCGCTGAAATCCGAGCGCATGACGAGGCGGGGCGTGCGGCCGAATTTCCGGCCGCGCTCCTCGAAGATATCGAAGTGGCCGACCCTGTTCTCGCGCCACTCGATCCGGAGGATGTCGCCCGTTTTCGGGTCGACCCAAGCCTTGCCGTAGAGGTTGCGGGTGGGCGGGGCGCCGGGCCTGGGTTTGGCGTCGATGATCAGGACGCGGGTCTTGCCGATCTTGTCCTCGCCGGCGACGGCGAAATCGTAGCCGGCGCGGAAGCGCTCGGCGAAAATATTGACCGGGCCCATCAGGGTGTTGTTGAAAACGACGACCGTCGTGGCCAGGTCGGCGTTGGGCACGGCCATCTTCTTCCCGTCCTCCTTGAGCTGGGTCCGGACCTCCCGGATGGTCCGGCCGGCCCGGACGCACTGGTAGTCGTAAACGTAGGTGTGCTTGACCTTCCGGACGCTCCGGATGACGAGCGTCGGGCCCGAATACCGGGTGGTCGCGGGATACTCGGTCACCACGGCCGCCCCGACCTTTTGAAGCCCCACGTCGAGGGCCGGATCGATCGACTCGCTGATCTCCTCGCGGCAAACGAAGTCGAAGGCCGAGCTCTCGAGCCGGCGGCAGTATTCCAGCGTTCTTTCGAGGATCGCCTCGAGGGTGAGATCGGGCGCGGGCGCGGCCTTCGCCGCGGGCTTTCTCTTCTGAAACGCCGGGGCGTCGCGAGCGGACCGGGGGTGGAGAGGCGTGACGACGGCGGCCAGCAGTACCGTGGACACCGCCGCTAAAAAGAGGGGGATGCGCCGTTTCGGCATTGGCATGAGCGTCGACCTGTCCGACCTGAACTTGATTCTAGGATAGGCCTGCACCCCGCAAAAATCAACTAGGCTTTCCGGGTTGTGCGCCGCTGAGTTTCGGGCTATAACCTTGTCGTGACGTCATTTTCGATGACACCCAACGGAACTTGCCCATTTTCAGGCCTGGTCGGAGAATGGGACCGCGTGTCACCGGATCGGGGAGGCCGGGATGAAGGCTCGATACGGATGTGACGAGAAAGAGCTCGCCCATTACACATGCTACCGGGCGTCTCACAAGATGGCCGTCGACAGCCGCCTGGACCGGCCCGCCTGGCGGGAAGCTCCGAAGTCGCATCGTTTCGTCGATCTCGTGAGCGGTGTCCCCGGTTTTCTCGACACGCGGATGGCCGCCCTTTGGGATGACGAATACCTTTACGTCGCCTTCTGGGTGAGCGAGCCGAACGTCCAGGCCAAGCTGACCGAGCGCGACTCGCTCGTCTGGACGGAGAACGACGTCGAGATATTCATCGGCGGCGAGGACTGTTATTACGAGTTCGAGATCAACGCCCGGGGCACGGTCTACGAGGTCTTCTATATCTGGCAGGACGCGCTGAAAAAGGGGAGCCGGTTCGATCTCCCCGAGTTCGATCCGCTCGCACGGCGCGTCGACGTCCTCGGCGGTTTCCAGGACGCCATGCGCTTCGGCAAGCATCCGCGGGGAGCGCGCTGGGCTTTCATGGATTGGGACATGCCGGGGCTCAGGGCCGCGGTCCAGGTCCAGGGGACTCTCAATGACGCCTCCGATATCGATGAGGGCTGGACGGCCGAGATCGCTTTCCCCTGGAGCGGGATGAAGCGTCTGGCTGGAAAGCGCCCCGTCCCGCCCCGCGACGGCGACGTCTGGCGCATGGACTTCTCCCGCTTCGAGCTCCTGGGGAGCTGCGGCGTCACGGTCGAGCCGCACCCCGGCTGGGCCCTCAACAAGCACGGCGTCTACGACTCGCACATCCCCGAGTGTTTTTCCTTTGTCCACTTCTCGGGGCTGCGCGCCGGCGAGATCCCAGAGAGGGTCAAACCTACCTTTTACAGCAAAAAGCAGGTTTGACCCCGTCTTTAAGGAGGGAGAGATGGACCGATCAAAACGGCTCTTGGGCATCGCAGCCGGCCTCTTCGCCTTTCTCATTGGGATCGGCGCCTTCCTGGGGACCGCCGAATTAAGCGAATTCAGTTGTGTGTCACCGAATATCGGACCGCCGCGGCAGGCGGCGCAGCCGTCGAGGATCAAGCCGGATCGTTCCCAATTCCCCGTTGGCGTCACCGCGAACGCCATTCCCTCCCTCCGGCGCCAAGCCGCTCTCTCCAGCGACTGGCTCAAATTCCGATTCGAGACGATCCTCCCCGCCCTCATGCGCCGCGAGGGGATCGACATGTGGATCGTCGTCTGCCGCGAGCATGCCGAAGACCCGGTCTACCCGACGCTCGTCCCCAGGCCGAACATGTTCGCCTGGCGCCTGATGATGCTCGTCTTCTTCGATCGCGGCGGCGCCGAGGGCGTCGAGCGGATCGTCGTCAATCCCTACGGCAGCGGCGCCTTCAACAAGGAGATCGGCGACTTCTACCAGCCCGGCTGGACCGACCAGCCCGAGGACCCCTGGGCCCGCCTGGCCCGCATCGTCAGCGCCCGGGCCCCGAAGCGCATCGGCATCGACGAGTCGGCGACGTTCCCCTTCGCCGATGGCCTTTCGGCGACGCTCAAGGCCGAGCTCGTCCGGGTGCTCGGTCCGTTCTACGCCGCGCGCCTGGTCTCGGCCGAACGGCTGGCCGTGGGCTGGCTGGAGAAGCGGACGCGGGAGGAGATCCTTCTCTTTGGCCGGCTCGCGGCGCTCAACCGCGGCGTCGCGGCCGAGGCCCTTTCGGAGAAGGTCATCAAGCCGGGCGTGACCACCCTCGACGACCTCTCGTGGTGGACGCGCGAGCGCTTCGCCGAGCTTGGCGTCCAAGCCTGGTTCCAGCCGACCTTCTACATCCTGCGGCGGGCCGGACAAGGGCTCACCGAGGCGGCCGGACGGGTCGTCCTGCCGGGCGATGTCGTCCGCTGCGACATCGGTTTCTCCTGCCTCGGCCTGACGACGGACCTCCAGGAGGTCGCCTACATCCTTCGGTCCGGCGAGAACGAGGCGCCGCAGGGACTGCGCGACGCCCTGCGCCAGGCGAACCGGCTCCAGGACATCCTGACGGCCGAGTTCAAGGAAGGCTGGACCGGCAACGAGATCCTGGCCGCGGCTCTACGCCGGGCCCGCGAGGAGGGCCTCAAGCCCCGGATCTATTCCCACCCGTTGAACTATTACGGCCACGGCGCCGGGACGCGGATCGGTCTCGGCGACATGCAGAACGGCGTGCCGGGGATGGGCGATTACCCGTTCTACGCCGACACCTGCTGGGCCATCGAGCTCGGCGTCTCCGCCGTCGTGCCGGAGTGGGGTGGCCAGGAGATCCCCTTCGCCCTCGAACAGAGCGCCGTATTCACGGCCTCGGGGGTGCGCTACCCCGCCGGCCGGCAGACCGCTTTCCATCTGATCCGGTTCAAATAGGCGGCCTCGGCATGTCCCGGCCCTTCCACGTCATGGCCAAGCCGACGGGGGCGCGCTGCAACTGCGCTTGCGATTACTGTTTCTTCCTGAAGAAAGAGCGGCTCTACCCCGGCTCCGACTTCAGCATGTCCGACGAGGTCATGGAGAGCTACGTCCGCCAGATGATCGAGGCGCACGAGGGGCTGGTCGAGGTCGAGATCGCCTGGCAGGGCGGCGAGCCGACCCTCATGGGCCTCGATTTCTTCCGGCGCGCCGTCGAGGCCGAGAAGCGGCACGCCCGGCCCGGCCAGCGCGTCGCGAACTCGCTCCAGACGAACGGCCTGCTCATCGACGCGGAATGGTGCCGCTTCCTCCGCGAGGAGGGCTTCCTTGTCGGCCTCAGCCTCGACGGCCCGCGCGAGCTCCACGACGCCTTTCGCCGCGACCGGGGCGGCGCGCCCGTCTTCGACCGGGTCGTCCGGGCGGCGCGGCTGATGAAGGAGCACGGCGTCGCGTTCAACATCCTGTGCACCGTGAACGCCGCCAACAGCCGGCATCCGCTCGAGGTCTACCGCTTCTTCCGCGACGAGCTCGGGGCGCGCTACCTCCAGCTTATCCCCATCGTCGAACGGGAGAACGAGACCGGCGACCAAGAGGGGACGCGGCTCACGGTCCGCACGGTCGAGCCGGCCGCGTACGGCCGCTTCCTCGTCGAGATCTTCGACGAGTGGGTGCGGCGCGACGTCGGGACGATGTTCGTCACCTTCTTCGACAGCGTCCTCGCCGCCTACGTCTACGGCGAGTCGACCCTGTGCGTGCTGCGGCGCGAGTGCGGCGAAGCCCTGGCCCTTGAGCACACCGGCGACCTCTACGCCTGCGATCATTTTGTCGAGCCGCGCTACAGGCTGGGGAATATCGTCGGCGAGCCGCTGGACGGGCTTGCCGCCTCTGACAGGCAGAGGGCCTTCGGAGCGGCCAAGGCGGCCGGCCTGCCGCGCGTCTGCCGCGAGTGCCGGTTCCTGTTCGCGTGCAACGGCGAGTGTCCGAAGAACCGCGTCCTCATGTCGCCCGCCGGCGAGACGGGGCTCAACTGGCTCTGCGAGGGGCTCAAAGCCTTCTTCGCCCACACGGAGCGGCCGATGCGGATGATGGCCGATCTCCTTGCGCGCGGGCTCCCGGCGGCGGGGATCATGGGCGCGCCGGTCCGGCCGTCTATTCCCCGAGCCGGTCGAGGAAAACGCGGCGGACGCGCTCGATGAGCTCGCCCACGTTCTCCTTGCTGATGCCCTCTGTCGGCACAGCCGGCTCGATCGTGATATCGATCTTGCCGGGCCGGATGACGCGCGTCCCCTTGTGATTGACCTTGTAGGCGCCGCTCTGGACGAGGGGCAGGACCTCGAGACCCGTCTCGAGGGCCATGAGGAAGCCGCCGCGCTTGAACGGCCCGAGCCGGCCGTCGAGGGTGCGGGTGCCCTCGGGCATGATGCCGAAGGAGAATCCCGGCCGCTCGCGGATCCAGATGGCGGCCCGGCGCAGGCTCTCGATGGCCCGCTCCGAGTTCTTGCGGTCGATGGGGAACATGCCGATGCGGCGGATGGTCCCGCCGTAGAACGGCCAGCGGAAATGGCTCTCTTCCTCGGCGCCGCGGGCGATGCCGGGGAAGGCCGCGTAGAAGACGAACGGATCGAAGAAGTTGACGTGGTTCATCATGACCACGTACCGCCGGCCGGGGATGACGTTCTCGCGGCCCGAGATACGGAGGCGGATGCCGCAAACGAAGAGGACCGACCGGCAGCCGGTCTTGATCAGGAATTCGAGGGCGCGGCCCCGGACGAGATAGGAGCCAAGCCAGACGATGATGCAGGCGATGACGAACACCGGCAGGGCGACGATCCAGATGAGGAGCGAGCGTAGGCGTTCGAAGATCGTTCTCATGGGAGGCGCGTCAGGCCAGGATATCGAGCTCGGCGGGAAGGACCTTGAGCCGGAGCGGCGTCCAACCGATGAGCTCGCCATCCACCATGAGCCGGAGCGGCGGGTCGGCGACGACGGAGATGGTCGCGGCCGGGATATGGACGACCTTGGGGTGGGCCACGTGCTTTCCGGAGAAGACGCCGGCGAAGATGGCCACCATCTCGCGGCGGTTGACGCCGTTGAACAGGATGATGTCGGCCTTGCCGTCGCTGGTGTTCGCGGAGGGGGCGATCTTCATCTGGCCGCCGGTGTACTTGGAATTGGAGACGACCAGGGCGCTGTCGGGAGCCTCGATACGGCGGCCATCGGCCTCGATCGCGACGCGGTTCTTCATGCCGCGCAGGAGACGGATGAGAACGGCCAGACCGTAGCCGGCCGCGCCCATGAACTTGAGCCGCGCGTTCGTCAGCTCTAGGATGTCGGCGATGAGGCCGACGCCGATGATGTTGAGGGAGTGGCTGCGGACCGTCGCCGAGCCGGCGCGGTCCCCGGCGTAGGTGAACTCGACAAGGTCGACTTTGCGGCGGCGGCCGGCCAGGATGGCTTCGAGGGCCTGGTCGGTCGTCGTGATGTCGAAATCGCGGAGGAAGGAGTTGCCGGTCCCGGCCGGGATCTGGCCGATCTCGGGGAGACGGGCGGGACGGCCGTCGGCGTACAGGCCGTTGATGAGCTCGTAGGGCGTGCCGTCGCCGCCGAGGCAGAGGAGGCGGCCGCAGCCGGCGCCGCCTGCGCGGGCGATCTCGCGGCCGATCTCGACGGCGTGGCCGGCATATTCGGAGAAGCGGATCTCGAGGCCGGGGAAAGCGGCCAGGAGGCGCGTCTCGAGGCGCTCGAAGACCTTCTTGCCGCGGCCGTGGCCGGCGGCCGGGTTGACGACGAGGAGCGTTCGGGGCGCGTCCATGGTTCGCGGAGGACTTTAGCACAGCGGGCCATAAATAGAAAGCCGCCGGGCTCGAAAAGCCTCGGTCGCGATGCTGTCGGTGTCCAGTTTTGGACACATATTTTCAGGCCGCGGATGCGCCTTTCTTACGGGCCGAGCGACTAAACTTAAGGCTAAGGGAACGGTTCGAACGCTCTAACAACAGAGTGGAAGCGAGGAGAATATGAGATCAAGAATAACGTGGGGAATGCCCCTCCTGCTGGCCGGGTTGCTTGTCATCGCGGGCTGCGCCCTGTCGGATAACGACCCCGGTACCCGGACCGAGCCCATCGTCGTCAACCATGCCTCCATCGACCTCGACGAAATCCCCTCGACCTGGATCACCCAGGCCAAGCAGACGCTCCACATCGCCTACGGCCACACTTCGCACGGCAGCCAGCTCACGACCGGCATGGCCGGGCTCGTGACCTGGAAAGGCGACCAGTACGCCTTCAACACGGGCGGGACCGGCGGGGCCCTGGATCTCCGCGACTACTACGGAGATTTTGGCGGCCTGGGCGTCGCCAGCGATCTCGGCAATCCCAACCGGACGGCCTGGGAGGACGCGACGCGCCTTTACCTCGACCAGAACCCGGCCATCAACGTCATCATCTGGTCCTGGTGCGGCCAGGTCGACGGCACGGAGGCCGAGATCCAGCACTATATCGACCTCATGGAAGGCCTCGAGGACGATTATCCCGATGTCACGTTCGTCTATATGACCGGGCACACCGACGGCGCGGCGCTCACGGGGAACGTGCCCACGCGGAACGAGCAGATCCGCGACTACTGCCTCGCCAACAACAAGGTCCTCTTCGATTTCGCCGACATCGAGAGCTACGATCCCGACGGGGATTATTTCGGCGACAAGCTGGTCAATGACGCCTGCGACTACGACAGCAACGGCGACGGTACGCGGGACAGCAACTGGGCGATCATATGGCAGAACGCCCATCCGGGGGAGTGGTACAACTGCGAGTCGGCCCACAGCCAGCCGCTGAACGCCAACCTGAAAGCCTACGCGGCCTGGCACCTCTGGGCGCGGCTGGCGGGCTGGGACGGCAACTGAGAACATGATCGATCCCTCCAGGCGAGCCGGCCCGATGGGAGCGCCTTGAGGCCTGATAGGAATGTCAGATATAACATTGGACAAATGCTCGATTCCGGTGTATATTAAACATAATAGAGGATTTAGTTAAGGGAAAGGAAAAGGCCCATGAAAGGCAGGTTATTGCTGGCGCCATTTATCCTGCTGGCAGGATTCTATACAGGCTGCACGGTTTCCCCGGGGCATGATACCGACGGCATCTCCGCATCATTCACCTTCAGCCCGACCTCACCGACCGTGGGACAGACCGTTCAATTCACCGACACTTCAACCGGGTCGCCGACCTCGTGGTCTTGGGATTTCGGGGACGGGGGGACCTCCGCCTTGCAGAACCCGAGCCGCACCTACACGACGACGGGTTCGAAGACGGTAACGCTGACGGTCACGAACAGCGGAGGATCCGACAATATCAGCAAGCCTCTCAATGTCGTGACTCCCTCGGCCATCATTATCGATCACACCTGCGCGAAACTCAACGACATTCCGACCGAGTGGATAAACGTCGCCAAGCAGACCTTACATATCGCCTATGGCCATACCTCGCACGGCAGCCAGTTGACGACAGGAATGACGGGACTCGTGACGTGGAAGGGAGATCTTTACTCTTGGAATTTTGGGGGCACCGGCGGCGCCCTCGACCTAAAAGAATGGGATTATGGTGTCGGCTTTGGATATCCGGACGCAACGACCTGGGCGATTGACCTAGGAAATCCGGATCGATCGACGTGGGCGACGGCCACGCGACAATACTTGAACAGACACCCCGAGATCAATGTGATCATCTGGTCCTGGTGTTATCAGATGGTTACGGATAGCGCAGCCGACATAAACCTCTATCTCAGCCTTATGAGTGGACTCGAGGCGGACTATCCGAATGTCAAATTTGTCTACATGACGGGGCATGTCGTGGAAGGGCAGGTATGGGGGGAGGGAACGACTTGGTCCCATGTGCATTACATGCGGGCTAAACAGATCCGGGATTATTGCCTGCAGAATAATAAGATCCTTTATGATTTCGCAGACATCGAGAGCTGGGATCCCAGCGGTAACTGGTATGGGGATAAGCTCGTTGATGAAGCCTGTAATTATGATAGCAACGGCGACGGCACTACCGACAGGAACTGGGCTATCGATTGGCAGAACGCCCACCCCGGGGAGTGGTACAGCTGCGAGTCGGCCCACAGCCAGCCGCTCAACGCCAACCTGAAAGCCTACGCGGCCTGGCACCTCTGGGCGCGGCTGGCGGGCTGGGACGGCAACTAGCTCTTCTTCAGAGCCTCCAGGATCCTTGCCGGGGTCATCGGCAGCGTGAACAGCCGCACCCCGATCGCGTCGTAGATCGCGTTGGCGATGACCGCTCCCATGACCGTGACCGCCGGCTCGCCGCATCCCTGCGGCGCGAGGTCCGGGTTATTGACGAGGACGACCTCGATCTTCGGCAGCCAGGAGAACCGCGGCACCTCGTAGGTATCGAAGTTCTCGTCGAGCACCTGGCCGTTCTTGAACCGGATCTCCTCGGTGAAACAATAGCCGAGGCCCATGGAGCTGCAGCCTTCGATCTGCATCCGGGCGCCCTCGGGATTGATGACCTCGCCCGTGTCCTGGGCGCAGACGACGCGCAGCACGCGCACGGCTCCCTTGGCCTTGTCGACCTTGACCTCGGCCATCGTGGCGACGTACGTATTGAGATAATCGGTGATGGCGACGCCGTAGCCGCGTCCCGTCGGGGCCTTGGAGAAGGACCGGCCGAACTGCGCCGCCGCAGCGTCGATGACCCGCTTCATCCGGCCGTTGGCCAGGTTCTTGAGCCGGAACGCGAGGGGATCGAGGCCGGCCGCTTCGGCCAGGACGTCGACATGCGATTCCGTGGCGAAGATATTGGTGTTGCTGCCGGGGCCGCGCCAAGCGCCCGTGCCGAAGGGGTGGGCCCGGACGCCGCCCTGGCCGCCGCCGCCCCAGCCGCCGCCGTAGGAGAGGACGCGCTTGTGGGGGATGTCGTAGACCGGTTGGGAGCTGCGGCTGCCGGCGTGATAGTTGTGATAATCCCAGAGGACCATCTTGCCCGCGGCGTCGAGCCCGGCCTTGATGTCGTACACCGCGGCCGGGCGGAAGGTGTCGTTGAAGAATTCCTCCTTGCGCGTCCACGCTACCTGGACGGGTCGGCCGGTGAGCCTGGCCAGGCGGGCCGCTTCGACGATCTGCCCGCCCTGGTTCTTGCCGCCGAAGCCGCAGCCAACGAAGGGCGTGCGCAGGCGGACGTTGGCCGCGGGAACACCGAGAGTCCGGGCGACCTCCTCGGCGGCGCGGAAGGGGGACTGGGTCGAGGCCCAGACGTTCACCTTGTCGCCTTGGATCTCGACGAGGGCGGTGTGGGGCTCCGAGGGGGCGTGGGCGATGTAGTGGGCGTAGTAGGAGCGCTCAACGGTCTTCTCCGCGAGCTTGGCGCCTTCGTCGAGATCGCCTGCTTCTTCGACGGTCTCGGCGTTCGGCGCGGCTCGCCTCAGGTGGTCGAAGATGTTCGCGTTGTCGAGTTTTGAATCGGAGGGATCGAAGTCGGCCTCGACGAGGGCGAGCGCTTCGTGGGCGAGGTCGGGCTTCTCGTGGAGGACAGCGACGAGGTCGCCGTCGCGGACGACTCGGGCGCCGGGGAACTTCTCCGCGGCCGAGGTGTCCGCGGTCCTGAGCTTGGCGCCGTGGGCGGGCGGCCTGAGGACCGCGGCATAGAGCATGCCGGGCAGGCGGACGTCGCCCGAGAACTTGGCTTCGCCGGTGACCTTGGCCCGGCCGTCCAAGCGCGGTGTCGGCTTCCCGGACACGTTGTGCCTGGCGACGGGCTTGATAGGCGGCTTTTTCTCCAGTCGGACCTCGATCTTCTGGCCGCCGATGAGATCGGCGTAGGTCGCTTTTTTCGACGGGGTTCTAGCGACATGGACCGCGCCGTCCTTGGTGGCAAGCTCTTCCTCGGCGGCGCCGAGACGTTTCGAGGCCAGGCGGACGAGGATCGCCCGCGCTTCCGCCGCCGCCTGCCGCATGGGCGGCCCGAAATATTTCGTGCTGCGCGAGCCGAACGTGCCGGCGTCATAGGGGCAGAGGGCCGTATCGCCCATGACCATGTCGACGGCTTCGAGGGGGACGTCGAGCTCCTCGGCCAGCATCATCGCCAGCGAGGTGTGGATTCCTTGGCCCATCTCGATCTTGCCGGTGAAGCAGGTGACGCGGCCGTCCGCGCCGACCTTGAGGTAGGCGTTGGGGTCCTCGGGATAGCCGCTGCCGCGCTGTCCGCCCGCCTGCCCTTCGACACCCTCGCGGACCGTGAAGAAAACGACCAGGCCGCCGCCGGCGAGCTTGAGGAACTCGCGGCGTTCGAGGGTCATCGCGGGGCCGGGGCCGCCGGGACCGTACATCGTGTATTCGTCGTCCTTGATCCTGGGTTTGAGCCTGGGCTTAGCGGGCTTCACGGTCCACCTCCCTCATCTTCAGAGCTTGGGAGGCCGCCCGGACGGCCGCGATGATGCGGCGATAGTTGTTGCACCGGCACAGGTTCCCCTCCAGCGCGTCGGCGATGTCCGCCTCGCTCGGGTCGGGGTTCTGCCGGAGCAGGGCGTAGGCCCGCAGGATCATGCCCGGCGTGCAGTAGCCACACTGCATGGCGCCGTGGTCGATGAAAGCCTGCTGGAGCGGGTGGAGGCGGCCGCCTTGGACCAGCCCCTCGATCGTGAGGACGCTCCGGCCCTCGGCCTTGGCCAGGGGGAACTGGCAGGCCAGCATGGGCTTGCCGTCGACGAGGACGGTGCAGAAGCCGCAGTAACCTTCGCCGCAGCCGTATTTCGCGCCGGTGTGGGCGAGGTCGGCGCGGAGGACCCACAGGAGCATGCGCTCCCGCGAGGTCTCGACGGCGACCTCCTTCCCGTTGAGCTTGAAGCGGACCGTCTTGTCCATGCGGCCTCCTTGGATAGGACTCTCCGGCCCAGCGCTTCCCCGATGAGGCGATGTTAGCACAATCGCGGGGCTTCGTTAACCCGCGGCTCAGAGCTCGGCCTGCTCAATACCCAGCTTGGCGAAGTCCCTTTGGTTGAACGTCGCGATGCCCGAGCACCCGGCGGCGCGGCTCGACACGGCCAGGTAGGCGTCGGCGAAGTCCGAATCCGTCGCCGCGGCCAGCGAGAGCGATTCGGCCACGAGGGGAGTGTCGGTCAGGGCCAGGCCGGGCGTCGCGAACACGGCGCTCAGGATCTCGAGAACGGTCGCCCGGGGCGTCTTGTAGCCGGCGCGCAGGGTCCAGGCCAGCTCGAAAAGGACCGGCGGGCCGGTGACCAGGCGGCATTCGCCCGCAGCCGCCAATTCGAACAGGCGGACCGCCTTCTGGTGCTGGCCGCGGTCGTCGACGGTCAGGAAGCGGAGGAAGACGTTGGTGTCGACGAACCAGGCCTTCATCGGGCCGCCTTGTGGCGCCGGGCCAGGTGCTCGGCCATGAGCCGCGCTTCGGCGTCCCGGGGCAGGGCTTTGCCGAGCAGGCCGCGCATCTTCAGAAAATCGGGCGCCGGCCGGACGACGATCGCGTCGTCCCGGACCTCGACGAGGACCCGGTCGTGAGGCTTGAGCCCAACCCGGCGGCAGGCCGCGGCGGGCAAGGTGATCTGGCTCTTCGTGGAGAGGGTGGCGGTCGTCATCGTCATATCCTTTACATAATAATAAGTGCTTTACATATTATATATAGTAAAGAAATCGTTGTCAAGGAACGACCGGAGCGGCGCCCGTGGGGAGCCCCGGGCTTTTTCCGGATCACCCGGCCGGCCCGGCCAGGTTTGGGACGTCCCGTTATCCGCCCTAGAGACGCTCGACGGGGGCCTGTTTTCTCACATGTTGAGCGCGGGACGGGTTTTGAGCTATTGTGAGCCTGGCCGGGGCGGAGGGCCAACCTCGAGGCGCCGGCGGCGCCCCTGAGAGGGCGCTAAAGGGCGGAGAGACGGAGGGACAAGATGAGCCAACTCCATGCGAGCAGGAGAAGATTAGGCCCGATCGCCCTGGCCCTCGCGGCCTTGATCGTCGTCGCCGCTGCTTGCGGACCAGAAGGAGAGGCTCCGGCCGGTAAGGGGTCAGCCGAGGAGGCCGCCGCGAAGAGAGCGGCGACGGCCGCGTTCCCGCTCGAGGAGGCCACGATCGCCGGGCTCCAGGAGATGATGGCCTCGGGCAAAACGACCTCCGAGAAGCTCGTAACGCTATACCTCGAGCGCATCGGGACGATCGATGAGAACAGTCCGGGGCTCAACGCCATTATCGAGGTGAATCCCGACGCCCTGGCCATCGCCCGCGAACTCGACCGGGAGCGACAGGAGAAGGGGCCGCGGGGGCCGCTCCACGGTATCCCGGTCGTCATCAAGGACAACATCGACACGGCCGACAAGATGGAAACGACGGCCGGTTCTCTGGCTCTCTTGGGTTCGAAGCCGGCCCGCGACGCGGCCATCGTCGAGCGTCTCCGGGCGGCCGGCTCGG
>Ga0316622_100001627_pt1 | contig 14832 bp, 11 predicted proteins | sample OWC_Aug_OW2_C1_D_FD_207646 | JGI IMG/M metagenome (GOLD analysis project Ga0316622, IMG submission 207646) | Wetland soil microbial communities from Old Woman Creek delta, Ohio, United States - OWC_Aug_OW2_C1_D5_C | ecosystem: Environmental > Terrestrial > Soil > Wetlands | place: USA: Ohio... | reverse complement strand
GCGTGACGGCCAGAGCAGAATCGCAAATTGCAGATCATAAATGATGAATCCTTTTAGCCCATGGCCACACTGATCATGCTGCTGCTCATTTCTTTGGCCACACTGGCCGCCCTCATGTTGGCCTCGTACAGCCGCGAGACGGCGATCAGGTTGACCAGCTCATCGACGACTTTGACGTTGGACCCTTCCTGGTAGCCCTGCTTGACGATGGGAGTCATGGCGTCTGCGGGCACTACGTCCCTGGGCGCCCGAAAGCATGTGTCCCCGGCGGGAACAAGCTGGTTCTCGCGGTCGCCGAATTCAACGACTCGGAACTGGCCGATCGCCGCCCCATTCGCACTGATTCGCCCGTCCGAGGAGACGTTGAGGCCCAACGGGTCGACGTTGGCCGGCAGTGAGATCGGCCCCGACATTCCGGCCACAACGCGGCCCGACAGGTCCACAATCTGCCCATTGACATTCGTTTGAAAAACGCCGTGTCGCGTGTACAAGGGACCGGTTGGCGTCTCAATGACAAAGAAGCCCTTGCCGTACAAAGCAAAGTCCAGCGTCCGGTCCGTCTGAACCATGTTGCCCTGTGACAGATCGAGCGACATCGGGGACGGCTCCTGGACAACCGTATCATCCTGTGCGCTTGTCTGCTCCTGCAGAGCTTTTGTGAAAGCATTGCATCGGCGCTTGTAACCGGCCGTGCTGGCATTGGCCAGGTTGTGCGCGATGATGTCGAGTTCCCTCGTCAAAGCGCTGACACTGGCACCTACCTGCGGTCCAACATCCGGCATTTCATACTCCCTGCATCACTCTTGCATCGGCCGGCCCGCCCGCGCCCGATGCCGCGGCTTGCGCCAGACGAAGAAGCTCTCCGGTTTCCCGGCCTGAAAGGTCCGTCAATTCCACCGTCATCACCGTCTCCTCGCCTGCCGCCTGTCGGCGGCTCACTTTTCCGACATGCCCCACGATGTGCGACTGCGCGTCATCGGTTGCATGGTTCGATCCCGCTGGACTCAGCGCGAACATGACAAGTACCCTCTCACCCACGGAGACGCTCAAGGCGCTGCGAACCTGCAAACTCGTATCCGACACCTGCGTCACGGTGCCGCGAACCAGCTCGAACCAGTCTGTCGGGGCCATGTCCGCCGGTTGCGTCGTCTGTATAAACGGGAAGTGAGCCACGGTCGCCGGCGCACAAACCGCGAAGTCTTGACGACGCATAGAGCCCGACGGGCGGACCGGGGTACCATGGTTGAGAACCAGTTTCCTGTCTGCGCAACGGATGCAGGAGGTGGCGAGCTGCCAGGCACGTCCATCGTGACGATATTGAATCCGCCAGCTCTCGCCCGGCGCGCCGCCGACAGGTTCCTGCGTTTCGATGACAATCTCCGAGCCATCACTGCTCACGACAACGCCTGCGATCACGGTCGCCTCGGGACTGGTGCGGCTCAACTCCATCTCCGTGCCGACGGGGATATCGCGGCTGCTGGTCGATCCGGCCTGTTGCCCCCCCGTGGCCACCCGGTAGGCAAGCTTCGTGCGAAGGTTGGCCAGTTCGACACGCATCCGCTCGCTCTCCTGGGGCGTTCGCCTGCGAACGCACTCCTGCAACAACTTGGCCGCGCCCCGGTCAAAGGCATCCGGCGTGGTGAAGATGTCGTGGTTTCGTCGAATGCCGCTCCGGGCCACGATCGCCAGAAGGACCTGACGTTCCCGCGGCGTGAGCCCTTTCCTTGCGGCGCCGTCCGAGAATAAATCCTGCGCCTGGACTCGCGGCGCGGGATGACGCCTGTGGCTGATCCACCACAGCAGCAGAACCAGCACCACCAGCAACAGGGCGATGGCCAGCACCACCCCGTATTCCCCGTTGGAACGTGGAGCGACCTTGCGTGCGGCGGCCCATCTTTCCTGAGCCGTCAACGCCAGCACCACCGCGTCGCAACCGTTCTGTACGATGCCGTCAATGCCCATCAAATCCCCACTTACAGTACTGCCACCGCGGAAGACCTTCGTTACCTGACCAGGTTCGTCAACTCACGAAGGATGTCCGTCGCCACGCGAATCGTTCGGGCATTCGCCTGGTACCCATTCTGCGCCTGGATCAGACTGACAAACTCCGTGGCCACATCCGCGTTCGATCTCTCCAAGGCTCCGCCATGAACAGTGCCGGCGCCACTGTGCGCCGCCAGGGTGGCCACGGCGACGCCGGAGTTCGCCGACGGTGTGAAGTATCCGCCGCCGATGCTCTGCAAGCCGGCCGGGTTGCTGAACAAGCCGATCTGCAGCGCCGCGATATCCTTCTTGATGCCGTTCGAGAACGCGCCGGTGAGCACGCCCTCGCCGTTCACCCACACCGACGTAAGGTGGCCTGCCTCGTACCCATCCTGTGCCCGGGCCACGGCCGTGGAGTTACCCGCGAACTGAGTCAGACCGTCGAACGAGCCCATCGTCCCGAGGTTCATTGTGATCGTCTGAGGGCGCAGCACATCGTGGCCGAATGTGATCGTGAACTCCGCCGCGTCCCCAATGGGGAGTCCGGCGAACGCCCCCGTTTGCGGGCTGAAGGCAAGGTTGTTGATTCGGCGATTATCGGGGCTTATCGACTCGACGTTGCCGCTGACAGAGGTCAGAACCATGTCCCACGTGTTGACCGTCTCGGTTCGCACGAGGGCCGCCGAGAGCACGTGCTTGCCGCCCTGGGAATCGTAGATCGCAATATTGACATTCTTGACTTCATCGCCGCCGACGGACGTGAGCTCAAAATAGGGAGGCGCCTCCAACAAACCGGCGCCGGTGTAGGAGAGCGAAATGTCGGACTTGCTGTACCCCGCCTGGTCATCGGTGATGCGGATTCGGCCTTCCGACAGTGACGCGGTGGCCCCGTTGAGCACATTCGTATTCAGATGCGTGATGAGATCGCCCAGCGTCGTGGTTGCAGCCACCGTAAAGGACAGGCCGCTGCTGAGTGCGGAGCCGTCAGGGTTGTATCCGGAAATCGTGATCGTTCCCGTCTCGCCCGCGCCCAGTTGGCCGTCGGCCTCGGAGCCACCACTGAACTGATCACACTGGTCGAGTTCCGTGCTCTCTGTCGGCTCTGCGCCCCCCTGATAGGTGTATTCCAGGCTGGAGGTCAGAATCTGGGTTTGAGCCACACCGGTTGCGTCAGAGCTGATATTGCCGGTGATGACGATCTCCGAGGTCGCTGTCGCGGGGAGGGCGACGTCGTACGGCACGCGAATGTCACCGTCCCCCGGCACCTGGAAGCCATCAGGCTCTCCAGTCAAACCGATGCGCTGGACACGGTAGCCGTTGGACGGATCGACGAGATAACCGGCCGAGTCAACTCCGAACGCGCCTGCACGCGTGTACAGGTAGTTGTAGTCCTCGCCATCGCTGACCACGAAGTACCCGTTCCCTTCGAGCGCCACATCCAGGGGATTGCCCGTGTTTACAACACTGCCTTGGGCGGTGTTGGGGGTGATGCCGGAGGTATCGACGCCACAGCCGATCTGCTGCGGGTTCGTCCCGCCGACGTTCTCTGACGGTTGCGAGCCCTGATCCAGGGTCTGGCTGAGCAGCTCTTCGAAAGTGACCCGGCTGGCCTTGAATGCGGTCGTGTTCAGGTTCGCCAGGTTGTTGCCTGCGACGTCCAGCATCCTCTGATTGGCCAGCATCCCCGTGACTCCCGACGACAATGCGTAAGTCATGTTTCCTGTCTCCCACTACTAAAATGGCCGACTTGATTCTGCGCGGCTCCTACTCTCGAATCGAGAGCACATCCGCCAGGCTCACTTTTTGATCATCCACGACCAGATGGATCTGGCCGTCCTGCCCAATAGCCACTTCCTCCACTTTTCCCGTGCGTGTCTGCACCGAGCCATCTTCCGCGGTCACCGTGAATGAGACGTCCTTGCCGATCAGCGAACTGGCATAGCCGCGTTGCACAGAGTCCAGCACTTTGCCAAACGACGTGTTCATGCCTTCCAGTTGCTGAAGCTGTGAGAACTGCGCCAACTGGGCAGTCATATCCTTATTATCCATGGGCTCCAGCGGGTTCTGGTTCTGCAGTTGCGCCACCAGCAGCTTCATGAAGTCCAGCCGCATGTCACTCGCCGATGCAGCGGTCGCCGTCACGTCCATATCCATGCCTCACGTCAAAAGAAAAACAATCCTACTTTCATCCAGTTTCCGGTTAGCCACGTTTGCACTACACGAGATGAGAAAGCAATCCGCGTGCCAGAACCAGGTTTGTGCGCAGATTCAACCGTCTCTCCGGTCCCGGAAGGCGTCTGCAGTGATAAGGCGGTGCCCCTTCGCATCCAAGCCGGTCCACCGCCACCTGCACGAACAGGAGGAATCTTCCGACGCAGGTCGGAAGAATCTGCCGCGGTCCTGCAGATGCCGAACGGCTCGTGTATTTTCGCCGCGTTCCTTGTGCGGCGGACCCCAGTCCCATAAGAAGCCAACCCGGATTCCTGCTCACAACCGGCGCGCATCGCACCGCGCCGCGGCGCGCGGAACGTGCGTCGATGCTGATGGCTCCGCGCTCTGCATCGCGTGTTCGTGGCCCTCTGAAAAATTAAAGTTGCGAGAAACGTCCGGCCGATGTGCCACCCATATCGAAGCGACCGGTTGGGCGGTGATCGGTATCTGGGTGACAGAGTCGAGGAGATATGAGCCTACTGCGAAGGATCGTCGTCATCAGCAACCAGCCACAGATTCATGCCACGGCGCAGGAGATCGCCCGCGAGGTGTTCGCCGCAGAGGACCTCGCCGAGGCGGCCGATATTGTCAACACAGTGACACCAGATTTAGTCATCTTCGACGAGACCTTCGCCCCGGACGGCATCCGAGCTTTTCTGCAACAGACCGATAACGACCCGACCCGGCGCACAGTGAGTGTCGCCGCCGTCACGGAACACACGCCGTTCTCCAACTCGGAGTACGAGACAGCCGGCGTGTCCTATTGCCTGCGGGGCAAGACGGAATACCGCCGCCTTCACGAGATCGCGCTGCAGATGACAACGGGCGAGTCGCAGATCACGGCTCCCACTACAGATAACGCATGGTTCCTCGATGATGTCGCGGCCGCCTGCGGGATCGTCGGTCGTAGCGAGGCGACTCGAATGATGCTTCACATCATCCGGCTGGTCGCCCAGAGCCAGTGCAATCCCGTTCTCATCACGGGCCAGACGGGCACAGGCAAGGAACTGGCGGCCAAAGCCGTTCACATGATTCGGCACCCGGACAAGCCATTCGTGGCCATCAACTGTGCTGCCCTGACGGCCAATCTGCTGGAGAGCGAGCTTTTCGGACATGTCAAAGGCTCGTTCACGAGCGCCGACCGCGACAAGGTCGGCCTCCTGGAGTGCGCCGGTGAAGGCACCCTCTTTCTCGATGAGATCAGCGAGATGCCGCTCGACCTGCAAGCCAAGCTTCTCCGCGTGCTTCAGGAGCGAACATTCCGCAAAGTGGGCGGCGTCAAGGATCTCCCGTGTCCGGCTACCCTCATCGCTTCGAGCAACCGCCACCTGCGCAAGGAAGTGAGCGAGAAGCGATTCCGGCAGGACCTGTTTTACCGGCTGGACGTGTGCCCGATTGTGCTGGCGCCGCTGAGCGATCCGCAGCGCAGAGAGGACATCAGGCTCCTTGCGGAATACTTCCTGCGAACGTCGAACATTTGCGGCGACAAGCAGACGAAGGTCAGCGCCATCACGCCGCTCGCCCTCGAAGCCCTTCAGAGACATGATTGGCCAGGCAACGCACGCGAGTTGAGAAATGTAGTCGAGAGGGCCATTCTGCTCGAGACCACCGACACCATCGGCCTTCGCAGTATTAGGATTGAAGCCACAGAGATCCGGGAGGCCACACTCCTACCAGCCGATGCCCGAGTTCGGGACTTCTCCCTCGAAAAAGCCGAGCGAGAGCTCATCGCCCGCGCCCTGCATGAGACCGGCTGGCAGAAAACCCAGGCCGCCTCTCTGCTCGGTATCACCCGCGCGACACTGTACGCCAAGGTCAAGCAGTACAACATCCAAAAGCAAAAGGCCCACCAGGACGAGACCGAGACGACATCCTCGTTGCCCCTGGAACCTGAGGCTGTCAACGCCGTTTAGTCATCCGCAGATTGCATCCCTGACTTCGTAGAGACGCAGAACGTTGCGTCTCCACACGCTCCCTCGCATCTACGTCCCACGAGTCTCGATGCATGCGGGTGCACGTTCGCACGTTCTCCTCGCATCTCGTGACGGCCCTTGTCAGAAAATCTGCCGACCCGTATAGAATCCTGACATGGTCCACAGGACTCTTGCGACGGCTACCTCGACGAATCCGAGTCAAAGCAGCCCTGCGCCCGATGAAAGCGGGGCAGCCCGTCTCACGACGCCGGCAGGACCGCATATAGAGGAATCTGGCACAGAGGTTGCTGTGATATGGAAAGGTCTGCGGCCGTCTTATGGGAATACCGTGCCGTCGCGGCAGGCCGCAGCGTCCGGGCAATTGCTGAGAGGCAGTGACAATCGAACGGGAAAGGCCAAACCGACAGAAGAAAGTGCCGGCACCGCTGCCGCCTGCGGAGGAACTGCCCGTTGAGCGGCTCGATGGCCAACCGGGACTTGATGATATTTTCGATCCCCTGCTCGCCTACGTGTCAAGTCCGCAGAGAGCCAGCCCTGAAGAGGATCCTCTTGTCGCCGTTCTGCCTGATGTACCCTCGACCTCCTACAGACGCCTGTTATGCCTTCAAGGGCTACTGGTGGTGGCGATCATTTGCGTTGCAGGGGTCCTCGTCTTTACCGTGCTCGGGAAAATGAAGGCGAGCACCGTGAGGCAGGCGCCTGTACGCGTCCCAGTCTCCGTGCCGGAGCCGGCCCCTCCTGAGGTGGCGACGCAGACTCCGCCCATCGCCGTCGAAGACACCACCGCCTCCGAAAGCATCGCTGAAGCGGAGCCACGCCGTCCCGAGCCCCTCTCGCTTCAGGCGGCGGAGAGGGCCTACGCCGCAGGTGATTATGACAATGCATTCATCCTGTATGACAAGCTCTATCGGCGTCTGCCCGCCATCACACAGAACCAGTCCGTGAAGAGCTTCCTGCTGTTACGAATGGCTCTGTGTCACCGCAACGGCGGCAACGTGCAGCAGGCCGACACGGTGTTCCGAACGGTAGCCTTGAGCCCCCTCCCCATCCTTCGAGCGATTACCCGGTACTATCAGAGCATCACGCTTCTGGACCGCCAGCGCTATGTGGAGGCGGCGGCACGAGCCTACCAGACGATCGCCCTGATCGACGCCGTGGACTGCGACCCCAAGTGGTCGGCCGCGGTTCGCCAGCAGTGTCACTTCGTCGCCGCCGAGGCCCTGACACGCCATCTGTTGTTCCTGCAGGGCGCCGATGGCGGCTCCGTCAAGCAACTGTGGGGTGGACATCCCCAGATCGATCCATTCCTCAATCTTGACGAGGTACAACTGAAAACCTTCCTGGACTCCGGACGCCAGACGCTAGATCAGGCTCTGCTGGGCCCCCAGATCCGTCCTGTGCCGAGCGAGAATGGGGCATCCCGCTGGTCAGTCACGTGCAACGGCGCATCGCTGGAGGAGTTGCTGGCTCGCCTGGCCAGTAGCGCCCGGCTCAGTATTCATTGGACGGATGGAGGAACAGCCGAGGGCGGCGAGGAAACCGCCCGCAAGCGCCCGGTCTACCTTCATCTGGCCCGTGCCACTACTCAGCAGGTGGTCACGATTGCCGCCGGCAGTACCGGGTTGCTGGCAAAGATGGACGAGAAAGGGAACATTGAAATCATCGATCCATCCTCCTACTCTTCCCTGGCCGAGTTCACGAAACTACTCGGGGAGGAGTCTCTCTCGCTTTGGCAGAGATTCCTGCTCGGCTTAGAGGAAGACCCAAGAGCGCCGAACGGGCATTTCGCGATGGCGATGGTTCACGCGGCTGTCGATCGCCTCGACGAGGCCATCGCCGAATACAAGCTGGTGGCCAGCCGCTTCACCACGCATGCTCTGGCCCCGCAGGCGCTGCTTCGCTCCGGGCGCCTCAAGGCCCGACTGCGCAACTACACGGGCGCGCACGAGGACTTCAAGCAGTTGGTTGAGTTTTATCCGGATGCCGAGTGGTCTGAGCAAGCCTGTCTCGATTTGGCCGACGTGACGATGAAGGCGGGACTCTATGAGGAGGCGACCGTCCTGTACCGCAGGGTGTTCAACCTGGGGTTGTCCCTTGACTCCCAGATCGCCGCGGCGTTGGGGGCGGGACAGTGTCTCTACAAGGTGAAGAATCATGAGGCCGCTGCTGAGTGGCTCGGCCGTTATATCTCGCTGGCTCGGGATCAGAAACGTCAGGAATTCCACGGCGCCTGCCTGCTGCTGGGCAAGACGTACGTGGCCCTGAACAATCCGCAACAGGCGCAGACAGCCCTGAACCTGGCGCTGCAGGGCGAACTCTCCCGGCCGCAGCTCGTGGAAGCCTTCGCATCCCTGGCGAACATTGACATCCAGCAGGGGCTTTTCGTCGAGGCGGTCAACCTGCTGGAAGGCACGCAGACGTGGCAACTGTCGCAACAGGAGAGTGTCGAGCTGTTGTTGCTCCGTGCGAGGGCACTCCGTGCCATCGGCCTGGCAGAAAGAGCGATTCCCGCCCTGACGGAGAAGAGCTCGCTGCTACCGAGCCCTGACTTGAGAGGGACGGTGGCGCTGGAGCTGGCGGAATGCCATACGGCCAACGGTGATCTTGCACAGGCGGTGAGGACGCTGGGCGAGGCATTTGTGCTCGTTGAGCCCGGTGAGCTGGCGCAGCAGATTGGAGGCAAGCTGGCGGAGCTTTGCCTTCAGGCGAATCAGCCGGAGCGGACGACTTCGATCTGCACTCAACTTCTGACATCGGCCTCCGCGGCGCGGAAGGAGCGTCTGCTGAAGTTGCAGGCCGAGGCGTATCGGCAACAGAGACAGTATGGCCGCGCGGTCGCTGTGTTGCTGAGTCCTTACAGCGATATCCGGGCGGCGAAACCCTCCGAGGCCGGCGCCACGGTAGAGACACAGAAGCAGGAGTAAGAAGAAGATGATGCGAGCCAACGGGAAACACGCATGGATGTGGCTTTTGCTGGTCCTGCCGCTGGGGGCGAGTGCGAGCCAGACGGCTGACGTGAAGGCCGAGCCGAATGACCCCCTCAAGCCCGCATCACTTCTCAATCGCAGCATGAGTGCCGGCACGGAGAAGACTTCCGATGCAGGCAGGCCGCTTCCGGACGAGATTACCCAAAGGCTCTGGCGCAGCCGTATAGCGGCCCCCGCGCAACCCGATGACAGACAGATCCAGACCGCTCTGAATGAGCTGATGACCCGAGTCAGGTCCGTGAGATTCGAGGCGAAGGAGCAGACCACGGTTACGTTCACGGTGCCTGAGCCTGTCGTCAGCCGGCCCGACACTGCGTCCGATCCGGCAAGCCCGGAACCGCGAGTTCAGTCCGCCACGACCGCGCCGGGTGCACCTGACGGGGCGCTGTCCAAGGAGACGTTGGAGGCCCTCAAGCGTGTACTGGCCGATCCCAACCAGGCCAGCGAACCGCTGGCGCTGGCCGAATTGCTGTACCTGACCGGCCGCGTGAGCGAGGCGGCAGTTCTTTACCAGAAGGCTCTCGATTCGACGTCCGGCAACGAACCGGCATCACGGGAGGATCGGGCCTGGATTCTCCTGCAGCTTGGGAACTGCCTGCGGGAAACGGACCCGGCACGAGCCCGGGACATGTACACGAAGCTGGTCGCGGAACACGCGGATTCCCCGTGGGTGGAGCTGGCGAAGGCACACAGCCAGCTCATCAGTTGGTACGAGCAAGTCCAGCCGCGGCAATGGCTGGCAGGCTCAGAGATAACCCCGACCCGCCAGGTGGCCGCGTCGCAGAAACCTCAGCCCTGACTTATCTAGTGGGAGATGTCGATTGTGAGCAGGACGGTTATACAGAACCGCAGCCTAATTCAGCAGCGACCCAGCAGCGCGACGGTGCTGGTCGTTGACGATGAGCCCGCGACCATTCGGCTCATGCTGGAAATCCTGGCCCGCAAAGGCATCGGCGCCCAGTTGGCCGGGGACGGACGAAGCGCGCTCGACGCCCTCGACAGAAGCCATTGCGACCTTGCGTTCGTCAGCGCGCCGCTCCGCCCGCTCACGGGACAGTCGAATGATCTCGAACTCATCGGTGAAATACGATCCCGCTCACCCGAAATGCCCGTTGTCGTCATGGCCTGCTCCCCCGACAAAGGCGAAACGGACCTGATTCAGTCCCGTACACGGGCGGCCGTCCGGGCCATTCGTGGCGGGTGCCGCGACTTCCTGCTCAAGCCGCTCGATCGCTCAATCGTGGAGAGCTTGCTTGAGACTCTGCTACCCAGCCACCCCGTGGCGACCGCGGCAGCGGCCCAGGAGGCCAACCGCAGCCTCTACCACATCGTGGGACGCAGTCCGGAGATCGTTCGGACCGTCGCGCTGGCCGAGCGCATCGCTCCCACGTCCGTGCCGGTCCTGATCAGCGGCGAGAGCGGCACCGGCAAGGAGCTCGTCGCCCTGCTGATTCATCACAAGAGCCGCCGGGCGCTCGGGCCCTTTGTACGAGTTAACTGCGCCGCGCTGAGTGACACGCTGCTCGAAAGCGAGTTGTTTGGACACGAGAAAGGCGCATTCACCGGCGCCTATGCACAGCGTAAGGGCCGGTTTGAGATGGCTCACGGCGGAACGCTCCTGCTCGACGAGATCAGCGAGACCCCCAACCACTTCCAGGCGAAACTCCTGCGGATCCTGGAGCAGCAGGAATTCGAGCGGGTCGGCGGCAACGAGAACATCAGAGTCAACGTCCGCATCATCAGCACGACCAATCGGGAGCTGGTGCAGGAGGTGCAGGCCGGTCGCTTCCGCGCGGACTTGTATTACCGACTCAGCACCGCCCGAATGGTCCTGGCCCCGCTGCGAGAGCGCCGTGAGGACCTGCCCGAACTCGTGTGGCACTTTGTCAACCTTTACGCCCGCGAGTCTCAGCGATGCATCGCTGAGCTTGATCCGGGGATGATGGACATCTTTGCGAAATACCCGTGGCCCGGCAACGTCCGCCAACTGCGCAACGTCGTGCTGACCTCGCTCATCCTCGGCGTCGGAACGACGTTATCCCTGGCCGATGTCTCGTGGCTCTTCGATGAATTGCAGCCGTTGACGCAGTGCGGATCGGGCCAGCGGTCTGCCGGCCAGGGCACAAGCGTTGACGTGAGATCCAGCGAGATCGGCGGTCGGTCCCTGGCGGACCTCGAACGACAGGCGATTCTGGAGACCCTGCGCCAGACCTCGGGCAATCAGACGAAGGCAGCCAAGGTCCTTGGCATCAGCGACCGCACGTTGCGGGAGAAGATGCGGCGGTACCGAGGGCAACAATGCCTCCAGCCGGTGCCCTGACAGACAGTCCAGCATCAGGATCGTGGAGAGAAAAGAATGGCCGATGAACCGAACAATATGACCGAACAGGGCAGTCCGCCCAAGTCGCCGCTGCCGGAGACGGCGTTGCCCGAAGCCGGGCGGGGCAAGATTACGCCATGGCTGATCACCGCGATGACAGTCATCGTGTGTGCCGCCGGCGGCTTCATCGTCGGCCGGATGTTCGGTACGCGGGGCAACGCCCAGACCGTTTCCGCCGCCGAGCCGACCGGTCCCGTGGACGTGGCGCCCAAGAAATCCAAATCCGGCACGGAGAAGGGAGAACCCTGGTTTTACGATGTCGAGCCGATTGTCGCCAACCTGAATGAGCCCGGGGTGACACGATATGTTCGCGTCGCCCTGACGCTCGAAATCAGTAGCGCCACGGCCGAGAAGGAGGGTGTCCTGCTTCTGGATCAAAAGAAGCCTCTTTTGAAGCATTGGCTGACCCTGTACCTGTCCAATCAGACGGTGGACGGCATCCGCGGGGAGAAGAACCTGCGTCAGATGCAGACCCAGATCAAGGATGCGTTGAACCAGGGCCTGTTCCCTGACAACAAGCCACCCATTGTCGGCGTTCTGTTCAAGGAGTTGTCGATCCAATGAGCCGCCTGTCGCCTGGCTATCTGAATAGCTCGAGTTTTCTGCGGCTGCGGACCGCCTTGGAGTCAAACCCTGCCGGCGAAACCCTGCCGGCCGACGTCGTGAAGTATAACTGGCGCAGCCCGCGGTACTTCAATGAGGATCAACGCAATCGGCTCGCAGCCGCCATGAGCCAGGTAGCCGCCGCGATGGGCACGGCGTTCACGCACTCATTCAATCGAGAGACAACTGTCGCTCCGACCTCCATCGCCCAGCATTTTTCCGGTCGCCTTCGCGATCTGGGTTTGTCCGACGGCCGGTACTACCTAGCGTTTGCCGGCGGCAAAGACAAGGGCTGGGGATTGCTGAGCCTCACGGCCGAGACCGCCCTGCGGTGGGTCAAGCGTCTGCTCGGCGATTCAGGATCGGATACCGACACAAACCGGGCCCTTTCCTCATTGGAGGAATCGCTCCTGGTCGATCTGGCCGCGACGGCGATGGAGGCGTTCCTGGCTCCGTTGCGGGCTCACCAGGAGTTGCGCGTGGGCGACCATCTCGTTAAGGACGACCCGCAGGTGCAATTCGAGCCGGCACAGGAACTCTGCATGATCGTCTTTACCGTGGCCGGCAGCGAGTCGCAGGAGAAGGACGAGGTGCTGTTCCTGCTGCCCTGCAGCCTCGTGTCCCCTCTGGCAGGCAAGAGCCGTCAGGCCGCCCCGCCAACACCTCCGGAAGAACTGTCTCGGATGTTGATGGAGCACGTCCAGCAGATGCCCATCACCATTGCTGCCCGGCTGGGTCATACCGCGCTGCGGTTTGAAGAGCTTCTGGAGCTCGGCCGGGATGATGTCCTCCTGCTGGACAGGTCGCTTGATGAGACGATTGAGTTGCTCGTCGATGGTCGGGTCGTCTTCCGCGGGCGTGTCGCCCAGTCCGACGGACGACGCGCCGTGGTGATTACGCAGTCACCGGTCATCGGCGGGCAGAAGACAGCGAAAGCCGCAGCGAATTGAGTCGGAGAAAGGACATACGCGTATGCCGGAAGTGATACAGGCCCCGACAGACAATGAGACCCAGCAGGCCGGGAATGCCCCGTCCGCCGGCAGTGGGACCGCTACCCAGGCTCACCCGGCTGAGTTCCCGCAAGCGCCGCAAGACGCCTCGTCCGGGTCGGGTGGACAGATCGACATCCTGCTCGACATGGACGTCTCCGTGGCAGTCACGCTTGGCACGACGCGCATTCCCGTCCGGCGGCTGCTTCAACTCGGACCGGGCTCCGTGCTCAAACTCGACAAGTCCGTCGAAGCGCCGGCGGAACTCTATCTCAAGGATTCCAAGTTCGCCGAGGCGGAGGTTGTCGTCGTGGATAACCACTTTGCTGTGCGGATTACGCAGATCGTCAAGGCTGGAGGGACAGGCAACCCGGCATAGGTCTCACAGGCCGCCTGACTCTCATGCCGGCCGAAGGACGGTTTCACAACACAGGATACTATGGCTTCCGATCACGTGATGACATCCAGTTCGCCCGCCGCCGATGGCGACTTGCTCAGCGGCCCGGTGGCTTCGTACAGCAATACCGTGCTGGCGCTGGGGCTGGTCGCCATTCTCGCGACACTCATCATCCCCCTGCCCACCCCCCTGCTGGACATGCTGCTGGCCTGCAGCATTTCGATGGCCATCGCGGTGCTCGTCATCACGCTGTCCTCACGCGAATCGCTGGAATTGTCCACCTTCCCATCCATGCTGTTGTTCGCGACGCTCTTTCGGCTTTCGCTGAATGTCGCCTCCACGCGATTGATCCTGTTGCAGGGCGACGCCGGCAGGATCATCCAGACCTTCGGCCAGTTCGTCGCCGGCGGGAGCCTCGTCGTCGGCCTGGTCATCTTCCTGATCCTCGTGATCATCCAGTTCATCGTGATCACGAAAGGCGCCGAGCGAATCAGCGAAGTGGCGGCGCGATTCACCCTCGATGCCATGCCCGGCAAGCAGATGGCCATTGACGCGGACCTCAACGCGGGGATGATTACCGAGACCCAGGCCAATGAGCGACGCTCCAAGATCGTCAAGGAAAGCGAATTCTACGGCGCGATGGACGGAGCCAGCAAGTTCATCCGGGGCGACGCCAAGGCAGGGCTGGTCATTACGGCCGTCAACCTGATCGGCGGCATCGCCATGGGCCTCACGCGAGGCATGACCATCGCCGACGCCGTCACGACGTACTCCATTCTGTCCATCGGCGATGGCCTGGTCAGCCAGATCCCTTCCGTCATCATCTCCATCAGTTCCGGCTTTCTCGTCACGAAGATCTCCTCCAGTCACAGCGTCGGTCAGGACCTCGCCCGGCAATTTCTGCGGACCTCACAGCCGCTGATTACGGCGGCGTGCATTATCGCGGCCATGTCGTTCGTGCCCGGCATGCCCAAGGTGCAGTTCCTCATGCTCGCGGCCGGAACCGCCCTGTTCGCCAAGACGACCGCCAAGACGGAAAAAGCGCAGGCCAAAGCGGCGCCGGCGCTGAAAAAGAAGACCGACAAAGAGCCTGTGGAGGACCTGCTCGACATGGACCGCATCTCCGTTCACGTGGGTGTCCGCCTCATCAGCATGGTCGACCCGCGAAAGACCAACACCATCTTCGATCGGATTGGTGCATTGAGGCGGCAGTTTGCACAGCAGCTCGGCATCGTCGTGCCGCTGGTCCGGCTGCGCGACGACCTGAACCTTGAGCCGAACGCCTATGAGATCCGGCTCAGCGAGATGCCTGTGGCCAAGGGGTCGCTGGAGCCTGACATGTTCCTGG
>Ga0316622_100001626_pt1 | contig 14835 bp, 15 predicted proteins | sample OWC_Aug_OW2_C1_D_FD_207646 | JGI IMG/M metagenome (GOLD analysis project Ga0316622, IMG submission 207646) | Wetland soil microbial communities from Old Woman Creek delta, Ohio, United States - OWC_Aug_OW2_C1_D5_C | ecosystem: Environmental > Terrestrial > Soil > Wetlands | place: USA: Ohio... | reverse complement strand
TGGTAGCGCCGCGCCTCCTCGGGGTCGGTATCGACCCACCGCTCGAGTCGGTTGTCCACTCGCATCCGGCTCGCCGCGACGGCCGCAGCAGCCGTCAGCGCAACCAGCGCGACCGCGACCGCCCGCCGCCAGCTCATCGGCCGACCACCAGCAACTGCCACCCCAGCCGCAGCACGACGCCGCCGGCTGCGGCGGGCGCACCGCGCCGGGCAGCCAGGAAACGGTCGAACAGATCCGGGCGGGCGGCCAGGCCGGCGATCACTCGCCGCCGCAGCCCCGGCCGGCCCTCGAGCATCCGGACCAGTCCATTCAGCCGCGCTGGCGCCCGCACCAGCCGGGCCTGGGAGGCCCGATAGCGGCCGAGGTCGCCGGCGATGACAGCATCGACCAGCGCCTCGGCCGACTGGAGGGCGAGCGCCACCCCCTCGCCGGTGATCGGATCGAGGCAGCACGCGGCGTCGCCGACCAGCACCACCCGCCCGGCGTCGACCCTGCTCGCCCGGGCGCCGAAGGGCCCGGCGCCGGCGTCGCGCGACGCAACCGGCGCGTCAGAAAGCCGCACGGCGAGGGCCGGCAGCCTGGAGAGCAGATTGTCGAAGCCGCCAGCCCGGCCGGTCCACAGCAGCGCGACCCCGACCAGCTCCGGGGCCACCGGCGTGACGTAGGCCTCGCAGCCGTCGCCCCATTGCACCTCGACCCGGTCGGCCCACGGCGCGATGCGGTAGTGGCGCCGCACCCCGAACCGCCGGGCCCGGGGCGGCCGGCCCTCGAGCCCGGCCCACCGCCGCACCCGAGAAGCCCGTCCGTCGGCGCCGACGACGAGTCGCCCCATCAGCTCGCCGCCGTCGGTGGCGACCCCGTGGTCGGTCAGCCCCCTCACCTCAGTCCCCCACCGCAGGTCGATCCCGAGCGCCGCCGCACGGTCGGCAAGGGCGCGGTGTAGCACTGGCCGGCGGATGCCCACGCCTGGCCGGCCGTGGAACAGTCCCTCGGCGACCACATCCCGGTCGAGGTAGCGGACGCCCACGAACGGCTCCTGGTGGTGCTCGGCGATGCGCACTCCTAGGGCGTCGAGCTGCGCCGCTCCCTCCGGCATCAATCCCTCGCCGCAGGCCCGGTCGATCGGTGGCCGCGACCCGTCCAGCACCGCGACGCTGAGGCCGGCCATGCGGCCCCGGATCGCGGTTGCGAGACCGGCCGGTCCGCCGCCGACGATCACGAGATCAAGGTCGCTCATCGGGCTCCAGCCGCAGCTTGGCAAGGGCTAGGCGCGAGCGGGCGGCGGCGGCTAGCATCCGCAACGGGGTGACTGCGGCTGGCGGGCCGAGCTCACCCGCCAGCCACCGTCGTAGCGTCTCGCGCCGCCGCAGCTTGCCGGACGAGGTCCTGGGCAGGGTCCCCGGCGCGAGCACCTCGACCAGGTCGGGGTGGAGGCCGGCCGCGGCCCGCGCCGCGGCGGCGCACTCGGTCGCGATCCGCTCGTACTCAGCCGGTGCCACGTCCCGGCGGGCTTCCACGAGCAGCAGCAGCCGCTCGCCGGTGTCGCCGTCCGGCAGCCAGGACACGGCAACCGCACAGCCCGCACGTACGCCCGGCACGGCGGCGACCGCATCCTCCGCCTCGTGCGGCGAGTGGTTGCGGCCGCGCAGGATCAGCACGTCCTTGGCCCTCCCGGTGAGGAACAACTGCCGGTCGTAGAGGAACCCCAGGTCGCCGGTGTCGAGCCATCCGTCGCGCAGAACCGCCGCGGTCGCCTCCGGCTGGTCGAGGTAGCCGTCCATCAGCGACGGACCGCTCACGAGCAGCCGCCCCACCCGGCCGGGGCCGAGCTCCCGGTCGTCATCGTCGACGATCTGCAGCGCGAAGTCGGGCAGCGGGCTTCCCAGCGCCACCAACTCCACGCCGTCCGCCGTCTCCACCGCTCGCCCCTCCCGCGCCAGCCGCTCACGGTCGAAGCGACGGCTCTCAAACGGGGCGTCGAGGTCCGAGAAGGTCACCGCGAGCGCCGCCTCCGACAGCCCGTACACCGGGGTCATCGCGGCCGGTGAGAAGCCCCACCGGGCGAAACGCTCGATGAATCCCCGCAGCACCCGCGGCGCCGCCGGCTCGGCGCCGTTGAGCGCGACCCTCCAGCACGACAGGTCAACCCCGTCGAGCTCGCCGTCCTGCACCCGGTCCAGACACAGGCCGTACGCGAAGTTGGGCGCGGGCGAGATCGTGGCGCGGTAGCGTGAGATCGTCCGCAGCCACAGCGCGGGCCGGGCGAGGAAAAGCTCCGGGGGGATCAGAGTCAGCGTCCCCGGATGCTCGAGGGCGGGCAGCACGCAGCCGATCAGGCCCATGTCGTGGTACAGCGGCAACCAGCTGACCCCGCTGTCCACGGCTCGGCCCGCGGGCTGCGGCCAGAACCCGTTGAGCCGGAGGGTCTGCGCCACCACCGCACGGTGGCTCAGCGCGACCGGCTTGGGGTCCACGGTGGCGCCGGAGGAGAACTGGACCAGCGCGAGGTCGGCTGGTTCGACGGTCTGCGGACGCAGCGTCCCTGCCGGGAGCTCGTCGAGCACGACACACCCGAGCCGCGGCCTCGCGGCTGCCACCGCCTGCCCGAGCAACCGGCGCACCCGACGGTCGGTCACCACGATCGGCGCTTGCACCAGCTCGAGCATGCGCGCGGTCCGCGCCATGTACTCGTCGAGGCGGCCGAGACGCACCGGCGGGTACAGCGGCACCGGCACCGCGCCCGCGAGCAGCACGCCGAAGAAGGCGTCGAAGAACTCGATCGAGGTCGGCAGCACCAGCGCGACGCGGTCGCCGGGCGAGACGCCGCGAGCCTGCAGCAGGCCACACGCGTCGAGCGCCCTGTTCCGGACCGCCGACCACGGGTACCACTCGGCGCGCTCCGCGACATCGACGAACCGCAGCCCGACATCGTCGTGCCGGGCGGCGCGTTCGAGCAGCTCAGGCAGTGTCGTGCGATCGCCGATCAAGCTGCCTCCCCACTTCCGCCACCAGGTCGCTTACGGTCTCGATCTGCGCCTCGCTCGACGGATCGAGACAGATCCGGAACCGATTCTCCACCTCGACCGCTAGGGTCAAGACCTTCAGCGAGTCCAGCTCGAGGTCCTCAGCCAGCCGCATGTCCGGCCGCAGCTCTCCCTCGAACCCGAGCCGCTCGGCGGCCAGCTCGCGGATGCCGTCGAGGATCTCGCGGTCGCGGGCTCTCATTCCATCACCGTGCGCACATCCAAACGCGAACGCGACAGCGCGGCCGCCTCGACCTCGATGCGTCGCCGCAGGACCAATCCGTTGGCGACCGAGGCCAGAGCCGCGGTGACCCAGGCGGTGTGCACCAGCGGCAGAGCGATCAGCTCGAGCACCACGCCCAGGTAGTTGGGATGGCGCAGTAGCCGGTATGGACCGGACGCCACCAGCGCCTCGCCCGGAACGACGACGACACGGGTGGTCCAGCGCGGCCCGAGGGTACGGATCGTCCAGTAGCGCAACCCCATCCCGACGGCGAACAGCCCCAGCATCGTCAGGCCGAGAGCCGCGAGCCACGGACGGTCGAGCAGCCACACCTCGAGCACGCAGCCAACCAGAAATAGCGCGTGCACGAGCACCATCCAGGGGTAGTGGCCAGCGCCCACCTCGAGCCCGCCCCGCGCCTTTAGCGCCGCGACGTTGCGCCGCGACACCCGCAGCTCAATGAGCCGCAGGATCGCGACCAACGCCACCAGCATCGTGTAGGCGACCCGGCTGTCCACAAGCCAGTCTCCCATTGTCGGGGCCCCGCCGACCGTCCAAGTCGAACACTCCGCTACCACCTCAGCAGTACCAGCTCCGAGCAGAAGCCAGGACCCATGGCGACCATCAAACCCCAGGTGCCCGGGACGGGATCGCGGCGCTCGATGACGTCCCGAAGCACCAGAAGCACCGAGGTGGACGACATGTTCCCGACCTCGCGCAGAGTGCGCCAGGACGCTTCCAGGGCATCCTCCGGAAGCTCCAGAGCCTCCCCCATGGCCTCAAGGACCTTCGGCCCGCCCGGGTGCGAGATCCAGACCCCGATGTCCGATCGCGCCAGATCGTGCTCGGCGAGGAAGCCGTCGACGTCCCGCCGCAAGAATCTCCGAGCCATCTCTGGCACCTCGGCGGATAGCACGATCCGGAACCCGGCCTCGGTGATGTCCCAGCCCATGAGGCCCTCCGAGTCCGGATAGAAGACGGACCGTGACGCCACGATCTCGGGCCCGCGCGACGGCCGCCCCGAACCGACCAGGATCGCCGCCGCTGCGCCGTCGCCGAACAGCCCGGAGCCGATCAGGTTCGGAATCGACAGGTCACGCCGCTGCAGGGTCAGCGAGCACAGCTCCACCGACAGCACGACCGCCGCCTCCTCGGGCAGGCCGTGGAGAAGGTCGGCCGCGCGTGCCACACCGGCCGCACCGCCCGCGCAGCCGAGGCCGAACACCGGTACCCGGCGCACCCGCGCCGGAAGGTGCAGCCGGTTCATCAGGCGGGCATCGATCGACGGCGTCGCAACACCGGTCACGGTGACGAAGACGAAGACCCCGACGTCGTCGGTGACGAGCCCCGCCGCGTCGAGGCCATCACGGACCGCCCGCTCGCCGACCTGCTGCGCGACGGCGATCCACGCATCGTTCGCCTGCCCCCAGGTCTCCAGGCCCTCATACGCCTCCATCGGCAGCGCCAGGTAGCGGCCGCCGACCAGCACGTTGCGGTGCAAGGTGTCCAGCCGGTCGAGGTTGTACAGGCGATCCGCCCAGTGCCGGCGGAACGCCGCCAGCAGGGTGTCCTGATCGTAGTAGTTCGGTGGAAACGCCGATCCGACGGCCGCTATGCGCATGATCTTCCAGTCTCCGACTGCAACAGATGCGGGGTGGCTCGCAATCCCGGATCGCGTCGAGGTCAGGAGCCCGCGACCTCTGCCTCGATCGACGAGAGGTCCGGCACCTCGGGGTTGGACGCCTTGATCTCCTTGAGCCGCGCCAGCGCGCGCGCCGCCTCGTCGTGGCGGTGTAGATCGAAGTGCAGCACCACCACCTTGTTGTAGATCGCCTGCCAGTGGTCCGGGGAGATTGTGATCGCCTGGTCGAGGAGCGCGAGGCTGCGCTCTGGCTGCTTGAGGTTGCGGTAGACGACGGCGAGGTCGGTGATCACATTGGGGTCGCCGCTCTCGATCTCCATCGCCCGTTCGTACCACAGCCGAGCGTCGGTCCACCGACCGGCGTCGAAGTAGAGGTTGCCCAGCGCGATCATCAGCCGCGGCTCACCGGGGGTCCTCGCGAGCATCCCCTCGAGCTCCGCCGCCTGCGCGGTCAGCCGCTGCGCCCCACCGCCGCCAGTCGTCGTCGCGTCGACCGGCGGGTGCCCCTCCGGGAGGCCCTGCTGGGCGGCAGCCGGCGACTGCTGCCGGGCCGCCGCGCCGGCGCGCTGCACCGGTTGGCGCTCCGCGAGCACGTAGCCCAGCACGAGGCCAACCATCGCTCCCAGGACCAGCGTGAACCAGGGATTCTTGTGCACTCTCGAGCCTCCATCGCATCCTGCCGGCACGCCGCGGCGGGCCGGGAACGGCATGATACCCGGTCTTTGGATTCGGCTACACTCTCGGCGTGGAAGCGACCGCGCCGCCGCGGGCGGCGGCGATGACCACCACGCTCAGGATGTAGGCCGCCGCCGCGCTCAGGTAGGGGGCCGCCGGACCACTCGCTCCGTACACCCACTCAGCCCAGAACGGGCCGAAGATGCGGGCAAGGCTGGCAACGCTCTGGAACGCCCCCATCACTCCGCCGACCTCGTCGCTCGGCACCAGGCTCGACGTGAAGGCCGACAGCGGCGGCGCCAGCAACCCGTGACCCAGGGCCAGCGCCGCCAGCACCAGGAGCAGCCGGCCGACCGATCCGGCGAAGGGCAGCGCACCACCGGCTGTGGCCGCGATCGCCCCCCCGACCGCGATCAGGCGCGCTTCGCCGAACCGCTGCGCCAGCCGCCCGACCAGGAACCCCTGCACGAGCGCGCCGAGCACCCCGGCATAGACGAACATCCAGGCGACCGAGGACATGCTCATCGCGAACCGCAGCCTGAGGAGCTGGGCGAAGGTGGTCTCGAAGTTGGAGAAGGCAAAAATGACCAGGAATGCGATCGCCAGGCAGGCACCGACTAGGGGGTAGCCGACGGCGCGGCGGAGGCTGCCCACCCTGCGGTCGCGCCGGGGCGCCCCGGCGTCACTCTGCTCGCGGCGGGTCTCGGGCAGGACCACCAGCACCAGCGCGAAGGCGATCGCAGAGGTCGTCGCGGCCGCGGCGCCGGGCAACCAGTGCGCGATGCCGACCAGCAGCCCGGCCAGCGCCGGGCCGCAGATGAAGCCGAGGCCGAACGCGGCACCGATGACGCCCATCCCCCTGGTCCGATCGCGCTGGTCGGTGATGTCGGCGATCACCGCCTGGGCAGTCGAGATGTTGCCGCCGGAGATCCCGTCGACGATGCGGGATGCGAACAGCATCGCGAGCGAGCCGGCAAAGGCGAACAGCAGGTAGCCCGCGACCGAGCCCGCCAGCGACAGCAGCAGCACCGGCCGGCGGCCGTAGCGGTCCGACAGCCGGCCGAGGATGGGAGCGAACACGAACTGCATCGCCGAGAACGAGGCCATGAGCAGGCCGAACGCCACCGGCGACGGGCCGAACTTCTCGGCATAGAGCGGCAGGAACGGGATGACGATGCCGAAGCCGACCAGATCGATGAACACGATCAGGAAGACGATGCCGACCTTGGCTCGATGGTGGCGCATGCATTCCCTTCGCCGCGCTGAGCTGGCGAGCGCCGGAGGATTCTAGCGGCCAGGGTCGCAAAATGGAATCGAGAACCGATCTCGAGCTCGTCCCGAGTCCCGGCTCGGCCATCGCCCCCGCCCGCCGGCGACCCGCGCCGCTCAGGGCCGAGCGCCGTCCTCGATCCAGCGCCGGAAGCGCTCGAGCTCGGGCTCGGGCAGTCGCTTCGCGCCGAGCAGCGTCCGCGGCATGCCCCCGCCCACCGACGCGGAGTGGTCGAGCTTCAGCCACAGGTAGGAGCCGGCGAGGCTGCCCGGATCCACCAGCCGCATCGCCGGCACCTGCACGGAGCTTCGGCCCACCAGCGCCTCCCAGCCGCGGCCGGGCTCGAGCACCAGCTCGGCCTTCGGCTCCTCGGCGCTGTGGCAGGACAGGCAGCGCCGAAGCACCAGCGGCTCGAGATGCTCGCGGTAGGACGCGGCCTCGCCCGCGGCCGGCTCGGGCAGCCGCGAGCCGCCACAGCCGAGCGCGGCCACCGCCAGCACGACGAGCGCAAACGCACGACCCATGGTCGGACAACACCCGATCCGCCAACACCCCTCGTTCGACACCCTATACCCCATTCCTGGCCGCCGACAACCTCGCGACCCGCAGGCGCCCCGACCTTGCGCCCCGAAGATCGCGGCCGACGGCTCGACGCCGCTGACCGCAGTCTTGAAAAGGAGAACGATGGAGCCCATATTGGAGAGGAGGCCCACCATGACAACACGAACGTCGATCGGTGTCGCGGCTGCGAGTGTTCTCGTCGGGGCCATGGCGCTCGCGGACACGGCACGCGCACAGGCTGTGACCGTTCGCCGACCCGTCCGCGCTCCGGCGGTTGCCGCACCCAGTCCCACTCCCTTCTCGCAGCAGGCGGTGGCTGCTGCGACCACTCCCACTCCCTTTCCACAGCGGCCTTCGAAGGCGCCGGCCACGACGCTGTTCATTCTGGTCGGGGGTTCGTCCGGGGACGATTCGGGGGTCTGGGGCAAGAGTCTCGGCGTATCGATTCCGCGGTCCATCACGCTGGGAGTGAGAGCGTTCAGCGACTACGCCTCGCTCCTTTGGGAGGTCGCTGACCGGCCCTTTGATCACCCGGACGCCGCCACGGTCAGGACCGGGCACGTCGCCGACGCGGCCGCCCCAGGAGAGCTGCTCCTGGTCGTTATCGGGGGGAACGAGTTCCTTCCGCCCGGCCGCCCTCCCGAGCCGCCGCAGGATTACTTCATTCGGGTCACCACCCTCGACGCCGGCCGCAGTAAGGTCGGCACCTCCAACTCGGTGCGGCTCACCTACGCCACGCTCAACGCCCTCGTCCTGCCCGCCGACGAGTTCGCCTCGCCGGGCGAGGCGGTGAGGGTCTCGCAGAGCTGCACGGACAGCCGGACGCGGGTCGCACTGTGCGTCGCCGACCCGATTTCGGGGTGGAATTCGCCGCACTGCACGAGCGCGAGCTTTTCCTGCCTCCCCTACGCCTGCCACAAGGGCGGCGTGAGCTGCAACAGCGCCTGCCTCGATGACTCCGACTGTGCGGAGCCCGCGCGCTGCCACCGCGGTCAAGCGTCGCAGATGATCGGTGAGTGCCTCGTGCCGGTTGCGCGCTGCACCGATCGTACCCACCTCGCGACCCCCTTCGAGATGGTCGACTGCTTCCCCTACGCCTGCAAGACCCTCGACACCGGGCAGGCCTACTGCGCCGCCTGCCCGTGTGACAGTGGAGCCGACTGCGCCCACGACATTTGGTGCCGCGCGGACGGCACCTGCGGTGAGCCCCGTGATTGAGTACGGCCGACACGCCCGGCTCGCCGGCCGCGCGGTCGTGGAAAGATAAGCTCGGTTGTCCCCGCTCGCAACTCATCGCCGGCGCACACCGCCGCGCAGAGAAGCCGAGACTGACGCCCTCGATCGAATCGCAGAGCACCGTCGCCAGCGCCTCGGTTTCGGATACTCAGCCCGTCGCGGAGCCGATCGCGGCGAGGTCGGCGTGCAGGCTGCGCGCGAGCTTGAGCGCCGCCGCGGCTACCGCGGGCGACAGCTGCTCGCGAAAGGAGGTGACGTCGGCGGCCTCGATGCCGATCACCCGCACCGTGGACGGCATCGCCACGCCGGCGCGCCGGCCGAGCGCCAGCGCGGTGCCGAGGTCGGCGTCGTGGCCCCCGATCAGCCGCGCGCTGCCGGCGAGCCGCTCGACCTCGAGCTCGTGAAGGCGACCGGGGACCGCGTCGTCGCGGACGATCGCATCAACCAGGACCGCGTGCTCGAAGCCGGCAAGCAGGTCGAGGAGCTCCAGGCCGCCGCGATAGGAGCGGGCCACGGTCACGCCCGGCACCGGATGCGCGGCCAGCAGCCGCTCGAGCTCGTCGGCGACCGCCAACCCGGCGGCGTCGTCGGCCAGCAGCGGGTTGCCGAGCCCGACGACGACGACGCGCGGCGCCACGGCCGGGCTCAGGCTGCGACCGCCCGCGGCGCCGTCGCCGCCACCCGCGCCCGCGCCCCCGCCTCGCGCACCGCCACCAGGTAGGCCGCCACCGGCCGGAGCACCAGGTGCTGCCACTTGCCGAACGGCACCTCGACGACCAGCATCGGCACCGCGATCATCAGGTGCACGACGTAGGTGACGTAGGTCGGCCACGGCATGTCGAAGAGCCGGAACAGGTGGAGCACGATGCCGGACAGGGCGGTGAGGAACAGCAGGATCAGGAACAGCCAATCGGTGACGTGGGAGAAGGCGTGCCACGGGTGCGACTTCTTGATCCGGCCGCGCATGGCAATCACGGTCACCGCCAGCAGGGCCACGGTTCCGTAGTAGCCGAGCAGGGCGGTCCAGTGGAAGTCCGCGCCGTCGCGCTGGAACCAGGGCAGGAACGCCACCACCAGCAGGAACATCGTTGCGTAGCCCGTGACCAGCAGGAAGTGACGCAGCCACGGACCGCGGGTGTCACGGTCGCAGTCGAGCCAGCGCTTCTGGGTCGCACCATGGATCAGGATCTGGGGCAGCTGCTGCAGCCACACGCCGAGCGGCGCCCGCGGTCCGTGCTCGCCACGCATCACGAAGCGCACCATCCGAACGGCGGCCAGGCCCAGCATCACGAGCAGCCCGAAGGCGAGGATCAGATCGGCGATGTGAATCACGTCCTTGGGGGCGAACAGGTCGAGCCGGACGTGCTCGAGCGCCTCGCCCTGCGCCGCCGCAAAGCCGAACTGCGCGCCGAGCTGCCCCGGCACCACGAACAGCGCGAGCACGATCAGCGCGACCACCGCCAGCATGCCGAGCTCCCACCGGGTCGACAGGTAGAGGCGGCGGGCCAGGCCGGTCACGTCATAGCGCGTCATCAGCCAGCGGCGCAGCGACATCATCAGCTCGCCGGGGTGTGCCTCGCGCGGACAAGTGTCGGAGCAGGTTCCGCAGTAGTAGCACATCCAGGGCTCGGGGCTCTCCTCGATTCGCTCGTCGAGCCCGAGCTGCAGATAGCGGATGATCTTGCGTGGGAACACGGTATCGCCCTCGGAAAGGGCGCACACCGCCGTGCAGTTTCCGCAGTTGAAGCACTTGTTGACAGTGGTGCCGCCGAACTCGGCGAGCTCGGCAGACATGCCGGGGTTGAGTCGATAGCTCATCACTCGCTCCCCTTGAGGGCATAGCGCACGTAGTCGCCGGCCTCGCCGGCCTCGACCACCTGTCCGTAGCGACGCATCGCCATCAGGTGCCAGAGCACGGTTGTGGTGGGCAGCTCGCACTCGGCGCCCAACTCGGGCACCGTCCGCGGCCCTCCGGCGAGCGCGCCGCGCAGCAGCTTGCGGATCCGCCCCTGCTCCTTGACGGAGGCCTGGAGCTCCTTGCTGACGCCGCCCATCCGATCCCGCAGGATCTCGATCGGGCGCCGGGGTCGCTCGGCCTTGCCGGTGGTCGTTTTCTCGCCCATGCTCGCCTCCCGACGGCTCAGTTCGCCGCGGCCGCCACGGCCGGAGCCTTGTGCCAGCCGATCCGCTGCAGGCGGCCGGCCACCGCCATGGCCGCCTCGCCGGCCTCGACGATCGCGTCCGGAATGTCCTTGGGGCCCGCGGCCACGCCGGCCACGTAGACACCCGCGAGGGTCGTGAACGACGGGTTGATCTTGCCCTCGGGGGTGGTCAGGAAGCCGTCGCTGGCCTCGTCACACGCCACCACGCCGCGCGCGTGCCAGGCGGGAATCAACCCCTGCGCGAGCACTACCATGTCGTAGCGGTGCTCGTCGACGCGGCCACCCTCGTCCAGCAGCTCGACCCGCACCACCAGGTCGTTGTTCTCGACCTCGTTGATGGTCGCGACCTTGCCCTTGATCACCCGCACGCCCTCGTTCATCGTCCGCCGGTAGAACTGCTCGTAGCCCTTGCCGAACGCCCGGATGTCCAGGTGGTAGAGGGTGACCTCGACGTCGTGGATGTAATGGCGCAAGAGCAACGCCTGCTTGAGGGAGTACATGCAGCACACCCGCGAGCAGTAGGGAATCCCGATCGAGCGGTCGCGGCTGCCCGCGCACTGGACGTACGCGATGCGGCGCGGGATCTTGCCGTCGGAAGGCCGCAGCACGCGACCGTACGGGCCGTTCGACGACTGCACCCGTTCCATGGCCAGCGGGTTCATGACGTTGAGGAATCGGCCGCCGCCGTACTCCGGCTTCAGCGCCATCGGCGTGATGTCGAGGCCGGTGGCAATGATCACCGCGCCGACCCGGGTCTCCACCTGCTCGGGCTGCTGGTCAAAGACGATGCACTCGGTCGGGCACACCTTCTCGCACTTGCCGCAGAAGATGCAGTGCTCGACGTCGAGCACCGCCTTCTGCGGGATCGCGTTGCCGTGCGGGATGTAGATCGCGCGCCGCGCGCCCAGGCCCTGGTCGAACTCGTGCGGGACATCGACCGGGCACTCGAGCTCGCACTTGGAGCAGCCGATGCACATGTCCTCGTCCACGTAGCGCGGCTTCTTCTCGATCCGCGCGACGAAGCCGTCGCCCTCCGGCTCCACCTGGCGCACCTCGGCCCAGGTCTGCAGCTGGATGCGGGAGTGGTGGGCGGACTCCGCCATCCGCGGCGTGCAGATGCAGCTCGAGCAGTCGAGGGTCGGAAAGACCTTGTTGAGGCCGACCATGATCCCGCCGATCGATGCGTACTTCTCGACCAGCAGCACGTCGTAGCCCTGCTCGCCGAGGTCGAGGGCGGCCTGCATGCCGGTGATCCCGCCGCCGATCACCAGCGCGTCGTAGCGCTTGCGGATTTCAGGCATTGTCACTCCCCCTCGCCGCGCGGCTCCCCTCGGCCAGCACCGTGCCGTCGACGTCGCGGACGCGCACCGTCATCGGCATCTTCCCTGGCAGGCTGTGGGTGGCGCAGCCGTAGCACGGGTCGTAGGCGCGGAACGCCATCTCGATCTTGTTCAGCAGGCCCTCCGTGACGTCCACACCCTTGTGGATCAGCCCCTGCGCCGCCTGCTTGATCGACATCGAGATCGCGGCGTGATTGTTGGTGGTGCCGACGATCAGGTTGGCCTTGCGGACGATGCCCTTCTCGTCGGTGATGTAGTGGTGGGTGAGGGTGCCGCGCGGCGCCTCGACGCACCCGACGCCCTCGCTGGGGGTGCGGGTCGGCAGCGCCCGGTACTTGTCCTGGTTGGTGATCTCCGGGTCGCGCACCAGCTCGAGGGCCCGCTCGGCGGCGTTGATCATCTCGATGACCCGCGCCCAGTGGATCGCCAGCGTGTGGTGGACCGGCCGCTTGCCGGAGCGATCGCCGGTCAGGACCTCGAAGTACTGCTCGTAGGCGGCCTGCGCCTTGGGCGTGCTCATCGCGTCCGCCACGTTGAGGCGCGACTGTGGCGTGGCGCGGTAGACGCCGGAGTCCGGTCCGTCGACGAGGCCCTTCCACCCCACCGCCTTGAGGTACGGGAACTTCAGGTAGGTCCACGGCTCGACCCGCTCGGCGATGTGCTTGAGGTAGTCGCGCGGCGGGTACTTGACCAGCTCGCGCCCCTCCGGGTCGACCACCCGGACCTCGCCGTCGTAGTAGTTGGAGCGGTTCTTCGCGTCGACCAACCCCATCGAGTAGGTGGCATGGCGGTACGGCCCGTTCAGGACCAGGTCGACGTACTGATCGTTGGCGAGCACCACATTGCGGAACAGCTCGAGCGTGAACTCGGCAAACTCCACCATGTAGCACGCGATCTCGTCGAGCCGGTTGCGCTCGTCCGGCGACAGCGGCTTGGACATCCCACCGGGGATGGCGTTGACCGGGTTGACCGGCCTGCCGCCGAAGATCGCCGCCGCCTCGTGGCCCCACTGCCGGCAGCGGATCACCTTGCCCGCGACCTCGAGGCCCACCTTGCCAATCACACCGATCAAGTTGCGGGTCGCGGGGTCGCTGTCCGGGCCCATCACGAAGTCCGGCCCGCCGAGCGCGTAGAAGTGGGTCGCGTGGTCGGTGACGTAGAACAGGCTGTACTGGAGCTCGCGCAGCATGCGTGCGGTCGGCGGCAGCTCGATGCCGTACACCTCGTCGCAGGCCTTGGCCGACGCCATCAGGTGGGCCTCGGGGCACACCCCGCAGATCCGCGGCGTGATCCGCGGCAGCTCCTCCACCGGACGTCCCTCGCAGAAGCGCTCGAAACCACGCAGCTCGGGCACCTGGAAGTAGCAATCGGCGACCTCGCCGTCAGCGTCGAGGAAGATGTCGATCTTGCCGTGCCCTTCGAGGCGGGTGACCGGATCGATCGAGATGCGCCTGGTTCCAGGGCTGGTCGTCGTGCTCATCACGCCTCCCTCACCGGCGGCCCTTGAGGTCGCCGTCGGACATCGTGAAGCGGTAGAACGTGCCCACCGGGTCCACAATCTGTGCCACCAGCTCCTGGGCACGCTCCTCGACCTCGGCGTCGAGCAGGGAGCCGAGCGCCCCGATGAACGCCGCCCCCTGGTCGCCCGCCTCGCCCGACGGGCCGTAGCAGCCGCGGCACGGCATGTTGACCTTGGTGCACAGCGCGCCGCAGCCGCTGCGGGTGGCGGCGCCGAGGCACACGAAGCCCTGCTCGAGCAGGCACCAGCCGGGCTCCGGTATCGCCTCATGGGGCCGCCGGAAACCGCTGATCTTGACCAGCCTTTTTTCGAGGGTGCACTCGTCACACACCGACTTGCCGGTGCAGCCGGCGAGCTGGGCGGGCGCGCGCGCCGGCAGCGCCCCGCTCAGGAACGCCTGGCACACCTCCCAGACCCGGGTGGCCTGCGGCGGGCAGCCCGGGATCAGGTAGTCGACCTCCACCACGTCGGACAGCCGCAGCACCTGCGGGTAGAAGTGCGGGATCTCGAGCTCGCCGACCGCGGTCTCGGTGTGCGGGCGCGGCAGCACGCCGTCCGGGTTGTCGACCGACGGGCAGTCGGTGTAGCTGCGCGCGAACACCTCGTCCGGGGTCGCCAGGTTGGCGAGCGCCGGGATGCCGCCCGAAATCGCGCACGCGCCGTAGGCCACCAGCGTCTTGCTCTTCTGCCGGAGCAGCCGCGCCAGCCGCTCCTGCTCGGAGTTGCGGACGCTGCCGTTGAACAGGCACAGGTCGATGTAGCCGTCCGGGTAGCCGACGACATGGTGGTACTTGAAGTCGGCGGCGCACGGCCAGAACACCACGTCGGCGCCGGCGACCAGCTCGAGCAGGTGGGGGCCGATCTCGAGCAGCGAGATGTCGCACCCGCCACAGCTCCCGGCCCAGTACATCGCAATCTTGGCCTTGCTGACGGCGTTCATGGCTGTGCTCCCCAAGGCTGCAGGTCATGGCCGTGGCCGACCCCCCGGGCGCGCTGGCGCCCTGGCCAGTCGAGCGGCCCGAGCGCGCGAACGCCCTCCACGGTCTCGCGCACCAGCCGCGCGAACTTCTCGCCCTCCGCCGCGCTCACCCACTCGAAGACGAAGCGGCCGGGCTCGATGCCGAACGCCTCGAGCGTCCGCCGGAGCAGCGGCATGCGCGCCATCGTCTTGTGGTTGCCGGCGA
>Ga0316622_100001625_pt1 | contig 14841 bp, 13 predicted proteins | sample OWC_Aug_OW2_C1_D_FD_207646 | JGI IMG/M metagenome (GOLD analysis project Ga0316622, IMG submission 207646) | Wetland soil microbial communities from Old Woman Creek delta, Ohio, United States - OWC_Aug_OW2_C1_D5_C | ecosystem: Environmental > Terrestrial > Soil > Wetlands | place: USA: Ohio... | reverse complement strand
CCACCGACTCGCCAAGCCCGAGGGGCTCGACGACGCGCTCGCCGAAGGCAACGTCGAGCGGCTGCCCGAAGACCCTCTCCAAGATCGCCCCGAGCAGGATGAAGCCGGGGCAGCTGTACTCGACCTGCTGGTCCGGCCATCCGATGGGCTCCAGCGCCAGCACCGCCTCGACCACCCTCCGCGGACCGTCCGCCAGCGCGTAGAGCGGCGCCCACGCCGGCAGGCCGGAGCTGTGGCCGAGCAGCTGGCGGATCGACGCCTTCCCGATCCGGCGACCCGCGGCAGCGGAGAGGATCTCCCCCACCGTGCTGTCGAGCGAGATGGCTCGCTCCCGCGCCGCGAGCAGCACCAGCGTTCCGGTGACCAGCGGCTTGGTGAGCGAGGCGAGGTCGTACCAGGTGTCGTCGGTTGCGGGGTCGAGGGACGGCGCGAGTCGCGCGTGACCCGCCGCCGCCAGGTTTGGATCCGCGCCGCCGGGGCCCCACGCGGCAACGGCGCCCGGCGCCATGCCCGCACGCACCGCACGCTGCAGCAGCCCGGCAATTCCTCCGTCCGCCGTCAACGGCGCCCCCGGGCCGAAGGGGTGTCCGGCTCGCGCAGCGGGGTCGGACGGCGCTCGGCATCGACGTTGACGTAGGTGATCTCGGCCTGGGTCACCGGCACGACCTCGCTGCGGTCGCGGTGCCGCGACGCCTCGACTGCGACCCGCACCGTGACCGACGTCCGGCCAGTGCGCACGAGCTCGGTGTAGAAGGACATCAGGTCGCCGACGTAGACCGGCTCGTGGAATACGACCTCCTTCATCGCCACCGTGACCACCGTGTCGGCGCCGTGGAGCTTCGCCTCCTCCGCGCCCGCCTGGTCGATGTAGGACAGGATGACGCCGCCGAAGATGGTGCCTGAAGGGTTGGTGTCGCGGGGGAACATCATCACCCGGATCGCCGGCACGCGCTGTTCGGATCGCATGACCCCTCCCCTCTCTCTCCCTCGGCAGGGCACTGACTCGCTGGCGAAGTATACCGACCGTTGACGCTGCGACCCCCCTGCCCGTCGCCGTGCCCGTCTCCGTCTCCGTTTCCGCACGGTAGATCCTGGTATTCAAAGCCCCTTCGGGCGCCGGCACTGATGCGGGCACGGAGACGGATGAAAGCGGACCGCCGCCACCGGATTCGAGGTTCAGTTGACGTGGATGGAACTTCTCCTTACACTACAGTAAGGAGAAGTCCGGAGAGTAAGACATGCCCACCGCAACTGTGACCTCGAAGGGCCAGATCACGATCCCGAAGGAGGTGCGTGAGGAGCTCGGTTTGCGGGTCGGCGATCGGGTCGCCTTTCGCGTCCTTGAAGACGGCCGGGCGATCGTCGAGCCGGAGACCATCGACCTCCGCGAGCTCAAGGGAGCCCTCAAGCCCAAGCGCACCGGCGTCACGCTCGCCGACATGGAGGCAGGGATTCGCGCTCACGCGAGCAAACGATGATCGCGCTCGATACCAACGTGCTCGTTCGCTTCCTCGTCGAGGACGACCCGAAGCAGAGTCGCGCGGCGGCGCGCTTCATCGAGAACGCGGTGGCGAGGGAGGAGCCGCTGTTCATCAGCGACATCGTGATGTGCGAGGCCGTGTGGGTACTGGCCTCGGCCTACGGATTTCCCCGGCACGAAATCGCGCCCGTTCTGGGCAATCTCCTGCGCGCAGAATCTCTGGTCTTTACCTCCAGCGATCAGCTCGCGTCCGCACTCGAAGCGTACAGCCGAGGGAAGGGCGACTTCGCCGACTACCTCATTCGCGAGCAGGCGCACGCCCATGGTGCCGACGCAGTCGCCACCTTCGACAAGGCCCTTTTGAAGGAGCCCGGCTTCCTCTCGCCTCGATGAACCGACCTAGTTGAACGATGTGGCTGCCCGAGATTGTTCGCTCCGCTCCGTCCGCGCCGCTCGTGCTGCGCTGGATGACCGCCGCGGAGGAAGCTCCTGCCCACCCCGACGACATGCTCAGCGAGGAGGTCCGGCGGTCCGGCGCCCGCCTGGTCGACGCGTCCGCCGGCCGCTGCGAGGTGCTCCTGCCGTGGCAGACCCTGGTCTACGGCCTGATCCGTCGGGAGGTCGACGAGCAGGTGGCTCTGGAGCTCATTCAGGAACCTGAAGGTTGGCAGCTGCGCGTGAGCTGCCTGCCGGTCGAGACCCACGCCGCGCACGCCGCCGGCGCCGGCGGGATCGCGCTGATCGCTGCCGCGGCCTGGGTGATCGGCGGCTGGACCGGGGGCCTGTTGCCCGCGCTGGCGACCGCGCTTGCCGGCGGCCTTTGGGCCGACGCCACGCGGAACGTGGCGCTGCAGCGGCTCGAGCAGCGGCTGCGGGACCTGGCCGAGTCCGTCGGCCTCGCGCTGTGGCCGGACTCCCCTGCCACCCTCCTGCCGCCTCCCACCCGGCCCAGAATCTAGAAGACCCCGATGCTGGGACGCAGGCAAGACGCACCGCTTCTCGGGTTCAAACGGTGTCGGCGTGCCGACACCAACTCCCGGTGCCATCTCGAACAAGGCGACAGGGCTGATCACAGATCTTCCGGAGATAGTCCCGTGTGCTTGGAGATTCGGGCGAGCATGCGCGGTCCGATCTCATCGCTGTCGCGAAAGGCGGAAACGTAGTCGGCTCAGCCTGCCCGAGCGAGCGTCGTGCGCGATCCAGGGCTTCGACCGCGCGCAGAGCGTCGTCCCGAATCCGGTGAATCCCATGCCAGGCTTGAGGATCTTAGGAAGCCAGTCGACGGGCCACCTTCCAAAGTTCCTAAAGCCCGGCACCGAACGGAGGATGACGGGAAGGAAGGCCGCCTCGCGGATCTGCCGCTAACGCCAGTCGCCGGAGGCGATGAAGCCCGCCCAGAACGCCGGGTGCGTGCTCAGGCCGGCCTCGCGGCGGTGGCGCAGCACCTCGAGGTTCGCCTCGTGGACGGCGTCGATCGTCGACATGCCCTTCGCAAACCGGTTGCTATAGAGCGCCTTCATCCACTGACGGGTCGTCTCGTCCTCGACCGGCCAAAGGCTCATGATCAGGGTGCGCGCCCCGGCCACCTGGAACGCCCGCCGCAGCCCGAACACTCCCTCCCCCACCCTCACCTCGCCGACCCCGGTGTCGCATGCAGACAAGACCGCCCAGTCCACGTTGGTCAGGTTCAACGATGCAATCTCCTCGGCGGTGAGGATGCCGTCCTCCTCGTCAGGTCCAGCGGCGTCCCTGTGGTTGGCGCCGGCAAGCGCAAACCCGGAGAGCAGGAGCGGGCTCTCCCCAGCAACCGCCGGCACCACCTCGCCGGTCGCCGCGCTCCTCGACCCATCGGCCGTTGACGGGCACCCCTCTCCCAGGAAGAAGCCGTGCGTCGCCAGGTGGACCACTCGCGCGCCCGACGCGAGGTTCTTGAACGCCGCCTCGCTCGCGGACGCCCCGCGAAGGCTCATCACATCGTCAGGCTTCGCCAGTCCGGGCGAGTGCCTCCGCGCCTGCTTCCGCCACAGTCCGACCACCTCGTCCACCTCGCCACCGGTCTCCGGCAGCGGCTCGAAGTGCATCGACGCGAAGCTCCCGCAGCTCGAGCGCAACCCTCGATACGTGCCGGCGCTCGCAACCCGGTAGGTTTCGTCGAGCTTCACCGGGCCGCCCTCCGGAGCCAGCGCCGCGAACAGCGTCGGCTCGTCGAACGCCGGATCTCCCAACGCGAGGAGTCCGCCTCTGCCTCCTCCATCGTCGTCGAAGCCGAGCACGTCCCGCTCGGCCGACAGGTAGTGGATCCGCGGGCCTGTCTCCACCAGGTACTGCGAGTCGCCGACCGGCAGCGCCGCCAGCTCGACGAGATTCAACGCGCCGTCTGGGACGACGAAGACGCGCTTCGAGTCGCCGAGCTGCCGGGCCACCGGATCCCAGATTCGCTCCCGCAGGCGCGTACCGACCGACCGGTACTGGTCCGTTGCCCGCTTCCCCGCCAACGCGCCAGCGGCAAGCGCGGACGAGATCTTTTGCCGAAGCTCTCTGACCAGCCCATCGATCTCGTCCGCCGATCCGAGCGACACCATCACTGGATCTCTCGATCCAGCCGGCAGCACGAACGCGGCGTACTCGAAGCGCTCTTCTCGCAACGCATTCGCCGTCTCCTGCTGAGGCGACGGTGGGGTGACCCGTTCGAACCGGACGTATGCCACAAGTGCACCGGCCGATGCCATCCTGCCAGCCACCTCGACGAAACCGGCCCCATCCCTGGTTAGCTCGCGCCGGAACTCCGCACTTCTGGCCGCCAAGGCGCGCTCCGCCCGGTCCTTTGTCGCTCGTGCCTCCTCGATCGCCTTCAGGTACTCCCCTCCGTCATCCTCCTCTGGTCCCCCGACGACTAGTCTCGCCAGCCCATCGCCGGCTGCCGCATAGTTATCGGCCAGCTGAGCGAGCTCGGGGTCGGCTGCCGTCCAGAGGTTCCGGTTCCTGGCAGCCACCTCGTCCAGCACCACGGCCCGCGATCGAATGACGGCGTCAAAGGCGCGCCCGGCGGCGTCAGGATCTCTGTCACCCGCGTCGGCCGCGACCGTCAGTACCAGGCCGAGTGCCCCTTGATGGGCGACGCCGAAGGCCAGCGCCTCGCGCTCCGTGAGCGTGCGCGACGAGGTACGCAAGTAGCTCAGTCGCACCGACTCGGACTGAAGGGCAGCATCGAAGGCCTCGGCGTGGTGGCCGAGCCCCTGCAGAGCCTGGGCGAGGTCAGCCAGAGCGACGGCGACATTCGGGCTCTGCGGGCCACCAATGCCAGCCCAGATCTGCGCCGAGCGCCGATGCCACCGCGCGGCTTCCTCGAACGCACCCCGGCGATACGCAATCCTCCCGAGGTAGGACGTGATGGAAGCCGTCTCCCGCGTGGTGGCTTCTGGGCCCTCTATATCCAGGCCCCGCCGAAGGTGTACCTCCGCCTCGTCGAGTTCTCCCAGGGCAAGGCAGAGGCTTCCGAGATGCGCCTCGCTGTCCGACACATAGGCCGAACCCGGAGCCTTTCGCTCGCGAATCTCGAGAGCTCGCAGGTGATACGCCTTCGCGCGCTCAGGCTCGCCTCTCATCGACGCGACGTTGCCAACACCGGCCAGTGCTGTGCTCAGCATGAGTGAATCGGGGAAGTTCTCCTCCAGGAAGGCAATATTCATCCTGAAATATGACTCCGCCGCCTCGTAGTCGCCCTGGCGGTAGCTCATCTCCGCGAGGTTGCCGAGCGCCGCACCGCGACCGAAATTCGTCGGCGCATACCGAACAAGAATGGCCAACGCGCTCTCATAGCGCTCCCGCGCGACATCAAAGCGCCACCTGGCCAGCGCCACGTTGCCAACGTTGATGAGCGCCTGCGCAAGCCTGGCCTTGTCGTTGCCGTACTTCTCCTGGATCTCAAGATTGCGCTCGTAGTACGCCTCCGCCGCGTCCACGTTCCCAGCGTAATCTTCGGTGACCCCCAGGTTGATAAGCGGCACAACCAGCTCCAGCGGGTCTACCGAGATCTTCTCCATGATCGAAAGGGCGCGGAGGTGATGCTTACGAGATTCGTCGTAATTGCCGAGCTCTTCTTCGCAGGTCCCGAGGTCGGTCAACACGCTGAAGGTCTCGAATCCCGCCGGGTCAACGACGTCCTTTATACGGAGTGCCTGCTGATAGAGGTCCACCGCTTCGGGCATGTTCTCGAGGGTCTCCTCCAGCCGTCCTAAGCGGTGCAGGCACTTCGCTTCGACCGCGCTCCCCGGCGCGACTTTTCGGGAAATCTCGAGCGCCCGGACGAGCGATGCCCGAGCCGCATCGAGATCCTCGCCCTGCGCGATCCGGGCGCGGCCCAGCCCGATCAGGCTTTCGGCCAGAGCCACGGAATCCGGCGCGTAACGGTCGAGGATGCAAACGGCTGCCGAGAACAGCCGAATGGCGTTGTCCTGCTGTTTCGATGCCAGCGCCGTGTGCCCGGCGTCGTGAAGCGCCTGCGCTGTCGGCAGCGGGTGACGCGACTCTTCCTTCTGGGCAAGCTCGAGTGCCCGGCTTATCAGCTCAATGCCCTCTGACGACTCGGGGTCGATCGCGATCAGCATGATCCCCTCGCTCGCCAGACCCTCGACCTGCGGCGGGCCCTCGTCCAGAGCCTGCCAGAGCACTGTCGCCTCGCGCCAAGCAGCGGCCGCCTCCTGCGTCCTCCGGAGACGTAAGAGGGCGCCGGCCCTAAGACGCTTTGCAGGCGCAGCGCCGGCACGGTCTCCCACCGCCTGCGCCGTTTCCAGCGCCTGGTCAGCCTTCGCCAGAGCGGGCTCCCAACGTCTGTTCTCCATCAGGGAAGCCGCCTCCGCGAGGAGCGCCTGCACCTCAGCCGACGCGGCAAGTTCCGGCGGCCCGACGGCGTCCGGTGCTGACGACGGGACGCCCGCGGAGCTCAGACCCATGCCAGCGACGAGCAGCAGCGTCGATACGACGAGAGACCCTGAGTTCCTCATGGCTGGCCGCACTCATCCTTCTCGGTGGAAACCATCCCGCTCGCGGGTCCACTCCGCGAGCGGCTGTGCTGCGACGGCGGTGTTGGTACCCACCGGTCCGCTTCCTGCCTGGATGCTCTGCCCTGAGTGTAGGACCCGAGCTGTGCCAGTTCAAGCGCTTTCCTTCCTGGCGCCTGCTCGGTCCCAGCAGGAAGAAGGCGGGGCCCCGGGCACTGGTCCCGGGGCCAGGTCGTTGCGTCGTGCGGCGTCCGACCTACTTCCAGTCCGGCTGCCGGCCGCCGATCAGCGTGGTTGTCTCGCCGGTGGCCAGGGTGACCTTCCAGAGCACGATTCCCCTGCGAGGGGGTCGATGGGGGGCGCTCCCGAACATGATCTGGGAGTCGTCGGGCGACCAGGGCAAGGTACCCATGTAGTGGAATCCGTCCTGCTCCTGGAAGACGAACGTGTCCTGGAGGGTGTCGAGATCGACCGTGTAGAGGTACTGGCCCGAGGTGAACGCCACGCTGTTCCTAGTCTTGGCCGCCGACAGGCCGTCCATGCCGTTGCCGAACCTCAAATCCTGGAATACCACCTCGGGTGGTCCGAGGGGCTGGCCGCTGGCGTCGAGCTGGAGCGCCTTGACGACCCAGGACCCGGCCTGACCGATGACGTCCTCGGTGAAGTAGAGGCAGTCGCCGGTGTACTTCCAAGCGATGTCGTGGACCATCACGCCGGGGTCGGGGGCATAGATGGTGATGCCGGTGCCGCCTTCGGCCGGCACGATCCCGATGGAGCTCGAGGTTGCCGTACCATCACCCTTGGAGTACGCAATCCACCGTCCGTCCGGCGACCAGGTGGGAACGAACACGTCCGCTTCGGCCAGTACGAGCAGCTCGCCGACGACCACCACGTTGCCGCTTCCATCGACGGTGAAGTCGACTCTCTTGATTCCGTCGAGAGTGGTGAACACCACGCTCCGCAGGTCCGGCGACAGGGAAGGGTGAGTCGTGCAGCAACCGTCCTGCGAGTAGACGGCAGTGGCCCGCTGGCCGTCCTCGTTGCAGACGGAGATGTAGTAGGCCTCGAAAAACGCGACGTGAGGGTCCGCCGGTACCTGCGGCGGTCTGGGCGGCTTGCCGGCCGCCAGGTCGGTCGCGACTATCGCCAGGCACGCGAGGCCAACAACCCCTGCCAGGACACACTGCTGTCTGCTCATAGCTTCCTCCTTCGGCACGGCCCACCCCGACATCCGGTGGCACTCCCCCAAGCCGAATCGGCCGGGGCCACTATTCGACTGCGGAGCCGAGCGTTCTCTGTGGAGTGAGTGGTCGCAGCCGCCAAAACGTGACCGCTGCGACCGCGGCAGTAGCGCACGCTGAGCGCTGGTGCTAGATTTCTCAGCAAGGACTCAACGCTTTGGACTCTGACGGGCCCGCGGCCGAGCTGGCGGAGACGGTCCTCAAGGAGAGGTCCGAGGCCGAGGACGAACTCGTCCGGCGTTTCCACGAGCGAGTCTTCTTGATCGCGTACGTGCGAACCGGCGACCGCGAGGCCGCGCGCGATCTCGCCCAAGAAACGATGCTGGCCGTCATCCGCAACCTCCGGGACGGCCGGCTGCTCGACGCCGAGAAGCTGCCCGGCTACGTATGCGGCACAGCCCGAAACCTCATCAACAACCACCTGCGAACCCGCAGCCGGAAGGCGGAGGGCGGCCCGGTGCCGGAGGAGATCCCGGCTCCGGACTGCCAGGTCGAGATCGAGCAGTCCGAGTGCCTGTTCCTCGCCCGCCGCGCCATCGCAAAGCTGCAGGCGACGGACCGGCTAATCCTGCTACTCACCCTGGTCGATGGGATGAAGCCGGGCGAGATTGCCGCGCGCCTTGGACTGAGCTCGGAGGTGGTGAGGAAGCGCAAGTCCCGAGCCCTCGATCGGGCAAGGGAGGTGCTGGGAATGGGGTCACGAAAATGAGCGCGCGACCACTCTTGCTCAGGAGTGCGTGATGGATTGCACCACGGTGAGGGTTGAGGGCATCGCCGAACGCTACCTGCTCGGCACGCTTGACGAGGCCGATCAGATAGCGTTCGAGGAGCACCTCGTAGCCTGCACCGCCTGCACCGAGGAGCTCGCCGGGCTGTGCGCGCTCAAGGCGGAGCTCGAGCGCAAGCGCGAGCAGATCGTGGCCGAGGCCACCATTCGGCCCAGCCCCTGGCGCCGGTCTTGGATGCTCGCGACTGCCGCCGCGGTACTCGCTGTCGCCGCCGGAGTCGGAGTCTGGATGCGCGTCCAGCCAGCCTCCAGTCCGAGGCCGGAGCTTGCCGAACTGGCCGCCTTCGGGCCGCCGGCTTACGCCCCGGTGCGGCTGCGGGGTAGCGAGGGCGATGCCGCCCGCCGCTTCCGGGAGGCGATGGAGCTCTACGCCGCGGCCGACTGGCGAGGCGCCCTGCCGGGACTGCGTGCAGCAGCGGCGCTCGGCCCCGAGGCGCCGCACATCGCCTTCTACCTCGGCGCCTGCGCGCTGGTCGCGGGTGAGACCGACGAGGCGATCACCCAGCTCCAGAGGACAATCGACCTGGGCGACACGCCGTTCCTGGAGGAGAGCCTCTACTACCTGGCCAAGGCCCAGTTGCGGGAGGGAAACGTCACCGCCGCGCGCGACGCACTCGGCAAACTCATCGTGCTCAACGGCGACAGGTCGGAGGAGGCCCAGCGCCTCATCGACCGGCTCGACGCGTTGGGAGACCGCTAGCATTCAGGCCTCCCGGGGGGTGCGGGCATGCTCGCGCGGTCACGAATCACCGCCAGAATCCACTCTCTAACGTGAGAGGGACGTTCGGCGACTGTGGCCAAGGGTCGGCAGCGCCGATCACCGACATGCCGTTCGGCTTGCACGGCCGTTGTGCCGTCGGGAAGGGGAAACTCACATGAGCGCAGCGCGGGGTGTCGTCGTGGCGGTGGTGATTGGAGTGGCGCTCGGCGTGGCGTGGCCAGCGGCCGCGGCACAGCCGGCAGGGACCGCGGCTGACAAGGACACGCGGCAGACGGTGGTCGAGATGCTTGACCGGATGCCGCTGCTCTTCGTGCCGGAGCAGGTCTCGCCCGACGGAGGAACGGGATTTGCAGTACGGGGTCGCGAGGCCAGCGTCTGGCTGAGCGACACTGGACTCGCCTACCGGCTGCACGGGACAGGCGACAGCGAGTCGAAGGCGACCGCGCAGAGTTGGGTGGTCGCTCTCGAACTGGTCGGCGCCACGCCTCGGCAACCGGTTGGCGAGGACCCGCTGCCCAGCAAGGTGAGCTACTTCAAGGGGCCGCGGGAACAGTGGCGGACCGGCCTACCCAGCTACGGCTCGGTGCGGTACCAGGAGCCGTGGCCGGGAGTCGACCTAGTGGTGAGCGGGACCGCCGGGGAGCTCGAGTCGACCTTTGTGGTGCGGCCTGGGGCAGACCCCGGCCTCATCCGCCTCGCCTACCGCGGGGCGGAAGTGGTCCGACTTGAGGCGGACGGCTCGCTGGTGGTCGACACGCCGGTCGGCGAGATCCGCGAGGAGGCGCCGTTCGCCTACCAGGAGATCGCCGGTCGCCGGGTCGAGGTCGCCGCGGCCTTCGAGTTCGAGCCCGGAGCCGAGCCAGGCCGGCAGGCCTACCGTTTCCGTCTCGGTGATTATGACCCGGGCCGCGAGCTTGTGGTCGACCCGGTGACCCTGGTCTACTGCGGCTACATCGGCGGTGCGGACGGCGATTTTCAGGGCGGCATCTCAGTGGACGACGAAGGGAGGGTCTACGTCACGGGACACACCTACTCCACCGCGTCCACCTTCCCGGTAACGGTGGGACCAGACCTGACCTACAACGGCGACACAGACGCCTTCGTGGCCAGGATCAACGCCACCGGCACCGCGCTCGACTACTGCGGCTACATCGGGGGGTCGGAGCCCGACTGGGGAGAGGAGGTCGCCGTCGATGGCAGCGGCGACGCCTACGTCACCGGCTCCACGTGGTCGACCGAGGCGACCTTCCCGGCGACGGTCGGCCCGGACCTCACGCACAACGGCGACATCGACGCCTTCGTCGCCAAGGTCAACGCCCCCGGCACCGGGCTCGACTACTGCGGCTACATCGGCGGGTCGGGGGTCGACCACAGCGATGGCGTTGCGGTTGACGCCGCGGGCAACGCATACATCGCCGGTGACGTGTGGTGGGACGATGGGGGCTTCCCTGTGTCGGTCGGCCCGGATCTGACGTTCAACGGTGGCGATTCAGATGCATTCGTGGCCAAGGTCCGCGCCGACGGAAGCGGCCTCGACTACTGCGGCTACATCGGCGGGGCCGACAGCGAATGGAACAATGGCATTGCGGTGGATGCGGCCGGCAACGCCTACGTCGCGGGGTACACGGGGTCGACCCAAGCGACGTTCCCGGTCACGGTCGGCCCGGATTTGACCTACAACGGCGGCGCATATGATGGGTACGTGGCCAGAGTCAATGCTGCGGGCACCGCGCTCGACTACTGCGGCTACGTCGGCGGGTCGGGCGACGAATGGGGTTTTGTTGTCAGAGCCACTAGTGTCGCTGTCGACGCCGACGGCCGCGCCTTCCTCACTGGCTCGACCGATTCCACCGAGGGGAGCTTCCCGGTGACGATGGGCCCTGACCTGACCTACAACGGCGGCGCATTTGATGGGTACGTGGCCAGAGTCAATGCTGCGGGTACCGCGCTCGACTACTGTGGCTACATCGGCGGATCTGGCGACGAGTGGGGAATGGACATAGCGGTTGACGCCGCCGGCAACGCCTATGTCATCGGCGAAACGAATTCCACCGAGACCAGCTTCCCGGTGACGGTCGGCCCGGACCTCAGCTACAACGGCGGCCCCAACGACGTCTTCGTCGCCAGGGTCAACGCCGTCGGAACGGCGCTTGACTACTGCGGCTACATCGGCGGGTCGGGCGAGGACTGGCGCGGGGCGATTGCGGTGGACGCCGCCGGCAACGCCTATGTCACCGGCAGCACGACCTCCACCCAGGCGAGCTTCCCGGTGGTAATTGGCCCTGACCTCACCCACAACGGCGACTTCGACGTGTTTGTCGCCAAGGTGAGCGCCTTCAACCTCTTTACGGATGGCTTCGAATCGGGCGACACCTCGGCGTGGTCGGCGACGGTGCCGTAGGACTCGGTGCTCGACAACCTGGACGGATCCGACCACCGTCCTCCCGCAGTGACGCGGCCGACAACCAGTCCCAACGGCGGGGGCTCCGGCCCCCGCTTTTTCAATGAGATCGCGAAGAGACGCTCGTTCAGATCAACATGTTGACCCAACTCACCTATCAACATAGAATATCAACATGAAGCCTGTGCAGGTACTGTTCGACGAGGAGCTGCTGGCCGAACTGGACGCCGATGAGCACGTTCAGCGGGTCGGCCGATCCAGAGTCCTCCGCCAGCTCGCGGCCTCCTACCTCAAGCGGCGGCATGAGGCCGACGTGGACGCCCGATACGTCGCCGGCTACGGGGAAGGCTCCCGGGTCGCCGAGGAGCTCGAGGGCTGGGAAGAGGAGGGCGTGTGGCCCGACGACTGAGCCGCGGTGACATCTGGATGTACGAGTTTGCGGCGCCTGACAAACGGCGGCCGGTCGTCATCCTCAGCCGCCAGGCCGTGATCCCGCTGCTGAGAACGGTGATGGTCGCTCCGATCACGTCCACGGTTCATGGCGTTCCCAGCGAGGTGTTGGTCGGGCCCGAGCACGGCCTCAAGCGCAGCTCTGCGATCAACCTGGATCACGTTCAGACGGTCGACAAGGCTCGTCTCCATCACTTCGTCGCGCACCTCCCCGCTCAGGTCATGGAGCAGGTCTGCAAGGCGTTGGCGGTGGCAACAGCTTGCACAGGCTGAAGCGCGATCCGACCGACGTCGTCCGGCGTCGGCCTGTGCCGGCAGGATGTCGACGCCACAAGAGCCTACGATGACGGAGCCACTATGTTGTGGGGTGGGCCTCCTGCCTGCCTTGTAGCGCGGGCATCCTGCCTGCATCGTAAGTCTTGCAGGCTGAGAACCCGGCGGCGGGAGCGGCTTGTGGCACAGGCTGGCGGGCGGTCTGGGAGGATCCCGGCCATGTGCCACCGGCTCGTGGCGCCGCGTCGCCGCGGCCGCAGGCCGCGAGCAAGCCTGCGCTTCAAAGCAGGCTGGAAGCCTGCGCTACAACATCTCGGGGATCAGTCGGCGGGGACGGGCTCGTCGGCCGCGACGAGCTGCTCGGGGTCGGGGAGGTCCTCGGGCCGGTCGAGGCCGAAGTGGACCAGGAACTCCTTGGTCGTGCGCAGCAGGAACGGCTTGCCGACCACCTTCTTGCGGCCGGCGACCCGGATCAGCGAGCGGTCGAGCAGGTTGCGAACCACGCCGGTCGAGTTGGTGCCCCGGATGAAGTTGATCTCCGGCATCGTCACCGGCTGCCGGTGGGCGACGATCGCCAGCACCTCGAGCGCCGCCTGCGACAGCCGCTGGCGGGCGGCGACGCCGTGGAAGGCGCGCAGGTAGGGGTCGAGCTGCGGCGGCGTGATGCAGCGCCAGCCGCCGGCCGCGCGCTCGATGCGGACGCCGCTGTCCGGCCGGTCCCACGAGGCGGCGATCGCCTCCACCACGGCGTTGAACTCGTCGGCGGTGACGCCATCGTCGGCCAGCGCCTCGACCACCGCGTCGCTCGTGACCGGCCCGCGCGCGGTCAGCAGGATGGCCTCGAGGAGGGCGCGCAGCTGCTCACGCTCCATCGCCAGCCTCCTCGCGCTCCATGCGCACCAGGCGCTCGAGGTCGAGCTCGAGCGGCCCCGGCCGCAGGTAGATCTCGGCGAACTGCCGCCCCTGCTCGGCGCAGACCGCGCCGAGGCGGACCAGCTCGAGCGTGGCCACGAACAGCGCGACCACCTCCTCGACGTCGGCGCGGCGGTGAAGATCGCGCAGCAGCGCCAGCAGGCCGTCCGCCCGCACCCGGTGGTAGATCTCGCGCATCTTGTCCTGGACCTTGAAGCGCAGCGGCAGCACCTGCAGCGGCGGCGGGTGGGCGGCCGCGAAGCGCTCCATGACCTCCAGGTAGGCCTTGGCGAGCAGCCGCAGGTCGACCTCCTCCCAGTCGAGCTCGACCTCGCCGGGGGCGAGCTCCGGATCGAAGCCCGGCGACCACAGGCAGCGCCGCACCACGTCCTTCTCGTAGAGGATCGAGGCCAGCTCCTTGACCCGCCGGTACTCGATCAGGCGCTCGACCAGCTCCTGCCGCGGATCCTCCTCCTCGTCCTCGTGGCGGGGCAGGAGCACGCGCGACTTCAGCGCCAGCAGCCACGACGCCATCCACAGGAACTCGCCGGCGATCTCCAGGTCGAGCTCCTGCATGGCCTCGATGTGGGCGTGAAACTGGTCGCAGATGGCGGCGATCGGGATGTCGTAGATCGACACCTCGTTCTTGCGGATCAGGTGGAGCAGCAGGTCGAGCGGCCCCGAGAACACGCCGAGCTCGACCGGTGGCCCGGTCGGCTCCTCGATGAGCAGCTGCTCGTCCGTCACGCGCGTCAGTATAACCGCGCCGCTCGGCGACGCTCCGAGCGGCAGGGGATAGCATCTGGGATCCCGGGGATCGCCCCCGCCCGCTCGTGTCACGGTGACCTGTCACGGCGTAGCCGAAAGCGAAGCCGGAAGGCAAAGGCGAAGCCGGATCCGCGCCCACTTCCGTGGAGCCTGCCCTGAGCGAGCGGCGCAGCCGCGCCGCGAGTCGAAGGGTTCCCGTCCCCGTTCCCGATCGTTTGCGGCGAATCCAGGGAGCCGCTGTCAAATCATGGGCGGCCGGTACTTCGGCGCCTCGAGCCGAACGCCGCGCGCCATCAGCAGCACACCGACCTCGGCGCGACGCACCCACTGGCTGAGATCGTCGAGCTCGAGGGTCTCGATCGATGCGACGAGGGCCGCCAGCTCAGAGGCGAGCTGCTCCTTGACAGCGGTCTCCCGGTCGCCCGCAATCCGGCGCTGCAGCTGCGGGCGCAGGCCGCCGGTGGCGCGGCGTCGGAAGTCCTCGCTCCCCTCCCCGATCTCCGAGATCAGCTCCAGCTGCGGGATCCTGAAGAAGCTCAGGCTGCGGCCGGCGAGGGCCAGCCGGAGCTCCCCCTCCAGCCGCTTCGCCTCAGGGACCGGCTCGTCGGCGAGGGCGCGCAGCGGGTGCCGCGTCAGGTCGACCTCGCGCCACCCCTCCCCGCCCGGCTCCCGGAGCAGGTGGAGGTGGCCGGAGCGGCCCACGTGCCACGGCTCGATCCACACCGACAGCCACAGCGACGCGTGCCCGCAGCGGACGAGCTCAGGCGCGAGCGAATCGACGCCGGCCGGCGCGAGCAGCAGCGGAGGG
>Ga0316622_100001624_pt1 | contig 14841 bp, 14 predicted proteins | sample OWC_Aug_OW2_C1_D_FD_207646 | JGI IMG/M metagenome (GOLD analysis project Ga0316622, IMG submission 207646) | Wetland soil microbial communities from Old Woman Creek delta, Ohio, United States - OWC_Aug_OW2_C1_D5_C | ecosystem: Environmental > Terrestrial > Soil > Wetlands | place: USA: Ohio... | reverse complement strand
CACCTCGAACACGTGCGGACTCGAATTGCAGCCGCCGTTCGTCGCGTCGACGTAGCCGTCGTAGCAGTCGGGCTCAGGGGAGATCATCGCTCCCGGCGGGCACTCGATGTGAGGGCCCATGATCTCTACGACCGTCATCGCGTACGGGCCGGCGGACGTGCCGTAGCCGTCAACGACGATGTAGTAGGTGTGGCCGCCTTCGAGCTCAATGCAGTTGAGCACGGACTGCAGACCGCCGTAGCCGCAGCCGTCGTCGTTACAGGCCACAACGTTGTTCACCACGTCCTCGAAGATGTAGACCTTCGTGTCGTACTGCGAGGCGCAGAGGTCCACCGTGATCAAGAGGTCCGTGGTCGCGACGAGCTTGTACACGACATCGGGAGCGGTGGACCCGGGGTACGGGCAGACGGCGTCGTAGTCATCGATGTGGCCGACTGTGGTGCCGCTGTCACTGTAGGGAAGCACAGGGATTATGGTCGCAGTCGCCATGTTCTCGCCACCGCCTCGACCCGACAGCCCGCCCGCCGAAGCGGGACCAGGCACGTCCGCGCCGGAGGTGTTCGAGGTGGTCACCGCGAGGGCTCCTGTCGCCACGAGGAGTAGAAGGGCGACGGCGAGCGCGTGCGCTCTCATTGCTCTGCCTCCCGCAAAAGGCGGTGCCGCCGGGTCCGCAATCTGATCTCCCTCATCGCTGAGCACCTACCTGTACATCGCCTTCACCGCACCCCAGCTTCTGCCTTCTACCGGAGACGGCGCGTCATAGCCGTCGATCGTCAGGACGTAGTCACTGCCGCACGGCACGCCGTTGAACGCCGAGGAGCCGACCCAGAGCCACGCGACCCCGGGACCGCACTGGCGCGTGAGGCACGCCTCGTCACACGGGTTCGCCAGCGCGTAGTCCATCTGCGGAGCCGCGCAGCCCCCGTCGTAGATCAGGAAGAGCAGAAGCGGGAAGTCGGCCGTGCAGCAGGCCGTGATGGTCTTGGGCTCGGTGAACGTCAGCTGGAACCAGTCGGTGTCCCTGTAGCTCATGCCGTTGTAGAGGTACGTGCCGCCCTCGCCGCAGAGGGTGATCGTCTCGCCGGGAGCGCCCGGCGCGATGTCCTGGAACAGGACCGGGTCGTGCTGGCAGCCGCTGTTCCAGTCGTCGACATAGCCGTCGTGGCAGGGCGGCTCCTGCTCCAAGAGGGCCCCAGGCGGGCACGGGACCGAGCACGTGTTCTCGAACACCGTCATCGCGTACGTGCCGGCCGCGTCGCCGTAGCCATCGATCACGATATAGTAGGTGTGGCCGCCCCAGAGGAGCGCACGGTAGATCTTGGACTGCCAGCCGGAGTAGCCGCAACCGGCGTCGTCATTGCACGCCACGACGTTGTTCACGGCGTCTTCGAAGATGTAGATCTTCGTGTCGTACTCCGAGGCGCAGAGGTCCACCGTGAGGTACATCCAATTGGAGGACGGGGTGTACTTGTACACGACATCGGGTGCGGTCGAGCCGGCGTAAGGGCATGCGGCGTCGTAGTCGTTGACGTGTCCGACCGTGCTCCCCGTGTCGCTGAAGGGGAGCAACGGGATGGGCACCGCGTCCAGGACGGTCTCGCCCCCCTCGCGCCCCTCCGCAGTGGCCGGGGCCGGGGATGGCCCCAGACTCCCCTTGGGGACCGGTGCGCTCGACGTGCTCACCGCAGAGGCGGTCATGGAGAGGACCAGGAGAAGGGCCGCCGCAACCGCGATCGCCTTCATGGCTTCACCTCCTGTCCAAACGCCGCGGGCCGACGTGCCCCTCGTTCGCCAGGAAGCGGCGTCGGGCTACCTGTACATCGCCTTCACCGTGCCCCAGCTACTGCCGGCCTCCACCGAGGTCGCGGCCGTGTAGCCGTCGATCGTCATCACGTAGTCCCTGCCGCACGGCACGCCGTTGAAGACATCGACGCCGACCCAGAGCCAGACGATCCCGGGCCCGACGCTGCGAGAGAGACAGGCCGGCTCGCACGGTCCTGCGAGCACGTAGTCGTACTGCAGGTCACTGCAGTCACCGGTATAGAGGAGCATGAAGAGGACCGGGAACTCGGCCTCACAGCACGCCGTGATGCTCTTCGGCTCATCCAGCGTCAGCTGGAACCAGTCGGTATCCCTGTAGCTCCAGCCGTTGTACAGGAAGGTGCCGCCGGTGCCGCAGAGCGTGACGGTCTCTCCCGGGGCGCCGGGAGCGATGTCCTCGAAGATCACGGGATCGTGGCCGCACCCGCTGTTGTAGTCGTCGACGTACCCGTCGTAGCACCACGGCTCCTGCTCGATGAGCGCGCCAGGAGGGCACTCGACGGTGCACGGCGGCCCCGAGGGAATCACGTCCATGACGTACGTGCCGGCCGCGCTGCCGTAGCCGTCCACAATGAGGTAGTAGGTGTGGCCGCTGGGCAGATAGACGTCGTCGAGGTGCGACTGGTAGCCCGAGTAGCCGCACCCGTCGTCGTTGCAGGCAACCGTGTTCTGCTGCACGTCCTGGAAGATGTAGACCTTCGTGTCGTAGAGCGAGGCGCAGAGGTCGACGTCGATCATCATGTCGCTCGACGCAACGATCTTGTAGACCACGTCGGGGGCGCCCATACCGCCATAGGGGCACATCTCATCGTAGTCGTCCACATGACCGATCGTGCTCGCCGTGTCGCTGAACGGGAGTGTCTCGATGGGCACGGCATCGGCCATGGTCTCCCCGCCCTCACGGAAGACCGGAGTGGCCGACGACACGGGCGCGGCCGCCGGGACTGACTTCGACGGAGGAACGCGAGAGGTCTCGACGGCCGGAGCCGCGGCCGCAAAGGCGAGGACAAGAACTGCCGCGATCGCAACGAGTCTCATGGGTCGCCTCCGCGGGGTCACCCGTCGCCCCGACGCTTCAGGCCCACGTCCGATTTGCATGCTCGTATGCAAACAGAGGCCATTGTACCGCCATTTTGACTGACTGTCAAGAATGGGACTGCCGGTCGATTTCGCTTGACCGAGACGGCCCATATGCTATATTCGCGTACTGAAATACCACAATAGGTCCGAGCGACGAGACCCGACGCTGGCAGACGGGGAGTTCAGTCCGAGGCCCGTGTCGGCGAAGGCAGGAAGCGCAACGCATGAGCACCATGGTGAGACCCTCGGAGGCGGCGGCGCTTGCGATCCACGCGTGCGCGCTCCTGGCGGCGACGGCAGGCGAGCCTCTCCCCACGTCGCGCATGGCTCAGTCGCTGAGCGCGTCGGAGGCGCACCTTGCGAAGGTCCTTCAGCGGCTGTCGCACGAGGGGCTTGTGACCGGCACCCGAGGCCCCCGCGGGGGGTTCCGACTGGCGGTCCGGCCCGGGTCCCTCACGCTGCGGAGGGTCTACGAGGCGATCGAAGGCCCGCTCGTGGTACGAGGGTGCCTGCTGGGCGTGCCGATGCGGAAGGACGCGGCCTGCCCTCTGGCGGCCCTGCTCGCACGCGTGAGCAGCGAGCTCGTGAGGGAGCTGGAGGGCGTCACGGTGGCGGATCTGTGCACGGTCGCGAAGGATGGCCGTCGCGCACGCGGCGGGCGCAGTCGTAAGCAGAACGGGACCAGGGCTGAGAGCATCACTCGGAGCAGGAGGTAGCGAATGTACTGCCACCAGTGCGAACAGACGGCCAAGGGCATCGCGTGCACCGTTCAGGGCGTCTGCGGCAAGGACGCGAACACGGCCGCCCTCCAGGACCTGCTGATCCACGCGGCCAAGGGCATCGCCATGTACGCGCACCGCGCGCGCGCCCTTGGCGCGGTCGACGGGGACGCGGACGTCTTCGTCGTCGAGGCGCTCTTCACGACCATCACGAACGTCAACTTCGACCCAGACAGGCTCGTCGGTCTCGTCCGCAGGGCGGCTGAGGTCCGCGATCAGGCCCGTTCTCTCTACGAAGGGGCGTGCCGGAAGGCCGGGAAGACGCCGGAGACGCTCTCAGGCCCCGCGGCATGGATACCGGCGGCCGATCTCCAGGGACTCCTGGCACAGGCTCGAGAGGTGACGATCGAGACTTGGCCCACGAAGTACGGAACGGACGAGGCGAGCCTGCGCGAGGTGATCACGTACGGGCTCAAGGGTGCCGCCGCGTACGCGGACCACGCGCACGTGCTCGGCAAGGAGGATCCGGGCGTCTACGCGACCTTCCACGAGGCCCTGGATCTGCTCACCAGGGACGGCGTCCCAGCCGGCGACCTCCTCGCGTGGACCCTCAAGGTGGGCGAGCTCAACCTCCGCGCCATGGGTCTTCTGAGCGAGGCGAACACGGGGACATACGGCCATCCGGTTCCGACGAAGGTGCGCGTGACGCCCGTAGAGGGCAAGGCGATCGTGGTGTCCGGTCACGACCTCAAGGACCTCGAGGAGCTGCTCAAGCAGACCGAGGGCAAGGGAATCAACGTGTATACCCACGGCGAGATGCTGCCGGCCCACGGCTACCCGGGGCTCAAGAAGTACAGGCACCTCGTCGGCAACTACGGCAGCGCGTGGCAGAACCAGATGCGGGAGTTCAACGTCTTCCCGGGTGCGATCCTCATGACGACGAACTGCATCCAGCGGCCGCAGGAGAGTTACAGGAGACACATCTTCACGACGGGACTCGTAGCGTTTCCTGGGGTCCGCCACGTCACGCGCGCTGACTTCTCCCCCGTCATCGAGGCCGCGCTGGCGGCACCGGGGTTCGCGGCCGACGAGCCCGAGAAGTCCATCACCGTGGGCTTCGGGCACAACGCGATCCTCGGGCTCGCGGGCCCGGTGATCGAGGCTGTGAAGACAGGGAAGATCCGGCACTTCTTCCTGATCGGCGGCTGCGACGGCGCGAAGCCCGGCAGGAACTACTACACGGAGCTCGCCGAGGCCGTCCCGCGCGACTGCGTGATCCTGACGCTCGCCTGCGGGAAGTACCGGTTCAACAAGCTGGACCTGGGCGAGATCAACGGGATCCCGAGGCTCCTGGACGTCGGCCAGTGCAACGACGCGTACTCGGCGGTCAAGATCGCGGTCGCCCTGTCCGAGGCGTTCGGTGTGAGCGTGAACGATCTGCCGCTGTCGCTGATCCTGTCATGGTACGAGCAGAAGGCGGTTGCGGTGCTGCTGACGCTCCTCCACCTGGGCATCAGGGGGATCCGACTCGGACCGTCGCTCCCCGCGTGCCTGTCGCCCAACGCGCTCACGATCCTGGCGGAGAAGTTCGACATCAAACCGATCACGACGCCCGTGGAGGACCTGACGGCAATCCTCCGTCCCAGTGCTCATTGAGCGTCTTCTCTCAGACGGTACTGGAGTATCGGGTAAGCGAACACGAGGTCACGCGAGTGGCCTCGTGTTCGTTTCGTGCCGCGTAGGGCACGGGCAGGATCGAAACTGCCGGAGGGTCTAGCACCTTGTCCGCAGGGGTGACCATGGTCTCCGCGCGGACGAATCTGCTAGTAGTAGTGCCACCCTCCCGCCGCCCACTGGAGGAACCTCACGATCCAGTCCCACATGGTCTCGTGGCCGTCGGGGCTGCCTGCGAACGCCGCAACGGGCGACGCTGCGACGATGAGAAGGGCCAGAAGGACCCTAGCCCGCAGCGCTCTCATTGCCTTCACCTCCTTTCAGCTCAAACGAATCCGGGACCCAGTCTCTGTTCCGCGGCAGTGAATCGTCGGGGAACCGGACGATGGCCAAGTATCCGCCGCTCGCCGCCTTCGCGTAGCGCCCGGAGCTCGGCGTCAGCACGATGCTCTCGTCGGCCGTGCTGTAGACCTCTCTCTCGGCGAGTCCGTCCGTGAGGAGGATCTCCGTGCTCTCCACTCGCCGGCGGCCGTAGCAGAGAACGACCCGCGACCCGCCATCGAGAACGACCCGCCCGCCGTCGTCGACGTAGATCACGCAGAGCAGGTAGTCGCCGGGCGTTTCGCGGACCCGGACGTGCAGGCGGAACCCACCGGCCTCCTCGAGCTTGAGAAGCTCGCGGCCGGCCCGCGTCTCCATGAGCACGGAGGGCCAGGTTTCCTCTTCGACGACGATTCGGTGCTTGAGGCTGGCTCGAACGCCCGGGGACAGAACGCAGGTGACAGAACCCTCCCCGCCTGCCCGCGGGGGAACCGCGAGCGCGACCGCAACAGCCAGCAGCAGGAAGACGTTCCGCCTCACTTGCTCACCCCCTCACACACTTCAGCCGAAGGCCAGAAGAGGGTGGTTCACGTGTGAAGATTGCATGGGCCATGCCATCGGGCCATTCAGGAATCACCAACCGCGGCAACCCGCGACGGGATGCGACGGAGGGGCGCGCACGACAGCGGCGTCAGAGGCCGCAGCTCTGTCACGTCGTCAACACAGTTCACAGGGGATGGGTCAGCACACAGGCAGGAGTGTGACCGGAGTCATGAGTGACTCAGAGGCGGGGACCGGCGCGGAACGCGGCCAGGAAGACAGCGATACCGAGCAGGACACCTCCGAGGACCTGCGCAAGGGTGTGGCGGCCGAGCCGCCAGCGCGCCCAGGCGAGCACGCCCACTCCCAGGAAAGCCGGAACGGCGGCGCCGAACAGGCGCCACGTGAGCATCGCCGCGACCGCCGCCGTCGCGCAGTGGACGCTGATCTTCCAGAAGACGGTCACCACGAGGATGACGGTCGCCTGTATCCAGAGGATGCCCGCGAGATTGGACATCGGTGGTGGTGCGGAGCCCATGAGGAGGACGATCCACCCGAGGCCCAGGAACGCCGCCGTGACGAGCTGAGGGCGGAGCCGTTCCTCGCGCCGGCCTATCTCAAGGTCAGCCACCGTTTCGTGCCGGATCTGTCTGAGGAGATACGCGACGGGAACCGGGACGGCGCACACGACATACGCTGCCGCCCAGAACCAGGCGCTCGCGTCCCGGACGAAGGCTGCCTGCACGGCCATCGCGGCCGCGAGCAGGACAGGGGGACTGGCAACCTGAGAGATCGTAGTCGCGACGCTCGTGTCCCACCGCCGCTCGGAAACCACCGCGCCGCAGATCTCGGCCGCGCCCGCGTCCACCAGGCGCGAAGTCGGATTCTCCACTTGGGGCATCCTCTATCAGTTACACGAACGCGCCCCGTGCGGCAAGCAGGAAATCCGAGAGCGCGGTCCGCGGGCGGCCGCGGGAGCCCTGCAGTCTGCGGGGCTCTCTCACTCCCGATACGCGCCTTTCACCATTCTTGCCATCTGTCATACAAAGTGGTATCATCGAGTATGTCCCTTGGAAGGAGGGTACGCCTCACATGCGGCCTCTGATACCGGCCCTAGGGCTCGCCCTTCTGGCATGCCCTTCGCTCGCACCCGCAACCACCATCCGGATTGACGCCTCGGGTGGCGGAGACTTCCTCACCATCCAGGAAGGCCTCTCGGCCGCCGTCGGAGGTGACACCGTCCTCGTCGCCGCGGGCGTCTATGCAGGCCCCGGAAACCGCGACCTGGACTTCGCGGGCAGGGCGATCACCCTGACGTCGGAGGACGGTCCCGACGCGACGGTCATCGACTGCTCGTATGCTGGCAGAGCGTTCTACTTCCACAGCGGCGAGAGCGCCGCGTCCGTGGTCTCGGGCTTCACGATCAGGAACGGTGAGAGCGCGGAGTGGGGGGGCGGCGTGTTCTGCGAGAGTGCGTCGCCTGCGATCGAGGCCTGTGTCATCGCCGGCTGCAGGACCGGTGTGGGCACGCAGATGGGACGCGGCGGCGGCGTCTACTGCTCCTACTCCTCGATCACGCTTACGGACTGCACCTTCACCGGCAACTGGGCCGACGAGGGAGCGGCGATGTACGCGGCCGACTCCTCTCCCATCCTCACCGGCTGCAGGCTCGTCGCCAACGAGGCCGGCCGCGGCGGAGGAGGCATCCGGATCCTCCGCGGCGGTGCGGGCGCCCATCTCACCGGATGCACCCTTGCCGGGAACCGAGCCCTCACCTACGGCGGAGGCGTGTACTGCTGCTACTCCCAGCCGGTGATCACCGCATGCACGATCACCGGTAATGCTGCCACGAACGGCGGGGCCATCTACGGCTACGAGGCCGCGCCGACGGTCACGAACACGATCCTCGCGTTCAGCACGATAGGCGCAGCGGTCTACTGCCCCTCGAGCGCGTTCACGATCACCGGATGCTGCTCCTTCGGCAACGCGGGCGGAGACACGCTGTGCGGCACGGAGTACGGCAACGTGTTCGCCGACCCCGCCTTCTGCGACACCACGGGCGGCGCCTTCTGGCTGCAGGACTGTTCACCGTGTCTCGGGAGCGGCGTGGGAGGTCTCGACATCGGAGCCTGGGGCGAAGGCTGCCCCTGCGACACGTCGACGTCCGTGCCGGACGGCACGGACGTGCCCGCGCTCTCCGTCCACCCCAACCCGGCGGCGGGCTGCGTGCAGCTCTCCCTCACCCTTCCCGCGGGCTATGGCGAGGCGCGCGTGACGATCTACGACCTCAGGGGTCGTGTCGTCCGGGAGCTTGCGCCCGTGCCATCCTCCGACAGCGGGGTCTCGGTCCTCTCGTGGGATGGACGGGATGCCCGGGGCGGCGTCGCGCCATCGGGGGTCTACTTCGCGCGTGTGGAGGCGGAGTCCGTCCCGCTCGTGAGGAAGGTCGTCCTGCTGAGATAGCCCCGGATGCCACCCAGGTGTCACCACCCGGATGGCCGCCGGCGGTCGGATCACCGATACAAGGCCTTGATGCCGCCCCAGGTTCGCATCTCCGCCGGCGAGCCCGGAGGCGTGTTGTCCGTGCACCAGATCTGATCGTGGGCGCCGGGTCGCGTGAAGGCGATGAGGTCGCCCTCGGGCGACCAGGCGGGCGACGTGTCCCCTGCGTTCGACGTGACCTGGTGCTCGGTCCGCGACTGCTCGTCGACGGCCACGATCCCGACCCCTCCCCTCGCGAACGCGATGTGCGTTCCGCCCGGAGACCACGCGGGCTCGAGGTCGTTCTCGGGCCCCGACGTGACTTGCCTGAGGGAGTCGGCCTCCCCGGCCACGCTCATCACCCAGATGTCGAAGTTCCCCGACCTGTCGCTCGCAAATGCGATCCACCGACCGTCCGGCGAGACCGCAGGGTAGCGGTCCTCGGCCGGGTTCGTGGTGAGTCGCGTGACGCTTCTGGCCTCACCGCCCTCCGGCATCCCGAAGACGTCGTCATGGCTCCACCGGTCGGAGTGGAACGCGATCCTGTTGGGGCCCGGCTGCACGGGACCGTAGCACGCCGACCTGTCGTCCCCGTTCCCCCGCGTGACGGGTATCGGCACGAAGGTCGGGGGGCCAATGTCGTACACGATCCAGATGGTGTCAGGCCCTGCACCGTGGAGCCCGTGGAACGCCACGAACCGCTCGCCGCACTGCCAGCTCGGCTCGGTGAAGGTCCTCCACGGCTGGTTCGTCAGGCGCCACGCCCGGGACTCGCCTGACTCGCCGATCCCCCAGATCTGGAACACGCCCGACTCGCGGTCCGAGTGGAACACGATGTTGTTCCCGCACCACGTCGGATGCGCGCTGTTGGCGTTCGCCGTCGTGAGCTGCCACTCCGCGGCGCCCGCGAGGCTGATGCCACCCAGCAGCAGCACCGCAGAGACAAGGACCCTCATGACGCCCTCCTCTAGCGAAGGAGCACGAGTTTCGATTCGACGGGCGGCCCGAGCTCGGGGTCGATGCGGAGGAAGTATAGGCCGGAAGGGACGTCGCGGCCAGCGTCGTCCGCGCCGTCCCAGGAGGTCTCGAACGCGCCCCCGCTCGTGGGGCGACGGTCGAGCAGCGTCTTCACTCTCCTCCCCGCGGCGTCGTACACGGCCGCGGAGACGCGGCACGCTCCAGGCAGCTCGAACGACACGCGGGTCGATCGCACGAAGGGGTTCGGACGACAGAGAACAAGCCTCTCTGCGCTGACGGGCTCCTCGGTGACGCCCGTTCCGCCGGCTCCCTCGTACGAGCCGGCGTCGATCCGCCCGCCTGTGAGCCGCGGCGAGCCCGCAAGGTCGACAGCAGGCAGTCGAAGCCCGAGCGTGTCGGGCGGCCCGGCGTCTGTGCACGGCGAGCCCGCGTCAAGCGCATACGGGTGGCTCCCGACGCCGACGAAGAGCGGGTCGGCATCGAAGTTGCCTTCGCCCTCATGGCCTCCCTCGATGTCGGAGAACGTCGTGTAGTAGGGCTTCCCCTGGAAGATCTGCGATGACAGGAAGTAGGTCGAGGTGTTCCCCCACACGATGGAACCTGTCGTCCTGGGCTTCGAGATGTGGTTGTGGACGGCGCCCGTCTCGAATCCCGTGATGGCATCCAGGGCGCTGTTCCCGGCGATAGTGCAGCTCGTGAGCGAGGGGTACGCGTACATGTTGTAGACCGCCGAGCCGCCGACGAGGGCCGTGTTGCCCTGGAACAGCACTCCTACGAACCGCGGCGACGCTTGGTGCGAGCAGAAGACGGCGGCGCCGTAGTCGGCGACGCAGCTCCTGATGATGCAGTCGCGCACGAGGACACCCGAGAACCCGATGATCCTGAGCGCGCCGCCGCACGCATCCTCTTCGACCGCCTTCGAGTACTCCAGAACGCAGTGCTCGAGGCGCGACTCACCGTTCTGCGCGAGCGTCCAGAGGAAGCGCACCCCGTTCCAGGAGCCCGCGGTCGTCGAGTCAGGGAGGAATGCCTCCGGTTCGTCCGTGGTGAACACGATCGGATCGTCGGCGCTCCCGACGGCGAGGATGCGGCCGAGGACGCTCAGGCTGTAGAAGTCGGCGAACTCGACGCGCGTACCCGGCGCGACCGTCAGCGTGACACCGTTCTCGACCACCACGTCGCCGATCACGGACACGGTGTCCGCATCCCACACCGAGTCGGCGGAGATCGACCCGGCGACCTCGACGCGTCCCAGCTCGAGCGAGCGGGGACCGTCCAGGAGCGCGGCCGTGGTCGTCGTCAAAAACGACTCCGGTACCTGGCGCCAGAGCGCCTGCTCGCGCGCCGGCAGGAACGTCTGGCAGCCGTAGGAGGCGGCAGCCGAGCCGGGCGCAGGCCGGTAGTCGCCGTGCTCGGGGTCCACGAGCTCAGGATCCAGACCCACGATGTTCAGGTAGGGCGGGTCGCCGGCCTCCGGCCAGCCGAACGGCGGGAATCAGCTGTACTCGCACAGGAAGGAGAAGTGCGCGAGGGGTGTGGCGTTCAGGACCGGGTCCGAGTGCCAGGTCCAGTTCTCGAGCATGTCGGGCACGCCGTAGAACCCGAACTGCCCGCTCGCGGAGATGTTCGTGCCCGTGGGCTGCCAGTCGCCCGGGATCCCCGTCGTGTAGATGAAGTCGGAGCCCGTGTCGACGGCATCGACAACGATGTTGCGCTCGATCAGGATGCCGTCGCCGGCGCCCTGAAGCCGCACCCCGTAGTCGTGGGGGCGATAGAACGTGCAGTAGCGGACGGAGCCTCGCGGCATCGCCACAACGTCCGCGGTGTTGATCCCCCGGAACCGCACGTTGCCGTTCAGGACGACGCAGTCCGTGATGTCCAGGCGGTTCTCGCAGTACGAGATGCAGATCTGCTCGCCGCGAAGGTCGAGGATGGCGCCGTTGCCGACGATGCACACGTCCTCCCCTCGCTCGCCCACGAGATCGTAGCTGATCGAAGAGAGGACGGGACCGATGAGGAGCCCGCCCGTGTACACCACGCCGGTCTCGAGGACGACGTACTTCGCGTAGCCGCCCCCCGGACCCGCGGTCTCGTAGGCCTGCCTGAGCGACATGGCATGGACGGGCGATGGGAGAAGGGCCGTCGCCAGGGCGGCTGCCAGGGGCAGGGTGAAGAACGGTCTAGCGGGGAGCATGGCACCTCCGGCTCATTCGGACGTCTTCTCTCTATTCTAGCACGCGCCGCCGGTTGACGCCATCGGAGCGGCCGCGTCGTCCGCGAGAGAGTGCAGGCGGCGGCTCCGTTTGACTCGAACGGGTCCGTCCCATAGAATGGAGCCTCCGTCCGCCCGCCTGCCGCGGGCGCGCCCTGTTGCCACCCGAGCCGAAAGGAGACGACGTGAAGATCGTGACCGTGCTGGGAGGTCCGCACGACGACGGCAACACCGCCGCCGCGCTCGGCCTTGTCGAAGAGCGTGTCGCCGGCGCTGGACACTCGGTGGACCGGATCCGTCTGTCCGGCCTTCGCTTCCGGGGCTGCCAGGGATGCTACGAGTGCCAGAAGAAGACGGACGAGCCCGGCTGCGCGGTCCGGGACGACGTGCCGGGCGCCCTTGACCGTATCCTCGCCGCGGATGCGGTCGTCTACGCGACGCCCCTCTATATGTGGGGACCGGCCGCGGACCTGCGCGCGTTCCTGGAACGACACCTGTGTTTGGTGACGGGCTACGGGACGAAGAACCTGAAGTCCCTCGTGGCGGGGAAGCGCGCGGCGCTTCTCGTGACCTGCGGCGGCCCGAAGGAGGAGAACGCGGATCTCATCGAGGAGATGTTCGCGAGGGCTACTGACTACTTCCGCGCCGACTCCATCGGCACGCACGTGGTGCCGCTCTGCACGACTCCCGACGCGCTCCCCGATGCGGCCGATCTCGCCGCCAGGGCGATCGCGGAGCGCATCACGCGGCGGTAGGATCGCATCTCAGTGCGTGCGCAGTGAAGCGACCGAGGCCCGCCCCGATCGTCGGGGCGGGCCTCGCCGTGAGAAACCGAGTGTGCGCGTCCCGCATGCGCCGGGAGTGGGCTAGTCCGCGTTCGGCATGACCGCCAGGTTCCCGAAGTCCTCCTCCTCGTTGTACGCGAACGTGAGGGCGAGGGCGTCCTTCTTGGCCATGATCGTGCCGCCCTCACCGCTCGTCATCGTCGTGAGGACTTCCCAGCCTGCGGCCTTGAGGTCGGCGGAGTACTTGTCAAGCGCTCCTGTCTGGATCTCCTTGAGGGCAATCCCGTAGGTCGTCCCTTCCGTGCCCTGCTCAGTCCTCGTCACACGGACCGGCACGCCGTACGCGAAGCGCGGCACGGACGCCGGGAGATCTCCTGGCCACTCGGCGGTCGCCGTCGACTTCAGGCTGACGTCTCCGGACTCCATCGTGAGGTCGCTCCCCTCGATGTCGACGTCAGCTTCTCCGCCGGACTGCTCGAGCGCCTCCTCCAACATGCCTTCGGCGACCTTCTCGCCTGAGTCCTTCTTCCCGCAGCCCGCAACGAGTGCCGCCGACGCGATCAGCACCAACCCGCAGATCCACAGGTGCCGCCGACCAGACAGCATGTCTCTCTCCTTCCGCCCTCTCGCGGACGCCCAGACCCCGGGATCAGTTCAGGTAGAACGTGATCCCTGCACGGACGGACCATTGATCGTATTCGAAGTCCTCGGCATCCTCGATAGCGTTCCCGAGGTCACGCTCGGCGTCGATCGCCTCGTAGAGGATCTCGCCGAAGATCTCGAAGCTCTCGCTTGGGTTGAACGCAGCCCCCGCACCCGCGACCCAGCCGAACGCCTCCTCGCTGTCGTCCACCTCGAAGTCCTCGAAGAGGTCACCGCCGTACTTGATGATCCGGTACTCGAAGCCGCCCGCTACGTAGGGGCTGAAGCTCTCCAACGGGAGGTAAACTCTTCCCATGAGAGTGATAGGGTAGCTCTCGACGTCGTAGTCGATCCCGCTCTCCACGAGGTCTTCCTTGAACTTGAAGTCGACCGACCCGACCACGCCGAGCCAGGACGCGACGTTCAGAACGAGGTGAGCCCCGACCGTGGGGCTGCCCTCCTCCGCGTCGGCCGACTGGCCGTAGCCGCCGTGCGCCCCGAGTCCGAGGCCGGCCGGCGCCGCTGCCGCGGCGGCGGGAAGCACGGTGAGCGCGAGAGAGGCGACCAGCAAAGGCCACAGCGTTTTCATGCCACCGACCCTCCTCCTGACCGACCAGGCCGTTCCTTCTCACTTGAGGAGTACGAGGCTTCTGGTCTGCGTGCATCCCGGTGTCACGGCGCGGCAGAAGTACACGCCGCCAGCGCACTCCTCGCCGGCTTCACCCGTTCCGTCCCAGATGGTCTGAGCGACGGTACCCGCCGCGCACACGGAATCGAAAAGCGTTCGCACCAGTCTGCCGGAGACGTCGTACACGCTCACGACGACCCTCCCGGACTCCGGAGTCGCGAAGTGGATGGACACGGATCCGGCGAACGGGTTCGGCGCGCAGCTCAGAAGCGACTCGGAGGCGGCACCCGCGCCTTCATCGATGCCCGTCGGGGCAGGCAGGATGGCGAACGCCCGCGCGGTGATGGTGTGCGCGCTGCCGCCTGTGGTCTCAACCGTGTAGCGAACGAAGCATTCCATCGATGCGGTCGGAGGCACGACCCACTGGTACCGGCCGCTGTTGGGCAGGTTCTCGGCGATCGCGACCCAGGGACCCATGCTGCCGGTCGTCGAGTACTCGAGGGAAACCCACGACTCGGAGCCGCCCGGAACGCCCGAGACCCAGTCGATGAAGTGCACGGAGCCCTGAGCGAACCTCTCCCTTCCTCGCGGGAACACGGGAGCGATGGCCAGGCTCTGCGCGACGGACGTCTCCCGGTAGCAGCGAAGGTGGTTCTGATACGAAGGCCAGGAACCCTCCTCGTCGACGAGCGCGACGTCCGGGTACCCGTTGTGGTCCACGTCGCCCCCGACCCTGAAGGCCTGAAACGACCCCGCGGGAGGCGTGGTGAAGGTGGCGTCGGCGACCCAGTTCCCGCTGCCGTCCCCGAGCCACAGGGCGAAGGTCCTGCCGCCGAAGGCGGCAAGGTCGACGTGCCCGTCGGCGTTCGCGTCGAAGAGCTGCGTGGACTCAAAACCCCCGGTCGTGGGGAGTGTGCCGGAGAAGTCCGACCACTGCGCGAGCTCATCGTCCCACGTCCA
>Ga0316622_100001623_pt1 | contig 14842 bp, 12 predicted proteins | sample OWC_Aug_OW2_C1_D_FD_207646 | JGI IMG/M metagenome (GOLD analysis project Ga0316622, IMG submission 207646) | Wetland soil microbial communities from Old Woman Creek delta, Ohio, United States - OWC_Aug_OW2_C1_D5_C | ecosystem: Environmental > Terrestrial > Soil > Wetlands | place: USA: Ohio... | reverse complement strand
CGGCCAACAGGTGGCTACACAGGAGGATGGTCTTGCCCCGCTCGGCCAGTTTCAGAATCAGGTCTTTAATCTGCCGGGTGCCAATCGGGTCCAGTCCAGTGGTCGGCTCGTCGAGAATCAGCAGGTCCGGGTCGTTGATCAGGGCCTGGGCCAGGCCGATTCGCCGGGCCATGCCCTTGGAGTAGGTGCCGACCGGCCGGCTCGCCACGGCCTTGAGGCCCACCATGTCGAGCAAGGCCTCAATCCTCGCCGTTCGCACCTCGCGGCTCAGGCCAAACAATCGGCCGTAGAAGTCCAGCGTCTCGCGCGCATTGAGGAACCGGTACAAGTAGGATTCTTCCGGCAGAAAACCGATTCGGGCGTTGATTTTCGGGTCGGTGCCGTCGCCGCCGAGCAACAGGGCATGGCCCTTTGTCGGGTGAAGCAGGCCGAGCAACATCTTGATGGTCGTCGTCTTCCCCGAGCCGTTCGGGCCCAGCAGACCGAAGACCTCGTTGTGCTGAATCTGCAGGTTCAGGTCATCGACCGCATACACCTTGGCCCGGCCCCACCAGTCGGAGAAGACCTTCGTCAGCCCTATCGTCTCAACCGCGTAATCCATGATCTGTCAAGAATCCGAAAAGCGCCGGCCCCTGTCCGGCCGGAATGGCAATCGTTCACGCCTCCTGCGGCTCACGGTCGATATCCTCGCCGTAGCGGACCAGGCGAGCGCTGTTGAACACGACGACGAGCGAACTGGCGAAGTGCAGGAACGCCGCCACCGCCGGCGGCACGAATTTCGACATCGAGATACCGATGATGATGAACGCCACGCCGAACGCCAGGTTCTGGTTGATGACCCGCCGCGTCTTGCGGGACACCTGGACGAGGAACGGGATGCGACGCAGGTCATCGTTCATCAGGGCAATCGAGGCGGAATTGATCGCCACGTCGCTGCCGGCGGCGCCCATCGCGATGCCCAGGTCCCCCGCCGCCAGCGCCGGAGCGTCGTTGATGCCGTCGCCGATAACCACCACCGTGTGGCCGTCCCGCTTGATCTGCTCGACAATGGCCAGCTTGTCCTGCGGCAGGCAGTGGGCCTTATAGTCGGTGCAGCCTAACTCGCCGGCGACGCGGTGGGCCACTTCGCTGCGGTCGCCGGTCAGCATCGTCACTCGCTTGATGCCGATATCCATCAGTTTCGCGATGGCCTCTTGTGCCTCCGGACGGGTCTTGTCCTGCAGGCCGATCCAGCCGATGCAGCGGGAGTCTTTCGCCACATACAGCGTGCTGAAGCCCTGCTCTTCGTGGAGCCGGGGATCGGTGATATTCGAGGGATCGACGCCATTTTCCTTCAGGAAGGTATCCCGGCCGACCAGGATTCGCGACGAGTTGACGGTGGCGGTGACGCCTTTGCCGGGCGTCTCTTTGAAGTCCGTGGTGGCGGGCAGCGTCAGGTCGGCCTCTTTGGCCACTTCCTGCAGGGCGCGTGCGGCCGGGTGCTTGCTCATCTGCTCGGCCGCGGCGGCTTCGGCCAAGAGTTCCTCGGGCTCAACGCCCTTAGCGGGCGTCAGTCGCGTGACGTAGAGCCGGCCGGTGGTGACCGTGCCGGTCTTGTCGAACACCATCGCCGTCATCCGGCCGGCAATCTCCAGATCGGCCACATTCTTGACCAGGACACCGAGCCGGGCTGCCGCTGAAATCGCCGCCACCATGGCGGTCGGCGTCGCCAGAATCAACGCGCAGGGACAGGAAATCACCAGAATCGTGATCGCCTGATTGATATTTCGCGTGAACACCCAGACAATCGCGGCAATCATCAGAATCGTCGGCACATACCACGAGATGTAGCGGTCGATGATCCGCATGATGGGAATCTTGGTCTGCTCGGCCTGAATGATCAGCGACTGGACCTTGCCCAGCGTCGTGTCGCCGCCGGCCTTGGTCACGCGAATGTCGAGCACGCCGGTCAGGTTGTTCGTGCCGGCGAAGACCTGCATGCCGGGCACCTTGTCCACGGGCAGCGACTCGCCGGTGATGGTCGCCTCGTTGACGGAGCTCAGGCCGTTGTCCACCTCGCCGTCGGCGGCAACGTTGTCGCCGGGACGTACGCGGATGCGGTCCCCCGGCTTCAGCCCGCTGACCTTGACCTCCCTCTCTTTGCCGTCGGGCTCGATCAGATTGGCCCGTGTCGGCGTCAGACGGATGAGCGACTCGATCGAGGCGCGGGCCCCGAGGGCCGTTCGCGTCTCCACCAGCTCGCTGAGCAACATGAAGAAGCCGATGAGCCCGGCGGCGATGTACTCCTCCGTGGCGAACGCGGCCACGATGCCCAGCGCCGCCAGCTCATCCATGTGGGATTCGCCCATCGCGAGGCTCTTGATCGCGTGGATGACGATCGGCGCCCCGAGCAGCAAGGCCCCGAGCAGTGCGAAGATCTCGACATTGAAGCTTCCGGGCTCGTAGAAGAATCGCCCGATGCCGCTATTGATCAGCAGCACGCCGCCGGCCAGCGTGGCCAGCATGGCGATACTGACGCGAAGCTGCTTGCTGCGAGTCTGTTCGGCGCTGAGGTCCTCTTGAAAGTGCAGGTGCTGGTGAGCCATAGTTCAGTTCTCTTGCGATATTCCCATCAGGCCCGCGACCGAACGCGGGTCGTCCGTCAGTTCGTCGTCTGCTGTCCCTGTTTCTTCTTGACCGGCTCGCGGTTGAGGTTGATTCTGACCTGCCGCTCCCTGGCGACCTCGGAGAGCTCTACGATGAACTTCTCGTCGGCGGCGGCAAGGATAGTCTCGATCGCGGCCGCGTAAATGCCTCGGGCAACGAGTTCGGGCCGTTTCCGGTATTCCGGCAACAGGCTCAGCAGGTAGTCCGCGTTGGCCTTGGCCGACTCGACCACCGTCGTCTTGTAGGCTTCGGCCTGCGCAATTCTGTCGCGGACCTGGCCGGCCGCCTGCGACCAGAGCGCCTCGCACTGCGCGTCGTCGAGCGTCCCGTCAACAAGTCCCTGATACAACTGCCGGGCGACGAGACCGGCCACCTCATTCAGCCTATTCTCGGCGTAGGTCTTGGCCTCCGTGATGGCCGCCTGGCTCATCTGGCTGGCCGCGATGGACGCCGCGAAGGCCTGGTCCACCTGCTTGGGCCACTCCGCTTTGACCAACAGGACCGAGGTCACGGTTACCCCGCTGCCCATGTCCGTCAGCTTCTTCTGCGCAAGCTGCTTAACGCGATCGGGAATCGTGTCGACACTCTGAATCGCTTCATCGATCGTGTAGTGTACCATCGCCTGCACGACGGCATCTTCGATGACGCTGCGGAGCATCGGCGTAATGCTCTGCGTCATGATGTCCGAGTAGACCTGTCCCGGCTTCACATCTGCGACATAGACATTTCGGAAGAATTGGTCGACGTTGTTGATCTGGTAATTGATCTGCCATCTCGTATGGACGATGCCGTAGTCGCTGCCATCGCTTTGCGGAGCCAGAGCCAGGTTAGCGTCGGCCGCCACGACGCGCTGGACAGCAGCCCCGATCTGCGCATCCGATTTCTCGCTTCGCGTCAGGCAGTAGCCCTCCAGGAGCGGGTCGAGGCTGTCGGCCCGGTAGTTGCGTGGGATCGTACCCGGGCCCATGATGTCTTCCCGGGTCTCCCTATACCAGAATGTGTTCACCGGCAGATTGATTTGCCGATCCGAGGGGATACGAACCAGCTCGTCGATCGGAAACGGAAGGACCCAGACCGAGCCGGGCTGGGTCGTGATTCGATGTATCTTGCCGAACCGCAGGATGATACCCTTCTCGCCGGATTGCACGGTCCGAAATCCCGAGGCGATGAAGCCGATGACCAGCACGATCATGATCACCTTCAGGATAGCGAAGCTAATCCGCAGGGCATCGGAGAGCGACCGACCGGCCGCATCAAGTTCCCGGCCCCCGCGTCCCTGTGTCTGCGTCGCCTCTGCCGGCTCAGGCCCGTGATCGTGGTCGTGCTCGTGCTCGTGCTCATGATCGTGTTTGTGTTCGTGTTCGTGTGACATGGCCGTCTAAGACCCCTTTTCAGCAGGAAACACGATTACTTTGGTTCGCTTGCCTTCAGCGACGGCATCTTCTTGAGCAGGCTGAACGGCTCAGAATCCGTCGGGATGACGTAGGTCGTGCGCCCGCTCGTCAACATCGTGCGCAGCGCCTCGAGGTTGCGCAGGAAGATGGCCAGGTCGGGGGCTTGCTCCATCTTCTCGAGGTACTTGGCCGTCTCGGCATCCCCCTGGCCGCGGATGGCTTTGGCCCGGCCCTCGGCGGCGGCGAGCAGGCCCGTTCTGATCTCATCGGCCTTCGTCCGGATCGTCATGGCCTCGGCGTTGCCCATCGCAATCGTCGCCTCGGTGCGTCTCTTTCGCTCGGCCGTCATTCTCGCAAAGACCGCTTTCGTGTTGTCCTGGCTGATTTTGAGCTGCTTGATGCCGAGTGTCTTGACCTCGATGCCGTAGTCCTTCGCGACGCGAGGACTCAGGTCGGCGAGCATCTTGGTCTGAATCTCATCGAACTTGATCCGGTCCGGGTCGCTGTTGACGAATTCCGCGAATGTGTACTGGCCGATGATGCGGTTCTGCGTATCGTTGGTTTGGCTTCGCAGCTTGTTTTCCGCCTCCTCGATGGTGCGGACACTGTTGTAGAACTGGAGCGGGTCTTTCACGCGCCAGACGATGTACGTGCTGACGATGATCGGGACTTTTCCCTTTGTGGTCGTCTGGCCGATTTCCGCTTCCAACAGCCGCAAACGCGCATCGAACTTCTGGACTCGCTCGATGGGCGTGGGCCACTTCAGCTTCAGTCCGGGCGTCGTGATGGGCCGTACCGGGTTGCCGAACCTCATGACAAAGGCGAGCTCGTTTTCACGAACCTGAAAGGCCACAAGGTAAGCGACCAGGATGAGGAAGATAACGGCAATCAGAATGGGGATAGCTATGTTTCTCATTGTTAGTTGTTCTCCGACGGGCCGCCAATATCGTAGAGGCCCGGCGTGAGCTGGTCCTCCAGGTTCATGATGACGACCTCTGAATTATTCGGATCGCTGACGATGACGTACTTTCGGGCGTCTCGCAAGGCCTCCTCAAGGACCGCCAGTCTTTGTTCACGCACATAGATTTGCGGGGCGGCCCGATAGGCCTTGAGCTGCCCGGCGAAGCGCTCTGCCGTCGCCTTGGCCAGCGTGGCTTTCTCGAAGGCGTAGCTCTGGGCATCTCTCAGGATCCTGAAGATGTCGCCCTGGGCTTCTGCGAATGCCTTGTCGAGCTGTTTGCCGAGCGTGTCCACGTCCTGGGTGCGTCCCTCTTCACGAGCCTTCTGGTACTGCAACGCGAGCTCGTACACGGCGTTGGCGTCCTCCACCGAGCCGATCAGCGTGCTGAGCGTCCTGTTTCGATCCGCTTCGGCCTGAAGGACCAGGGCTTGCCTCTGCTGGACCGCGGCCGCGACAGCCTCGTAGTCGGGCGCGACCTCCGGCGGGGGATGAATCCCCTGGACGCCGACGAAGACCAGCTCGATGCCCAATCCCTCCTGGTCGGCGGCATCCTGAATCCTCTTGGCGAGCACCTCCTTGGCTCGCGTCCGTCCGGCGCCGAGGAGATTGGCTTCGACCCGTTCGCCCGGGCCGGCCGTATCCTCCGCCTCGATTGTGGCGCTGGCGGCGAATTTTGTCAGCTCCCGGTAACAAATGTCTTCCAGGAGCCTGTCCGGCTGATTGTGATGGTAGACGTACGCATACAGGTCCCTGATCCTGTATTGAACGGGAATGTTCGCTTTCACGACGCTGACCGGAGCCGCCCCTTCATCGAGTGTCTCGCCCGCATATTCGCTGGCCACCAGCAGGTTGTATTCCTCCTTGTAGTGGCTCTTCCCCCAGAGCAGCGACGTCTCCGGGATGACCTGCCCTGTCTTCTCGACCGTGTTGGGCACATAGCCGATATACAGCTCCATGACCTGCTTCGTCGGGTGCTTGTAGGCGATCTCGATGGGCCAGGGGAACTTCAGCCGCATGCCGGGGCCGACGAGGCGAGGCGCGCCGGCAGCGGTCAGCGGATTACCGAACCGCTCGACGACCGCCTGCTCATTCGGGCCCACGACGAGGATACAACTGGCCAGATAGAGTGTCACGGCCGAGAACAGAATCAGCGGCACAATCGCCTTCTCGAGCAGCTTGTAGAACCACGTCTGGGAGACCTGGAAGCCGAACTGGTAATCGATGGCGGCCGCCAGGCTGCGGAATACGCCGCCGGGCTCATTGATGATCCCGAGCAGCCGGCTGTCGAACGCCGCCCTGCTGTACTGGCCCTTGAGCCGGGGCCGATAGATGTCCAGGACCACGTTGAGGGCCGTCTCCAGACCAAGGACCAACATCAGGACGGGAATCACGTAACCGACGACGCCAACCGGGGCATAGAACTGGAAGTGCACACCGGCCAGAGTTATCGCCAGCGCAAAGCAGATGACCGCGACGCTGAGCTGATAGCTGCCGCCGGCCCGCAGTGGCTTCCATCGAGGCTCCACCGACATGCCCGTGGCATAGCGCGACAGCAGGAAGCTGACGAAGGCCACAGTGGTCGCGATGATCGCCACCACGAGCGGTTGCTGCACAGCCTTGGGGTCGACCGATGCCGGAGCGGCGTAAAGAAGGTAGAACCCGAGGCTGATCTCGTAAATCGCAATCAAAGCGGCAAACAGCGGAAGGAACCATTTCTCGAGGACATCGAGACGCTTCTCGGCGGCCGCAAGCAATGCAAGCTGGTCGCCCTTGGCTTGGAAAATCGTGGACGATTCCTTCTCCCTCGCGAGCTGGCTCATGTCGAGCTTTTCCTGCTCGGCCAGCGCCCGCTGATGGAACTGGATGGCCAGGACGAGCCAGATCATCGCGGCGGCGAGCAGTTGCCAGGCCACCACAAAGACAGCGAAGAAGCCGCTCCACTGACCCAGGAAGAACGTGACGCCAAAGAAGACGAGACTCAAGACCAAAGACGCCCAGGCCATCTGTTCGGGACGCTTTGAGGATGTTGTCATGGCCGATTCAACTCCCGATTGCGAACAAAAACGGAGCCTTCCAGTATCTACTTACGAACAGGCCGAAGCCCTTTACAAATAGATTGGCCAGCACTATAACACCCTACGCCGTCATCGTGTAGGGATAACAGTGAAAAAATAGCGTTAGTGCCGTCCCGACAACAACCGCCACTGGAGCCATCGAGGTCTCGGATACGGAATCATGCGTAACCTGGTGACAATAGCAAAGAACACACTGATCGAGACACTGCGACAACCCATCTACGCGGTCATCATTTCTATCGCCCTGCTTCTCTTCTTGATCAGCCCATCGTTAGCCATGTACACGATGGACGATGACAACAAACTCCTTCGTGAGATAGGCCTGTCTACGCTGTTCCTTGCGAGCTTGTTCATAGCAATCTTTTCCGCTTCCGGCGCCGTGTCGATCGAAATGGAAAACAAGACGATCATGACGGTGCTGACCAAGCCCGTGCAACGTCCGATATTTCTGGTTGCCAAGTTCCTCGGTGTCCTCCTGGCGGTGGCCCTGGCTCACTACCTCTGTACCGTCGCCCTGCTGATGGCGATCCGGCATGGGGTCATGGAGACGGCCTCGGACACGCACGACTGGACGGTCCTTGGCACCGCCGGGGTGATTCTGGTCGCGACGGCGCTGCTCAGCGCCTTCTTCAACTACGTATACGACTGGAAGTTCACGTCTACGGCCGTCGTGATTGCCGCCCTTCTCGCCACCGCCGGGCTCATTTTCCTCGTCTTCATCGACGAGAACCTGAAGTTCAACCCCGGCGGCAACGGCATCCACGCCCTCGACATCTATGGCTCGATCCTGCTGTTTCTGGCCGCGATGGTCATCGCCGCCCTGGCTGTGGCCGTTTCCACCCGGTTCAACACGATGGTGACCCTCTCCGCTTGTGTGGGCATCTTCCTCCTGGGCCTGATCAGCGATTACGTGTTCGGCCGGTTCGCGGATGTGTACCTGTGGGCCAGAATTGGACGCTTCCTCGTGCCAAATCTGCAGGTCTTCTGGATCAGTGATGCGATCTACGAGGGCAGCCGCGTGCCTCCCAGCTACATCTTCATCAGCGGCTCGTATGCCCTGTGCTACACCGCAGCGATCCTGGCGCTGGCCATCGCCCTGTTCCAGCGAAAACAAATCGGCTGAGCCTACTCCAGGGACTTGACCAGGGCGATTTCGTCGCATTCCTGCTGTTTCGGGCACCGGGCGCAGTCACTCCAGACCTTCATCGGCAGCGCCTCCTTGGCGACGACGGTGAACCCCAGTTTCTGAAAGAATCCGGGCTCCAGGGTCAGAGCGAAGACCTGCGGCACGCCGAGCTGCCGGGCTTGACTGAGGATCGTCGTGACGAGTCTCGTGCCGACGCCCCGGTTCCTGTGCTCCGGAGCGATGGCCAGGGACTTGATCTCGGCCAGGTCCGACCAGATCACCTCCAGCGCACAGCAACCAATCACCACGCCCTTGTCTTCGGCCACCGAGAACGTCTGGAGATTCTCGTAAATCTCCGCCAGCGACCGAAAAAGCATCTTGTCATGCTCGGCGTAGTAATTGATCAGCGTACTGATCGTCTTGGCATCTGAGACTCTTGCACTACGGACTTCCATGCCCGGAGTATAACGGACACCCGCTCTTTTTCAACCGTCATTCATGGCCGCCACGATGTTCCACCGGGGCGTCACCGCAAAAAAGCAAAAAAGACTGGCAAAACCACGGCAGCTCACTACAATACGACCCAAGTTCAGGATTGTGGCTGGGTCATAGACCTATGAGATTTGTGCTAATCGACAAGATCGTGTCGCTGGAGAAAGGCAAGAGGCTCACCGCCGTCAAGAGTGTCTCACTGGCGGAGGAGTACCTGGCCGACCATTTTCCGACCTTTCCCGTCCTGCCGGGCGTTCTGCTGCTGGAGGGACTGGTGGAGTCGGCGAGCTGGCTGGTGCGTCTGACGCAGGATTTCGCGTGCAGCATGGTGTTGCTCGAACAGGCGCGAAACGTCAAGTACAAGAGCTTCATGTCTCCCGGGTCGCAGATCGAGTACACGGTCGAGGCCAAGGTAATTGACGAGAACGTCAGCAGCTTCTTCGGACGTGGTGTGGCTGAGGGACAGGACATTGTCGAGGCCCGAATCAGCTTGAGGCACTTCAATCTGGCCGACCGCGACCCCGCCATGGCGAGCGTGGACGGCCACGTCATTGAGCAGATGAAGAGTCGTTATGACCTGCTCTCTGGGCAGAGTCTGAACCACGATTGAAAAAGGACTTTCAAGGGATCACAGGTACCGGAGGTAGCACGGATCATGGGTATGGATCGGGACGAGATATTTCAGAAGATTCAGGGAGTTCTGGTGGACGCTCTGGGGGTCGATGAGGATGAAGTGACGTCCGAGGCGACGCTGATGGGCGACCTCGGCGCCGAGAGCATCGACTTTCTGGATATCGTATTCCGGCTGGAAAAGGCGTTCGGGATCAAAGTTCCGCGAGAGGAACTGTTCCCGGCGGAGAGTCTGCTGAACAATCCGGACCTCGTCAGCAATGGGAAACTGACCGCTAAAGGGCTGGCCGAGCTTCGCGAGCGCGTGCCTCACACCGATCTAAGCGAGTTCGAGAAGAATCCCGACCTCAGCAAGCTGGCAGACCTGTTCACCGTCAACGCCATCGTCACCTACATCGATGGCCGGTTGAATGCCTGAGCGACCGACATTAGCAATGACTGACCCGCGGCAGGATCGGGAGGTTTCGCCTGCCGTGCGTTCTGACATGGGCCCGTATGCGTTGGATCTGGATCGACAAGTTCGTGGAGTTTGAAAGCGGCCGTCGTGCGGTCGCCATCAAGAACGTGACCATGGCCGAGGACCACCTCCACGACCATTTCCCCGGGTTTCCGGTCATGCCGGAATGCCTGATGATCGAGGCGATGGCCCAGACCGCCGGCATTCTGGTCGGTGAGGCCATGAACTTCCGCGAGAAGGTGATCCTGGCCAAGATCAGCAAGGCCGTCTTCTTCGACTACGTCAGGCCGGGGGACAGCCTGCGAATCGAAGCCGAGATCACGACTATGGCCGTTGAGGCCGCCAGCACCCGCGGCACGATCACGCGGGGCGACCAGACCATCGCTGAAATCGAGCTGATGTTCAGCCACGTGGATCGCAATCTCGCCGGCAAGAAGTTTCCGGAGGAGAACTTCGTGTTCACCGGGACCTTCACGGCCCTGCTGCGCGACATCGCCCTGAACCACAAGCAGCCGGTGGCGCAGCCGACGGAGTCAGGCTGATGGAGTCGGCCCGCGTTGTCGTCACCGGACTTGGGGCGGTCAGTCCGCTGGGACTGAGCGTCGAGCAGATGTGGGCCGGCTTGTGTGAGGGCCGCTGCGGCATTGCCCGAATCAAGGCGTTTGACCCTGCGGGACTTCCCTGCGAGCTGGCGGGCGAGGTCCCCGAGTATCGTATCCAGGACTACGTCCCCAAGACTCATCGCAAAGCGACCAAGCTGATGTGCCGGGACATCGAGCTGGCCGTGATCGCGGCCCGTGAGGCCGTGGCCGGCAGCGGCCTGGTCACCAAAGGAATCGACCCGGAGCACGTCACGGTCGAGCCAACCCGCGTGGGGATCAACGTCGGCGCCGGCATGATCAGTTGCGACATGGTGGAATTGGCGCCGGCCGTGGCCGCCAGCGCCGCCGACGGCCGATTCGACATCCGCACGTGGGGCAAACAGGGACTCGAACTCATTACGCCGCTGTGGCTGCTGAAGTACCTGCCCAACATGCTCGCCTGTCACATTGGGATCATTCACGACATCCAGGGACCCAGCAACACGATCACGTGCGCTGAGGCCGCCGCTCATCTGGCCATCGGCGAGGCGGCCCAGGTGGTCGCGCGAGGGGACGCCGACGTCGTCCTGACCGGTGCGGGAGAGACCAAAATCGACCCCCTACTCTTGATTCGCCAGCATCTGCTGCATCGCGCCACGACAGCGCGGACGGACAAGCCCGACACCGCGTGCAGACCGTTTGACGCGGATGCCCAGGGATCGGTCTTTGGCGAGGGCGCGGGAATCATCGTGCTCGAGAATCTCGAACATGCCCGCAGACGGGGCGCTCGAATCCTGGCCGAGTTGGTGGGAATCGGGCAGAGCCACAGCATCGGGCCCGTGTATGAGCGACTCGAACTGGACGGCAAGGGATTGCAGATCGCCATCGAGAATGCCATGGAGGACGCGGGGGTCGGGCCGGAGGAGCTGGACCTGGTGATTCCGCATGGGACGGGGGTTCCCCGGGACGATCTGGCGGAGGCGACGGCGATTGCGGCCGCACTCGGCCCGGCCGTGCGAAAGGTGCCGGTCTGGCCGACGAAAAGCATGCTGAGCACGACCGGCGCTGCATCGGGCGCGCTGGATGTGGTCGCCGCGGTCCGCGCGATGGCCCAAGGGATCATTCCCGCGGCAAGGAACTTCACTCGGCCGGCGGAGGGCTGCCGGCTGAATATCGCCACCGAGTCCCGCGCGGCCGGAATCAGGCATGCGATGTGTTGCAGCTACACGCACGGGGGCCAGACGGCAGCCCTGGTGTTCAGGCGTTTCGACGAGGGGGGCGGCACGACATGAAGACGCCGAAGACACGGGAACGCGTTGTCATCACGGGGATGGGCATCGTCTGCCCGCTGGGCAACAGCGTGGAGGCGATGTGGCAGGCGATTCTGGCCGGCCGCAGCGGTGTGGGCAGAACGACGATATTCGACGCCTCGACGTTCCCCACGACGTTCGATGCCGAGGTGAAAGGCTACAACCTGGCCGACTCGGTGAGCGACTGCCGCAGACACACGGCGTGCAACCGGGGCGCCGGGTTCGCCGTCGGCGCAGCGGCCCAGGCCTGTCGCCAGGCGGGCATCGATATACAGACGACCGAACCTCGCGATGGAATCCAACGGGCGAGGATGGGCATTTACCTTGGAGCCGGCGAAGGCTCGCTCGACTATGACGCGTTCTTCGGATGCATCATCGCGGGCTGGAACGCGCAGGAGCAGCGAATGGCATGGGACCGGCTGAACGCGTCCGCCGCGAAGCACCTGAACGCTGCGCACGAGTTGGAACAGGAACCCAACATGGCGGTGGCCCACATCGCCGCACTGACCGGCGCACGCGGGCCGGCGCGCAGTTGCCTGACCGCCTGCGCCGCCAGCACGCAGGCCGTCGGGGAAGCCATGATGATGATTCGCTGGGGTCGGGCCGATGTGGTCATCGCCGGCGGAGCCCACTCGATGATTCATCCGCTCGGCATCACGGGGTTCAATCGGCTGACCGCTCTATCGACGCGAAACGACAGCCCGCAGACGGCATCGCGACCGTTCTGTGTGAGTCGGGACGGGTTCGTCATCGGTGAAGGCGCGGCGATCGTCGTGCTGGAATCGCTCAGCTCGGCCCAGAGACGAGGGGCCGGGATTCTGGCCGAGGTTGTCGGCTACGGGGCAAGCTCAGACGCCTTCCGCATCACGGACATGCACGAGTCAGGCCGTGGACCTGTCCAGGCGATGCGAGCGGCGATGGCGGACGCCGGGCTGACGACCAGGGATATTGACTACATCAACGCGCATGGCACAAGCACGCAGGAGAACGATTCCATCGAGACGCTGGCGATCAAGACCGTCTTTGGCGAGCGAGCCAAGCAGGTCCCCGCCAGCAGCGTCAAGAGCATGCTGGGCCACCTGATCGGGGCCGCCGGCGCGGCCGAGCTGATCACCTGCATTCTCGCGATACGAGACAACATCGTGCCGCCTACGATCAACCTCGTCGACCCCGACCCGAAGCTCGACCTGGACTACGTTCCGAACACGGCCCGACGAATGCCCGTGAATGTGGTCATGAATGAGTCCTTCGGATTCGGAGGGCAGAACAATGTGGTTATCCTGAGGCGATTATGATCGATATCAAGCTGTTGCGCGAGACTCCCGAGGCGTACATCCAGGCGGCGAAAGACAAGCGGATCGAGGCGGACATTCCCCGGCTTCTGGAGATCGATGGTCGCCTGAGGGAGCTGCGCGCGAAGCTTCAGGACATCACGACGGAGAAGAACAAGACCGGCAAAGCCGTCCCCAGGCTGTCGGGCGAAGAGAAAGAAGCGGCGCTGGCCAGGCTCTCGCAGATGAAGCAGCAGGAGGAGCAGTTCAACGATGAGATCAAGGCGCTTCAGCCGGAATTCGATGCGCTGGTGTTGCAGGTGCCGCAGCCGGCGGACAGGGATGTCCCGGTCGGCCGGGATGACACGGAGAACGTCGAGCTGCGACGTGAGGGCGAGGTCCGCCAATTCGACTTCGAGCCGAAGGACCACGTTCAGCTCGGCCTGGCCCTCGACATCATCGACATCGAGCGGGGCGTCAAGCTGGCGGGCACGCGGAACTACTTCCTCAAGGGCGACGGGGCCCTGCTGCACTGGGCGGTTTTGCGGTTTGCCATCGATTTCATGGCGGGCCGGGGCTACCTGCCCATGTCCGTGCCGCTGATGATGCGCAATGAGGCGATGACGGGCACGGGCTACTACCCCGGTTCGGAAGAGCAGACCTACCGCATGGAGCGGGATGAGCTGAATCTCGTGGGGACGGCCGAGGTCCCGCTGACCGCCTACCGGATGGGCGAAATCCTTTCGGCCGAGGAACTGCCGCTGAAGTTCGTGGCCCTTTCAAGCTGCTTTCGGCGGGAGGCCGGGGCCGCCGGCAAAGACACCTACGGCCTGTATCGCATCCACCAGTTCGACAAAGTCGAGCAGGTCGTCATCTGCCGAAATGGCGTTGAGGAGAGCAACCGGTTCCACGAAGAAATCCTCGGCAATGCCGAGGGAGTCATGAAAGCCCTCGGACTGCCTTACCGCATCGTGGTCGTCTGCACGGGCGACCTCGGTCGCGGGCAGGCCAGGAAATATGACATCGAAGGCTGGATGCCGTCACGCGGCCACTATTGCGAAACGCACAGCGCCAGCAAGTTCTACGACTTCCAGGCCCGACGGATGAACCTGAGGTACAAAGACCCCGAGACCAAGAAGAATCTCGTCTGCCACACGCTCAACAACACGGTCATTGCCTCGCCGCGCATTCTGATCCCGCTCATGGAACTGTACCAGAACGCGGACGGGACGGTCACCATCCCACAGGTGTTGCGCCCCTACATGGGCGGCAGAGAGTCGATCACTCCGCGAAAATAGACCAGGTCGTCACTGGACGGTGGCCCGCCGTAAAAGACGAGTGGCAGCCGCAAGACTGAAGAGCTTGCCGCTGCCACCCGATACAACGTCTCCGTCGCAGCCGCTACTTGTTCACGCTTTCCTCCAGCTCGCCGGACATCTGGTTCAGTTCACCCTGGACTTGCTCCAGTCTTTCCTTGGGCTGTTCGAGCTGCTCGACCGTCGCGGCGGGCAATTCCACGCCCTCGCCAACGACGTACGGCGTGATGAAGATAATCAACTCATTGTTCGCCTTGGTCACGTCGTTGTGTCGGAAGACACCGCCCACCAGGGGCAGGTCGCCGAAGAGCGGGATCTTCCGGGTGACCTTGCTGTTCGTCTGGAACAGGATGCCACCCAGCATGAGGGTCTGGCCATCTGCCACGATCATATTCGTGGTGGTGTTCATCACTCGCGTGACCGGCTGGCTATTGATCGAGTCGCCCGTCAAATTCGACAGCAGCACCGTGACCATCATATCCACGTTCTTCTCGGGCGTGATACTGGGCCGCACGGCGAGCGTCATGCCCACCTGCTTGTAGTCGAAACTCTGGGTGACCCGCCCGCCCGTCTCGGAGGTCGA
>Ga0316622_100001622_pt1 | contig 14843 bp, 10 predicted proteins | sample OWC_Aug_OW2_C1_D_FD_207646 | JGI IMG/M metagenome (GOLD analysis project Ga0316622, IMG submission 207646) | Wetland soil microbial communities from Old Woman Creek delta, Ohio, United States - OWC_Aug_OW2_C1_D5_C | ecosystem: Environmental > Terrestrial > Soil > Wetlands | place: USA: Ohio... | reverse complement strand
TGGTGCGGGCCGGCGTGGTGGCGCACCCGCGTGAGTGGCCGGCGGGCGGTTACCACGAGATTCAAGGGGAGCGGCAACGCTACCGGATCGTCGACCGGGCGGCGCTGGCGGAGGCGCTGCAGGGGGACGTGGAGAGGCTCGCGGAGGTGCATCGCGAGGGGATCGATGAAGCGCTGCAACATCCGGCGACACGGCAGCCGCAGTGGAGCGAGAGCGTGGCGGTCGGCGGGCGAGCCTTCGCCGAGAGGGTGCTCCGTGATCTCGGTGCGCGTGCTCGCAATCGCCGTATCGAACCGTCCGGTGGCGCTTATGTGGTGCGTGAACCTCCGGCCGCTTACGGCGCCTATTTTGACACTGAAATCGAGCGCTAAACCCGTTTGGGACGGGCATTCGGGGCTTGAAAGCTAACGATTCCAGCCGCGTATCGAGGTCCGACCCTAATCTGCAGTCCAACCAAATGCGCGGTCAGTTTGGCCGAGCTGAGTGCGGTCAGTTTAGGCGAGCCTTGACACGTGCCCGAATCCACCGCGCCGCGGTTCGCGAACACGGCCTGCCTGCCCCGAGGATTGCGCGGTGACTGGGCGTCTCGCCTCGCTCCGTCTTACGTGCCGCCGCCCGCGGTACGGACAACTGAGCGCTGGGGAACCCAAGGCGCAGCATCGTCGGAAGGTTGCTACCCCCCCCGATGTCGTCCCCCCGAATGTCGGCAAATCATGGCCGCATGCTCTTCTTCCCGCCCTTTCCTGGGCGTTGGCGCGCCCGCCGCCTCATCACGGATGCTTTCCATCCACGGAATTTTCTTCTGTGCGGCCAGCGCGCGGGCTCACGGGCTTCATGAACGCCAATACTAATGGAAAGACGTACGGGAACACAAAAGAACCGAAAGCATAACCAACTGCGTTTCGGTGTAGGTTTTTTGCATACAAAAACGCAGCTACGCTACCTGTAATTGCCAACAACGGGATCACAGTTATGAGAGGATTATTCGGCGTGCTGGTCATATGGAGAACCAATCCCGTAATGCTCAGGATCGATGTGGCAATCAGAATCATGCGCTGCACCTTCGTGTATGCCGCCTTGGTGTGCAAGCTATTATCCGCCGCCGTCACAAAACTAGCTCCTTCTTTCAAGAGTCGTGCCTTGAATCTCGTTGCGTAGCTTCCGAGACCCGTCGAAAATGCCGCTGACTCAAACAGACGATACTGATCGAATGGAATTATTGGTATTATGAAAAAGAACCATTTCCGCTTAACCACTGACCCACATTCCGAACATTCGTTTTTGCTGAACCACCCCCAGCCTGTGCCAATTAAATTTACTTTAATCATTTTGCCTGAATCTTCACTAATTGTTTCGCTTGTACACTTCTTGCAAAAGGTTTTTTGCAGAACATAAAATGAGTCTTTACACGTGCGTGAACAGAAAGCCCTACCGTCTTCCTCAAGGCCACCAAACAGGATACGCTGATCGCAATTTTCACATTTTTTCATGATAGCTCATCCTTCGTCCAAGACGGAATTCACAGAATTCACAAGACCGGCCGAGAGCGATGCCGGCTCTCGCCTCATGCGGGCTAGAAAGCTGTCAGAAAGCTGAACGAACAAGAGTGCACAGGAAAGACAGGAAAGATACGTGTCAGTCCGGTCATAGGAAACCTCCAATGTGATTCTCATACCACAACCTTCACACCCTGCCCATCGGCGAGAAGGCCGCTCGCACGCGTTGGCTCTCTCTGCGGATCGAGGGCCTTTTCGACCGAACGTCCAGCAGGACGCTGAAAAACCCCTCCCCGTGCTTCGGCAGGCTAAGCATGAGCGGATCCCCTCCCCGAGTCTATTCGACTCTTCCGCTCGCCTGAGCTCGTCGAATGGCGTCCGAGACGTTCTTCAGCAGGCGGATAGCCCGGACGGACAAGCTGGAGTTGTTGACGGAACGTCCCTTATCCGACGCCCCGCGGCACGTCCCCAGCGGGCCTCTTTTGCTCTTGCCCCCACAGCGACGACAATATGCCGGGCCGCTTGGCCCTGTCACCTGCGCTCGCACGCCGCACCCGGGCGTGACTCTGCGCCGCCAGTGCGTCCATGGATCTGGATGGGGGTTCCGGCGGTGGTTCGGTCAGTCAGCCCAGTGGCCGCCGGGGTCGTGCTCGTCATCGGCTGCGCGGCGCACGCCCGGGAGCCACGCGGGCGTGCGCGCCGGCGATGGGCACGGCGAATCGACGGGCAACCCGAGGATCGTGAATCGTGTTCGTGTTCGTGCTCGTGCTCGTCAACGGTCTGTATGACCACGAACACGACCCACGAACACGAGCACGATTCTGCACGAACGCGCCCACGGCTCTCAGCTCACCGCAGCGATTGAGCGAGCCGTGTGAGCATTTGGCCGACGCGGCTGTAGTCCTCCCTGAGTGCGTCCGAGTCGTCACATGCAATGTAGCCCAGATCCCGCGCCAACAGCAGGTGATAGCTCGCCTCAGCCGCTGAACCCCGTGCGATTCCCACAAACTGTCGGTACTCGGCCCGATTCAGTCTGCCTGCACCCTCGACGAGGCTTGCCCCCACCGAAGCGGTGGCGCGCCGCAGTTGAGTCACCAGCCCGAAGGTTTCTTCGCGAGGGAAGGTGTGTGTCATCCCGTAGACCTTCAGCACCAGTGCATGTGCCAGCTTGAATACTTCCAGGTCCTCGACCGACGTTATCTCCATCTGCAACCTCCTGCTTGCTCGTGGGTCGTGATCTCGTGCTCGTGTTCGTGTCGACCAAGTCGGAATCGTGCCCTGTGCGCACGAACACGAGCACCAACACGAGCACGACTTGCGGCCCCGTGGCGACCCGCCCGAGCACGGACGCGCCCTGCACCTGCGCCAGCAGCGGCGATTCGAGCGCCAGCGGGTCGCTGTGCTCGTCGTCGAAACTCCCCTCCAGGTCGATGTCGTGGCGCCGCAGCAGGCGAATGATCCGCCCCCGCACGGTCGCCAGCAGGCGCGCCACCTCGACGTCGCTCGGCGGCTCCCGTAACGGCACGAAGCGGTGCGAACCGTCGGGCTGCTGTTCGAACACGCCCTCGGCCACCAGGGTGTGGAAATGGGGGTTCGTGTTCAGGTGCGTGGGGGACGTGGGTACGGAAAGTACGGAAGTCCGTACCGTGTGACCGGAGGGGGGGAGGTGCAAGCGACGCGGTGGTCCAGTGCGGGGGCCGGGAATACGCTCATCGAAGGCCCACGCCTCTCTGCCGTGCTCGAGCGCGGCTGGTTGCCAGGCGTGCTGCGCACCTCCCATTATATATCTGTCAAGTAGCACAAACATCTCTTTTCGAGAGGTGCACGCCCCGTACCTGTGTCCTGGGTTTCAGCCACCGGGGCGGTCCTGAGTCAGCTCCGCTGCCCACTCACTACAAACTTCCGTACTTTCCGTACCCACGTCCCGTGAGGCGATCCGCTACGCGAATTCGGCTGAGCGCTGCGCTGGCAGCGCTTCGGGTGGGTGCTGCTGCGGGGCCGTTGCAAACCGGTGGTGTCGGCCGAGGGCCTCAGCCGGCATCGAGAGGCGGATAGCCGCGGGAAACGCAGCTCAAGCCGGCCGAGTCCATCGACTTGTTCGGCGCTGCTCAAGCCACGATTCTCAACGCTTCCCCTCTGTTGTGGAGAAGAACCACTTGATCGCGTCGCAATGCGAGTTCGGCATATGTCTGCCCCTCGTCGTCACTGAACTCCACTTCGTAGACGTCCGGAGCGAGGATCTCCACGACCGTGCCGACCTCGCCCCGCTTAAGCTTGCGATCCGGGAGATCCTCGAGTAACGCCACGGTGTCGAGCACTCTTATGCTTCTCGTTCGCATCACCGCTTCCTCTGCTTGACGTAGCACGTTGTCAGGCGTGGCTCTCTCTTACCACGGATGACGATCCAACTGCTACGGACTGTCGCCCTTCCCACGGCTGTCACCATCGTGAAGTCCATTGTGTACCGCTGGCCGTACGCATCGCGTTCGGCCAGTGTCGCCTCGCCGGTCTGCGCGATTTCCAGCAACTTGGCCCGCAGCTTCGGAGCATCAGCGGCCGTCAATCCAAGCGCCGCAGCGAAGACGCGGGCTTTGTGTCGTGCCCTTGGGCTGTCCGGATTCAAGCAGTAGTCCGTCAGCTTTCGCATGTCGACGACTGCTCGCCCTCCATTCGGCAGGTGCACGAGAGGAGATTACGCGGTCGACATGCTGACAGCAACCTTGTCGTGACCAAACGGCCGATTCGGCATCAGGCGGAGAGCGGAAATCTCATCGAGCGGTGAGAGCTGCGCCGGTGCCGAACTCACTGCATCTCGTTCCAGTAAAAGTTGAACGCATCGACCGCTGCATCGAGGGCCGGATGGCCGTTCGTAAACGGCCAGGGATCGGCAATGACGTTGACGTAGGCGAGATCGACGGTGTTGATCAGTACCGTCGCGTCGTAGCCCTCAGGCAAGTGACCCACGAACGTGTGCATGCCGGCGGCCCCGGAAGCAAGGGTTCCCAGACCACCGTGCCACAAGGCGGTACCCGCTGCCGTGTCGACGGGATACCAGCCCAACAGGCGGTCGAACATCTCGTCGGTACGCTCGGGGCTCAGCACGGCGAAGGTGCGGATCCTGTTCAAGAAGCGGATCAGGTCGATCGCCGAGGCGTACCAGCCGTAGGGGCCTGCAACCGACGTCCAGTCCTGCGTCCAGAGCGAGCCCGGCGACTGGTCGATGGCTCCGCCTGAGACGCGGTAGTAGAGAACGGGATCGACTGGATCCGGATACGCCGTCGTGTCGAAGACACCAGACGGCACGAAGACGTGGGAATTGACGTACTGGACGTAGTCCTGGCCGGCGATCGATTCGACCACCGCGCGCAGCACGCAGAAGTTGTCGTTGTGGTAGTTCCAATCGACCCCAGGCGTTCCGGCCAGATCCGCGGCGATCACTAGGCCGAGCCACCCATCGGTGCAGTTGGCGAGGTCGGGAAGCCTCGTCATGCCGCTCTTCTGGGTCAGGAGGTCGGCGATCTTCACCTGGTCGACGCCTTGCCCATGGGCCGGGAAGCGCTGCTCGACGTAGGGGTAGAAGTTGTCGTCTGCGGACACGCCCAGGGTCATGAAAGCGGTGGAGAGAATTGGTTTTGACACACTCGCGAGGTGCATTCGCGTGTCGGGGGTCATCGGCAGGCCACCGACCGCCTCCCAAGGCGCTCGCTTGTACCCCTGAGCGCCATAGCCGATCACCGTGCCGTGCTCCGCCAGCGCGTAGGAGTAGCCCACGGCCTTCGTGCCCAGGTGCTCGTACATCTTGGCCGAGAAGATGGCGGGCGGTACCGGGAGACCCGCGAAGCGATCCAGGTCGACGAGCTGCTTCCCCTTCTGCGCGAAGCTCGCATTCTCGGCGGAGAACGCCGCCCAGTCGTGCCCGCCCACCAGGCGCTCGCTGCCACTGTTGGCACCGTTCCACACCCCGGCGTAGAGGCGCTGGCCATTCTCCTCCCAGGTCTCGACGTCGACGAGATGGAGAGCGCTGTTGGCCTCGAATGCGGCGGCGAATGGGTCCCAGGTGAGTCCGACCTGCAGGTCGTCGGGTTCGCGCCCCTCGTTAAAGACGCCGGCGTAGAGCCGGCTCCCGCCGACCTCGTAGGTCTCGATGTCGACCAGCCGCATGCCGGCGGCGTTGCGAGCGGTGCGTTCGGCGCGCAACTGATCGAGGCTCACGTCCATGACCAGCGCCGAGCTGCCGGCGCCCAGCCACACGCCGACGTACCAGCGCTGCTCGCCCGCCGTGACGGTCTCGAAGCGGATGAGCCGTTTCCCTTGCGCGCCACGGCTGCTGGCCTCGGCGTCGAACGCCGCGCGGTCGGTGGTGAGGTACAGCCCGTAGGCAGGGTCGTCGCTCGCCTTGTAGAGGCTGTCGAACGTCACCTGCCCCGGCGACGACTCGCGCCCGTCGACGCCAATCAGGCGGAACCCGGCCGCGCTCTGGCTCTCCCAGGTCGCGCGCAGGGCCTCGACGTCCTGATCGCGGAAGATGCGCCGCTCAGCCGTGTCGTCGGTCCAGACGCCCACGTACATCGGCGCCGCGGCGGGACCGTTGGTGCACGGCAGGACCGGCAGCGTGTTCTGACAGGTGCCGCCGGAGACGAAGCGATCGACAGTGCAGGGGTTGTGATCGTCGCACGCCGAATCGGGGGTGCAGCCTCTCAGCGCGGCGTTCACGGCCGCAACGAGCTCGTTGATGCTGACGCGTTCGTCATCATTCCGATCGAAGGCGCGGCAGTCCTTCACTGGGGTGTGGCCGAGAGCGATGGTCACGCCCTTGACCAACTCGTCGACGCTGACGCGGTCATCGTTGGTACAGTCGCCGACGCACGGGACGCTGGAGGCAAGCCCCGGCGCCGCGAAAAGCAGTACGAGCAGAATGGACGGTACGCCGACGAAGCCCCGCACCCATGTCCAGGAACAGGCCGATGCGATGAATGCATGGGCGCTGCATCGCGGTCGTTGCGAACAATTCGGATCCGCCATGCTTGCCCCTCCGCCGGGCGGATAGCCCGGACAAGCTGGAGTGGTTGACGGAACGCGCCTTATCCGACCCACTGCGGAACGTTCCCGGCGGCCCGCTTTTGCCCGTGCCCCCATGTGAACGACAATATGCCGGGCCGCTTGGCCCGGTCAACTGCGCTCGCACGCCGCACCCGGGCGTGACTCTGCGCCGCCAGTGCGTCCATGGATCTGGATGGGGGTTCCGGCGGTGGTTCGGTCAGTCAGCCCAGTGGCCGCCGGGGTCGTGCTCGTCATCGGGGTTGCTCATGTCCGCGGCTTGAGATATCGGCCAGCAACGTTCGTTTGGGTATTCCCCAGGACAGGCATGCATTTTCGATGAGCCGTTACCTATTGGCGTCGGATGCCGGCGGCACGATGACCGACGTGATCGTCGTGGACGAGCAGGGGCGCTTCGTCATCGGCAAGGCGCCGACCACGCGGCACGACGAGAGCATCGGCTACATGGAGTCGCTCGCCGACGCCCTGAGCTACTGGAATCTGTCCCTGGAAACGAATGGACGGGACGTGTGCGCCAGCTCGGAGACGGCCATCTACACCGGCACGGCGATGCTCAACACCCTGCTCAACCGCGACGGGCTGAAAACCGGCCTGATCGTGACGCGCGGGTTCGAGGACATCATCGTGCAGGGCCGCGGACGGCAGACGTTCATCGGCTTCGACCGCCCCGAGATCACCCACATGCAGTACCGCAAGCACGCGCTGCCGCTCGTGCCGAGGAAGCTCACGCGCGGTGTGACCGAGCGCATCGACATGTTCGGCAAGCCGGTGATTCCGATCTACGAGCACGAGGTGCATCAGGCGGTGCGCGAGCTGGTCGATGAAGGCATCGAATCGCTGGCCATCGTCTTCCTCTACTCGTTCGTCAACCCGGCGCACGAGCAGCGAGCGCGCGACATCGCGCAGGAGATCCTTCGCGAGACCGGGCGCAGCGTCTACCTGGCCCTTTCCAGCGAGGTGGCCCCGGTGCAGCGCGAGATCTCCCGGGCGAACGCCACGGTCATCCAGGCCTACGCCACCGAGCCCGCGCGCCGGCAGTTCCTCACCGTCGAGTCGAAGCTCGCTGCCAAGGGATACGACCGGTCACTGAAGACGGTGCTGTGCTATGGCGGCGTGACCAACATCCGCTACCCACGCCTGTTCGAGACGATGATGTCGGGGCCGGTCGGCGGCTTGATGGGCGGGCACTACCTCGGCAGGGCTTTGGGTATCGAGAACCTCGTCTGCTCCGACATGGGCGGCACGAGCTTCGACGCCGGTTGCATCACCGCCGGCATCCTCCCCATCGACCGCGAGCCGCCGTTCATGCAGATGTTCGTGAACGTCCCGATGCTGGACATCCAATCCATCGGCGCCGGAACCGGCACCTACATCCGCGTCGACCCGCAGACCAACCGCATCAAGCTCGGCCCCGACAGCGCCGGGGGAACTCCCGGTCCGGTCTTCCAGGAAACCGGCAACGAGACCCCGACGATCTGTGACTGCGATCTGCTGCTCGGCATCATTAACAAGGACTACTATCTGGGCGGCCGCGTGAAGGTGAACCAGGAGAAGTCGCTCGCGATCTTCGAGGAGAAGGTGGCCCGCCCGCTGGGGCTCGATCCGTACGTGGCCGCCGAGCAGTGTGTCAACCTCATCAACGTCATGATGCGCGAGCATCTCGTGCGCTCGCTCATGCTCGGCTACGACATCCGGGACTACGTCCTCCTCGGCTACGGCGGCGCCGGGCCCATGCACCTGGTCGGGTACGCCAGCGACTACCCGTGGAAGGGCATCGCCACCGCGCCGCACGCGGCGGCGTTCTCGGCCTGGGGCGGCGCCTGTATGGACTACGCGCATCGCCGGCACAAGAGCGTCTCCTCCATGATCCCGTCAGGCGCGACGCCCGAGGTCAAGATGCACGCGGCCCAGCTGATCAGAACCGCCTGGAAGGAACTCGAGGAGGAACTGCTCAAGGAACTGCTCGGCGAAGGCTTTCGCCGCGAGCAGATCTCGCTGCGCCAGATCGCGTACATGCGCTACTACGGCCAGCTCGAGGACGTCGAGGTCGAGTCACCGGTGGCTCGCCTGGACACTCCCGCCGACGTCGACCGGCTCCTCGCCCGCTTCGAAGACGTGTTCGGCAAGATGTTCACGCTGGCGGGCAAGCCGCCCCAGCCCCTGTACTTCTGCACCGAGGTCAGCGTCATCGCACAGGTCGACACGGTCAAGCCGAAGGTCATCAAGTACGACCTCGAAGGGAAGAAGCCGCCGAAGAAGGCGCTCAAGGGCAAGCGCCGTCTGTTTCAAAAGGGAGACTGGCACGAGGCCAATCTGTACGAGATGGACGAGCTCCGCCCCGGCAACGAGATCTCCGGTTTGGCGGTCATCGAAGCGCCGAACACCACGCTCTTCCTGCCCGCGGGCTGGCGGATGCGCATCGACGAGCACAGGGTCTACTGGCTCACGCAGGGAAGAAAGCGATGAGCAAGAAGCGCATGCCCCTCAAGGAGCAGTTGGCGCTGAACCAGCGCCAACTCGAGGAAACGGGCCACCTCTTCGGCCTGACGACGATGCGCCGCAAGCAGGAGGACCCCGGCACGTACGAAGCCGTCTGGCACATCCTGCTCAACGGCATGGACGCGGCCTGGCAGGTCGGCTGCAAGGTCTCGGCCTCTCCGGCGTCGACGGAAGGCGGTGACGCTGTGTGGAACCTGCACCTGCCCACCGGTGAAGCGGTCTGCAGCTCGAAGGGCATTGTCTCGCACCCGGGCCTGCTGTCCCTGCTGCTCAGGTCGTATATCGAGAACGACTACGAAGAGGACCCCGGATTTTCCCCGGGCGACATCTTCGAGAACAACGACCCCCACTATGGCGGCATCCACTCCGTCGACTTCCAGACGGCGATCCCGATCTTCTACAAGGGCGAGTTGATCGCCTGGGCCACGTCCGTCAGCCACGTGATGGACGGGGGCATGATCCTGCCCGGATCCATCGGATTCATGAACCCGGACTCGTTTGCCGACGGCGTGCCCGTCGTCATGGAGCGCGTCGGTCAGAACGACCGCCTGCACCCGTGGTACGAGCGGCGCATGCGCTCGCGCACCCGCATGCCGGACTGGGTGATGGGCGATGCGCGCGGGCGCCTCGCCGGGTGCCTGACCGTGCGCGAGAAGCTCATCGCCGTCATCGAGAAGTACAGGCTCGACTACGTCAAGGACGTACTGCGCGAGTACGTCGAGGACAGCCGTCGGTACGCCACGGCGCGCGTCAAGACCCAGGCCATCCCCGGACGCATCCGCAAGTCGAACTTCAAAGACCTGGCGATGAAAGGCAAGCGCGTGATCCTCCCGGAGCAGGACCGCGACTGCCTGTTCAACCTGCCGATGGAGGTCCGCATCGATCGCAACGCCAAGACCACTTTCTCGTTGCGCGGCGCCAGCGGTTGGGTGCCTTTCGGGCAGAACATCACGCCGGCCGCCATCATGTCCGCCCTCCTCAACGGCTACTCGCACATGGTCGGTTTCGACATGTTCAACTGGGGGGCGGTGGCCTCCTGGCAGCTCGACACGCCGCCGCCAGGGTCCTGGGCAAATCCGTATCCCCTCAACTACTACGCCTCCTCGGGTGTCGCCTGGGCTCCCGCTGTCGTGTGGCTGAGCTCGTTGTACGAGGCGTTCGGACGCCTGTACTTCGCCCGCGGCTTCGTGGAGGAAGTGGCGGCGGGCGGCGCCACCACGCTCACCGCCGAGTTCTGCGGCATCAACCAGCAGGGAGTGTACGTCGCCGGGCTGACCCTCGAGCAAGCGTGCAACGGCGCGCCGGCGCGCGGCATGGCCGACGGCGAGAACAGCGCGTGGTGTCTCTACACGCCGAACGCCGATTTCGGCAACGCCGAGGTCACCGAGCTCTACTACCCCATCCTCTATCTCGGCCGGAACCTCGAGCCCGACTCCGGCGGTTACGGCAAGTTCCGCGGCGGCTTGGGCCACACCGCCGTCTGGATGATCAAGAACAGCCCGGGCGTCGAGTACGCCTCGGGCTGCGCCGGCATGCGCAGCAAGGTCGTCGGGAACCACGGCATGTTCGGCGCCTACCCGGCTGCGCCCGACCGCCCGAGCTATGCCGCCGGGACGAACGTCAAGGAACTCATCGATGCCCAGAAGCCGCTCGTCCACGAACGCGGCGACCCCGAGACGCCGAACCCGGTCAAGAACATCAAGGCGGCACTGATCGAGCCCAACGCGATCGCCCCGTTCGTGACCCCGCAGCAATTGCACGACTACGACCTGGTAATCCATCCCATCTCCGGCGCGCAGTCTCTCGGCGATCCGCTCGAACGCAACCCGGAGCTGGTGCGTGCCGATCTGGAGAACAATTGGACCCGCCCGCACGTCGCCGCCGATGTGTACGGCGTGATGGCGAGCTACGACGAGACGACGAAACGCTGGACCATCGATGCGGCGGCGACCGAGCGGAAGCGTCAGGAAATCCGCGCCGCGAGAAAGCGGCGGGGCGTTCCGTTCAAGGAATGGTGGCAGGCCGAACGCCTGAAGCTCATGGCGAAAGAGAACATGGCTGACGCCGTGCTCGACATGTGGCGGACGTCGATGCAGCTCTCTCCCGACTACGGCGAGGAGCTGCGAGCATTCTGGAAACTACCGTCGGAGTTCACCTTCTAGTGTCTTATGTCGCCCCCTCCCTCACCCTCCCCCGTTCGCGGAAACGCTCACAGGGGAGGGGATCGAAGCGATCGCACCCCACGCTCTTTTGCCCTTCCCCGTTGTCTTTTCCGGCAGCGGGGGAGGGTCAGGGTGGGGGCCATAACCGTTGCTGAATGAGCCATGGCCGAATACGACATCCGCGAAATCGAGCAACTGGTGGACGGGGAGCTGCCCTGGAGTCGCGTCCAGCAGATCATGAAGGCACCCAAGGATACCGACCGCTTCGACAAGTGGGTTCAGATTTGCCAGCAGCGCGTCCCCTGGAAGGAGCCGATCCTCCTGCCCCTCACCCCGAACCTTTTCATCGTGCAGAAAGGCGCCGAGCGCGTCGTCAAGTGCCGCTGCGGCAACGAGTTCGGTGATTTTCGTGTGAACTGGAAGATCAGCGCCTCGATCTACGTTCGCGACTCGGAAGCGTCGCTGCACGAGGTCTACCGGGGCCGCGAGCAGCCAGACCCCACGTGGCTCCAGATTCGCGAGTACTACTGCCCCGGTTGCAGCGCCCAGCTCGAGGTCGAGGCGGTGCCCCGTGGCACACCGCCGGATTTCGAGTTCCTCCCCGACCTCGACACGTTCTACCGCGAGTGGCTGGGGCGCCCGCTGCCGGACCAGACGGAGTTCGCGGACAAGACGCTGGACGTGATCAATGACTGGAGCACGTGACGCCGCTCACGCGGATAGTCCGGGCTCCAACATGCCGTCTCTTCCGTTGGTGGGAGCAGCAAAACTGTGAACAGCACGCCGCCACGGATCACCGTCTACTGAAGAACCGGAAGCCTGGAGCATCCGCATCCTTGCGGATAGGCCCCCGATGGCTTCGAGATCGCACTTGGCGTACCCGGCGGCCAAAGATAACAGTGGTGCCAAGCTAGTCAGGGTGCTACTACGCGGCTGCTTGGAGGTTGCAACGGGAATTCGAGGCCGAGCTTCTGAGCCGATCTAGCGCAACGACACAGGGCAGGTTCGGAGGTCGGGCGACAGGAAGGGAGTGGGCAATGGAGAGCGTGCTGCAGCGTTCGCCGCGCGCCGTGGTCGGGAGGCCGGACATCCTGAGCCGGCTGCTGAAAGCACTGGCTGTATTCAGCATCGCCGGGGTGCTCGCCGCGCCCGCTCCGGCCGCAGATGCGCCCCGTCGACCGAACATCGTCATCATCCTCGGCGATGACCTGGGGTTCGCCGACATGGGAGCGTTCGGCAGCGAGATCAAGACGCCGAACCTCGACTCCCTGGCGAAGGAAGGCGTCCGCTTCACGAACTTCTATACGCATGCGAGCTGCTCGCCGACGCGATCGATGCTGCTGAGCGGCGTGGATACACACTTGAACGGCCTGGGCAACATGGACGAGTGGACGGCGCCCAACCAGTGGGGCGTGGACGGCTACGAAGGCTACCTCAACAACCAGGTGGTCACGCTGCCGCAGAGGCTGAAGGATGCCGGTTATCACACCTACATGGTCGGCAAGTGGCACCTGGGCAAGGCGCCCGCACAGATTCCAGCCGCGCGCGGATTCGAGCGCGACTTCTCGCTGCTCGACGGGGCGGGCAGCTACTGGGACATGACGAATTTCACGGCCGCGTCCCCGCGGTCGGTCTTCACCGAGGACGGGCGCTATCTGACGCGGCTTCCCGAGCATTACTACGCAACCAAGACCTATACCGACAGGCTGATCGAGTTCGTCGATGCCAACCGCGGTGACGGCAAGCCCTTCTTCGCCTACTTTGCTCCCCAGGCGCCGCACGATCCGTACCACCTGCCGCGGGAGTGGCGCTCTCGCCACGTCGGCGAGTACGACAAGGGGTGGGATGCGGTGCGGCAGGAACGACTGAAGCGGGAGATCGAGCTCGGCATCCTGCCAGCGGGTACGCAGCTCTCCGAGCGCATGTGGTTTCTGCCCGATCCCATCGTGCTGGCTCCGGCAACCAGGGCAATTCTCGGCAAGAAAATGGAGCTCTACGCGGGCATGGTGGAGAACCTCGATTTCCACGTCGGCCGCCTCATCGACCACCTCAAGGAAATCGGCGAGTACGAAAACACGGTCTTCATCGTGTTCGGCGACAACGGCGCCGAGGGAACCGACCTCTTCAAGATGATCGCCGGGACGCCTGGCACGCGCGACTTCCTCTTCGCGGCGATCAAGTGGTCAAACACCCATCCCAACGCGTGGGGCGATCCGGGTTCGTACGCCGCCTACGGCCCGATGTGGGCGCAGGTGTCAATGACGCCCTTCAGCCAGTACAAGGGCTGGCTCGCGGAAGGCGGCATTCGCAACGCGCTCATCGTCAGCGGACCCGTCGTCAAGCGGCCGACGGGGAGCATCAACCACGGGCTCATGCACGTGGCCGACCTCATGCCCACGCTGCTCGAAATTGCCGGCACCGACTATCCGAAGACCAACGAGGGGCGGGAGGTGCCCGCGCTCATGGGCAAGTCCTGGGGCCAGGTGCTGGCGGGACAGACGGAGTCGCCACGGACGGAGCAGGACTACCTGGCCTGGGAACTCTTCGGCAACCGCGCGGTGCGGCAGGGCGACTGGAAGCTACGCTGGGAATACCAGCCGCTCGGCAAGGGCGACTGGGAACTCTTCAACCTGGCAACGGATCCTGCCGAGCGCAAGGACCTCGCCGCAGAGCGCCCCGACAAGTTGAAGGCGATGGTTGCGCTGTGGGACAGTTATGTCCGGGCGAACAACGTGCGGCTGCCGAGTCGCTCCCCGTTCGAGACACTGGACGACCAGCTGCCGAAGCGCGTCCCGGACGACCCGGGCTATCCGCCGCTGATCTACAAGCGACAGTTCGTGCCGCCCAAGGACATGGCGAGCGATCCGAACAAGTGAACGCTGCCCCCTGCTCTTCCCGAAGGAGACGATGTCATGAACGACGAGAGCAATTCGAGGCTGATGGGGGCGCGATTGCAGGTTGCTCTGGCGTTGGTGCTTGCGACGGGCGCGCTCTGCCCCACGCAGAGTCTCGCCCAAGTCCCGGCGCGCTTCTATTGGAAGACCCTTTCGGGCGCAAATGCGGTGCCACTCATCTTCCAGTCAATAAGCGGAAACACGAATCCATTCGATCCTGCTCATACCGTGACGCCAGGAGCGAGCTTCGACGCATTACTGGGCTTGGTAGGCTATGCGCGTACCTTTTCGCTGTTCGATCACGCCGCCATGGCTGCGATCATCGAGCCCATGGGGCGAATCTCGGGCGACGTCACAGCGCTGGGCCAGTCGTCCCATGAATCCGCCCTTGGATTCGGCGACCCGATGCTCGAATTCGACGTCAATGTCATCGGCCCGCCAGGACAGAACGACCTGGTCGATGTCCTGCGCTACGAACCGGGGTTCTCTCTCGATGTGCTCGCGGATCTGGCGCTGCCGGTCGGTGAGTACGACAACGACCGGCACCTGAATCTCGGCCAGAACCGTTGGTATGGTCGCCTGGGCTCGCCCATCGTCTGGCAACTCGGCCCGTGGGTGCCCGGGAAGCGCACGACTCTGGAGTTCCTGCCCGCCGTGTGGTTCTTCGAAGACAACGACGACTACGTCGGGCAGACGCTCTCGACCGATCCGATGTTCCAGCTGGACGCGCATCT